>Ga0209298_10000056_pt1 | contig 66470 bp, 63 predicted proteins | sample S_140806_EF_Meta_FD_187325 | JGI IMG/M metagenome (GOLD analysis project Ga0209298, IMG submission 187325) | Freshwater microbial communities from Lake Simoncouche, Canada to study carbon cycling - S_140806_EF_MetaG (SPAdes) (version 2) | ecosystem: Environmental > Aquatic > Freshwater > Lake ... | reverse complement strand
GGCGTTGGTAGCGTTGGTGCAACCAAGAACGACACCTGCGGCGGTTGGGGTGGCGGCAGCTGTGGTAGCCGGGGTAGCCCAGTAAAGGCCAGTTGCAGCAGTGGAGCTAGCAGTGAGGACTTGACCGTCAGTTCCAACAGCCAGGGCAACTGGAGTGGACGGAGTTGTGGTTGTGACCAGGGTGCCTTTGGCACTCAGGACGGAGCAGGGGATGGCAGCAGCAGGTTGGGCAATCCAGCAGAGACCAGAAGCAGCAGCATTGCAGGCGACCAACATCTGGTTGTCAGCGCCGACTGCCAGAGCAGTTGGGTTGGAGGCAGCAGTCCCTGTAACAATCGCACCTTTGCCTGTGATTGTGGCGCAAGGAATACCAGCAGTGGCTTGACTGACCCAGCAAAGACCTGAAGTTGCAGCAGCACAAGCAACGAGCACTTGCCCGTCGGTGCCAACTGAAAGAGCCGAGGGTGTGCCGGCCCCACTCGCACCAAGGATGTCGCCTTTGGCGGTCAGAGCCGATTTGGCGAGGTAAGCTGAAGCACCCGCAGCTGGAGTCAGTGCGGTTGTTGTGTCTGTGCCAGCTTGAGCCAGAGCATTGGTGGAGAGGCAAGTGATGCCAGCGATAGTGGTTGTGGCAGCCGGAGCGTCGAAGCCAACATTCAAGAAGGTCCAGGCGTAAACCCCAAGGGAAATCTCACTGACCAAGAACCAGTCACCAACGGTAACGACTGTGGAAACACCGCCAGGGGGAGTTACAGTGCCTGCCGAGGTTGCGATGACGTAAGTATTAACAGTGGTGGCATCGGCAGCAGGTAAGACAAGGCCAATAGTGTAGCCGGCAGTAGCACCTGTGGAGGTAACGCTAGCAACGAAACCCGAAGAGGCGTCGAGGGTGCCGGCGAGGTTAATGCCCGGGGTCAGAAGCAAGCCCGTAATCTGAGTCTGCAAGGCCAGGCCCTGAGCAGCAGTCAGTGCAAGGTCAGTCGAAGTGCTGTTTAGGCCATCATACAGTTGAACAGCGCCAAGGGCAGTTGTCGATGCAGAGGCAATGCTGACCACCGGAGTCACACCAGAGGTTACTGCGACGGGAGCCGTACCAGTGACAGCAGTCACAGGAGCTGTGCCGTTGCTAGCAGCAGTCAGGCGACCCTCTGCGTCAACAGTGAACGAGGCGTTGGTGTAAGAGCCAGGGCCCACACCAGTGCCGGTCAGAGCAATGGTTCCAGTGTTGATGATTGTTCCACCAGACAAACCAGTGCCTGCAACAACCGAGGTCACAGTACCCGAGCAGGCCGTCACCCAGTTCAAACCACTAGCACAAGTGGAGTCGGCAGCCAGAACTTTACCGTCGGAGCCAACATTCAGCGCAGTGTAAGCGGAAGTGCCTGTGCCAGCCAGGATGTTGCCCTTGGCGGCGAAAGCAGCGCAAGTGATAGGAGGAACACCATTACCGGCCGCAATCAGGCGACCCTGGCCATCCACAGTAAAGGAGCCGTAGGTGTAGGCACCAGGGGTGACAGCAGTGTTTGCCAGAGCGATGGTGCCGATTGTTGTAACAGGACCACCTGTCAATCCAGTGCCAGTCGAAACCGAAGTTACGGTGCCGGTGCCACCTGCTGAGCCATCCGCAGCAGCGGTAATCCGACCCTGAGCATCGACGGTGATGCTGGCCAGAGTGTAAGAACCCGCAGTCACGGCAGTGTCTGCTAACTCGATAAAGCCAGACGTGGTAATCGGACCACCGGTCAGACCAATGCCAGTTGACACGCTGGTGACCGTGCCACCGCCACCACCACCGCCAGTGGCGCTAATGGTCGAGGTCGCATAATTGATGCTAATCCCGGAACCTACAATCAACGGACCTGCAATGCTCTGGAGGGAGTTTGTCAGCGGGCTGTAGAAAGGCCCGTTAGGGATAGGGACAGAAGGATCAAAGTTGAGAGGGAGTGCCATTGTAGAAAAGCAAAGTGAATATCTTGTTTGTCAGAGGGCTATCCCACTGTGCTGCTCGAAACTTGTGTCCACTGAGTAGTAGTGCCATCATCGTAAAGCACGTACATAAGGCCGGTTGCTGAATTCCACCACAATGTGCCGTCAGGGTGTGTAGTCAAAGACGGTGCAGTAGGAGAAACCACAGTGTTGGCATAGGAATAAGGCATGCATTGAATCCATGCGGTGCCATTCCACACTTTCAGCGTTGGAAAAGGATGACCCGCTGAAGTGGCAGTGTCAAGCCATAATTCGCCTACGCAATTCCCTAAGGCGCTAGGTGCAGTGGCCCCTGTGTTAGGCGCAGTGGCACCAATGGCACAAGGTCCTACTTTGAAAAGTGATGTTCCTGTGCTGTCAGCAAAGAAAAGGCCAGGCTCCGCTGGATTTAAGTTGACTCCTGGTTGACCAGAAAGTAAGAGAGTTGGGTCTGGCCGCTTATTAAAAAGGACAGACCGCAAAAACTGAATTGGTGTTGCTCGTGTTGTTGCCATTTTGACTAGACGTCGTTCAACTCCCTAGACAGGAGAGGTTTGTGACTAGTTTTACCCTCTTGGCTCAAACAATAAGGCCTGGATCAATGTGTGTGATTTGACCTTGAGCGTTTGTGTCAACTCCAGGGCCAACCTTCAGAGTCCCAGTTGTCAGTGCATCTGGAAGTGGGCAAGTGATATAACGAGATGATGTGAAGATTCGAATGTTTGATGTGGTACCAACACCTGGAGGAGAAACAAAAGTAATTGTGGGAATACCGTTTATAGTTGAGAATGTATAAGATAAATCATCAATTGGGGTAGTAGGGTCATCTGCTGGGAGCTGCATAACACCACCCAAACTAACAAACATGTTGTCACCATTGACAACACTTGGGTCAACCGGGATTCCGCCAACTTCCACAGGGAAAGCCACTCTAGCGCCATCGAAAGCGCCGCTGATATCATCGGCAGAGTTCACAAAGAACGCTTGAATCCCGAATGTACGGTATTTTGTTCCTGAGACAAACGAGCGATAGTCGTATGTTGTTCCTGCTAAAGGACCCGCGGATAGATAAACTAGATTTTCTGAGTCATTTGAGATGTAATAAGACGGACTGATTTGTAAGTTTCCGAATGGGTTTTGTTCTGTACCACCAAGGAACACAAAAGTGTTGTTAGCACTAACAGTTGGGACAACTGGGCTAAGCGGGAACGATGAGATAGCCCCATCAAATGCAGTAGAAGAAGTCAAAATAATTGTGTCTAACGTTGCGCTTCCGTCCTCAGATGAAATAACACGAATGTTACACACAGCCCCTGCCGGAGGAGCTTCAGTAAACAAAATGCGACCCAATGTCGGGGACACTGAATAAGCAGATCCTGGTTTTTGAATTACACCTCCAACATTAACAATAAGATTTGCTCCGTCTGCGTCTAGTTGTCCTTCTGGAATTTGATAACCAGAGCGGGTGAGATCGAAAGAAGCACGAACTCCATTGAATTGTGCAGCAATGCTGTCTGTTGAGAACACCAAAATGGGGCTGGGAATATCAATTGGGGGTGTAGATTGATATAATTGTCGGTTCATTAGGTTATTTTGTGGTGACTCGTTAAGGAAATAGTTGCCTGTGACAGCTTGACGAAGGGACCCATAAAGTACGGTATCACCACTATCTTGAGTGCCATTCACATTGAGCCTGCCACCCCACAGGGACGAGGAGTAAAAATCGTACTGTTGTTTACGAGACAAAGTATCCACTTGGTATTGTGAAAGTCCCCGTGAAAAGTCAAGTAATCCCACATTTTGCCAAGTGTGGCCATTGCACATTACCGCAGAAGCTACATTAAATTCGACTGGCCAAGCAGAAGTTTGTGAAGCATACCCATTGTTAGGAGATAGTGACAGAGACGTATTGAGAATAACCCGTGAACCTAAATACTGAGGGACTAAATATGAGTTCATCAGCGATGGTGCGTACCCCATTAACTGGAAATATCGCAACATGGTGAATTTAGACACAGACCAAAGCGGGTCATAAGTAATTGGCTCGGCATACCCTGTTTCTGCACAAACTGTAACAGTGGTGCCCCTAGGCCATACTGTCGGGAAAGGAGAACCTGCTTGACCCGCATTTGGAGTATAAACCCAACCTGTTCCTGCAGGGGGAGCATCATAGTAGGTGGAATAGTAGTTTCGAATCACTTGAACTTTAGTAGAGGTGATATTTATAACTCTCACAAACTCTGCAACACCAGGATAAGCATTGTTAGTTAAACGAAGAACACTGACGTATTCTTTTGGTGTTTGAACGTTTTTCACCGACAATAAGTTCAATTCCATTATTTCAGGTCGTCCAAATGTGGCCACATTGGGGACTGCTGGCGTAGCTGGGGGTGCTGTCATAAGAGCACCTGTTTGTACTGTTGTTGATGGGAATACAGTTACTGTAGAAAGAGCAGTTGGTAAGCGTTTAAAAATGATGCCCAAACCTAATGAACTATCGTCATCATCATAAACTTTCTCTCCAGCAAACTGCGTTGTGGGAATTGTAACTCCTCGTACGTACTTCTGGGTAGTTGGTGCAGAATAGTAAGTCAAGTAAGGGTCAGGAACAAGACCTTGCCAAGTTGTGGCAACTGCTTCTTGTCGAACTGTGACTGAAGTAGTAACAAAAGCAGAGTCAGATTTATCTGGAGAAACTTTTGTTGGCCCATTGTTGGAAGAAAAACTTGTGTTGTAGTAAAGTGCACTCCATTCATTATTTTCTGCGGCATACCAGTTGCGATCAAGGTATGTAAAAGAGAAACCGGAGGGTGTGTTTAGCGGCGATAACCCCTCAGGCGTCAAATTAATAAGACTTAAATCAATTGATTGGACCCAGGGGCCACTATAATCTGTGAGTGCGGCATAAACAACATAATCAACAGATTGTGCCGCGTCTGAGATCTTGTTATTAAAGTTTGTAGACAGACCATAGACAATTGGCTTTGCATCTATAACTGAGAATACTTGACCAAAACCACCATTTTGTCCTGGGTCAAATTGATAATTGCGTTTCAAGGTGGTTGAGAGACTTTGACCTGTTTGGTTTAGACGCAAAATAGAACCGTCACGAGGCGCAACCGCATCGGGATTAGTTGAAGTGACGAGGAAACCATAAGATTTTTCGTCAGGTGTTCTAGGATCAATAAAACGGCGAATGTACGGAAGATCTAAATTTGCTGCTACACCATCTGGGATGGTACTGTCCGAATAGCGCAAGCGCAATGTTGAAAGACCGCCATTGTTAGGATCATTCAAAATGACAGTAGGATTGCCATCAGTAGCAAAGAAAGCGTGGAATGTGCAAACGCCGTCCGTTGTAAATAAAGCACTGCCTGGTTTCAAAGAGTAAGGCAGTAGAGTCTCAGGAAGAAACACACCATCTAAGTAAATAGTTTGAATGGTTGGATTTGAAGTGTCTACTTGAACTGAAGTTATGCGGTTTCCTAAATATAGTACATTTTTTTGAGAGTCAGCCGTGACTTGATTTTCAAATAGCGCCAAAGGTCGAATAACCCCGGTTTGATCGTATCCTTTACTGTTATTTTCGGCACCCCCTAAAGTATTAATCCCTGCAAATCCCTCTGCCAACATTGCCACTGATCCAAACCCTGTTGTTCCATTAGTAAGTGTTATTTGACCACCATCTTTTGCCCAGGTTCCAATTGCAGCGCCTATTGAATAACAACCATCTGACTGCATTGTGGTATTGGCCCCTGTAACACGAAGACTAAAGTGTCGAAAATCATTATTAGGATCAGTGAGGCCAGAGTCGCCTAGATTTTCATTAGCCGGGGTGATAACAGGAAGAGTTTGATAGTAATAGCGGATATTTGGAATGTGAGCTTGATTTAGGATTTGAAGTTGTAGATTTGTAGGAACTGCAGTTATTGGTGTTCCAACTGGCAATGTGTTTTGAGCAAAAGATGTTAATGTTGTCCAGTTTTGATTTGCATCGGCATAAAGTTCGTATGCAACCGGGTCACGTTGAAGGACAACTGTTGTCCAATTTTTGTTTGTTGTAGAACGAAAACCAGAAACTACAGTGCCATCTGCGTCGATGCCACAAAGACCATAATTGGACTTATGCAAAATGGTGTTTGCAAAAGGTGCAGAGTGTGTTGTGCTGTTGGTTGTTAGATTATTAGGATACTGTAATGTTGTTGGAGCAACAATAACTGTTTCAGGAACACTGGCAATAACTGTATTTACAGTGCCACCAAACCCCATACTCCCTGAACCGGGGAAAGCTAATTGAACTTTGGTGTAGAAGTCATTCAGTTCGTTAATAGAAACATTTTTAACACAGCTTAAACGATGGTGGGAATAGTTGTGGTATTCGTAAGTAACGCCATCTTCAGGCAAATAATAGGGGTATATATTTTGAACTGTGAAGATGACCCCAGAATTTGTTGAAAATGCTGTGGGCAATGTAGAAAAAAGTGCGTAAGTTGGCCCATCAGTGGAGGTGAAACTTGTTGAAGACACCTCAAAAGTATACGCATCAAGGGGAGCCACATAATAAGGCCCAGGCGTGAAAGCCCCAGTTGCCTGTGTTGAGGCATACTGCATATTGACAAAATCATTGAACTGCAAACCGTGGGGGCGTAAAGTCCTAAACACGGCGTATCCTAAACTTGAAGATGATACTGAAACAACATCGTTGGTTGCAATTTTGTCTGTGAAAGTAAAATTGCTAAGATACGAATTGCCAGACCACTTAAAGATAGATGAGAGTGGTTGATTAGTATATTGCGGGCCAGTAGAAGTTAATGTGTAGGTAGGTCCGTAACCAGGGTGGGAGTATGCTGGAACATAGCAAGGAACCATCTCGCACTTTGCTAAGTCCATGCCAATGATAGACACACCGCGAGGCACAATGAGGCCTCCTGAAACAGGGTTGAACTGCTGAAGTTGCGCTTGGGTCACCTGATCAGTGACAACAGAAAAATCAACATTGAAGTCAGGAACTGCTACTCCAGGGCCATTGATAACTGCACTTCGCCCTGTGGCAACAAAAATTTCGTAGCGATTGTTTTCTGGACCGTAGCCTCTATTGTAGTCCTGAATGATTTGATTAGCCACCTGAATGATGGCACGATTGATAGTTTGAAATGGAGTGGTTTGACCATCGTTGTTGATGGAGTCGGAAGAGTTAGGGAACTCCGGCGCCACAAACACAGCAAAGCCTCCTGTGCCAGACAGGAAAGGGGCGGCAACTGTGGCCCACTTGTTCTGGTTGGTGCCAATACTTAAAGCCTTTGTATCACTATCAACCCACAGCTCGCCTCGTTCAGGGGCGGAAGTTGGGGCTGATGGAAGATATGATGTGGGGCCAACTTTTACTACAGTGCCAGCGTCTGTTTCGAAAAATAAACCTGGGTCATTTGAATTTGTATTCATCGCCAGTTCGCCAGGCTCCAAATTGGAGTTTGTTGGCCTCTTCCCTAAAACAGAAGAACGCTTGAAGATAATTTTTGTTGCTGACATGTGCTAAAGAGCGGAGAACCCACGTAAAGACGTGTAGTAATTTTTACCCGGTCTTTATCAAAGATAAGCCATCCCAAGAACTGTATCTGGGTCGACATTTCCTTTGGCTTTTACTGCCATTGCTGCGTCAAGAAGACGCAATGATTCTTCAATTTTGTCGGGATCGCGACGCACATCTTTGTACTTTGCCATCAACATTTGGTACTTTTCGTTGTCTGTCATTTCACACCAGTGTAAAGAAGATTGATTGCTTGCAGAGCATCTGCATCAGAGAGTTTTGCGAAACCACCAGTAGCATACTGAGTGGGTTTTGCACGTATACCGAGCGTCATCACCTCTCCAATTTCGTCGTCGTTTAATCCCTTTGATCGAAGGAATGGCTGTACAAGCGTCGAATTGTTGGTTTTCATTAGTTTTAGGTTTACAGGTGCATTTGAACGAAACGTTGTTCTTTCTAATCCGGTTTCGTTGCCCCAATTTCTACCTTGCCAATCGCCTTTCCCTACATTCTTAGACCTCGGGGGTCTTTGCATGACGCCAAGTGCCTCCGCGAGTGCTGCACGAGGATTATCGTGAGCGAGGCCCATGTCAACCCAGCGCCCTTTGCCTGTTTTGTCAATGAGAAGGTTGCCCGGATGCATATCATTATGCGCGACTCCTAGGCGGTGTAAACTGGCGCGAGCAGCCCAATAAGCATCACCAGCCGTGGTGTTTCCAATTTTTCTGGTGCTGCTCATGTCCATCAGTTGTTTACCAGGCACCACCGACATTGCAATGCGTCCATTGCTCATCTTCACCCCGTAACTTGTCCTTCCGCCTTTTTCTATGTCCCCTGCAATGAGCCTCGGCCCAAGATCAGCTTTGCCAACTTTGTCAATGATTGCTGCTTCTTTCTCACTGACTTCGCCACGCTTGACAGCAACAGGCGGTGGACCTTTCGTCATCAGCACTGTACCAAATGATCCTTCACCGATTTTCTTCGTGCCAGGCTTTGTTGTTTCGTTCCAGTCGTAGGTGCCCCCTTGGTGTTTTGCGGATTTGAAGTTTTTGTCGAAGTTTGCTGCTTCTTCCTTTGCCCATTGAGTGTTGCCGCTCGCGGAACCAGATTTGCGTTCCCCCTTAACTCTGGCTCGAACTCCCCCTTCGTCTCCAGCAGAAGCAATCTCAAGATTCCTCGGCGCGGACCCCCGCATTATGCGAGATAAGTCGTCTCCAATTGAGTCTGTAACGTTTTTCCTAACACCGCGTCTCGCCAACTCCCCCTCAATACGCGGTATTTGCAAATCCCGTTTTGGCCCCGTTGGCCTATTTTGGAAAAAACGAAGTTGCCCTTCTAAATCTTTTGTTTCAAACTTTCCCCAAAGAGGGTCGGGTTTTGCCACTGACGGTGTTTTTGGATTTTCAAGTTGGGGGTCTTTTGCAGCAAGTGCTGCCAACTGCTCTTTGAGAGAAGTGGGGAGTGACCTACCTACACCCTCCCCTTTGGGCGTGATGTTCTTATCAAGGGCATCTGCAGCTTTTTCAGACTTGGGCACCCCTTTCGCAGGTATCAACCCCGCCTCACGAAGACGCCGTTTGAACTCGCGACCTTGCTCACCCGCTTTCAGGTTACCACCAGGATTTTCCTTGCGCATTTGCTGCCCAATCTCAACGGCTTTCTTATGCGCCCCACGCCCGCCAGCATGTTTAGCTGCATTTACTAGTTCGAGTATTCCCACTTGGTGGGATGCTTTATTCAGCGCGTCATTGACGGCGCTTGGCAGCGACACGCGACAAACATAACTTGCGTGAATGTTTGAAGCGCCACACGGTTTCCCCACTCCCATGGCTCAACCTTTCATCGACTCGCGAAACTCAATCATTTTCGCTTCGAGAGCGGCGATCTGATCACCAATCTCTTTCATCTCACTGAAGTCGTCTTGCTGCATTGAATCGTTATAAACATCCATTTGAGCCGCACCGAGATTTTGCACAGCCATTTGCGCATCAATGGCTTCTTTTTCCTTAATCAAATCTTTTACCTGTTGCATTTGCATTTGCAGTTGTTGGAAGGCACCGCGCTGTCGGCTCACTCGCATATCTTGTTGAAGTTGTTCAATTTGCTGTTCAATTTGATCATCACGAAAAGCCAGCATATTGAACGCATCATTGCGGGCTTTATCAGGAAGAAACTCATCGAATGCCATTTTGAGCTTACTCGTATGCTCAGGCTCTTCCACCGTGCCCCGTTTGTAATCAGTAGGCTGATGGCTGAAATTATATTCGTAATCAACAGTTTTAAGGCCGCGCTCAGAAAAAATCAACGTGGCCTTTTCTAGAGCTTCCTTGGAGATCGAATCCTTACGCATGACTAATAAAACCTTATGTTATGTTTTACCCTAGGCTGATATGCCTTTGCCAAAGAAGTTGATTGCAGCTTGGCGTGCAGCACCTGAAGCGTTAGGATTGGTGAGAGTTGCCGCGGCTTGGTGTGCTGGAGGTTGAGGTGTGGGTGCTTGGGGTTTTGCAGGCTTTTCTTGCTTGGTTTGAGGCTGTTGCACTTTGGTTTTTGCTCCTCGTTTTGCACTGGGCTTGCCTTGTTTCTTTGGGCCTACTTTTTTCTCGCCAGCAACTGACCCGTAGTCCACAAGCACTTTTTGACCATTCATGATAGCCCAACCCATGCGCTTCCCGTTTACCATCACAGGCTTGGAGTTGTCGGGGGCTTTTGTTGATGCCCGCTCTTTTTTCTGTGCTTCATCAATTTGTTTGTTGCCCATGTTGTCACCTTTGGAGCACTTGCCAAACACAACACGTTCGCCAGGGCCACAATCTTTCTGGGTTTTGGCCGCCTCTGCGTAGGCCGAGTGGAACTCAGCAAGGAGTTCATCAGGGAAGGAACCGAACATTTGCATCACCAGAGGAATTTATTTGCCCAATAGGCACCCGATTGCGGGCCACGCGCAATATTCTTTTGATGGCGAGCTTTGAAACTTGCACGTCTTGCTTTCTTCTCGTCGGATTCACCCTCTTTAGGAGCGCCGGCCGTCGTCATATTCGCATCACCAAAGCGAATGAGCTTTTGTTTCCCATCAAAGCACGCTTTTACTACGGCTTTTTTATCGCCGTGGCGCTCCATTTTCGGCTTATTACATGGCATGTTTGCTTTTTCTGCGTAAGCCGCATAGAACTCCGCAAGGAGTTCTTCAGGAAAAGAGCCAAACATCACGTTTCCGTCCCATGGCGTAAATAGTCGGCCACGCTGGCCAAACCTGTGCCTGCATTTGTTATTTTAACAAAGCACCACGGTGGTAAATTTTCGCTTCCATCAAGCATCCCGAGCAAAATGTCGGTTTTCTCGCGAATCACCCGTAAATTATTCACAATCATCCCAGCGTTAGGCTCTTCTGAATGAAGTGCATCATCTTCGCTGTAGTTTGTGCCATATTTCCGATTGTGCTCTTGCCTTTCACGCATTCGCCGAGCACCAGGACGTTCACGGAATTTGTCGTCAACAAAACTGGCGTTTGGCGCGGCTTCCATTGCAAGCCCATCTCTATCATTCAACTTCTTGAGCACAGTGTCTCGGGGCATGCGTTGCGCCGCTTCAGCCATCCGAGGGTTCTTTAGGTCTCCGCCGCCAGGAATGTCCTTCTTAGGGAGAAAATTAGGGGTCATCTCCGCAGTGGAAACATCACCTTCTTTATGTTTGGAGTCCAAAGGCACACAGTTGTCAACAGTCTTACCGCCTTTTTTCTTTGTACCAGCCAGCTTGTACCCTTCCCAACAAGCTTTCCCGTCAAGCCCTTTCATCTTCTCAATGAAATCTTGAGAATAGAGGCCGGCAAGCCTATCCCAATCATAATCGTTAATTGCTGTCATTGTGTGGTCTCCTACCCCATTGGTAAATGTGATTTTCAATCTTTTCCACCTTATCGTAGAGGCGGAGATACTCTTCTTTTAAGGTGTATTTTACGGGGAGGTCAGCTCTCATTTCATTTAAAATGGATTCAACTTTCTCCATGTGGTTTATAATCTTGTCAATTCGTTTGCCGCTTCGTTCAACAATCCACCCAAATCCGGTGATTGTAGTAAACACTGAAGCCACGATGCCAATAACCACATCTATGCCCATGGCTAACTCGGTAGTCCCGACTGACCGGCTGCTTGCCTATCTTTCACAGATTGAGGCAAGCCTGACTCCCACCCATGCTTCTTTGCAATGGCAAGGATATTGCGCATAATTGCTCGAGGGTCTTTTGCACGACCCACGGATGCCCAAGCAGCAGCAACATCCTCAGCAGAGGAGATTGGAAAGGACATATCGGGACCGGCAAATGCTCCGGTGACTTTACCCGACTTCAAATCTTTACGCTTCTCTGTGCTCCATTCACGGAAGTTTTCGTCTTCGCGTTTTTTATTGCGACACGAAGCGCAAGTACCACCACACTTACACTTAGCTTCAGACATATGGGGGATGCTCAACACCTCTGCATCTTGTGAGTCACCCTCTGCGAATCCATATTCGTTCTTCTTCATTTCTTTGAAAGAAGACATTCGTGCTTTTTTCCGGGCGAAGATTTCTTTCATTGCATCTCCACCATCGCACTGTTCGTGATAGTCACGATTGACAAGTGCGGCTTTCTTGGCACGCATAGCCTCATTCATTTTCAGAATGCTTTCATTATGGCTACTCATTCCGCCGCTAATGTCGGGGCGCCACTTTTTCCCTGTGGCATTCATTTCTTTTAAGCGGTCCATCCCAACAGCATTGGAGGCATTTATGCTACCTCCGACACCTGGTAAAGTAACGCTGCTAAAGTCTAGATGAGACCCATACATAAAGGGTAGACGCAGTTGTTAGGTTTTACCCTTACTCTCAAAGAGGTGTCAATGTTTCTGTGTCTTTGATAAAGTGTCAAGGGACCCGCAGTTGTTACATACCCTGTTACACAACACTTCCACATGGTTGTGTTGGTTTGTTGTGCAAAAGTTTTCCCCCAGTCAGAATGTTCTTGAGGGTCTCTGTTTTTTCTAGCGGCTGCAAGTTGAACTGGTTTATCAACTTTTGAACGAGCAAGAGCAAGTTGTCCTGTTTTTACCGCTATGCCGCCACTAACACTGTTTCCACACAGTGTTTTGGTTTTTTCAAACCACCACTCTCCCATAAACTCTTCCAATACCCAATCTTCAGTGTCAGGATCAAGAAATTGACAAAGATCTCCTTTGTGTGTAGGGATTGCCCCAAGTTCGTCAAGTGAAAACCTCCAAGGAAGAAATCGATTAGTTTTTCGGGCATTTTCTGAAGTTTTTCTGGTGATGAAATTTTCTTCAACATCTAAACCACAAACAAGCTGATAGTCGCGCCCTTCTTCCCATCTTGGGTCAATGTGGTCAATTTCTGTGGGTTTTTTCATAGACCTATTGTAGCAAAAACCAACAAAAGGAAACTACCCTTCGTTATCAATCAACTCTTCAATAAGTGCGTCAATTTCCTCATCGGACATTTCGCCGCTTGTGTCAAGTGACTCTTCTTGTTCAAACTGTGCGCTCAACGCAACAAGTTCGTCTTCGGAGAGTGTGTCGAGATAGGCATCGAGTTCTTCTTCAGTCATCTCATCAAGATTGATCTCATCTTCTTGAGTGATAAACTCTTGAGGGTTGAAAGGTGTGCGAAGATTATCATCAGGGCCTTTTCCTGATGGATAACGCCAGAGACCGGTCGTGGCTAGCCAAGGTGATGTGTTACTAACATTTTCTGTTGGCAACCCAGTTCTTGCGTCTACGTCATGCTCTTGTGGAGTCATTAGTTGCTGACCATAGGCAGCGCGGAATGCTTCCAATGCCTCTAAGTTATAATCGCCGCCAATACGTGAAGTGCTCATAATAGTTTCCTTTGTCAGAGAGTTTTACCCGTCAATGCTTCTTAATCTTGCCACTAGGGTCTTGAAGGAGCTTGCTGTTACCCATGAGTTTTTCCTCGTATTCCCTTGCTGCCAACTTCACATCGACTTTTGTTTTTGCTGCATCAATCATTTGTTTCTTCTTTTCTGCAGGTGACGGTTCCGCAGCGGCCTTCTCGCGCTCTTTCCGGGCTTTTGCCTTGCCATCTTGCATAGTTTTGGCAGCTTTATTGTTCTTGGCAATTACATCCTTATGAATAACCTTACCGTCTTTGATCTCGTGGTCTTTCGGTGCTTCGGGTGGTTTGTAGAGTTGTGAAGTTTCCGCTGAGAGACGGTCGAGGAGTTTATCAAAAATATCTTTGAGGCGACGACGGCACACACCACCCGCTGCGACAGTTACGGGGCCACAAACTACACGGTGACGCTGCAACTCTTCGGTAACATTCATGCTCCTTTCCTCAGTGTTGGGGCGTTGTAAAGATGGCCGCGGTCATAGTGCACACCTGCTTGTTTTTCTTTGCGGGGATTGGGGTCTTTCTTATTTGCTTCTCGCATTGCTGTGATCATTGTGTCCCTCATCGCTCGCAGTTTCTGCCGCGGCACTGTGCAATGGTCACTGTCTCGATAAGAGCGATACCAACGCGCAACTTCACTTGGATCATCGCTTTGTAACATCATATTCCAAATGCCCATGCTTTGGGAGTCAGAGAGACACCCAGCTGGCAGTTTCGTTTCGATTTCAGATCGGTCAGGCCGTGCAAATCGGGTGTCTCTTCTCATGGTCAATCGTCGTAGCGGTCTAGGATGTGTGCAATGACAGAGTTACGCACAATGTCTTCTTTCATGAACTCGACAATGCCGACTTCAGTCAGATTGGAGAGGCGATGAATAGCATCAACAAGTCCATTTTCACGACGAAACACGTCCATGTCAGTCTGTTTGGTATCACCAATCAAGCAAATCTTTGAGTCTTTCCCAACCCGCGACAAACATGTTTTGATTTGCTGAGGGAGGAAATTTTGAGATTCATCAACAATGACAAATGCCTCATTGAGTGAGCGACCACGAATGTCTTCAAGTAGGATCGGGTCAATGATTTTTTTATTGAGCAGATACTCAGCAGCGCCTTGAGAGCGCATGATGCATGGTAAGTTGTCAAAGATAGGTGCAATGAGGGGGGCAATTTTCTCTGACATATCGCCAGGAAGGGCACCACGACCTCGTTGGTATTCAACGCCAACGTCACTGCGGACGTAATAAACTTTTTCAAAGTCGCCTGAAGCAACACCTGAGAGACCGAAATGGAGAGCCATCAGGGTCTTGCCCGTGCCAGCGCTCCCATGAGCCAAAGTGACAGTGTTACGTTTCAGTGTGTTCCAGAAGTCTTCTTGCCTCCAAGTTAGAAACTTGGGTGGCATAATGTCCATGCCCTGGGAATAGGACTTTTCGAGACTTTGCACGTTTTCGGCGCGACGGGATCTGCGCTTATCTTTTGAAGTTAACATTAGAGGTGAATGGCAGGCGGTGGGTAACAAAAACTCTTTGCTGCTTAAAAGGATTACATCCTGCTCACCCCCTTGAAAATTATCCTGTGACATTGGGGTCTGTCTCAGGGAACAGATAGTTTTACCCCGTTAGTGCATCCTTTCGCAAAAATCATCAAATCCTCCCTTCCCACCACACCATTTAGCGTAGCGCTCTTTGCCGTGCTTGGATGCTTTGGCAAGAAGGCGATCTGCAGCTGGGTCTGTGATGAGCACGGTTGCGCCCGTCACCTCTTTCATAATCTCAGGTACTTTGTCAATAGGAGAGTTTGCCATTGCAATCTGTCTTTGTAAGGGACAGCAACTTTTTTAAGGTGGTCGCTACTCACCTAGTCGTATCGCAAATCTCCTCTTCCCGTCCCTCTTCTACCCCTAACTAAAGGAGACCGTGGGTCGGGTGAGTTACTCACATTACTATCATAGTCAGGATTATTCACTTGTACATCATTTCCATAGAAACTATTTCTCCGCGCATTCAACTGTTCAAATACTCCTGACTCTCTCACCCCTTCCCTTAACAACTCACCTTTAAACCGCTTATTCATAATAATCGCTTCTTGCATGCCACGATCAGTAACATCCATTTTCATGAGATAATAGGTAAGGGCCCAAGTAAAAGCATCGGTGGAATCGTCGTGGCGCACAAATGGAAATGCCGTCAGTTCTTTTACGAAACCAGTTGTCCAATAGTCCTCTACAAGGAACACTCGCATTGACTCCATCAATGGGCACACCGCTTGAAGTCGAGTTGTCTTAGACTTCAATGGGCGCATTTCTTCAATCGGTATCTTTGCTTCTTTGCGCAAAACTTGAATGAGAGACTGACCTGACGCTGCTTTTTCAATACATAGAATTTTTGCATTGTAGAACTTATAGGCTTGTTTAACCGCTTCGATCATGTCAGGGAACCCCATTCGATCTTTGATGATTTCCCGAATGTATATCTTTGTGGGATCTTGTTTAGAGATGGATGCCACACAAATCGCTGTCTCATCTGCCATGTCTTTTTCAGAGAATGCACAGTCAACCGCAATCCATGTCACGCTAAACTCAGGGCACTCCTGTTCATCAATTGTCTGAATCCACCCATTCTTTACAATCTGTCCTTCTGCAACTTTCGGTACTCCTTGATAAAGTGCAGCGAACTTGAATGAACCCATGATCTTTCTTTGTGACTCCAACATAGGCACAGAGAAGGTGGGGTTGGTGGGCCAATGTGACTCTCCTAAATTTCTCCCTAATGGATCCTCCCGTGTGTTTTCGCACAACCCCGCAATATTTATCCACCGCCACCCAAATGGATTGAGGTCCTCGTCGTAGAGACCGTCGCCTTCCATCAGCAGCCCATGAAGGTCTTTTTCATGAAAGCGAGTGGCGATGATCATTTGACAATAGTGGTTTGTTCGGCGAGTTGAAGCTTGTTCTGACCACCAACTATCGAGGTTGTCCAATGCTGCCTTGGAGTCGGAAGACTTCAAAGGGTCGTCGATAATCATGGCGCCCACACCGGGTGAGTCCATGTCCACGGTTCCTGCTGTGAAACCAGTCAGCACCCCACCAACTGACGTGGCAAGAATGTATCCACCACCGTTCATGTCGTACTTGGAGTCAGGAGAGAAACCAGACCACTCAGGAAAAATTTTCTTGAGAGTTGGTGTCTTCAACATCCCCACCGCTTCGCGATGAAACTTGGATGACAGCGAAGCACCGTAAGATGCAATAACATGCTGCGTCCGCTCGTCGCGTCCAAGCAACCATGCTAAAAACATAGTTGCCATCATAGACTTTCCTGAGCGAGGGGGGCATGAGATAATCAGTCGTTTGTAGCGACGGTTTGCCACATCCTCAAACGCTGACCCAATAATCTCATGAAATGGTGCCACTTGGAGGTCACCAAACTTCATCAAGTCGGCAAACGCCAGAAAACATTCCCGTGCCGCCTTATGACGAAACTCCGCAACAACTGAGCGAGGCGCCTCAAGAAGATGCAACTGTTTGATGCCTGCTTGGTACTTTCGCCAGGAACTGTGTTCCTCGAGTTGGCTAGCGTGGGTTATGATGGGCCTCATGAGTTTCCGAGACTTTTCAGAAGTTCATCAACTTTACCACCGTACTCGACAGCAAGATCCTGTTCGGACTTGGACTCAGCAGCAGTAAGTGAGACAATGTCACTGACAATGTCACGGTGTGTTTTCACAGCAGCATTGAAAATAGCAACAAGATCCCTTGTGGAACATTCGGGAAGTTGATCATTGATATAACCCAATGCCTCGTTCGCCACTTTTAGTGACTCGGCTGCAAGGAACTCTTTATCTTTGAGAATGGACTCTTTTGATTTTGACATTTGTTTAGCGCAATGTTCTACGGCAACGGACACAACCCCCTGCTGGGGGCGGCGGGTTGCCTGAGTATTGTCTGAGACTTTGAAGGATTTGTTGGGCACGTTGTGTGTTGCCTTCTTTCACAGCAGAGTGGTAAGCAGACCAAAGTTCAGCGGATGAGGACATTAGCAGGGTGCAGAAGGACCGGAATCACCTACGCATTGGCTGCAGCCAAGTTTCCAGAGGGAGTTGATAGAGGCAAGCTCAAAGGTGTCCTCAAGCATCCATCCTCTGCCTTGTGGTGACTGACCCACAAAATAGAATCGGCCTTTTGCTGTTTGGATAAAGGTTTCAGGAACCACACCAATAAGGATGCCACCATCAAGGTAGAGTTGTTGACCTTCGGGTTTGAGCGGATCTGTGTAGAGGAAAGCATATCCACCTTTCACTACAGCAAACTCACCAGTGTTGACACCTGAGAACCATGCTGCTTCAAGTTGGATGTTAGATGTGATGGCGCCACGACCAGGTTTCGCCAAGTTATCCCACAGTTCAATGGCGTATCGTGCAAGTTTCTTCCCACTGTCTACATAAAACACTTCACGAATGACTTCGTTTGTTTCGGCATCGAACACTGTGACTACAAGTCTACCATCTTCAGTGTAGCCGTCAGTGGAAAGGAGATAGATGGGTTGGTTTAAGGGGTCAGTAATAAAGACAGTTTCTGGATCACAAACAAACACCCAATCACCGCTCTGTGTGAGTTCGTTTGACCAGCGAACACCATAGGGTTGGTCATAGTTTTCATCAGGAACACCAGGGCCGGGATACCACGGAACGTAGATGTTTCCGCTGGCATTGTCAAGGACACCAGCAAGTGGGAGTTTGGTTTCTACACCAAGGCCAGGGAATAACTGCCTACAATCACCCCTTTGAACACAAGGGTCTAGCGCTATATAGGGAAGTGCTTCTTCAGCAACGACCACCCAGGTTTGAGAGTAAGTATATTGGGTTTCTGGAGTCATTCCTGTAAATGACTCATTTGAGCAAGTAAAAGGTTCAATTACCTGGATAGAAGCTCCAGAAGGAACTGAACCATTCAATGTCATGAACGCACCAGCCAATAATTGAGTGGCAAAGTCATGTCCAGAAGAAGTCAAGTAATTCTGACAGGAAAAATTGAGTTCAAACGACATATTGCGTTCGTATACCATTGGGATGCGATTCTTAATAGTGTTAGAAGAACCAACATAGCGTACCACAATGGTGTTTGTTTGTTGAACTACGCCTTCATTTTGAATGGCGTCTGCAAGACGCAGCACATTCACACTAATAGGAATTAGCGGAGATGCAATAAGAGCATCAACTAGAAACTGCTCTATACGGCTAATCGTGTTAAGTTCCAATTTGTTTCACCTCGTAGTTGGTTTTACCCCAGCTTTTGCTAAGTAAAAGAAAGGGCACCCGAAGGTGCCCAGTGAACTCAGTAGAGACCGCCTTCAATCGGACCCTGGAGTGCGGAAGTTTGAACTTGGATTACGTCGCCTCTCTCAGAGACGCCAAGACCAGAAGGCACAGGACCGAATGCCTGTGTTACTAGGGCCAGTTCTTGGTATCCGGTGTCATCGTACGGTGCCGGACCAGCACCCACTGCGAAAGCAACAGGTGCGTCTCCGGTTTCATCATTATCATTTTGGTTTGTGCGAACTAATCCCACGAGTTTGGAACTGCCGCCGGACGCTTGATCTGAGAAGGAGGTGTGAGCACTACCCCCATTGCCAGAAAGTAGATAATTGTCTAAACCCATTGGAGTAACTCGGTAAGATCAGGAATTGGACTTAAGCTCTTTGACTTCAGCCTCAAGAGCGTCGATTCGGGCGATCGACTCCTTCAAGGCAGCCACCAGCAGGGGAACCACCTTGGAAGCATCAACACCCTGATACTTGGGATTGCCCTCCTCATCAACCTCGTCTTTTGTGCCAGTGACCGCAAGAGGAACGAACTCTTGCAGCTCGTGAGCGAGGAAGCCCTGGTGAACAACTTCGGGGTCGGAGATGAAGTTGAACTCATGGACAGGCAACGCCCGCAGAACTTCTGTCGCTCCTTCAATGTCCTTTACGTTTTCCTTGAGACGGTAGTCAGAGGATGTAACATATGCAATGGTTGTGTTACTGGTTTGTTGGATCCTGCCGATTACGGTGTTAGAGGGGTTACGGAACATAGCGTAGTCTTTTCCGTTGCCGAAAGTGTTCCCCATGCTAAGGACGGCACCATTGGAGCCATCCGCAAAGAAATAGGTGTCGTTAGCAGCAATTCCGGTAGGACCTGCCCCTCCCCCAGGTTTGAGTACAAAAGCGTTGTAAACGCAAAGGTTTTTGCCAGCGTCACCAGTAAGCCACCTGTTAGTCTCCCAACCAATAGCGAGTTGGCAACTGGCTGTTCCAGAGGCAACTTGAACGTTTGCACCAATCGCAACGTTATAGACGCCAGAAGTGATGCTCTGGCCCGCAACACCACCCAAAGCAGTGTTGCAACCACCTGTGGCATTTTGAAGTGCAGCCCAACCTAATGCTGCGTTGTACTCACCCGTGCAGTTTGCCTGGGAAGCCTGTTCACCAACTGCGGTGTTACGACCACCAGAGGTGTTACATATTAAGGCGCTGCCACCAACGGCAACATTTCCGGAGCTAGTGCTAGATATGCCAGCAGCATTGCCAATATAAACGTTGTTGACGCCGGTCTGGATGACGTAGCCAGCATTCAAACCGATAGCAACGTTGCCTGTACCAGAGGTGACATTCTTTCCCGCATTGCAACCGAGAGCAGCGTTGGTGGCGGTTGTACAGCCAAGAACAATACCGGCCGCGATTGGAGTAGCAGCTGAGCCACCATTGCCCCAGCAGATGCCGTTCGACCCAGTGCTCATTAGCACCTGGCCAGCGGTACCGCAGGAACCTCCACAGTCAGCAATACCTGCTCCAGGTTTGATGGCCTTAGTACTGTAACCAATAAGCCAATTGTCAGTTCCAGAGAAACCGATGGCGAGTTGGCAAGAATTAGTTGCGGAGGCAACTTGAACGTTGGGTCCAATAGTAACATTATTGTTGCCGCTTGTAGTCAAGTTACCAGCATTGATGCCCAAGCCAACATTACCGGTACCGGAGACTGCTCGCAGGGCGTTGTGACCAAGGGCGGAGTTGCAAAACCCCGAACTGAAGACCATTGAGTAGTAACCTACCGCGGTGTTGAAGTTTCCATTAGCATTGTCATACATTGCCCCGGCACCTATGGCAGTGTTTTGGCACCCCAGGACGTTGGACGCTGCGTCATTTCCGATTGCGGTGTTACTAAAACCTGTGGTAATCGCACACAAGGTGTTGCAACCCATGGCTGTGTTGCCTGTTCCTGAAGTCAGTGACTTCAAAGCCCTTTCCCCAAGGGCGGTTGTGCTCGATAGAGTGCAGCCAAACACAATGCCCCTGACCAGCGGTGTCGCACAACTTGGAGCAACAGAACTCCACACGACTTTGTTTGATCCAGTGGACGTGAGGGCGTAACCAGCAGCACCAGCACTTCCAGCGCAGTCAAGAATACCGGCACCTGGCTGGATGTTGAGGTTCGAGCAACCGGTGAGCCAACACTGGTTCTCGTTAGTTCCGATAGCCAGCTGACAGTCCCCGGAGGCAACCGGAACAGTGACATTAGCCCCGAGGACAAGGTTTTGAATGCCAGTTGTGATGTTCTTACCAGCCAAAGCACCTAGGGCTGTGTTTGAACTACCGGTGGTGAGACACTGAAGTGCACACGCACCAACAGCAGTCATGTAGTTGGCAGTAGTGTTAGCTCCACCAGCACCAACACCGATAGCCGTACCGGAAATCGCGGTGGTGATGGAACCCGCAGCATTACACCCTATAGCAGAAGTGTTTGCGTCAGTGGAACCCTTGACAAGACCAAAAACAGTGGGAGAAGCGTTTGGAACACCGGCGGCATTGTTCCAAGTCGGAGGAGCACCTGCACCAGCCGAGGTCAGAATCTGACCGGAAGTACCAGCTGAGCCGTTGGCGTAAACCGGACCGAAGGTGTCGAGGGCGTCGAAACGAGCGATGGAACCCAGGTTGGTACCGAGTGTGGAGTTGGCACGGTCAACAACGACGTCGTTGAAGCTGTAGCTGCCAGCAAGGCTGACCCGAGCGACGACACCGGAGGGTGTGTAGAAGTTTGTGTTGCGTAGCGCGACAGTGGTGCCCGAAGCTGCGGTGATTGCGTTGCCTGACTCCGTTGCTGCGAAGAAGCTTGCGTGGTTGACCTGGAAGATACCCGCAGTGACGGTCGACGAACCGACAAGAGACATGTCCTGAAGGGTTACAAAAGCCGCAGCGTTGTTGACGGTGATACCACCGATGCGGGAGTTGAAGAAGTTGACGTAACCGGTTCCAGTGGCGGACACAGTGGAGGAGTCTGCCGCCATATCATCCAGTTCCAGGTAGCCACTACCGCTCTTTGTGAGAGAGATTCCAGGGCCAAATGTGCCAGACTGAATGTAAACGCCACCTGCACCGCTGTGAGTGATGTTGCCCAGGAACTGAATGCCATAGACACGGGTGCTGGAGGAAGCATTAGTGAAGGCAACTGTGCCGTTGATTGTCGCACCCGAGCGGGTCGCACCGACGATTTCTAGGTTGAGGTTGGGAATCGTGAGGTTTTCGGTGTAGGTACCCTGGTGAAGGATAATCCGGCTGTTGATATTACCAGCAGAGATGAGGGCCTTCGCGATGGTCTTGTAGGGTTGCTGGTCACCGCCAGTACCGTTGGTGTCATCACCGGCAACGGGGTCAACGTTCCACTCCAGGGAATACTTGTGGAAGGGCTTGACGCTAGACAGCGAGTAGATGATGGCGCTTGTGCCAATCGCACTCAGTGTCGGAATCTGAACGTAGGTCTGGTTACCGTTGACGGTACCGCCTGACACGAAGTAGGCGTTGCCGGAGATCATCTCGGTAGTTGTGTCCGAATCGGTTGCACGAGTCAGAACAGTTGTAGCACCACCAGAGGTATAGGTATAAATACCGTTCTGAAGTTGGCTCGCCTGGTTCTTGACCAGAATGCGAGTGCCAACAGTGGTGATTGTCACACCGTCGATGGTTGTGATCGGGGTGTTGAGAGTCAGTGTAGCACCAACGCCAGCGGTTCCGTTGTTGTAGGTGACAACACCGGCGAGCGCAGCAGTCGTAGCAGCCGAAACACCAATCTGCCAGTTGTAGCCAGCGGCAATCTGGTCAGCGTAGTACTTCGAAGCAGGATTGGCCGAAGCAATGGGGATTTGGCTGAAGAGAACGATGTCACCCGACATTGTGCCACCAGCCAGGGGCAGCGCGGCATTGGCCAGATCCCAAGCGGTTTTGACAGCGGTGGAAGAGGCAGCGGTTGTTGACGAAGTTGTCGAGGTGCTGTCGCTGATGGCTTGGATTTTGGATGTATCCTGGAAGCGCACACCAAGGTTGGGATAAGACTCAGAGGGGTCAAATGTGAGATCCCCGGTCATTGTGCCGCCAGTTAGGGGCAGGAATCCACCGGTGTTTACTGTGACGACCCAGCTGGTGCCGTTCCAGATTTTGAGAGAAGTAGTGGAGGTGTCGTACCAGAACTCACCTACGCTGTTGCCAGCTGAACCAGCGGGAGTGGCGTTGGGAGCAGCTGTGCCGACTTGGGCTGGACCAACCTTGACTACTGAACCGGCAGAGTTCTTGTAGAACAAACCACCGGTAGTTGAATCGTAGTTGAGGTCAATCTCACCATACGACATATTTACGGCGTCGGGCCGCTTGGAGGCGGTGCCCGAACGCTTTAGGAAAAAATTGAGTGCCATGTTGTTAGAAGAGTAAGAAAATTAAATGGCTTTTGAGGTTAGAATTCGCCAGCGTCAAATGCACTAACGATGGTAAGGTTGCCGTTGGAGTTGTCAACCACAGTCGCCAGTTGGTTTGCGGCGGCAACGCTTGTCGAGGCTGTGTCCGCGAAGTTGACAGTTGTGCCAGTAGAGAAGATGATATTGCCAGTCATCGTGCCGCCAGTCTTAGGCAGTGCGCCTGTAACTATACCGTAGACAAAACTGACGGCATTGGCAGTAGCAGCTTCCGTCGTGGATGTGCTGGTTACCGTGTCGTCCAGTTGGACCACACCCGCAGCAGAAGTGCTGGCAGCGCTTACACCGATAATAGGGTTCTGGAAGTCGGTGTTATCCACAGTGATGGGAGCAGTCCCAGTTACACTCAAGACACCGGCGGCGGCGGCATTAGACCACTTTACTCCGAAGGTTTCGCCGTTGTCAACAACCAAGATTTGACCGTTGGTGCCAGTGGGGAAGTTGCCGTAGGTGTCGTTGCCAGTGCCAACGATGATATCACCCTTGGCGTTGAACACGCTGTTGGGAATAGCGGCATTGGCTAGGTCATAGGCCGACTTGACGGCGGTGCTCGAAGCAGCGGTTACGCTAGAAGTTGTGGAAGTGCTGTCGCTGATTGCTTCAACAGTGGAAGCATCGTCAAACACAACTCCGATTCCGGCACCAGACAAGGTAATGTCACCAGTTACAGTTCCGCCGGTTTTGGGCAGAGCATCATTGGCCAAATCATAGGCAGACTTGACGGCGGTGCTCGAAGCAATCGCAAAGCTGTCGGTTGTGCTCGTGCTGTCGGAGACTTTGGCCTGGAGCGAAGCGGGGTTGACTGCCTTGTTGCTGGTGTCAGTGCCGGTTTGAACCTCAAGGTCGGTGGCGAGGTAGACAACACCTTCAACGGCTGTGGTAGCGGCGGGGGACTGGAAACCAAGGTTTAGGTACTCCCAGGCAGTACCACTAGATAGGAACCAGTCGCCAACGGTGAAGGGAGGAGTTGAAACGGGAGTGGTTGTAGGGCCGTAGTCGCCGCCAGTAACAATAATAACAAAGAACTCGGCGTTCTCAGCAGCAGGAGTGGGCAGAGCGTCACCAACCACAAACGGGACTGTTAAAGCAGCGGCGGCGGCGGAAACCGTAACCATTTCACCATTAGGACCTACGCTAGTGTCAAATGTGCCAGCAAAGGTCAGGTTGCTCGTGATGACAAGAGCGTCGATTTGATCTTGAAGGTTCTTACCTTGAGCGGCAGTCAGTGCCAGGTCGGTCGAGGAGTTGTTCGTTGTGTCATTCAGCTGAACAACACCCTTGGCAGTTGTGCTAGAGTTGGCAACGCTGATCGTGCCAGTGGTAACGTCAATGTTTGTGCCGACTTGGACAGCACCTTGAGCTGCGGTAGTGGCAGCAGGAACGCTGATAGTTCCGGCAGTTACGTCAATGTTTGTGCCGACCTGAACAGCACCTTGGGCGGAAGTAGTTGCAGCGGGAACGCTGATTGTGCCATCGGTAACGTCAATGTTTGTGCCGACTTGGACAGCACCTTGAGCTGCGGTAGTGGCAGCAGGAACACTTATAGTGCCGTAGTAAACATTAATGTTGGTACCGACTTGAACCACACCAAGAGAGCTTGTTGTAGCGGCATCAACACTAACAACCGGAGTTTGCGGGTCAGTGTTATCGACTTGGATGGGAGCGGTACCAGAAACCGAGGTAACGTCACCAGCAGAGTTTACGATCCACGACAGAGTGCCGTCGCCGTTGGACTGCAGGATGTACTCAGCAGTGCCAGGAGCCAGAACTGTGTAGGTGCCAGCGCCAGTGCCAACAATCAACTCACCAGCAGCGGTGAAGGTGGAGTTGGGAATGGCGTCGTCTGCTTTGTCGTAGGCAGTCTTAACAGCGTTGGCGGTGGCTGCTTCGGTTGTTGAAGTGCTAGTAACGGTATCGTTTAGTTGGACAGCACCAGATTGAGTTGTGCTAGCAGCGTCAATCTCAACAATTGGGTTGAGGGGGTCGGTGTTATCAATTGCAATCGGGCTTGTTCCCGACACACTTTGAACAGCGACGCCAAGGGTAGTGTCAACCCAAACAGTGCCGTTCCAGATGAACAGACCATTGGAAGTGCTATTGAACCAGAACTCACCAAGCGAGTTACCAGTGGAACCACCAGTACCTGGAGTCGAGTTAGGAGCGGTTGCAGAAACTTGGCAGGGACCGACTTTGACGATGTTGTCGTTGGTGTCCTTGTAGTAGAGGCCGCCAGTGGCTGCATCGTAGTTGAGGGCTAGCTCGCCATCGTAGAGAGCGTTGGGGTCGGGACGCTTACTGGCGACGTCGGACCTTTTGATCAGAATGTTGACAGACATGGTTAGTAAGATTTAGTAAGTCCCGGCATCAACGAGTTGACCATTGTTGAAGACAATGTCCCCAGTCATGGTCCCGCCAGCCTTTGGAAGAGCATCAGAAGCGATAGTTTCAACTTGGTCGATGGCACCCTGAACGCTGGTTGCCGTCAATCCAGAAGTTGTGTTGTTATAAGGTACGTTAATGGCCTCGGGATAGGCGTAGTGAGCGCCCAGCACCCAAGAAGTAGTGCCATTGTCGTAGAAATAAAGACCTTCGTAGTCCTCTCCCGGTGTGCCTACAACAATCGTCGTATCACCTTCGAGAGGTGGTTCGGGATTGATGGAGTTTATTTTTTGTGTTATGGTTGAACCGGGGGCAGCAGCCACTGCGGTATTTGTCGTTAGGTAGACGTTTCCGCCTAAGCTTGACCAGACGGCGTGGTCGACACCTGCATTCCAAGTCAAAACATACCGGTCGCTAGGCATGTTGCCGTAGAACTCGGGATTGATGATGTAGTATCCGCTCAGGGCGCTCAAGTCCATGGGCATGGAATACCAACCTTCAGTAGGTACTCCTGCTACTTGGGTGCCATCAAAAGAGGACTTAAAGTCTGAACCGTCGCCAACGTAAATGACCTTATCGGTCACGTTAAAAGCGAGTTGACCGGGGAGTAATGCTGAGGGCTCAACTCCGGTTCCAACCGCTCTAAGGTTTTGTAGGGTAATTGCCATGGTACTAAACGAGGAGTCCGGAGTCGATGGAAAGCACTTGGAAGTTAGAATCGAGCTGAACACCATTGCCAGCGCGAACGTAACCCTGACCATTCAGGTAAGCAACAAGGTTGTCTTCAACCCAACCAACTGTCACGAAGGCAGCGGGATTGTTCGGCACTTCGTATTGTGCGTAAATCGGTCCTTCAAACACGCCACCTTGCTGAGTGATTGTGTCTTGGGGGAAAGGGACTACCGAAATCCACTGTGACCCGTTTAAGTCCTTGTAGTATATGTTGAGGTTTGAATTATTACTGTCGTACCAAAGTGACCCTGGGATGGGGTTTGGCGGTGGGCTGACGCTGATAAAGACGGGAGCAGATGAAGGGGTGGATACTGCTACGGCCGTCCATTGGACGCCATTCCACTGCCAAGTACGCCCGTTGGACGTATATATCTGTCCCCTCGTTGGGCTAGGGGGGAAACTGTAAGCCATTTGAACCGGCTATTGGTGTAAACAGTTTTACCCTTTAGGGACCAAAACCTTGATTGTCCCAAGATAGTCCACCGCCATCTGTTGGCTCTGATATAGCTGGAGTACCACCGGTGAGGTCGGCATAGTTGCGTCCGTCAATCCAGTTGGGATAAATGTTATTTTGCCCGATATTGCCCCATCCTATCCTGTAGTCAGGCGCTTGGTCACCGGCAGTGTCTGTAACCCACCCTGAAAGTCCTTTGCCTGACACACTGTTGTAGCGTTGAGGTGTGCGCCAAGAGCGCATTATCCCACGCGGGGTATCAATAGCGCTGTTTCCATTGCCGGCACGAATAGCCGTCATTGCCATTTCTGCCTGAATTTGTTTCAGACATGACTCAAAGTCACGCAGCACATCCTCACGGCGGCGGACTGTGTCGAGATAGTAACGAGCAATGATGAGCGCGGTGCGGCGTCTATTCGACGTGATGAGCACTTGTCCGGCCTTTCCGCTTTGCTCTATATACGAGTCGATGAGCGAATTAGCGTCCTGTATCGCCATTCGCAGTTTCGCCACATTTACCGAAGTGGCAGCTGCATTGTCAATGTTGGTTAATTGTATACTCTCCTTTAGTCCGTAAGCCGTAATAAAGTCGTCGGGAGAAGCGCTACGAGGGTCCGATTGCCCCGGTGTCATTACCCCGCTTCTCGTCTGATACGGATATCCAAACCCCCCAATAGTAGCGCCCAAGTTTGATTGAGACTGAGACCCGTCAGTTTTTTCGTTTGGGGCCGTTTCATTGATAACCGGGACACGATAAAATGCCCTCACGGCATTCCGCTTCATTACCGTCTCATTTGCCGTGGGCGGCACCGGGCCACGTAAACATTGTTTTAGGTCTAGTGGGGGCTCGTAACTCAAAAAGCACTCATCAAAAGGTGATAACGCGCTATCTAACCCCAGTATAATAATAGTCGTGCTGGCATAGTTAACGGTCGAAATGCCGATTTGTCCGTAGTTTAGAGTGAAACTTAGGACAGGGACACGCACATTTGTATCTAGGGGACTGTTAAAAGTCACCTGCACAGTCATACTGTTTGTGACGGCTACTTGGGAAACTGCTGGATACGCCACACTTCTACGTCTTAGTAATCGGTTTTACCCTTCTTCCTTCTTTTTGCATTTCCATGTTTTCCCTAGCGTTGGCGGAGCTTGTCGTGCTCGGGCTTCTCTCATCTTTCGCTTGGTTTCTTCACTTTTTGGGCGACCTGACTGAAACTCTGAAACTTTGTCTTTTGCTGTTTGAGACAATTGCCTTCCAGTGGCAGATTGAGACATTTTCTCTCTAACTTCTGGTTTCTTTGCTGGGTTGTCATTTAAGTTTCTTTCAACCAAGTCAGGTCGTTTTCGACCTTTGTTTGACTTGCTTATTTTTTCACGCACTTCGGGTTTTTTTGAGGGGTTGTTTTCTCCCCTGGCAGAAAAAGTAAAACTCATACTTGTTTGATAAGCCCGATTAGCAAACTGCGGGTCTTCTACAACACCAAACACCCTTTGAAACATCATCTCTAACCAAATCGCCCCCTCGGCGGTATTTGCATAGGCGATGGCAATTTTACTGTCGGGGTTGAAAGTTGTGTCCTTAAATGACCCCAAATAACCGTCATTTAGGTCATCGGTGCTGTGTTTTCCGATGTAGTCTCGACCATTTGGTTTGGACTCGTATGAGTTATAAACTATGTGAAACATCTGTCTGTGTCTGTGCCCTTATTCTATCTTTCCGCTGAAAAAGTAAACCTACAACACTCTGTCAGGTGGCTCTGCAGAGAAATACAAGTAAGTTTCAGGTCCAATTTCGTTAGTATACGGGAAAAAGTATTCTGAGACCCAGAATGCAGAGGCCTCCGTGTCTTTCCTGACTCGCACAACCCAGTTTTTGTAGTAGGGGTAGAGGCAATTTACTAAGTTGTTGATGCCAATCCTTAGTGGAAGCTCATCCCTCCAATTGGTCTGCCAATCGTCAATGGTGACGACATTCCCTACCACACTGTAATCAATCTGTGCTGCGATGCTCCCACCTCTTTGCTCGGCAACTGCATAAGGCGGCGTAGAATAGTCAAAAGTCTCATTAGCACGAGAAAAAACTTCGCCATCCCACTTCACCTGAAGGTAGCGCAGAGTTTCTGCTGGGTCACTCGAGTAAGGAAAGTCCTGAACGAGCCAAGTAGGGGAGTTGATGCTAGGACGACGAATGGCCATAACTAGGTAGGATTTATGTAAGGGGGGACGTACGCTAGGACCACTGCACCTGCTGGCAGCTGCCCCATTGTGCAAGGTACAAAGGGGACTGGCGTGTTGATTGGGTTTCCGTCTGCATCTCGGGGTTGGTAATTTGCTTGGTTTTGGTCGAATTGAGGGTTTATTGCCAAAGCTGGGGAAACTATTCCGGCAGCTGCAGATAGCAAACCACCAAAAGAAGAGGCTCCATTAGTTGATAAAGAGTTCAAAAAAGTGGCAGGGGCTTCTACTGTAAACTGATTTGCCCCGAAAAAAGATCTGCCGCCATAAGTAAAACCGGCAGCTGAAACAACACCACCAAAGTTGCCCGGCCCGCCAACTTGTAAGTTGCCTTTGATTACTACATTACCATTAACTTCTACATTTTTACCAACTGCTGTATTCTGGGTCACATAAAGTGAACGATACACTGTGCAATCTTCGACAATTCCCATTGATTGATAAAACACCGGCGCAAGTGGATTTTGTGCGCTTTGCCCATATCCTGGCACGTTTAAAAGTCCGGGGTCATAATCTTGAGTAAACGTTGCTTTCATGATTAATTAGTTTGAAGAGGGGAGTGAGGAAAGGACGTTTTCGATAACCGCCTGTGGATTGATGATGTTTGAAAGAACTGCTTGAGTTGCTTGTGGAATATACGCATTTTGAGTGCTCAAAGAGTTTTGAGACACAAAGTCAGTAGGGTTAGGGATTTTTTGGTTAAGCTGCTGCGCTTTAGCTAATTCTGTTTGTGCTTGAGTAAACGCATTTTGCGCCACATTAAAGTCAGGCAAAGACGCAGCGGCTGCAGAAATTGCCGGGGCATAAGATGTTGTAAATGAACCCGCAACAATATTGGTGAAATCAGTTGTACGAACTTGCGAAAGTGCAGTGGTTTGGTCGAAAAGTGTTCCAGGTTTTGTAGGTAGAGGCAAAATATCACTCATTGGCGGCGGTGACCAAGCAGCCGCAGCGCCCCAGGGGTTTCCTCGTGGTGCTGTACCATAACCTGTGATTTTTGACATCTCTTGGTGACTTGTGACAAACACATGATCCCATGAAGCAGCAGCTTGTGCGGGTGACGGACGATTCCCTGATGAATCCACTTGTTGAGTTGTATCATTGCTGCCAGCATGTCCATGGGCAAGGTCAGCATGACGAACCCAAATAAATTTCCCATTTCGCTTTAAACAAACACAGGTCCAGTCTGAGTTCATTGGGCCGCCCTCTTCAATAACCGTGCAACCATGATTATCGGCTGATGCTGGAGGAAGGGAACCTGCAGGATAGATAGGAAGTCGGGTCATTGAACTATTGTTCGGCATGACCGGGGGTTTTTTCGCATCTGTAGCATGAACATCAGGATCAAATAACACATCCTGTAACACAGAATATTGATATTGACCATTTGAGGGAGTGATATTCACCCGTTTTCCTACCAAACCAGGCGGTTGTTTTCCTGAGAATGCAGGACAAACATCAATCCAATGGGAAATGTCTGGGTCATTTCCTACCCGACGCCCAGAGATTTCTCCTGCACCTGTAATTTGCGGAATGTCCGGATTCATGTCATCAAAGACAACTTGAACGCGCCCGCGGTTAAGTGGGTCATCTACAGACACAACAACCCCCCTAATTGTACCATACGGCAGGCCTGCGAGTTTCCTATTCGACTCATTGGCCGCTAGAAGCATTGCAAACTTTTTTACGAAGTCCGAAGACCTAAGAGGAGGAATCATTGATCACTCCGGTAATGGGCAAAACGCGGGATATTGCGACGTTGAATGTCTTCAGGTTTTTTGTTGGGTTCGGGATTTTTATGTGGAGTTTTGATAACAGTCGGAATAGGCGGTTCTTGAACTTTTTCAACCACAATTGGTTTTGACAATTCTTGAATCTTTTCAACCTCGACTGGCAGTTTTTGTTCATGGTGAACATCTTGTTCACGGTGAACAGGGGGTGTTACTGTTTCTTTGGTAACCGTTACCAAACTTTCTTTTTCTTCTTTGGGAATGTCCTGGGAAACTGGGGTTTCCCTCACGGGTTCTGTCATAGAGCGGTAAGGTGTTTTTTGGCGTTGGGTCACTGTAGTTACAAATCAGATAATCACTTTTACCCGGAAGTCAGGACCACTTTCGTAACCGAGTTTACGTTGGCGACGCGCTATTCCTGACGCCGAACTCACAAAACCCGTGTGTAAACACCTATATTTCGCTTTAAGGTTTACACCACATTTCTCAACGGCGTGTTTACTTCTACCGTCTTCAAGTTTTTCTTCGTGGACAAGTTTTGCGGTTTCCGAGGTAAACTGATAGTCGCCGAGTGTTTCAAGTGCGCGTACGCTTCTCCCCTGTTCGTCTCTTTCCTTATGAGAGTTTGTTCCTCCAATCTTCCCCCCTTTTGAACACGCCTCCGGGGTAAACGAGTGGTCCCCGGCTTTCCCTATCTTTACCGCAAAGACACTTTTCCCGTTTTCATCTTTTTCTGCGTGAAGTTCTTCAAGTCGGTGTAGAACCCATTTGTCGTAAATGTCCCACAACTCAAACCAGTTATCTACAAAACTTCCATAGGTCAAAAAATGTTTAGTGTGACCTAAGAAAAAACATGTTTTTCCCCACTCTTCACTTTGGAGTAAACCTTGAACCTGGTGGTGTTCACGAAGGAGAAGAATAACATCGTTACCCTTACCTTTTGGTGCGGGATAGTGCGCCTCCTCCCACTTTCCATCGTCGGGGTTACCAGGTTCCAGTCCGTTTTCAAGATAAAAACGTTGACAGTTTTCTACGTAGGTGTGTTGGTTCACGCAGGGTCGTTACTTAGTGGGTTTCTTCTCTTTATTCTACCTTCTTTTTCGCCTGTGTAAACTCTGGACCCTAAAAAGTCAGACACTTCAGTTGCCGCTTGTTCGGAGAACCCGAGGTGAATAAGTCGTTCTTTGAGGTTTACTTTTTCCATTGTCATCCTCTAGGAACGAGATAACCAGTTCTTGGTAAACTCCTTGGGTAACGCCACGCTGTTTCTTGTTGAGGGTCAAAAAATGCGTCCTCTGACACACTTGCGTCCGCTACAAAGTAAGCGTAGGAAATGCGATAATGATTGGCGTCCACACTAAACGTTTGGATGTCATGATCACATGTTGGTGGAATTTTGTAAATTGAACTGTCCCAAAGTGGTGCAGGAATGGGACTAACTCCTCCACTTAAAAGGTCCACTTCTAAGTAACCAGTAAGGGGAACACAAGGATTGATGTTAACGTATTCGCCAATCCAATCGCCATAGCCATTGCCAATTGGTGAGAGCACATCTGCTTGGCGATTATGCAAAGGAGCATACTCAGTGAGTTGTGCTTCTGTGAATTCATCAAATTCTAGTTCTTGAGTGGGGAACACACCAGAGTTAGCATAGGGGCCACTCTCGACATTGTCAAAGTACCCAATATTTGAGTAAAGATACGGTTCTGAGTACACATAAGCGTAGTCAGGAACAGCGTCCGGATAGAGAAATAACTCATCATAGATGACAGGTTCACTTTCGCTAGTGGGACAATTCATGGGTTCTGGAGCAATGCTCGAACCCCAATATGCGAAGTCTTGAAGAGTTAGTGCAGTTTTTTGCCACACAGCCCCATTTCTCCCATAATCTAGCGGCATACGAATAAAGTATTTTTCCCAATTTTCAGGACCCGGACCATTGTTTACATCAGCGCGAAGGGGATTGGGGTAGTTATTCTCTGTTAAATGGGCTTGTGTTTCTGCTGATTGTAATGCTTCGCCTTTCCACAGTCTAAGTGGCGACTCTGCATCGTAGACATTTGGTGACATATAATAAGTGATGCCACTAAAGACTTGGTTAGTGATGTCTTTAACATAGGCAGTTGTCAGATTATCTGACATTGTGATAGTTGGGAATTGGGTTTTTCCGTTAAGGTTTAGAGGTGTATAGGTGAATGTGTATTGGGCCGTGATTGAGTCTCCACTATACATTATTCTATAATTAGACGTGGAGTAAACTACACCGTTTTGGAGAAGAGTGCCCTCACAATAGAATAAGAGAGTGGTCACATTCAAAGGGACATTCGGTGCTGCTGTAGGCGGATTGCTAACAATGGAAACCCAAGCACTTGCAACCACTGTGTCTACAATAAAGTAGCAACCAACCAATCCTGGATAAAGTAAGTTGTCAGGGTACACAACATCACCTTGTTGATAAAGGCTACCAGGGTTATTAATCACAATGGACACAACGGCATTTCCAGCCACAGTAATATCTGCTGTTGCACCACCGCCACCTGACGCACTTTGCAATACTAGTTTAGTGCCAAGATAAGTGCCATTGTCAAGGTCAATGCCAGGGTTTTGCACAGTAAAGGACACAATGCCAGAAGGCGAAGTGACATAAACACTAGCAGCACGAGTTGACACCGTGGGATTGTCATAATCCCACCACATCGCACCATTTCTTAAAGTTCCTGATAAAGAACTATTAGCAATGTACTTCAAGATCGAGTCTGGCCGCACTTCCCAAGTGGCATTGTTGTAAACTTTTAACAATTCTATTTCATAACTCTCAGTTATAACAATATCTAAATTAGTTAGTGAGTATGGGACAGGTTGAGTGCCTAAACCAGTGGCATCTCGTAAAACTACTGGAACTCCCAATGGGAGTAATGATGCCACTGCAGACCAGTCAGCAATAGTTGCGAATCCAAACTCTGAGGGAGTCCAATAAATAGATGAGTCCGAGCGGTATAAAATAAGTGTTCCCGCGGTTGTAAGTGTTCCTTGAATGCCTAAAACATTCTCAGCAATTGACAAACCCGTGACATCTAAAATTTCAACAACAGTCCCAACAGGAAGAGTATTTGCAGTGGCAATAAATGCTGCTACATTTGTATAAAACACTGTCACTGCAGTACCAACATTTGGGGAAGTCCTGTAAGAAACTTCAACCCAACCTGAACAACCTTGGTCTAAATCGTACCACACAGAAAAAACACCTGTTTGAGTGTTCCACCAAGATTGTCCCAGTTTAGGACTTGGGGGAGGTTCCCAACTTACAGTTGTTTTCTGGTCATAAACGTTAGTGATTAAACTGTCAAAGTCTAAAGTACGGGAAAAAACAGGGAGGTCAATGGAGTTGACTTCATTAAATCCGTGAAGACTTAAACTATCAAAGACAAAGTTAAAAGACAGCGGACCACCCTTGTTACCCCATGTTCCTAGGAAATTATTTAGAATTTCGTGAGTTCCCCAATCTGAAGGGTCTCTCCACGTTTGTATTTTTACAGGGAGAGAAGCATTTATAGCAGTCGAGGAGTTTGAATAGCCCCACACAAGAAACACGGTGATGCCAACAGCATCAGTAGCCAGTGTTTCTGGTAGCGATAGAAACCAACGACCCGCGGTGCTATCATACTCAGGAGCAATATCTGCATTGATAGTTGATGTAAAAGAGAGGAAAATAGGTTGGTCAAAATAATAGACAGACCCCGCAAAAAGAGTTGGGAAGATGTAAGGAAACCCGCGCTGAAGGTCCCAATTTGGAAAGAGGGTTAGAGAAGTTCCCGAAGCAGAACACACAAAAGAATTGTCGCCAGCTACACCAATAGTAGGACGATAAAAAGGAGCAGATCTCGAGGTAGGAACGTCAATTTTTAAAGGAATATTCTCTGCAAGTTGGTCATAAAAGCTTTGAGGTAAAGTGCCAAGTGAAATGATTTGGGTGTCATTATCAACGGCAACACTTTGAATAGTGTATTCGTCATCACCAAGAAAAACTTTAAGCCCTGCAACAAGATTTTCAATGGGCTCAATGACAATAGTTTCATCCCAGTTTCTTACCGAAAGAATTCTTGCTACGATGAAGGCATTATAAACGCCGTATGATCCGCTTAGAAGTTGTCTTTTCTGAGAAACCGTAGAAGCTAAGTTGAACCAATAATTGTCGCCACTCCACCCTAAAAATTGACCCAACCAATTCAATTGGTTATTGACTCTATTTTCAGTTGTTTCAACTGCACTTTGTTGTTCGGGCGAGAACCATGGGGAAGTGTAACCCCGTTGTTCAAACTCAGTTGGGTTGAAAATAGGTGCGTACTTTGTCATGTTAACTCTCAATCACAATGTCAGTTTTTGTTAAAGCCGCATATTCTTGTTTCATACAGTTTTTGGGCTCTAACCATGTAACTTCGTACTTTTTAACTATTTCGTACAAATCAATAAGGTCTTGATCAAAAGGGAGTGTTAACCAGTCGGCCACTGGGGTGTAGTCACGATGAACAATATATCGCCTATCGCGAATATCTGTTAGTTGGTATTTATTGTTAACGTCAATGTTGGCCAAAAGGCAATATGCGGCAGGAATATCCTCCCCTAGTGAGTTTTGCACAGTAAGAGGAAGTGAGTCTTCAGGGTAGATGACTAAAACGCACTCCGTTGAAGACTCAGTAGGCTTTGTAAGACGCGTCACTGAACCTGTCACAGTAACACTTTCAATCGCCATATCAAGACTTGACCATTCCACTTTCCACCCAGTTTGAAATGTTGCATTTGAAACATCAAACTGAAAAAACTGTCCTGTTTCGTCACTTGCAATTGAAGTTGTGCGAACAGGAGAAATAACTCCGTCCGTTACGTAAGATAAAGCGGCAGTTCCAGTGTAGGCAGTTCCGCTAGGACAACGAAGGGTAATTTGTGTAAATGCAGCGGCTAAGGTGCTTGTCCATTGAATAAATGATTCAGTTGGTTGAGCATAAGCAGGGAAAAGTGAATCCTGGTTTTTCCAGAAAGTGCCGGCAGTGTTTAAAAACGAGTTCTCAGCAGGATAACGCCACCCAATTACACTGTCAGTGCTAGACGTAATGGTTAGAGGTGAGCCAGTTAAAGCAAAGTTTTCTACTAAGTAAAGATTTTCAACGGGGGAATTATCATAAATAAGGCGATATGCAACGGTGTAACTTCCTGATTCAATATCAAGTTCTTTAAGATTGATAATAGCTGGACGAACCGGGTTTGTACCATATTGCCACACAATGTTTCCGGCCTTGATGAGGATTGTTGAGTGGTCATCTGATGAGATGATTTCAGTAGAAGTTGGGCCATGAATGCTTTCACCCCAAGGAATGTACACAAAGCCCACATCTTCATGGGCTAAGTCAAAGCCCGTAGAATTTGCTAAAGGAACAACATTGAAAAAATCAATCTGATAGGTTTCGCTAATTGCTGGAAGCCTTCGATAAATCGGACGTCCGCCCGCAACCCATTCTGTTGGCCTAGATTCTAAACCCTTTGCTTGAATATACTGAGGTGATAAAGCATTTAGTCGAGTTTGTGTGGTGGTAGTTTGAATAACTTCAGTACCGCCAGTTGTAGGAATAAGTTGTTGGCTCATAAACTTAGCGTCCCTGTACTATATGAGGGCGGGGTGTAATTATAGGGAGTTCCTGGAAAGAAAGAAAGTTGCGGAACTTCCCCAATCGTTGCAGTATTTTCCCACACATACACTAGCTTCTCATTATCATCAGTAAAACGCCCTTTGTTCTTGGGAATGATTGTTATTTGAGTAATGCCTAGTTTAATGCCTGAGATGGCTTTGCCTAACTGGGACAACACAGGTTGTTCACAAGTGTAAACATTGACATACCTGAGAAGGTTGCCAGCATACTCTTCATTTCGCGTTGTGTTTGTTACAGTGGTGTTCGTCCAATTCACTACAGTTTGTGGTGGTGTAAATGCCCTCATCACCCTGTAAATGTCACGCCCATCTTCAGCGATGATAGTGTCCTCACTGTAAGTGACATAGGCAGGGTTGAAATAAGGCACATATTGCTCAACTGAAAAGTTTGTTGAGGATAGTGTGTCAGTTAAAACAAAGATGCCATTTTCGAGATAAGTGGAGAAATCAAACAAAGGTGTAACATTTGAAGTTGCTGTATAAGAAAGAACAGTGACACCTTGGCGGAAAAAAGTGCGATCCCCTTTCCAAAAACGAAACATTCTTGTAGGAGTGATAGCGGTTTTACCTTGTAAGTATGTTAAAAATTGAGTTTTTTGTGTTGTATTTATGTACAGTGGGAACACTAGGCGCTCATTTTGAAGCACTTGGGCATCAGTACTATTAGGAGTGAAATAAGATGCAGCAATGTAGTAATCAGGACTTGCCAAAGTATCAGTACGATATTCTAAATATGTAGTCGCTGGAAACCGCGGTTTATACTTGTAAATAGGAAGGCCTGCGTCCGCACTTTGCACCACAATTTCATTAATAATGCCTTGATACACAAGTGCATCAAAATAGGCACTTATAGTTTCAGTTGGAGTATTTGGCAAATAAGTGAAATTTGAAACAACATAGGCATATTTATTGACCACTCCTAGGCGAGTGTCAACATAGTTAAAATAAGGATCAGCTATTGGGCTAGGACCAGACCCTACTTGAGGAGTAAACACCCAAGTTCCCGCGGTATAAGCAGTTCCAGGAATAAGCTCTTGGGGGATGATTGCCGCAGGACTTATAACTGATTGACCTTGAGCACCCACAAGAGAGTCAGTTGCAGGCTGCAATGTGAAGTTTTGTGCCACTACCCAAACAAATGTGCCAGGGCGGGTATTTTGTGGAATGATTGAAGAAGGGATGAACTCTGTTGCTGTATAGTCATATTGAATAATTTGCGGAGAGTAGGCAGTGCCCACTGTTGCAACATAGGAGTTGCCCACTGTCCATGGGCTATAAGACATAGCAGCAGAAATGCGTCCCGAAGTTATCAACTCAGCAATATCTTGCGTTGACAGAATAGAGAGGTTTTGTAAAATAACATGTAAGAAGCCATCACCACCTGTTGCAGGGTCCCAATATGCAACTTGTCCTTGATAGTAACTTCCGGGCACCAAATATTGAATTTGTTGTAGTGCCAAATTCCCATAAACTGTTTGTTCTGCTTTGTTGGTTGAATAAGGAGTGAACGATGTTAGAACAGGGAAATATTGGGAAGTGGGGAGAGTTGTTTCAACCAAGTCATATTGGTTTAGTAAATATTCTGTGGACTGGAATGTATAGACTTGAGTGTATGTTGCATTGTCAATACTTAAACCAGGCGGTGTGTTATAGGCAGCACTAGCCTCAATGTGAGGATCAGAATACTGAGTTATGTCTGAGAAAGTGCCATAAAAAGCAGCATCAATATCGCTAACAGTAGGGTCAATGGTGTTTGGGAATATACTTCCAGGTTGAAGAACTAAGAAAAGACGGTCCCGAAAGTTTAGTGAAGAGTCACGAGGATTTACACCAAATGCCCCATTTGCATCTACGGAGAGCGTAATATTGTATTGAACTTGACTCAGAGTTATAGGATAAAGATGCCCTCGGTTTTCCACTGACACTAAAAAGTTTACAACATTTTGGCCACGCTGTAGTTGTGTAGGCGTTAATTCAACTCCACCAGGGCCAAGCACAAAAAATGAAACTTGTCCATTAGGGAGAAGATAGTCAGTGAGATAGTTGTACGCACCTTGACTAGGCCTATTCGGCTGCACAGAAGTGAGAGTGCCTACACCATAGAAGTCAATGAAAAAATCTTGCCAATCTTGCTCACTAACAGGATTCTTCCTGCGAATGAGAGTGAAAAAGCGCTCTTGTACATCTTGGTAAGTCTCAACATCACTGCCACCTACAGCTGGCAGAGGATTGGTGACTGTGAGGCCTTGAACATTATTTGCAGAGGCACCTATGATTGCATTAGACGGACAATTATAAACACTTCCAACATACCGCGAATAAACTGCAGCTCTGGCATAAGAATCACCTGCTGCAATTGAAACAGCATCAGCAAGAACAAACTCAAATGCCTCACCACCTGTTAGGGCAGGATTCGTGGTAAACGTTGATCCAGCAGGAACTGTAACTACCTGATTGTTTGGCGGAATGGTGAGAAGCAGCTGAGCAGTTGCTGGTGTCCCAAGACGTCGCATTGCCCCCAAGAAAGGACCAATCCAATTAGCCAAAACTGACTGAGGAAGTTGATTTGCCCAATAGAGAAATTCGCCTTGTGCAAATGCTTGTCCTTCAAGCAATGCGGCAAGTGGGTTCCCAGCGGAGAAGTCGTTGAGTGTTTGGTTAGAAGCCTCGTAAACCCTCTGCGAAGCCTGTTGCACAAGTTGTGCTTCAGTTCGGGGGTCGAGAGAAACTGCAGGAAGGGGGGCAAATCTCGCCACTAGGGGAACCTCAGATTAGAGTGGGCAGATGACTGGGTTGCCAGAAGCATAATTATTGCAACCCCCAGCAGATGAGAAATACACACCATTATCAATTTCAAGATTGTCTAATAGGTAATTAAGTTGGTCCACTAACATTTCCTTAGTTATGATATCAGCGTCGTTCATTGCTGCTAGTTTAGCTGGTGATGTTACACCACCTGCAGCATACTTGTCATTAGATGTGTAACTTCGCGGGGCATTTGCTATAACATTTGTTGGATTTCCAACAACTAATGGGTCATACCCAAAATTCCAAACACCTGCAATAACCTTTGTACCAGTAACTGGTTGCCCGCTAATGTACAATCCTGAAGCTGACAAATTGGGCTGATCTGTTCCAAAAGTAAGATAGCGGCTATCAAGGCCATCTGTGCCAGTTGTCACAAGTGAGCTCAACCCAAGAGCAGGATAGTGCCAATCTAAATTTTGACCATCGAAATAAATGTTTTGAGCTCCATTAAGCCACGCACTTGTGACAATAACTCCGCTCGAAAAAGTTGTCTTCATGAATCCCTACGGATTGCCTTCTTGTAGAGGTTTTACCCTAGACACCAAAAAACCCCAGCCGAAGCCGGGGCAATTGAGTGGAAAAAATCAGGTCCTTTCCCAGTACTGAACCACAAACGATGTTTCAATCGTTTGCACATTGCCGCTTTCACGATCCACATCAGCTGTGGTGATTGAACGGAAGATGCAGTCATATAGAATGTATTGACCACCACCAGCAGCAGCGCCGCCTCCTGTGCAATCCTTTGGAGTCACAGTGATTGTGATCGGCTGACAGTTGTAAGCCAACCAAAACGTCTCGAGTGTCTTAAAGACAGTCGGGTCGTACGGTGCTGTTAGAGTAACGTCTTCAGCGGTACGGGGACCAACGACGTGAAAAATGCGGTTACCTGTGCCATTAGCATACTTGCTTTCTTCAGCTTGGTCTTTGACCCCACTGAACTTAGTGAACACCGCTGTAAAAGTCGGTCCACCTAACGCAGAGAAGGAAACTTCGTACTGCGACTTTGTTAACGGTCTTAAAATTGCCATGGTAACACCTCCTTAGTGTCCTTAATCAGGACAGAATGTCGGTGATCATCGCGCCGGAACCGATAAGACCTGTAGCACCGAGGCCAACGAGGTTGACTACGCGCTCAACAGTGATCTCAGCGCGAACAACACGACGCTCACGAATATAATATTCAGGACGGACAGCAGGGGTGCCTGTCAGCTGATATGTATAAGCGAAAGCGGGAGTGGCAGCATTGGCACCACCAGCGGGCATAACGGAATCAGAAGGACCGTTGGGGCTGTAGAACAACAGGATGCCGTTCTCAGGGAACACGGGCTGCAGGGTACCGTTAGTGGCCAAATACCGACCTTCAGCCACACGCAGACCACGCTCAAGACCGAAGTAACGAGCAAGCACGTCAGTGTCAATAGAATCGGCACTGGTGTACTTGATGCGCTCAAGGATCGCTTGGTTGGTCAGCAGTTGGTCAAATACAGCTGTACCAACAACCATCGAGTTAGGACGAATGCCAATCTGGTTAGCGACGGAGCGCTTCAGAGTCAGGACGTCTTCGATCGGGTTGGAGGTCAGGGAGGACCAAGGAGCAGGACCGGAAGCGGTCGCGTATGAAACGTTGAAAGTGGTCCAGCTTGTAAAGCCGAGGCCTGTCTGGGTGCCAGCACCAGCAGAAGGCTCGTAGGGGTTGTAACCGCCTCTGACGGTAACAGCCTGAGAAACGGTGTACTCATAGGCGTTCATCAGGCGGGACATGGCGTTGCGAGTTTCAATCGCACGCAGGTCAACCTGAGCGGGGCCTTCACCAGCGTTCTCGATAACTTCTTCAGGAAGTTCCCAAGCCACGACTTCTTGTTCCAGAGCATAAGGCTCGGAATCGTAACGGCTTTGAACAAACGGAATGTTTGTACCGTATGCACGACGGAAGTCGTTGATAGCGAACTGCTCTTTGCCAAAGCGCAAAATGCGACCAGCACGAGTAGGGGTGTCAACAACGGGGGCAATAAAGTTGGCGATATTAGTCGCCGGAAGCATAAAACCTTGTGCCAGCGTAGTCAAGATAGGATCTACGCCCGCATAGGTTTGCGAGAGATTCATCATGGGAGGTAAACTCCGAAATTAGCAATTTGACTTCAAATGGTTGCAACCAGGGTTGGGACTTATCTCACGTCTCTCTGGGCTATGTGCCCAGCAACTACAAGTGCCCAGCCACCAGTTAACAACCTAGCTATTAGGCGAAGGAAACAAGCACGAGCTTGCGACCGCCAATGCCAATGTTCTCACGGATCAAAGGAGTTGTACCGTCGAGACTCACAGCTGTGCCGGCATTGGTAGCTTGACCGAGCACATTGATTTGCAGTTGGGTGTTCAGGGTTATGTCAACCAGAACGGTGGGATCCACTTCAACCAGCAACAGGCCGCTAGTAGCGACAGTCAGCTGACGAGCGGTGTAGGGTTGGGCCAGAGCCGAAGGCATGTAAGCCTGGTTGATACCAACGATTGTTGTAGGGGGCACGGTGAAAGCATCACCAGCAGCAGCCGTGTTAGGGCCGGCCCAAGTGGAGTAAGAAACAGCGCGGAGTTCGCCAATTTCAACGGTGCCAACAGCACCACCTTGGGTGTTAGAAGGAGCTTCGAATGTTTCGGCGTAACGGATGTACTGCTTTCCGTAAATTGGCGCGGCGTTAGTTGCCATGATTTTATCCTATAGAATGGACTTCAAATGTTTGTTTGCTCTGGGACTGGTTTTTGGTACCCAGTTTAGATAAAGAATCTTACCCATTAACGGTATTCAATCGAACACCGACAATTGTCAAAACACGTGCACCCTTTTCCTGGCATTGGCAATGACCCAATGGGTTGCCAACCTGCCTCATGGTATCGAGTGCAGTCTTTACATGTCTTTTTGTCTTGGACTCCAACCCGGCGCATTTCTTTATAACCTTGTTCTTGGTGCTTCATGTAGCTGCCAAGATTGAAAAAAGAGTAAGTTGGGTTTGCAATGTAGCGGATAACTCGCGCGGCCAGTCCAATCCAGGTTGCCCCCATTCCAGCATTTTTCGCTGCTTTGATAGCATTTTGTTCTGCGGGGTTGGTTCCTAGCAGTTCATCATTGGCTAAGTCGTCTGCCCCAGGGATGACTCCTTCAAGGTCATAGTCATCGTCAGTGTCGTCGTAGTCTGCAAAATCCATTGTTTTGTCCCCAAGGCGTAGTATGCCGTCATCGATGCGCATCTTTGTTTCAGAGAGGAACTTCACAAGTGGCGGCAGCATGTCACCTATGATAGTGGGCCATGCCTTCTCCATTTTATCGTCTGGTTTGCTGTTTCCAGCACCAAGATAAACCGCCGCAAGCGCAGAGATGAGAGTTTTGTCGAGCAATGTTCGCTCATACTCATCCCATCTCATTTGCTTATCACGAAGTCCTTTGACGATAACCTTTGCATCTTTTGCCATCATGCTTTCAAGACTTTCCTGAGTCTTGTACTTTTTGGCTAGTGCTTTGGCTTGTGAGAAGTAATCCTCCCTTCGCTTAGTAGCTTGTCCTACAGTTGAAAGGAGGTCCATTATCGTCTCAGGAATACATGGCCTTCTTCAGGGCTTCAACATAGTCCATTTTGCCTTCAGAAGACTCAACCATCTTCAATGCCTTAGCATGAGGGTCAAGATCTTCTTCAGCAAACTGGAATGTGCCGCCTTGAACTACTTCTCCATAGGAAACCATAGGAGGCAATTTGCTCAATAAGCCAAGCAGCTTGGTGGCAGGAGTTTCGCCTTCGCTAAACTCAAGAGTACCAAACTCCAGACCTTCGCAGTAGGAAATGAGCTCCTGCTCAGGCATGATGCCGTCAGTAAGGCGACCCTCGGTATAAAGATGACCAATAGCACCAGCCATTTTTTCACGGCGAGCATTCATCTTCTCTTCAGCGTGCTTACGCTCAAGTTCAGCATACTTGTTCTTCAGTGACTGAAGCTCTTCGTACATTTGCTCGGGGAAACCAACTGAACGGGCTTGACCTGAAGAACCCATGTTGTAGTTCATGCCGCAGTGGTCAGCAGAGAGTTCATTGAAGTCAGCATCGCTGTCTCCGCCTTCGTCATCACCACCATCTTCGTCATAAGTGGAGCCAAAACCAGTTTTGGTGTAGGGCTTCTTCTCGCCATGCTCTTCAGCAAACACGCCACCAGACTTTTTAGTCGTTTGGTTGGGGCCGCCTTGGAAAGTGCCGCTCAAGTTATCCTCAGCGAAAGCACCATCGGGACCAACGGTTTGATCAGCTTCGTCAACTGCGTCCATTGCGCCAGGTGTAAGCTGCTTGCTAGTAGCTTTCTTCTCACCACTGGGAACTTCGGCAAAAGCGCCGTCAGGACCAACAACTTGGGCTACACCGCCTTCATATTCACCGGGAACCAGTTGACCCTTGTTTAGTTTTACTTTGCCTTGTTTAATGTTGCCGGGTTCGTCTTCGTCATCACCTTCAGCATGAGTTGAAACACCCATAGGGCCAGTAACTTCAGCAGCTTCGGGTTCAGCGTGGTCAATGGCACCGCCTTTGACAGCTTTACGACCATCAGAACTCTTCTGACGAAGAACCCGCATTGAACCGTCAGACATGACGTTGATAGTGCTGACAGCAAACACTTCGTTGTCGGGGGTCTCTTCAGTTTCTGTAGGGAACTTAGTGGCAGAGTCTTCACGACCAGCCGGGTTTGCACCAGAGGCTGTTTTAGGTGCATTCACACCGTAAGACTTGGCATCTACATCATATTGGTCCATGTTGTTAACACGTTCATAACTGTCAGATTGACCGGCCCAACGCTCAGGGCCATCTTCGGCCATTTCGGCTTCTTTAGCAGTCTTCACACGGTCGGCGTCTTGCTCGCCATTCATCGCAGTTTGCATACGATTAACATCTTGAGCACTGCTTTTAGCGGTTTTGAAGCGACCTGTGTCGCTGCCATCGCCAGACTTACCAGTTTGCATACGGTCTTCATAGCCGTTCTTAGTTGATCGGGCGGTCTCAAAACGACCGGTATCGTCGTCGTCATCGGGCTCAGACTTCTTACCAAACTTCACAACTCCAGGAGAGGGGTTGGTTTTCACCGACACTTCGTCAAAGTCATGCTCAGAGTGGTCAGCCTTGTCATCAGGGTGTTCGCCTTTCTTCAAAGGACCGTGCTTTTGTAAGTGCCTGAAGTCTTCAGCCTCGAGTTTGCCATTCTTGTTTTTGTCAAGCTTGCGCTGGTTAGGGTGCAGCTCTTTATGATCGTCAGACATTTTGGCGTCTTCGTCCTTTTCGAGCTCTTCAGTTTCATGAGCTTTGCCAAACTTGCCTTCTTTGATTTGGCGTTTGGCTTCTTCTGAGCGGTCAGCGGCGGCTTTGCGCTCTTTGCGAGGCTCTTTGTAGATATTTTCTACAACTTGCATCACTTGGCCGTTGGCACCGGGCGTGCGCTTACGGCTGATGTTCTTATCTTCCATAAATTGGTCCTCGGGGAGATTGTCTTCAAGTTCAGCCGTTTGCTGAGCGATTTCAGTGCCTTCACGTTTCCTTTCGGTAAACTGTTGGCTTGGGTTATCTGGACTGGCGTCATCTGAAGATCCGCCAGAGGCAGCAACTTCGTCAGTCTGTTGTGTTTTTTGGTCTTGTTGAGAGTCCTGTAAATCAGACACGGCAGACGTGACGTCTTTACGGACTTCCTCAAGCTTTTCTTTCAACATTTCGAGTGGACTTTTATCGACGATCATCGTCGGTCCAAGTTCATCATCAAAGAGGTCAGCGGGAGACAAAGCAACAGCAAAGTCAAAGCAGTCACCCCATTCTGCAAAAGAGAAAGGCTCGAGGCCTTTCACAGCTGGTGGTGAAGCTCCAAGCAATGCTAAATGACGGGCACTCCACTCACCCTTGTGTGGGTTGATTTGGGAGTCAGGGGAGTAGAAAGAGATTGAAACCTTGCGGTAGTGGCCGTCTTTGACGAGATCTTTGGCAACATCTGTGAATGCTACTTCAGCAAACAGATTCTGACCATCACTTTGAAAACCTTTAATCCAACCAAAAGAAGGCAAACTGTCGTTGTCTCCTTGATGGCCAAGAACTAAGGGCGCTTCATGAATAGACGGGTCATAGTTGTCAACGACTTGCTTAAGTTCCTTAGGAGTAAATTTCCTTTGGACGCCTTGAGCAGAGGTCTGATCACCGGCTTTGAAGACGTGTATCTTTTTTGTGAACACAGTACTTAAAGTGACCTGGTGTTTCAGTTTTACCCTTCATCGTCATCTGCGTCGTCCGCTGTAGTGTCTTCAGAAACACCTTCATCCCCGAAAGGTTTTGATTGACTATCTTGTGAATTTCCAAACACAGACCCAAAAAGATCTTTGTCTTGGTCGGGATTGTAGGTGGTGGTGTTTTCCTGAGGAGGAGGTGCAGCCTCTTTCTTATCTTCAAGCTCCACTCGAAAGTGACGCTCAATCCATTGTTTCCTTGGTGTAAACCCTGACTGAATCATCAGAGCTACATCCGTCATTTGTAATGGTGATTCTTCAATACGAAACTCTCGAGTCAGCAAAGGTGCTGCAACATCTGTTCCAAAATTTAGATCAACAATCCAACGAATTAGCGACTGAGTGAGATTCTGTGAAATCATCTCGGACAACTCCGAGGCTTTCACCACACGAACTACATTGGCTACTTGCGAAGAAGCGCGCGATCCATGCTCTGCTTGACCTGCTTCATTTTCACCACAAATTAACACACTGATCTCTTTATCAATGTAGTCAATAAGGTTTTTGAACACGTCTGGAGAGCCATGGGGTTCCACAAAGTCCAACTCATAACCCTCTGGCAAAATCATTGCAGTTTCCTGCGACAAATTAGAGAGATGGTCGTAAAGTGTATCAAGTTCTTGTGTGCTAGCACTTAGCGGAGCTTTAGCAACAGCTGTAGGAGTTGCATAGCGGTCCCCGTATAAAACGTAAGATTCAATAGCCCGACGACGAAACTTAATGAGAGGGTAGAGAATACGGCCAAGTGATGAACCGTAAGGATCGCCATTATGACTCACCCAATAACGATTCACGATGAACTTACGTTGCGGTAACTCAACACCTTCGAACATACGGTTGAAAGTCAAGCAACGCATTGTGAAACCCGTTTGTGCGTTCTCCTCTTCTTGAAACACAAACCGGCGCTGGTCACGCATTCGAACGTCATAAGGAATAACACCACGAGTAGTTTTCTTCCACATCACCTCCCCTACAGAAAAACCAACTATGAGGCACTCTGCAAGGCCCTTGTAGATATCGTCCAAGGGCATTTCTTCAAGGACTTCAGCAACAAAGTCACGAACAGCCATGTCACCAGGCTTATCCGAGTATTGTTGAATAAACCACGGCCTCGATGTTACTTCTTGAAGAAGTTTTGAGAAGCACCCTTGTAGTTGTTCATCAAACAACAATCGTTGATAAACTGATAACGCCCTGTTTCCGCCTTTTTGAATAAGAAGGTCATCATTTGGACGCACAATGGTGTTGCCCTGACCAGTAAAAGGTGAGGACGAACCAAACATGTAGATGCTTGATAAATTGTAAGGATCGCTCGTATAACGTGCAACCTCACCATTAGGAACTGGCGCCGTCTTAAATCTATTCGCCATCCATACCTCTTAGAGTTTGCCTCTGTTGATTGATTTTACCCTAGCTGGCCAGAGTGAAGTTAAGTGGGGGTTGTGGAACACCCTGCACTTCATACAAAATAATGATTTTATATAACCCGTTTTCTCCTTGGGTCTCCCAGTCCCCGTTAACACTGAGATTTGTAAGACCGTCTACATTTTGGTAGATTGAAGTTTGAATTGCTGAATTGATTTGAGGAGGGTTCAAAATCTCAAGAACATAGTCACCAATCCCATAACTAGCCCTCATCACCCGCTCGTAGTAACGAGTCTCTATGACACTGCGAATTTGCTGAGTAACGAGCGCATAGTCTGTGCTTACTGAGAGGTTTCCATTGAGCACCTTTAGTGGGTAACTCAATCCTCGAATATTGGGAGATAAAACTACCGGTTGGCTCATCTTATATAACGCTTAGTGATAAGAAATTGTAGAGCGTTGACACGCTTTCGTGTCTCTTGGGTTGGGAGCGCACTTTCAATGACCAAACGTATTTCATTTCTTAAGTCTGCATGACTTAAAGAAGAATAGAAGTCTGGGTCCACCAAAGGTTTTTCCATTTCTTGGCCTGAAAGAAGCGACAGGCAAAGTTCATCAAGTGACAAACCTTGCTCTGTCGCCCGTTTTTCAAGAGAGAAAAGGAGAGCGCTCGGGATGCGGAGGTTTAAATCCCTGTACATTGTGCTCTCTTTTATCATCAGTTGCTACCAGTGCCTAGGCCACGTGCACTGAGTTCGTTGGACATTTGGCCAATCGCCACACGAATGAGGTCAATTTGAATGCGTTCCAAAGTCGGAACAGGCGTCACAAACACTTTCGCATTAATGATGCCATTCTCAAGTGTATCAGGTGTGTTAATGCGACTGTCGCAAATGACTTGGAAAGCGTCGGCAGGGCGAGCGCCGTACAAAGCACCTTGGACATACAGTTGGTTCAGCACACTATTACCAACCGAGATGATTTGGTTGAATGCCACGCCAAAACCGTCAATCACATTAAAGATTTGACTGTCGAAAGCATTGCGCAATGAACCATACACCACGTTCAGAATAACGCGTGTGTTCACAAACTGGTACAACTTCTGTTGAGCATCTTTGGCGTTGACGCGGGTGCGACCGCCCCAGATGAACACAGCAGTTTGAGGATAACCAGGCAGTGTGCGAATTGCATTGCAACCCTCGGGATTCAGCAAGTTTTGCTGAGCGGAGTTGATAGGAATCTGCACAGCCACAGCATCAACGAGCTGATACTTAACACCAGCAGGAGGGAACTGATAACCTTCAGCGCGATAACGGCGAACTGCCACACCAGTCACATAAGGTGATGGGGGAATAAACGCTCCAGCCGCGTTCTGAATGTATGAACCATAATAGGCAATGAAGCCAAAGGGGTTGAAATAACGCTGGCTGTCGGTTGATAACGCATTAACAGAGGCAATGCCGCGCTCAACAAATTTGGCCTGAGGCACACCATTGAAACCAACGCCACGCAAAGCATCGCTGATGATTTCAGTTGGGGTGATGGCATCAAAGCGCCATAGATTTGTTGGGGGTGCTTGCTCAGGTGTGAACACAAGCGCAGTTTGTGCGCCATAGCACACTTGACCAATGCTTGTGAGGTCTCCGCCTGTTGCCACTGAATTAATCACGTCCCACGCGTAGTTCACGCCATTGTAAACAACAGTCAGGAACTGACCAGCCGCAACAGAGGTGGTGCCGTCGGGTGCAAAGCCTGAACCAACCACTGTGAAGTACACACCTACCAAAGCAGACTTAGCAGCTTGGAGGGAGTTTGCACTGTTTGTAGCAGCAAGGAAGTTGGAAGTAACATAGGCTGTAGGAGCTGTCAATGAGCCAGTTGTAGACACATTGACTGTGCCAACCAACACTGAGAACAAATTACCAGCGCCAAGGGCAAAAGGAGAAGCCAGAGTCAGTGAACCACCAACTGTGTAACCCCAACCGCCAGAAACAAGAGTTACTCCTGTAACAGTGCCAAGAGCACCAACTGTGACGTCTGCAGTAGCCCCATAGCCAGTGCCGCCTGTGAGAGCAACATTGGTGTAAGTGCCAGGAGTGTAACCTGAACCAACAGTGATGGCCCCAAATGTTAGAATTGGGCCAAGAGTACCTGTAACAGCCGCACTGTAGTTACCACCATTAATGGCTTGAATGGCAGGAACTAAGAATGCTTCAGAGTCGAAGTTTTGATCAACTGTAGGAACGCAGTATGCGTTATCCACTGTTGCAACAGGTGTTACTGTGGGAGTAGGCAGATTTAACGAAGGTAGCCAACCAGCAGTTGCGTAATCTTCGCCGAAGGGCGAAATTAAAGTATTGCCAAGAATAACAGCGCTAGTGTTGAAGTACACAGACACGCCAGGTGCTGAAGCACTTGTAGTAGGGGCAACAGCCGAACTTGCGGCTTGACTGAATACACTGCTAGAGTCGAAAGCATACTTACGAGCACGAACCAGAGGCACTGTGGTCAATTCGCTAAGAGTTGCTGCAGTGATGTTCCCACCAATCGTATTGGAATACAAAATCGTAGGCAACTTCGAAATAGTTTGGTTAACGAATTGAATATACGACTGTGAAGTGTAGTTATTCAGTGAGCTTGAAACAACGAAGTTGTTAGCGTCAATCGGAGTCGCATAATATGCATTTTGAACAACTTTTGTAGTGTTCTTGATGACTTGAGTCGCACCAGCAAGAATGGGCTGAGTGAAGAACACTTTTTGCCCAGCTGTCAAACCATGCCCAACAATGTTAAACTTAATAGCACCAGTGTACTTATTATTAACTTGGCCAGTAACGGTTGCCACTTTGCAGGAGAAACCTGAGCCACCACCACCACCAAGTGCAGTATCAGCAGCAGTCAACGTATCGCCAACATAATAGCCAGTGCCAGGTGTAGTAACAGCTACTGCGGTAACAGTGCCTGTCGCTGAAACAGTGATTGTTGCGACAGCAAGTGTACCATTTCCGCCAAGCAGGCTAACACCCGTGTAAGTGCCAGGTGTGTAGGCAGAACCACCAATGATGGCTCCAATTGAAGCCACAGGACCAACATTGCCAGCAGGAGCAATACCACCAACAGCCACTGAAGGGTTGAGAATAGTGCGGCTAACAAAGTTAAGACGGTAAGTATTAGTGGGGTCTTGCAAAGTTCCAGGAAGATGCAAAGTATTCACACCAACTGTGCCACTTGTAACATTCTGAATGAGATCAGAAGTTTGACCATTGATAGTGACAGGCAAGTCCCAATAGGGAGTAGCGTACGACACTGTGAATGTCGAGCCAGTGCCAACACCACCTTGAGGCAAGATAGCACCTGTGGGGGTCAAAGTTGCAGCAATAGCTGCAGCAGTACCACCAGCATTGTTCACTTGAGTTAGAATCGCTGAAGCAGCAGATGCGCTAGTGGCAAGATAAACGTAGTTCTGAGAATAAGTGCTTGTTGTCAGAGGTGTGTAACTGGGGGCAATCACATAAACTTCTGTGCCATTGTATGGATACAGATCGTTTGTAGAAGAACCAGCACCGCTCAAAGTAACTTTCTGAATCGGCAGTGTTACCGGCCAGAAGTCAGTAGAATTAAGTTCATATACACCGTAGTCAGACTGACCAGCAGTTGAAACGGCAGTGAACAGATTGGAATCCAGCAATCCAATTTTTGTGGAAGCAGAAACTGAATTCGTAGACTCAGTAACAGCAGTTTGAGCTGAAACACCAGAAACCAATGACTGATAAGTTGCACGATTGTAGGCAACATCAGCACCAGTCCACTGATAGATAGCATTATCTACCAAATAGCTGAGACCAGTAACAAGATTAGCAGCAGCTTGGTGGGGTGTGAAGTTCAGATACTTATTGATGCCTGTTACAAGGAAAGGACCTGGATCAGCCAGGGCCATCCATTTGTAATTATTGCTAGCACAGTGTGCAGCAGCAGCAGCGCCAACAGCAGAACGACCCTCAGCATCAAATTGAGCATAGGCAGTAGGAGTTACCAAATAGCCTTGATCTTGCTGACCGTCAAATGCTGTACCAATTGTTTGGATGTAGTCTTGAGGAACTCGCAGCAGGTTGCCTTGTTGTCCAATAATGTTAGCGATGTTATAAGTGTTCTGCATGAACACATTTTCGCTACCAACGGGGACTACTTCAGTGATAACCGTGACGCTACCATCAAAGATTGTTGCGGCAATGCTGACATAGGAGGTGTCAGACAGAACATATTGAGTGGGGTCTAAGTCGTACAGCAGACCAAAGTCACGCACATACACTGAAGAACTAACAGCAGGATTGCTGGAAATTGCAGCAGCCACAGCTACAGCAATAGCACGAGAGATCTTACGGTTATTGACTTCATCACCGGCAACATAGTTGACGGGAATTGTCACAGGAACGCCAAGCCATTCACCATTAGCATCAAAACCAGTTGCACCATCGCCGGCCACCAGGCGGTTGCCATTGATGAGCATTTGGACATACACCAAATCGCCAGCCATCAAAGCAGAAGGTAGACCTGTAGAGCTTGTTTTGGTTCCGCTAGGCAGGAACTCAATTTCTACGATCTGGTTAGGAGTGCCAACACGAACAACGCGAAGGTCACCTACTTGGGCATTTTGGAAGAATTCGTTTACGCACTCATAACTAAGAGCAGGAATGCGCTCAGTAGGAACAACGCCGCCATTCAAAACGAGATAGTCGTTTAATGAAGTGACGGGAACAGGTGTGTTGTAAGGGAAGATTGTCACAGGGACAGACTCTTCGGTCTCAACCAACATGTAAACGGTGCTGAAACTAGCAATGGCGGCTGAAGCAGCAAGGCCAGCTTGTTCGTTTATATAAACGCCAGGAGCTCCAGGTGTGTTCCCTGAGCCCAATGAAAATGTTGCCATGTTTTTACTTTATGCACCCTCTTTTTCGGCTTCGCTACTGGCTGGGATAGATTCCGGCGTGGTCTCCGAAGAGGCAAAGCTTATTTAAGTGTTTTACCCTCATTGAAAACCGTACACGGCTTGATCAGAATCTAAAGTAAGTCCATTTAATGCAACGCGATTTTGAACACCCGCAACAGTATAACGCACTAAAGATTGTGCATACTCATCTTGAGTATTGAAAGGATAAATTTCTTCCGCAGTAGTATTTTGAGGAAGTCCAAAAACAAAAGATGATTGAACCAAACCCCCTGTGGTATTTTTGACATTGGGTAGGCTCAGAGTGGCACCTAAAGGTGGTAATTCAGTCACAGTCCATTGCGGATTCTGTTCCAAAACAGCACGGTAATCTAGCGAATTCGTATAATACAGATATCCGAGCTTTCGCCAAGTAAACTGCTGCTGAAAAGGAACAGTGATCATGATTAAGCCAGTTTACGTGAGCGAGCAATCAAGCGAGCACCAATGGAAGTGCCTCGAGTAAGTTCAAAACCATCTTTTTCAGCCACGATTTCAGTGGCTTTTTCGAGGGCAACGGGGTTTGCAGGAACAAAGATGTCTTCGGCGTCTGTCTTACGAGCAAGTTTAGCTTTGACGTCAGTTTGAATGGCTTCTTTCTCTTGGGCAACTGGTGCTACAGTGGGCTCCTCAGAGAGGGTTACCAATTCAATATTGACAGGGGAAGTGCTATCTTCTTTGGCGGTTTGAGTGCGTGAGCGTGTCATTGTGTTACTTATTTAGTGAGAGAATGTGTTTCCAGGCAATAGGCGGCAATTTCTTAAGCGCCGTATCAGGAAGTCCTAACCATGGTCTTGCAACCATTTTTTTAGTACCAAACTGATGGTATATTCCGTATGGACGAATAACTGCGTTAAAGCCATCATCAAAAGGAACAATTTTGGCTCCATCTTGCATTGCGCCAGAAGCACGAAGGATGGTCTGTCCAGGCCAGGTTTTGGCCTTTTCAATGGCGTATTGAGGAGTGAGAGAAGCCCAAGGTCGCCCAGTTGTAGGATCTGATTCTTTACGCCAACTGGCTTTATGTTCATTCATTAAGATAGGTGCCCACTCTTTTTGAGTAGGCGGCCACCATTTCAGGTTCATAGGGCGAAGCCCTTTGCCTTTGAACTTGAGCTGAAACATACTATTTCCTACTGGCTTTCTTTATTTGGTCTTCAACTTCGTCGTGATGTTCTTTGAGAATGTCAATCATTAAGAACACTTTACTTACTGGTTGAGACTCTAACCACTCTACAGATGAATCCCATCTTTGTTTGCATAAATGGAATGAAGTCCTTAACCAATTTTCAACCGTCATGATTTTTTCATGAAAGAGATCTTCTGAGACCCAACGAACAATCCTTTGCATTTTTAGTGAGGGAAGGTCAAGAAGATCCTCAAAGTTTAGAGTGACTCTCTCCATAAGAGCAAGTGACCCTTCTCCTTTATTTCTCAAAACTTGTGCAAAGTAAAAATCCTTTGGACAAAGTTCCCGAAAATGAATAGGCGGATAATCATCAATGAAGACCAAATAGGTGAAATCCTCTTGGTCTTCTACTATTAGTTTGGGTCAGAGTCTTCGTCACCGTTTGCCTTAGCAACAAGTTCGCTAAGTTTCTTAAAGTCTTTTACGCCTAGGTCTTGGATTTCATCATAGGTGATCTTGTCATCACCAACAATGAGGCGCTCAATGATGCGCATGCCTTTCTCAATATCACCGGCTTTAGTCAGGTCCTTCTCCATATAAAGAAGGTCACGACCGGTCATTTCGCGAATGGTAATAGTGCGACCATCCTTTAGAACTGTTGAGAAGGTGTCGAGTGCTTTTACTTTAGCGGCAGCACTAGCTACTGTTGTAGGTTTGGCGTTGTCGTCTGAAACTGTTCTCATGTTTTTGATTCAGTGAGTTTGTCTAATTTTACCCTAGCTTTCACTAGAGCTGATTCTATTTCGTTAGAGCCTCCTCCAGGAGGAAGACTAAGATATATGCATTGAGCAATCTTCCAACTTTTCTCTGCATCTGACACTGAGTAAGCTTTTAGTCGATCCTCAACATCATCAAGCCAGAGCATAATTACCTCTTTTCGGTATTCAGGATCAGCTGGAAGAGGGAATGCCATCGTTAGAGAGCTTGAGCAAGTGGGAGTATTTGATCAGTTGAATAATAGTCACTATTAAAGCAACAATTCACTGAAGAGGGTATTTCGCGGCCCTTTTTATCATAGGCAACTACACCATAGTAAACTTCATGGTTTCCCTCGGCGTTAGTTTTTCCCAAAAAAGTCTGAATGAGGGCGTAGGAAGTGCGGGATTTGCGAGTCATTTGATAAGTCCTTTTTGAATAGCTTTGTAGCGAGTAGTGAGTTTGTCGATAGCGCCTATGTCAGCAAGTTCTTTCATTGAATGTTCGACACCGTTAGGTTCAGCATCACCGTTAGGGTTTGATGGCGTGACAGTGCGTTCGCGAGGTGATTTGCGAATGCGCTCATCAATAGCAACTGAAGAAAAGAATGCGCGGCTGAGAGGGACATCCGGAATGCCATTGGCGCTTTGGCACAGGGCCCAGGTATAGAGATGTGCTATTTGAAATAACACAGCAAACTGCTCGGCGTATTTCTCGGGGGTCATCCACCAGATTTCGTCATGTATGCTGATAATGAATCTACAGGGAATTTTGAATTCGTCAGCTAACCAATGAGTTGCAGTAAGAATCACCGAGAGAATTTCAGCGCCCGAAGCTTGTATCGTCCAATTTATTCGACTTGTGTGAAAGTCATTTCCAACTGCAGCAGGACGCATTGCAGTTGAAATTTTGGTGCCAAGGCATGGGAGTTGAGGAATGCGCATTTTCATAGCGATTTCCTCCATCAAGTTAAAACAACCAGAATCAGTGCCACCTTCATAAATGCCATTATGCTTTACACCTTTTTTGCCTTCGAGGGCTTTTGTGGCAAATGGGCGAACTTCAGAGTCAGCTTTTTTCGGAAATTTCCGTTTGATTGTGCCCATCACTGTGCGAAGACCAGCACCATAGAGAATGGCAAAGCCAACGCCTTTAGCAGTGTCTCGGTCGATGCTAGCATTTTTTGCAAGAACACTGTGTGCATCTGTGCCATTTTCTTTCGAACCACACAACACATTGAAGCCAAATGGTGAGCAGCCAATGTGGCCACCTTCCCACTTGTCACTGTAAATTGAAGCAAGTTGTAATTCTTGGCCATCAAAATCAGCGCCCACAATCTTCCAACCGTCAGGGGCTGTCACTCGAGTTTTCAACTCTGTGCCAATGCGCCAGTTTTTGGTTGAACACATTGTAACCATAAGCGGTTCAACAGTGCGTCGAGTAACAGTGCCATGTGCCAAAATCTCAGGCAGGCACATAATAGCATCCTTACCATGAGGATTGCTCACTGTTTGAAAGATGCGTGACATCACCCGCTTTCTCACCGATGTCCAATAAGAAATGGCATTCGCAATGTCGAGAGCACGTTTTGCTTCAGGAATATCAGAACTAAGTACACCGACTTCCATGTCGCCTACGAAATCTTTTGACAATACCCCACCAACATTTTCGCCCTTACCCTTTGGATGCGGGATTTTTGTTAGTTCGGCATCAGCATTGTGATAACACCAGCCGTTTTCTTTAGTGGTAACAATTGGCGACCCTTCCCATTTTAGCCTTAACATCAAGTGTGCAAGCACTGTTCGCACGCCAATTTTCCTTTCGGGCTCTTTTTGGAATGGGCGAAACCAGTTTGGCACGTTTGCATAAACACCCCGCTTTGACTTTATTTCCCAATCAAGTTGAGATACCCAAGGATCAGCAGCAACCCACGCCGCTCGCTCTTCGTCTGTCTCAAAACTTTGCCATGTGGAATAAGTGTCATTCATTAGTTTTTGACACACTTCAGTCATTTCCTCGTTATAATTATCAAATACCTTCTCTACATTTTCTATCCATTGAGGCCAGTCTGGCACAAGTGGAATTACGGAACCATTGAGATGGTGGTGACCTGCCAGAGCAACCATTGAAGGTGTAGAGTCAAGATACTTCGGCCACAGCGCTTGAAATAACTCAGCAGTATAAAAAGCATCTTTCAGTGCATAGTCAAGACATTCAGTGAGCATCTGGCGAATTTGACCGAGATTCTCAGCATCAACGAAAATGTTTCGCGTTTCTTTATCACCTGCCCCAAGTGGCTGTACTGTATCATCACCAAAGTATTTCTTGACGGAATAAACATGAAAGTTATAAACTTCCACAAGAGAGTTTGTAGCACCTTCATCTAGCCATTTTGGTGCGAACCTTAGCTTTCTTTTTTCTTCTTCAGTGAGATCTTCTGGGTCTTTCCCTGCTAGAATATAAAGCCACCTTTGGCCACCTGCAAGTCCTGCAACGCCAATGTGGGCTGATAATGTGTCAAAGTAAAAGTTTTCAGGTGCCGTGTTTTCGAGATCATAGCCTTCTTGTGCACGAACACGGTCGAATGAAATATTGTGGCCTGCAATAAACTTGTTTTTACCTACAGGAATAAGGGAATACTGATCCCATAAATCTTGTGGCAATGTAGGGTCGATAAGCTCAGCAGCGAGCCAGATATAAGCAGCTTCGGTTGAGAGTGCAGTGCCAATGATAGGAAAATTCCCACCTTTTACAAACGTTTCAGTATCAAATGTAAAGGCATCTTCTTCAGGGAATGGCACTTGCTCAGTGTACCAACCCGCAGCTGCATCATTTTCAACCCAAGTATATCGCGTCCAACCGGCTTCAAAGCGAAGTACTTCAATAGGCGGCAACGGTGCAAGGTTTGCTGTGGAGAATGCATCGGCCCACTTTTTGTAATGGCCTACCTGCTTTTTTGCAATGTTTTCAAAGTGCTCTTTAATGTCAAAACCCTCCAAAGATGGCAACGGCAATGGGCCGTCATACATCCCTGAAGGGTATTCAACTGGGACGGGTACACCGAATTGCTTTAGCAAACCCGTGGCTTTTTGTTGGCTAAGGCGACTCATCACAGGCCGGGCTTCACTACCAAATACTCGGGTGTGAACATCGTCACTGATAACTGGGTAGCCAAGCGCGGTAAATTCCATAGAACGATGAGTTTGTTGTGGTTTATTATAAGCGACCCAAGGCTGTGTAAACTAGAGAGCTGCAATGGCAGCTTGGGCACCCTTAACGAGAGCAAAGTTGGCTAGCGGGTTGCCAGCAGGCAGAGCAGAAGAGGGGTTGGAGTAGTCATTCGACAGCTGCCACATGAACACAGCTCGGATACCCAGGTTGGACGATGCTTGAACTTTATCAGCGATTGTATCCACAGAGTCGAAGCCCCAAACTGCTGTTGTTGGGCTATAGTAGAAGTTGCCTTGAGTTGTAGGGTTGGGATTGACTATAGGAACAGCAGCATTGAGGCGACCAAGCATGAATTGTGGATCAGCCGCACCACCAGAACCGGCAATGCGAACGATTTGATCATAAGGGGTTCCATTATTAGTAAATGCTTGACCACTAGCACTATTGCGTCCATATCCTGCAATGCCCATACCAAGTTTATCACGAGTTACACCCTGGTCAAGGAACCACTGAACGCTTTGAACTGAGCGACCCACGCCGGTGTGGTTGTAGACTGTGGCATTTCCGGGTTGATATGGGGACTGGTCAAGATTGTTCGGGTCATCGTAGGTCATGATATTGATTTGATCAACGTAACCTTGACATGCAAGTGCTGTGCTTATCTTTAGATCGGGATCGGCCAGAGACAGGGGCGGAATGATAGTGAGGTGGACTTCGTAAGTGGGGTCCAAAGCCTTAACAGCTGTCTGGATTTTTTGGCAGAGAAGAGCCATGTTGGCAGGAACACAAGGTTGACCAACTGGTTCGTAGTCAAGATCGACGCCAACAGCTCCAGTGATCTGCACAAGTTTCGCAATCTGGTTGGCAGCAGTTTGGGCCAGGCCGGCATTGCTGCCAGCTTGGTCCATGTACTGAGATAAGTTGTATCCGCCAACTGACAGGATGAGGTTCTTGGTTGTCCAGGCAGTTTGTTGAGATAAGTAGTAAATTGAATTCTTAATTGCGTAGGCAGAATAGGCATAGTCTGGATTAGTTGGGCTAACATAACCACCAGACACTGACCCAGTATTATCTGCCCAATCAGTACCGCCAGCATTTAACACTAAAGCGGCAGAGTTGCCAACATTCGTACCGAAGTATAACTTACCGTCGGAGTAAATTTGAGCTTCGATGAGGATATAGAACTTGTCGAGTGAAGGTAAGAGGGTGTTGATGTTGGCTGCCCGCATATTGGGGTTGAGTCCGACGTAGGAACCATCGGGGTAAACGCCGCCAGTATTGCGGTATTGGTAAAGGTCAATATACACCCCAAGCTCCGGGGTAGAGGGTGTAACCCCTGGTGTAATTGAGATAACCACACTTGTAGTCCCGACTTGCTGAGTGTAGCCGGGGTTGGAATAAAGTGTTACGCCAAGTGTATAAGGACCGCCAGCGGGCAAAGATGCGGCTAGAGTTTGAGCGAAGCTGGCTGTGTTTGAAGTAACAGTTGCCGAACCTTGCAAAACATTAGAAGTAAAGAATGAGGAGGTGATTCCGCTGCCGTTCATCCTCCAATAAACTAAAGTCCCGTCAGTGACATTAGTTGTTGATACAGTTGTAGAGATTACGGTATTTTCAGTTGCTGCTGTCGGAGTTGTTGATAGAGTATAAGTTGGAATTGCTGGTGGCGGCGGCGGAGTTGCGCCAGTTAGGGCACCAATCGGGGGCGAAGTGAGATTATTAACAATTGAATATACATAACTGTAAGGAATAGCCTGAGAGTTGTTATTAGGCGGCACAAACGGCGCAACTTGGTTTTGGAAGAAGCGATGGGGTACCTGATTCCACTTAGGTTGTCCAGCCACAAACGAATTGACGCTGTAGTGGAACATCGTCGGATCGCCAGGGTTAACGCCATAGGCGTTAGGCATGAGCTGTGTGTAATACTCCATATAGTTGGTGGACCAACCCTTAAGAGCAGGAGTTACTTGCTGAACAGAAGGCAAGTCGACTGGAGGAGTATTCGTCTCACGGTACTGCCATGCTTTCACATTATCTGTGTTAGCGACAGTTTCAGAGTAACCATTGAGAATGATGTTGCCATATTCGGCAAGTTGAGGTGCTGAAAAGGTATTAGCAACCTCGTTTGCCATTGTTACGGTCCTTGGAATCACGGTACCGAGCGCGCAGAGTTAATGAGTTTTACCCTTGGAAAGGTATCTCATAGTCCCAACAAAGAGGACCGGGGCCATCATCATTGAGTCCAAGACCCCTATAGTTGTCAAGGAGCTCAAGACGATCTCGGTCATTGTTTAATTTAATGTGGAGGCGCAATCGCCATTTACAATAGTTAGCGGCTTTTTTTAAATTTTTCGGGTCAGCCAAATAAGCATCATACGAACTCTTCACTGCTTCAACAAAGGCCACGCCAAGCTTCTTCATTAAAAAGTCAGCTTTTTTCATTGCGCGGGGATTAGGGTCTTTCTTTGTTGCTCGCTGAAGTGCTTCAGGCTTCCCGATGTTATGGAAAAAGTTTTCTCGTGTCGTTAGCATCAGTTTGCCTCGTGGGAGAATGTTTTCATTTCAAAGTCTTGAATGCCTGAACTTTTGTAAATTTCGTCTTTATGGCGCCTATAAACATCATAAGCGTCAAACACACTTGGAAATTGAAATGGGCGTTCAGCAACATCATCTCTCCATGAAATCATTTCGAGATTTGATAATGGTTCGTCAATGTCCCAATTTTCATCACGACTCCCATAAAGGAGTGGGAGCGCATCATTTCGCCACCAATCACTAATTTGTGGAGAGAAGACCTTCCATGCTTGAGGATCAGTGAGGTGTGTGTCACATTCACTTCTAATCCATGCGATATACTCTTGCCCTCTTCGAATGATAACATCTGCGGAAATTGGTATCTCCTCTAAAAAGTAGGCATCTTCAGTGCCTTTTACCACTCTTTCTATCACAGCTGGGAAGATGAAAGCATAGGAGATAAGACGGAAGTCGTCTCCAGTAGGCCCACAAATTACCCTAAGTAAGCACTCAATGATGGCAATTGTACTTGCAATACGAAGGTCTTCTTCAGGGGATGGCACTAATTCTGGAGAAGAGCTAATTTGCTTTCTAAGCAACTCTAATTCTTTTTCCAATCTCCGAACTTCGCGGCCCATCTCACGATCTAACTTTGCTCTGTAAATTTCCGACTCTGTAACAAGCTTATCAAGCTTAGTGTCCAGTGTGTCTATTTCGGTCCCCAAATACTCTAAATTTGACCTTAAATGGGTCATTTTTTTCTTTAGGGATGTCACAGAACTTCTTAAGGAGGACGTTGCTCCTAGTAGGTTGTTGGAGGTCATTTCAGATAGGCTTGATAATGGCCCTTAAATTATTGCTTTGAACATCGATGATTTCGATATTAAAGGCAAATTGCTTTTCGGGATTGGTCAGAAGGTGGAAGCTTCCCTCGAAACGGTCACCATCACTAGACCTAAGGTAACCATTGCCAGGAGTGGGCGGCGAGCAAAGAGCTATGTTTCCGCTTAGCTCAGGATTGCTGTTTTCAATGGCCTTTACAAGTTGCTGGTAGATAGCCGAAGTGGCAGCCATTTCTCCATCATTGGTAATCATCGTGCGAAACTCACCTTCGATAGGCTCAAGTACGCTCATTATGCCCGAGTCGAAAATGATTTCGCATTTGCCGCCGTCTGCTTCACATCTGAAGCAGACCTCCGTAACTTCAAAAACGCATTCGTCAGGATCGTCATAATCTTCAAGAGTGTGCTCAAGTAAGTCGAAAAACGCCTCTTTGAGGGTCTCAACATCAGGACCTTCAAGCTCGTTTGCGATGGCTGCAAATATCCGAGGGTTTGCAAGCAGTCGGCTGGTGCTGTAGATAATCTGAGTCATGTTCTCACGCTGACAGAACCATTATAGATGGCTATAGGAAGCCGTAAACTTTTTTACCCGATGTTAAATTCATTTTTTGTGTGAAAACCAAATGCATGAATGAGTGTTACTACACAGAGGAAGCCAAAGTCACTCCCGCCTAAAGTGTTAATTAGCCAGGTCAGTGAGGGCCGCTATCTTGATGCCCTTCCCGCCCGGCTTTCCGGTCTTAGTCAAGAGGTCGAGAACTACAGGTTTCTTCCGGGCACTGGCGAACTCCACCTTATAGGAGCCTTCGCCAAAGTGGACGAGCTCTGCTCCCTCGGGCAGAAACGACTTCCCCTTGCTAGTGACACGGGCCAGATCAGCACCGTCGAGAACAGTAGCTTTGAGTGAATCGTCGAGAGTAAAGACAACGAGGAACTTGCGTTCCACTATCTCGCGTTCTCGCTTCGCCAGGACTACGGGTATGTAGTTCTCAGCGACCGGCCCTTTAAAGGCGGCATGCACCTTGCAGAAAAAGCCTGACTGCATGATAAAGATCACTTTGTCCTTCTGATCCAGAACCATAGCCCCGCGAGGGCCCTTAGCCTGAGTGACAACTCCTTTCTTAACGTCCACGATCATGAAGCGGGGCTTAGCCGCAGGTGACACCCGGGGAGCTCCGGACCTGTCAGATGTAGGGATCTTCACCTCACGAGTCGGAGGTGCTACCAGGGACGACCTGCGTATCTGGCCATGACGTTTGGCAAACTCCGCCATCTGCTTCAGCGCCCACTTAGCCCGGGCATCCTCGCTTTTGAGAAGATTCTCCAGTTCCGCGAGTTGGGCTTCCAGAGTTTCGCGTTCTGCCTCGAGCTCGCCGGCGTCCAGGCCGGTGAGTTGGTGTAAGCGCATCTCAAGGATTGCTTTGGCCTGCTCAGGAGTGAACTTCAAAGGGCGATCGACCAGTTTCTCATGGGCTTCCTTGCGGTTTGCAGCTCCACGAATCGTCTTGATAACCTCGTCAATCTTGTTGATGGCTTTGATCAGGCCGATGACGATCTCATGACGAGTTTCGGCTACGTCCCGCTCTCTGACAAACTTTGCTTCCAGGCGAGCCAGCCGCCATGTGAACCATTTCTGACAAATGTCAGTCGGGCTAAGCTCGACGGGTCTTGTCCCGTCAATAACCAGCGTCTTTGCCGAATACTTGGTGTCAAGGTCAGTGGCAGCAAAGAGTCGCTGAGCAAGCTGCTCACCTTCAACACCCGGCTTTCCAACAACCTCAATGCGATCTCCACTGAGATCAGAAAGATCGTTGATTTCGGCAACTCCCTCAATTCTGCCCCTCTCGAGTGCATCCTTGATCTGCTCGCCTAGTTTCTCAGGATTGACCCGAGGAGGAAAGTGAGTGAACGTGACAGTGCAGCGATCTTTCGCCCGCCCGTCCCTCTTTTGGATACCCAACTCGTAACGGGCACGACAACGGATACTGCCTGAGCCAGTTTCAGTATAAGCAGTAAGGTTTTCATCTTGGATAACGTCGCAACCAGTAGGGAAGTCAGGAAGGAGAATTTCTCGCGCCCGTTTCAAATCCTTTTTGTAGACGAATTCAACTGCTTTGACAATATCGCGAAGAGAGTGAGAGGCCAAAGTAGTTGCAAATCCCACGGCAATTCCTGAGTCGCCATTGAGAAGGACGGAGGGCAGTGTGGTGTTGAAGCGTATAGCCTCCTGCTTTGAGCCGTCGTAGTTGGGGCGGGTCTCCCAGGTAGTGCGGTCCTGCAAAAGGACATCGATTGCGGACTCACGCAGTTTGCACTCCGTATAGCGTTCCGCAGCGGGGCCGTCCACAGTAGAACCGAAATTGCCCCATCCACTAATCCATGGCACGTTATTATTCCATGGTGTTGCCATGTTGACCAATGCGCCATAAGCACCAGAATGTGGGTGAAAATAGGCCATGGTAAGGCCCGTAACCCGAGCACACTTGACAAATCTTCCGTCAGGCTTAAGGTTTTCCTCAAACATGGTTTGAAGCACTCGCCTCTGCACTGGCTTAAGGCCATCATAGAGATCGGGGATCGCCCTGCCAAGAAGAACGGCCATGGCGTAACTGCCATAGTCCTCCTTCATCTGGTCGGCGACATTGACTGGGACAATGTTAGTGTTTTTGTTCATCAGTCTTCACGAACAAGAGTAAGAAGCTCAAGAGCTTTTTCGAGATACCTGAAGTCTTTTTTCCAGAGACGCTTTTGAAATTTGCACATCTCCATCTCGTCATCTTCTACCATGTCAAAATGGTAAATGGCAAGGCGTTTGACCAGCATTCTCGCTGCTCTCAGCGTTTGCATTGGGTCAGGAAGAAGGTCGTCCATGAGGCAATCAACGGCCTCTGCAAACTCATTCGGGTTTTCGCCGTGGTCGCACTCGTTGTGGCCTTTTTGAATATTGAGAAGGTCCTGAACGGTGCTAGGAACTTCGGGTGTGTCAGGTGTTTGGTTTTCCATAGTTCTATTTTAACTAAGCGGAGTGGTTTGGAAACTAGTTTTGTGCTAGTTCTTCATCGAGTGCTTCGAGACGCTCATCAGAAACACCTTCAGCGCTCAGTGCTTCGCGAATGTACTCCCATTCTGTGTTGTACAGATCCATTGTTTGAAGCCAACCATCAACGCTAATTTCAGCCAACTTTTCCGTGGTCCAATCAGCAACTTCAGGCATGATGTACTCGAGAACTAGCTCTTCAAACTCTTCGACAGTGTAGTTAGTGCCATGATCGTCGTTGAACTCTTCGTACCATTCCGAATACCAACCTTCATCGGTTGAGAAAATCGAATCGAGCTCAAGACGATAGAGGAGGATGTTGGAGGGGATCATGCAGGCCCAGCTGCTGTTAACATTGCGGCACTCTTCGATCCACTCGCCGACTGGGTTTGTTTTGGGGATGGTTTCCATGGTGGTTTGGTTGTTTTCCATATCTTTATAATACCACATTTGGAGTGCTCTGGACCAAACTATGTGCCAGTTCGTGAAGTGGTCTAAGGAGGCTCCAACCCCACTAACAGCTTTGCTTTGGTTTCTTCATAAAATGCGTCATAGTCAACACCCTCTAATGGCGGAATGCGCCCTTCAAGCACGGCTACACAATTTGTCCAATGAAGAACTTTTTTAGGCGATATAACTGGCACCACACCTGGTGTATCATCCCAAGGTGCACGCCCATTGCCACAACTGCCCACAGCGTGCCTCCACGGAAAACTCATAATGAGCTTCAATGATACGATTTGCTTCCCTGACATGCACTTAAACCGAGCCCAAGTTCCTGTGCATGAGGGGCTCCAAGGTTTCATATCGCCAAGGCCATCACCATAAACCCGCAACGCAAAGTCACCATCATTACAAAACGTAAAGAAAGGAGTGCGATCATCAATAACAGGTTTAAAAGGGGGTTTACGGGCATAATCCTCAACCCGCTCCCAAATAATTCCGTGAGTTCGAACATTACGAGTGGTGCCATCTGGAAGATCGAACTTTTGAGATGGGCACCGCTCAGAAAACACCAACTTGAAGTCTTTAGGAAGCGAGTTGTGTAAGCGGGGACTGAAATTGCCCATTGAAGACGGAACAACCATTGCCACAACACTCGCCAACTGAGAAGACTTCTTTAGAAAGTCAAAAGCAAGTTTGTTTGCAGCGCCGAAAGGCGGATTTGTGATAACAAAGTCAAAATGGGGGAAGTCCGAGTTCAAAAAGTCCTGCAGTGTGTCTGGAGACCGGCTTGTCCACTTATTAAGGTCATTTGTAGTCCATTTTAGCTCAGGAGCAGCGTTAGGAAACACAAAGCCACCGACGCACGGCTCAAGAGCAGTGCGACCCTTTGTGTCATACCTATTGCGAATCTCTTCAATAAGCCAAAGCGCAGTTTCTTTGGAGGTGGCATAAAATTCGTCAATTTTGTTTGAATGTTTGCTCATTTCTATTTGCTCCTATTTGATTGTGTTTTTATTCATAACTTTATTTTACCACGCCCCGACGCTTTGAAGACCACCCTCGTGCCACTTCCTTAACTGTCGCATAGGACAGAGGTCAAACTCATAAAAAGTGTGAAAACCATTTGTCGAGGTGTATGAAAACACACCTCAGAGAGTGGAAGCAAATTCTGAGAAAGAAACAACGTCTTTCTTCCAGAAGTAGGGAGCAAAACCATACTTCGACTTCTGCTGCCGCTTGAAGGGGGCAGCTTCCCAGGCCTCAGCCGAAGTTCCCGGAGGTGCGAAAATTAACCAAGCGGTTAACGACTTCGGATGAGTGCCTTTGCCGTTATAAGCGGGGCTGTCAAAGGTTTTGGTTTTAGCGTCTTCACGAAGAGGAAATGACTTGAGGTCGATCGCTTTTCCGTTGACGAAGATGTCCACGCCGTAGTCCCACCCCGCATCTTCACCGAAGACCGGAAGATCGACTGTCCAGCCTTTTTCAAGGCAGTACTCTATGAATGAGACGAGAACTTTTTGGTGGCGGCGATAACCGTCTATACTATGGGGAGCCCAGTCGGGATCCGCCAGCAGAGAGGAAAGGTCGAAGCCGGGCGTAATGCGAATTAGATGGTAGGGAAGGCTAGTCATAGCGATGAGTTGTGATGAAGAAAGGGGGCCGAAGCCCCCATCAGCGGGTACGCTATCAGGAATAGCGCTCAGTGATGTGCTTGATAGTGAGAGCAATAATGGCCTCCTCTTGTTGCTTGGTGCAAGGGTAGAAGCCAGCATAGGAGCGTTGGCTGAAGGCAAGAGGGTCGTCAGCCTCGTGAACGCATGGCACGTAAGCAATGCCAAGCTGCTCGCTGAGATCGCGCTCAAGCTTCATGGCCATTTGGACGGTGCCACCGCCAAGGCCGAATTTGCGAAGTGCTTTAGTGTCGCCACCAAAGAAGTGGACGATGGCCTTGCAGACAGCATAATAAGTGTCGCTTTCAAGACCTTGTGAAGCAAGGAAACTAACTCGTCCACGGATAAACCTTTCAAAATGTGAAAGATTTCCGTCAACTAAGAAATCAGGAGCAATGCCATTTTTTAGCCAAGGCTTAATTTGAGCCTTTGAGTAAATGTTGCCCTTGATCACTTGAGTGAAGCGGCCGTTAACGGGATTGCGGATGGATTTTGTGGCGGTAGCAAGAAATTTGTTCATTTTGGTTTAGAGAGAGTTGGTTTGTAGGAGGTGTTTCTCCATACTTATATAATACACCATTTTCAAGGCTTTGGATCAAGCCTTGTGCCAGTTTGTGAAGTGTCACACTGCATACATCACCTTCAAGCGGGCGTTATCAGCTGCAATTTCAGGCTGACGGCGCTCTACAGCGGCAGCACGGCGATCTGCCTTGATTTGAAGGGCGTAGGCTTGAGCGGGAGTGAGTTTTGCCATGGCTGTTTGGCTGTTTTCCATGTCTTAATAATACCACATTTTCAAGGCTTCTGCCTATGCCTTGTGCCAGTTTGTGAACTGTCACACGACGACGACATTATTGAAGCCCTCAACGTTGATGAATTCAAGAGAGGCTTGAAGTTTTTGATGCATGCCAAGAAGGACGTGGCGTGGCACTCCGCGATGGCGAACGGCATTCCTTAGTAAACACTCTTCAAGTGGGGTGTTTAGCACCACAGCTTCAACCTCGTCGTAGCCGTAAGAGCGAAGAAGCGCGAGGGCTTCACGACGATAAGATGCAAG
>Ga0209298_10000051_pt1 | contig 66690 bp, 35 predicted proteins | sample S_140806_EF_Meta_FD_187325 | JGI IMG/M metagenome (GOLD analysis project Ga0209298, IMG submission 187325) | Freshwater microbial communities from Lake Simoncouche, Canada to study carbon cycling - S_140806_EF_MetaG (SPAdes) (version 2) | ecosystem: Environmental > Aquatic > Freshwater > Lake ... | reverse complement strand
TGGTGGCGGTGGCCGGGGTGGCGGTGGTGGTGGTGGTGGTGGTGGTGGTGGTGGTGGTGGTGGTGGTGGCGGCGGTCGGGCGGGCGGTGGCAAGCGTGGCGCGCCAACTGATCTGACCAGTTGTGGTGACCAGATTAGCGACCGATCGGATGCCGAGCCGCCTGTCAAACGTGGTCAGCTGGGTGGCCAGGTTGGACAGGCAGACAGCAACTTTGAAGAGGATGATTATGAATAATTGTGTTAGTATTGACGGTTGTGCAGCACGATTGGCAGCACCATGGGAGTGTATTCCACGTGGTGGGGGTTGACTGACTTGTCCAGTGCGTAGGCATGGCTGTCGTCCAAGAAGTAGTCGGCCATGCCTTGGTCGATTCTGTCGATGGCTTCGAACTTGGCGTCGCGCGATGTGTCGGGCTGGGCGTGCCACACCGGATACTGGTTGGCCAGCCTGAGGTTGGCCAGGTGTGCAAACTGGGGCTCGACTTGTTGGCGCAGATGGTTTTCGCGGTGCAGTCGTTGGGTCATGTTGTCCTGCACGAACATATCGGTGAAAAACTGCATTGCGTCGCGGTGTGCCTCGTCCAGAGTGCGAATCATGCGCACCCGCATTTTGTTGTGCAGCATGTCGTGCGAGGCCGACTTGGCGTACCTAATGAGCTGGGGAAAGACCATGCCGAGCCAGTCAATCTGCTTGACCGTCAGCTGGTACTCTTTGTAGTTTTCGTTGAGACGCTGGTGGATTTTGGCGAGCAGCACCGACAAGCTGGCAGGCGCCAGAACTGCTTTTTGGTAGTTGCCCAGCCGAACAAAGTGCTGGATGCTGTGAAACATGTTGGCGGCGATTTCGTCATACTGGGTTGGCACATCATACTGGGTTGGCATAGTTTCGACAAATCAAAGTTTGGATAGTTGGTTGGTTGGTTGGTTGGTTGGTTGGTTGGTTGGTTGGTTGGTTGGTTGGTTGGTTGGTTGGTTGGTTGGTTGTTTTTTATAACATTTCATTTTGTTGTTGTATGTATTGTTGCAGCTCTTCGCTGCCACCCAGCAATTTGCTGCCCAGCATCACAATGGGTACACTGGATGCTTTTTCAAGTATGGCAGTATGTTCAGGTAGAACGGCATCTGACGGTTGGCCGAACTCGACGTAAATAGACGCAACGTTACTGTCTTGCAGCATTTTTTTGGCAGCTTGGCAGTAGCCACACCAGTGCTTGCCGTACAACACAATCATGCTCTTTAACATGCCAGTCAACTTGTCGTAGTAGGTTTTGACTGCTTTTTCAGCCTCGGCCTGGTTGGTAATCATGCTTGCCTTGGATACTTGGAATGCTTGCTGGGTCGCACCAGGTGGCCAGGCTGCCAGGTTACCAGGTTACCAGGTTGCCAGGTTGCCAGGTTGCCAGGTTGCCAGGTTGTATAGTAGTTTGTTTTGTTGGATTAAATGTTTTTATAAGGAACTCATAATATACGACCAAATCAACCAACTCAACCAAATCAATTAACTGGCCCACACGGTATACATATGTGTAATTGGTGCAAACCAGCCAGAAAGCCAGAAAGCCAGAATACCAGTCATGCTGTTTTGACAACTAGGCGAGTTTGTGTGGGTTGGTTCGGTAGTTGGGCAGTTGGGTAGTTGGGTGGTTGGGTGGTTGGGTGGTTTGGTATGGTTTGGTTTGGCTTGGCAAGAACAGATATTCAACCGAAATCTGGCTGTCAGATGTAACCAACAAAACCAACCAACCAACCACAGAAACCAACCACAAAAACCAACCAACCAAAAAAGCTGTTTGTGTCAACATGTCCAAGCGTCGAAAACGCAGTTTGGACAGTTTGGTCAGTTACCACGAACGCTACTTTCGGAAGCTGGTCGGCAAGTCCAGCGATGCGCGTTTTCATCTGTGCGCCTGCGTGGTCGACATGCTGGCCTCGGATTCGTATTTCAGCATCAAGACCAGCACGGTGGACTTGCGCGCAGCCAGCTTGACCATTTGGGTTGTGCTGGCTCTTTGGGTCACCACGCACCAACCGTTGGACAGCCAGTGCTTTGCAGAGTTGTTCAGGCACAACGTCAAATCGGGCATACCCCGAGAAGTCTACCTTGTCATCAAGAACGCAAGAAAGGCGTTTAGCGACTTGGCTGACCAGCTGGCGACCTGGCTGGGTGTGCCGCGCAGCTGGTTCTTTGACCAACCTTACCAACCTTTCCAGACCAACCAGACCATCCAGACAGCCCAGTCCATCCAGACCATCCAGACCAACCAGACAGACCAGACCATCCAGTCCAACCAGTCCATCCAGTCCAACCAGACAGGCCAGACAGGCCAGACCAACCAGTCCAACCAGACAAATTGTGCAGCTGGTGTCCACCAGGTAATTAGCTCGCTGGCCAGCGACGTGTGCCGCCTGTGCGGCATGTGCCTTGAACACCGCTTGGTGCCCGACTTTCAAACTAGCCAAGCTGCTTCCAGTCGGGACGACAACGACTGGGACGGCATCGTCAAGCGGCGCCGCAAGTCCAAGTTTGGGCGATGCGACGAAGCAGACGCCAAGTGCAACGCGCAGCAGCGATGGGAGACTTTGCTGGCCAAACTACACAGCGTGCGCCTGCCGGTTCGGAAAGCATCTGACCAAACTGACCAAACTGACCAAACTGACCAAACTGACCAAACTGACCAAACTGACCAAGCTGGCAAGTTTGTGACCTCCAGCATGCCCGACGTGTTTGTGCAGTACATGTCGGCAGTCTTCCGGGCGCAGGTCAAGGCCAAGTGTGCTTTTCATGCCGGGTCGTGCGGCAAGATGTTTTTGGTAGTCTACACCGCGCTGGCCGCGCTTGGCTACCAGGACCTGGTGTTTCGTCGCGGCTGGGTCAGCAAGTCGGTCATTTGCCTGGTTGAGCCGAACCAGTGTCTGCTCAGCCAGTCGGCCATCCAGCCCGGCATGATGTGCGACCTGACCCAGACCAAGCAATATGCCAACAAGTTTGTCGAGCAAGTCGACAAAATGCAAGACAAGCAGCGCTGGCAGTCTGGCCAGCTGAAGCTGCTGCGCACACCAAACGGCGCGCTGATCATCAAGCAAAGCAAAGCAGTGATCAACGTCACGATTCACTGCGACGGGCTGGACCGCCAAGATGTGTGCTTTTTTGTCGACAACAACCAGCTGGTGCTGATCGACGCAACCTTTCGGACCAACCAGATCAACCAGACCAACCAGACCAACCAAACTGACCAGACCAACCAAACCAACCAGACCAACCAAACCAACCAAACCAACCAAATCAAACAACAGATTTCCAACTTTCGCTTTTTTCTGCCAGACGTCAAGGCCGGGCTTACCAAGCTGGTGGTCAAGAACGTGCTGCTCAAAGTCCAACTGGGTGACAAAAATTCCAAGTTTCGCATCAAGCATGCTGACAAGTCCAGCCACCCAGACTTTCCTGGCCTAGCTTTTCGGGCCAGCGTTTGGTCGAGCCATGCGTACCCGGTGCAGTTCAAACAAATTGCAACAGTCTTGCCAGTCGACATGTGTTGCTCCAAGTAAATATTCAAGTTTCGATCATTTCGGCGAGTTGTGCATGTTTTTGGTACAAAATGGTTGTCAGCGCACACACTTTACCGCGATGAGCACATTTCAAAGTCATTTCAAACCGAAACCAAATCGTCTCGGCTGCTCAGTTTTTGGTTGCTGATTTTTTGAACCATCCAACCAGCCGAGCATCCAACCTACAACAAACAGCAACCACGTTGTCAGCAACACCGGCTGCTTGGCTGCTTGGCTGCTTGGCTGTTCAGCATTTGCTTTTCATGGCGTCCAAGCCGTCCAAGCCTGTTGCGGCGTCCAAGCCGTCTGTCTGTGTGCAGTTTGGCGTGGTCAAACCAGTCAAACCAGAACACATACGGAACGCCGAGGCATTTGCAGGTCTAGCTGTTTTTATCGTCGGTCAACTGCGAGCAGTGCTCAGTGCCTGCTTGGTCGCAGCAGACGTTTTTTCCAAGCGTGTCTCGACTGCTCCAGTGATTTCCATTCTGAGCATTCCGGTTGTGACGCTTTCATCTGGCAGTCAGGCAAGTCCTGCCAGTTTGGCAAGTCCTGCCAGTTTGGCAAGTTCGGCCAGTCCTGCCAGTCAGGCCAACTTGACAACCCAAGAAAGCATGCATCTTTTGGGAGCCAGGCGGCACCTGACGTTGACTATTTCATGGTGGTGCGAGAACAACGTGGTGAGCATCGACGACCAGCTCGTCATGACGGTCATCAACAACCAGCCGATCTTTGACTACATTCGGTCACTGGACATGACTCGCAACGGGTGGATGCCTGGTCTGGCCGACATCTTTGACCGGCACGGTGTGCTTGCTAGCCATCAAAAGCAGCAGTTCGACGACGCCTTGAAGAACCTTGCACTTTACCAGGCGAACCTGATGCGTGTGCGCAAGCTGTCCAAGACAACCGCAAGCCGGGTCACGGCCTGGCTGGATGCCAAGCAAAAGATTGTCAGCAGCCGTGTCGTTCAAACAAGTTCCGAAGCGGTGATGAAGCTGCTGGCCGACCTGATGCCTGCACTGGCAGTGGCGCCATACTCGGACCAGCTCGACAAGTCTGTGACATCTATGCTGGTATGTTGTTGTTGTTGTTGTTGTTGTTGTTGTTGTTGTTGTTGCAGCCAGTTTTATGACAATGACACAATGACACAATGGTGGTATGTTTGTTTGTTTGGCAGAAACTACTTGCCGAGGAACAAGTTCGACCGTTGTTTGGCGGCAACATGGAGTTTACTGAAAAGCTGCTTGCAACCGGGCCAGCTTTGCTGCAAATGCACAAACTGGCCAGCCAGCTGGACCAACCCGGCGGCGGAGCAGCTCATGGCGACGTGCTGGCAGCCAAGGCAAGTTGGTTTCGTCGATATTGTTGGTTTGGTTTGGTTTGGTTTGGTTTGGTTTGGTTTGGTTTGGTTTGGTTTGGTTTTGTAACTGGTGTTTGGGTTTGCTTGGTTGGATTGGTTTGCTAGGCATTCATCTCGGCGCTCTCCAGCGACACTGCTCATCTTCACCGCGTCGATGAGCTGAGTTTTGACCAGCTGGACCAGTTTGGCGAGCTGGATGAGCATGACCAACAGCATGGACAACATGGACAAGGCAATCGCTCAAAGGCGTTGCGCTTGGAGGCATTTTGAACAACCAAACTTGGCATAGCCTGGTTGCCTGGTTGTGTGAAAGGTGAAAGTTGAACCATGAGAGGTTGGTGGTTGCGTTGGCAGCATTTTTAAAGCTTATATGCTTCAAACCTGCTAATCTGCTCAACAGTAAAAAATGCAGTTTGCTTTGACAGATTGACAGATTGACAGATTGGCAAGCAAAATGCCAAAGCGCAAGCACGATTCTAGCTCGTCCGACTCTGAGACAGACAGACCAGACAGACCAGACAAGCAGCCATGCGTCGCGCCGTTCAGAACAGTCTACGCCAGGAACTTTGTGCCGGAACTCGACATTGAGCTTGGCAACATTGTTGCGCTGTTTGGTCGAAAAGGTGCAGGCAAGTCCAGCGCCATGCGCTCGCTGTGCAGAGCCCTGGCACCACGGATCGACTTGGCAGTAGTGTTTTCGCCAACTGCATACGGCAACAACTACCAGGACTTTATTCCATGCAAGTACATTTTCAGCAAGTTCGACGAGTTTGCCTTGCAAAAGATCATGGACTTTCAAATCGAGTCTGCCAAGAAGAAAAAGACATGCTACAACGTGCTGGTCATCCTGGACGACCTGGCCTACGACAGCCAGTCGCTCAAGTCCAAAACCATGGCGTTCATGGCATACAACTGCCGCTGGGCACGCGTGACGGTCATTGTGGCGTCGCAGTACCCCAACAAAATTCCAGCTGCCATTCGCGACCAGGTCGACATTGCCATGACGTCTTACTTTGCCAGCGCAGACACCCAGGAAAACCTTTTCAAGCAATACTTTGGCGTGTGTGGCAAACTCAAAGACTTTCAAGTAATGTTGAAGATGCTGACAAAGAACCGCCAGTTCATGGTCAAAAAGTCCGTAGCAGGCGGCAGCGACAGCGTCGAGGAGTCTATTTTGTTTTACAGAGCAACTGTCCCAGAAGTCAAGTTTCGAATTGGCAACCAAGTCGTCTGGTCCAAGCAGACCACCAAGGAGCAGCAGCAAGAAAAGAAAATGCGCAAGATGTTTGCTCAGCGCATGCAAGAAGTCCAGAAAGAAACTGATTTGGCCAACTTGCCGATTGTAGACGTCGTGCTGGACAACTCGCGGGTTGCACCTCAGCCTAACCAGGCCAACCAACTCCAAACCAAACACAACATACAGCAGCTTTCTCGACTCGGCACAACTGGGCGCCTGATTACAATCGCAAAGCAAGCACAAACCAACCAAACCAACCAAACCAACCAAACCAACCAAACTAACCAGACCAGACAACCCAACCAAACTAACCAACCAAACCAAACCAACCAACCAAACCAACCAGCCAAGCGCAAAGTTGTCACGTCTGACGACCTGGCCAAAGCACTGGGCGTCAAGCGTGTCTACCAGCCAGCCAACCAGTTTCTACACATTTAATTATACCATGCAATCTATGACATCTGTGACAACCATGATAACCATGATAACCATGAAAAACTATGCAAACTGTGACAACTATGCATCAATCAAACCAATACTGTTGTTGGACGCATCAAACAACCACATTTGGTCTGGTTGGTCTGGTTGGTTTGGTTTCCGAGCAAGCAACACAAACTGGTCGGGATTGCTCGACGTCCAGGCCTTGGCGTACACCAACCAGCCAGCCAGCTCGTCCAGTTTGATGCGTTTTTGGTGGTCGATTTGAACAGACCATGAATAGTCGGTTGTGCTGCTCGGCACCGACTCGCACCATATCCACAACACATGGCTGCAACTTGCGCTGACAGAGTGGGCTGGTTGGCTGTCGACAACCACCAAGTTGTCCACATCGTAGACCATGCGCAGCATTCCAGCCCAACTCTGCACCAACAAGCAAAAGTGGTGTTTTCCCACCCAAAAACCAAACTGGCAAATAAATTCTGCCTTTAATTGCATGATTGTGGCTTGGCAGCACGACTTGATGCTGTGCTGGATTCGAAGCAGCACAAGCGCGGACTTTGCTGCAACAAGCACAACAAGCACGTGTGTTTGGTCAGGCGACACACTGACCTGGATTGTGTCGTGATGATTACCAACCAAGCTGGTTTGAAAGTGGCAGTTTTTGACAGTGTATTGCCCAGTTGGACTCACGTCGTAGTGGTGGTGCAGCTTTTCGGGCCTAGTTACAAAGCCGCCTAGCTTGCCATCAAACCAGCCAACAAACAACATTTCATCATGACAAGCTTGGTTTGCCAAGCAAAGGCAGCTCATGTGTAGCTTTTGTCTGACCAGTTCAACCAGTTCATTTGGTTTATTTGGTTCATTTGGTTCATTTGGTTCATTTGGTGTATTTAATTGGGCTGGTTTGGTTGGTTTGTATGGTTTGGTTGGACTGCACGGCAAACCCGTGACGATCGACACACTCGGCAAGCCAAACTTGCTTGGTCGGCACAGCGCTGGCAGCGCGGCTTGTGCATCGCACATATCACACATATCCGACATATTCGACATATCCGACATGACAACTTTTTAAAATAGTTTCATATTCGTGCTGGTTGTTTCAGTTGTGAGCTAGCTTGAACGCGCAAACACTTCACGCCAGTACTGTGCAAAGTCTTTGTCTCGGTTGAAATGCTCGGCAAAGCGTTCCAGCGACTTGAACATGCATTCTTGGACAGCAATGCACTTTCGGATGGCAGCCAGCTGGTTGTAGACTTGCAGCATGGTTGGCTGGCCAGTTGGACCAGTTGGACCAGTTGGACCAGTTGGACCAGTTGGACCAGATTGACCAGATTGACAAACTTGGTGCAGCCACACGATCAGCATGGTGACAGCCACGCTGCGCGACCTGCCAAACACGCAGTGCACCAGTATGTTGGGCCGTTCGGACTGCTGGGCGCGGCATAAAAAGCCGTGCAGGTCGTGCAGAATGCGTGTATCGCTCACAAAGTCGATAGTCTCGCTGGTGTCGTCTTCCATCGCAATGCACAGATACTGCAAGTGCATCTCGCTGTAAAAAACTGGCAGGCAGTCCTTGCTGCTGGCGCAGTTGATGACATGCGACACTGCCAGCTGGTCGTACGTCTTGTGCTGCGCCGACGTCATGGCCGAGCCCAGCCACAGCTTGCACGTCGGGCTGTCCAGCACCAACGTCGGCTGAGAAGCAAACGCCGCAATGTTGTCGTGCAGCTTGCTCGCCCAGCCCAACCAGCCCGAGCTCGACTGCTCCTGGTAGTAGTGCGGCACGCGCTTGGACGAACTGCCAAAGTCCAAACTCGCCAGGCGAGTCGCTGCAACCCAGCTCCGCATCGCAGCCAGCTTGGCATACGCGGTCGCTTGACTGAGCATGCCAAGTGGTTTCCTGGTTTGGATAGTTTGGTTGGCTGGCTGGTTTGGATTGGCTGGTTTGGTTGGCTGGTTGGTTGGCTGGTTTGGTTGGCTGGTTTGGTTGGCTGGTTGGTTGGCTGGTTAACTGGCCGGTTTGGTTTGCTGGTTGGCTGGTTGGCTGGTTGGTTTGGTTGGTTTGGTTGGTTTAGTTGGTTTGGTTGGTTTTTATAACATGAATGATTTTGTACATATCATTTCCAGCAAACCAGTTTCAGCAAACTAGGAAATGACCAGTATGATGCGTCATGGCTGTATGGTTGTGTTGTTATATTGTTATTTTGTTATTTTGTTATTTGGTTATTTGGTTATTTGGTTATTTGGTTATTTAAGTAACAAAAAATTCCAACGTTTATAAAATACACAACTATTCGCCAACCCAAACAACATACAAACCAAACAAACCAACTTGGCCAACATGTCAAAGCTGGCACAGGCGGCGCGTTTGTTTGAACAGCAAAAGCTAGGTCGGCAGTCTGCGCTGCTGCGCAACTTTGTGCGGTTCTGCCTGGCAAAGCAGAAAGCAAAACAACAGCATTCACATTCACATTCGCATTCGCATGCACGCAAACGCCTTGCAGGTGGAGACCATGTCGACGACGCATTCAACAGCCATTTGTATTGTGCAGAATGGACTAACGACCAAGATGGCGACTGGGTGTGGACCATCGACGCACCCAGATTGGCAGAGACTTCGAATTTGAGAGACAGAGCACGCCAGGCACTGTCTGTGCCAGTCAGGCGCTTGAAGCTGCCGGCTGGCGTTACAGCACACGCCATGCTGTACCGCACCAACGCAGCATGCCAAGCCAGTATTCATCCTGTGGGCCAGACGAATGTTTGCCAAATTACCAAAACCACGCCGCTGTTCACAGTTCGGTACATCTTGCCGATCAGCAATGACCAGCTGGACAACCAGGCGTACATGCTGCTGACTGCTCGACCAGGTGCTTTTCATCACATTGCAAAACGCTGGATTTCAGATGTCAACAGAGCGTGTGGTCGGTCGGGTCAGTCAGGTCAGTCAGGTCAGTCAGGTCAGTCGGAATTGGGTGATGAGTTGGTGGTTCGATTGTCGGAACTCTGCAAGCTGGTGAGTTGCTTCATAAACGCTGACCAACTGTTTTTTGAACTAAGCGTGTTTGGTGTTGAAACGACGCATGAATTTTACCAAACCATGCTTCACAGCTTTGATCAACTAACCGGTTTCGACTTTGACCAAAAGCCCAAAGTTCATTTCGACAAGCTTTTTAGTTTGCCAGACCAACTGCAGAATCTGCTTGCTTACATGCCAGACCTGTTTGTTTCAAAAACCGCACTTGTGTCGAGTCGCGCACTATTACAGGCTGTGGGCACATCCGTGCGAGTCTCGGAAGACGTCATGCGTGTGCACAAGTTTGTTAATTCAGACATGCTGGTGGATGTAGAGTACCGCATGTACAAGGCTGGAAAGCAAGCATCTGGTAGATCAAAACAGCCAGACTACCGCGTGTTTGGCACTGCACATCTGCAACTGACAAGTGATGCAGATTTCGGAGAAACAATCGAGTTTCCGCGGTGGTGTGGTGTGCAGCGCAATACCAACTGGACAATTACTTGCCAACTTGACGACCTGGACTGGCTGGTAAAACAGTTGCACGCAACTCTGACTGTCGAGATGTTGAACTTTACGACGCTGGCAATCACATCTGTCAGCCAGCTGGTCAAGCATTTGATGGACCGCGCACAGTCATACTTTGAAGGGTCTAACCAACCAATCAAGTTGCGCAACCAATCAGGATGGGATGTTCGTGGTCAGTCTTTGAAACGCAAAGCTAACGAATTGGCAAGCAACACTACACTTGGCAGCATCAAGACAAGCCAAATCGCTGCCGTGTCGCCGTCACGTGAACAATTGCAATACACATTCCAAACGTTTGGCACGTTTGGTAGTGTTGACAGCCGAGGCAGTGGTGCTGACAGCCGCTCGGTTGCGCTGCGCTCGACCACACCCAAATCGTACAACGGCCTCAACCAAAACACTTCCAGCGTCGTTGTTCACCCATCGTGGGCTAATAAAAGGTACACCCACAATGTGGCGCCAACTGCAACAGTTAAAGTAACTTCGGAAGGTGTCGTGTTGACTGACGTGCACAACCAACACACCGCCAAATTGGTGGTAAGGCAGGCTGGTCGCAAGAACATTCTCAGCAACAAAGTCACGTTCAACAACAGGACCTGCACACTTGCAGAATTTACAAAGCGGATGTTTGATGCTTTTGACGGAATAATTTGGTTCGAAGGCACTGCCAGTGATGCAGCCACACGTTATGTTGAACAGAACATGCATCTTTCAGACAACATGACCAAGTTGGTGGCACACTTGGCCGACATGCTCACTACAATTTCGCAATTGAATATGGGGTCGGACGAGTCTGACAGTTTTGATTCTGACACAGACGAAGTTGATTTTGACGGACAATATGTTGGTCGTGCCAGTAATGGCAGTGGCAGTGCCAGACCGGGCAGTGGCGGTGGTGCCAGACCGGACGGTGGCGGTGGCGGCGGTGGTGGTGGCAGCGGTGGCAGCGGTGGCAGTGGTGGTGGTGGCAGCGGTGGTGGTGGTGGTGGCAGCGGTGGTGGTGGTGGCAGCGGTGGTGGTGGTGGTGGTGCCAGTCGCTCCGTCACAGTTTACGATGCCTCTGCTCGTCAACAACACGACTTTGTGCACTTTGTCGACGATCAATCGGACACTGATGATGAACCACCTCAAAAAATTCAACCATATCAACCATATCAACCAGTTCAACAAATTGCCAACACACACAACCGGACCTCATACAACGGCCTCAACCATGCCGCAGAAAATGTTAAAATACACAATTCGTGGCACAACAGACTCTACGAAAACAATGTGGCTAATGGTGCACGAGTTTACTGCCGAGTTAACAATGTGGTGTTGACTCACAAAAAGACAAACACTGCATCTTTGGATTTGATTAGCGCAGGTCGTCAAGGAATTTTGACGAATGAAGTCAGTTACAATTTCAGTGAATGCGCGCTGCGCGACATTGAGCAACAAATGGACTTGTTTAACGAATTTGGCGGCATGGTGTGGTTCACCCACCAGCCCAGTCGCAGGAATATGGTGTATGTTCGCGACTTTAAATTGTCAGACAACATGAAGACGTTGCTTGCTCATCTGGCAGACATGCTGGAATGCATTGCACAGCCTAGACCCAAAAACCAAACAAGTTTGCCTATGATGAGCCACCAAACATTCCAATCTGGTCAATTTGGCCAGTCTGGTCAAACTGGTCAATCTGGTCGAACTGGTATCGGACCTGGTGGTTCAGGCATACTAGCCAGGTCTGGCAGTTTGGCCACACCAGGCGGATTGGGCAACTCGGCCTACGCATCTGGATCGTCTGGCTCGTCCAGTTCGGCAAGCAATCGTGGCGCGAGTGCATCTCGGAAGTACACAATTCCGGATGATTCGTCGACCGAGGAAGACAAATCAGACGACGCAAGCCCAGATGTTTAAACAGTTGGACTAACCACATATGTATGTTTCAGTTTAGTTGGTTGGCGGTTGGTGTGTTGGCGGTTGGCGGTTGGCGGTTGGCATAGGGTAACTATTAGTTTTGCAATTCAACTAAACACCTAAACACCTAAACACCTCAACACCTCAACACCCATCACCTAGCATGCATGGTCAACTCAAACACAGCTAACCCGTCCGCGACACTGGGTGACCAGTGTGATTCATCCAACACACCAAATGCATGCCAGTTTCAACCCAACAATTGCATCACATGCATCCAAACTGTTTGTGCAACAAATTCCAAGTACTAGTTTAAATGCTGTTAGTGCAGACCACGTTGTCATGCCTGTACAGCATGCTGAGGCACTGTCTAAACCTGCAAAACGCATCAAACCAGCCGACTCGCCTGATGATACCACAATCCAACTGACCAAACTGACCAAACTGGCCGAGTCCGCACAGCCTGGTTCGATGACACATACTACACAAACTACACAGGCAAATATCACCTTTAAACCTGCCAAGCGGCCAGCCCAACCAACCCAACCAGCCCAACCAACCCAACTAACCCAACCAGCCCAACCAGCCCAACCAACTGGACCAGCTGGACCAACCCAACCAGCCCAACCAGCCCAACTGGTCAAACTTGCAAAACTGGTCAAACCAACCAACCCGACCAAACTGGTCAAACCGGGCAAACTGGTCAAACTGGTCAAACCGACCGAACCAACCAGACTGACTGCGCCAGCTAAACTGACCAAGCAGGCAAAGCTGGTCAAACCAACTAAACCAACTAAACCAACTAAACCAGCTAAACCGACCAAGCCGGTGAGGCGCACAGGCAACCAGGCCGACAAGCAGCAGATCCGGCACAATGCCTGGCAGGAAGAGTACAACCAGGTTTCGAAAAGCCATCTTGACCAGCAGAAAGCCAGGCTGGAAGCCGAGTTGGCAAGTTTGCGCGACCAGCTGGCCAAGCCAGCAACCAGCTTCGTGGCCCAGCTGGCCAAGCACCAGGCGGACAAGCGCGCCCAGCAAATCAACTTGCTGCTGAGCAAACTGTGCACAATGCAAGCCGAGCCAGTCAAGAACCTGGTGACTGACCACCAGACGTGCAGCAACTGCATGCAGAAGAACGCTATTGAAATCAACGTGCACAAGTGCCTGAAAGTCTGCAAGTTCTGCAAGGCAACCAGCTGTGCAGACTACTTCCACGAGACGATCGGCACCAACATCACCACGGCCAACCCGTGCAAGTACCGCCGGCGCGGCATGTTCCTGCTGACCTTGGAGCGCGTGCAAGGCAAGAAGCCGCATCCCGTGCCGACCGCGCTGATCGACGACATCAAGGCCTGGCTGGTGCAGACCAACACCAACCTGGCGTCGCTGAGCATGGCCTCGTTCAAGAAGCTGGTGTTGAAGCCACTGGGCTACACCGACAAGACACAGAAAGGCGATTTCGGCGACTGCTCGACCATCATCTACTGCTTGCTGAAGAACGTGCAGCCGCCCAGACTGACACACCAGCAGCTGGCTAATCTAACAGACGACTTTGACCACTTGGACTCGGTGTTTGACCAGGCGCTGGCTGACTGCAAGCTGAAACGCATCAACTGGCTGAGCTACGAGGAGACTGTGGCCCAGCTGGCTGCGCGGCGCGAGTACTACGACATCTTGCCCTGGCTGAAAGTGCACAAACCAGTGACTCGCAAAAAGCAGCAAGTCGTGTTTGCACGCATGTTTGAGCTGCTGGGCTGGCCAGTCTGCACACCGAATGGCTCGCAGCTGACTGGCCTATCTGGCCAATCTGGCCTATCTGGCCTATCTGGATTCACCAGCAAGAAACGAAAAGCATACCAAACTGACCAAACTGACCAAACCAACCAAACCAATCATACTGACCATACTGACCAAACTGACCATACTGACCATACTGACCAGACCAAGCGAAGCAAACTAACCAGTCAACCAATCTGTGCAAGTCTCTTGCAGACTTTCAACCAGATCAAACCCAACCAGGTCAACCCAACTAGTCCAACCGGTCCAAACGGCCCAACCGGCCCAACCTGTCTAACCTGTCCAAGCGGTCCAAACAACCGGGTCAAACCAACCAAACTAACCAAACCAACCAAACCAAACATTTCAACCAACCCAACCAACCTAACCAACCAGACAGCCAAAATGAACAATTCAAACCATGCAACTGGTCAAACAAATGTCGAACCAGATGGTGCAAACCCACAACCAACACAACCGAACCAACCAGCACAACCAACCCGACCAACCCAACCAGCACAACCAACCAAACCAGCACAACCAGCACAACCAGCACAACCAACCCAACCGGCGCAACCAGCACAGCTATCCAGTTTGGTGAGCTGGCAACACCACTTTATGTCGACAGATGAAGACAGTGACTAGACAGCGACTAATACAAATTTAAAAGTGTCTTGAAAAAAGCCAAACCAGTTGGTCGATTGGTTTGGTTTGGTGGTTTGTTTTGGTTGATTGGTTTGATTGGTTGATTGGTTGATTGGTTGATTAGTTGGTTTAAAAATTCCAACTGTCTCTGTCAAGCTAAACCAGTTTCGGTGTAGTTGAAATGGTCAAACCTGTCAAGTCTGGTCGAATTGGTCGAAATGGTCGAAATGGTCCACATGGTCACAATGTTCCGACTGAATCTGTTCGGATTGGCAGATCCAAGATGGCCAAGCTTGCCAAGCTAGCCCAGCATGCCAATTCGGCCGATTCGGCCAATTTGGCCAATTTGGCCAAATCTGGAAAAAATGGAAAAGTCAAGTCCGACACTCTGCCTGCCAAGATTCTGGTCGGCAGTGTGTCGCGCACCAAGTCGGTGCAGCAAACATGTGTCAACCTGAAAAATGCTGCCAAGCAAATGCACGAAGCCAACACCCAGCTGTGCATGACGCCGTTCTGCCACCACAAGCCGCGGCTGATCATGGACATTGTGCACGGCATGTGCCTGCTGGCCGTGCTGGGCACTGCTATTTGGAACGTCGTGCTGACCATCCAGGGCAACGCCACCATAAAAGCCATGATTCCGATTTTCATCACGTCGTTCTTTGCAGTGCTGTTTGTCATTCCCTCGCAGATCTGCGGCGCGCTGCACGCCAGGTCGGTTGCCTCGTGGCTGTCGCTGACTGGCAGCATCGTCACATCGATCATTACTGGCATTCTGGTCGGCTACTTGCTGTGCGACCCAGCCTACCAAAACAGGTCGCTGGTTGGCGCCAAACCTAGCAACCTGCCAGGCCAAACTGACCAAACTCCAACCAACTGTTTACCAACCGACCAAATTCAACCAAACCAACCAAACCAACCAAACCAGCCAGTGTTTCTACCACGCGTGGGTCTGATCAGCCGCTAATACAGTAACAAATTTACTTTCTGGACTTGGATTTGACCGATCCGACCGACTTGGACAGGCCTGGCTTGGTGTACTCCATGGTGAGCAACTTGCCGCCTGGCTTGCCCAGCATGACCAGCGCGACGATGCCCACCACCACAGCCCACAGCTGACCCACAACTGGCACAAACAGCGGAATGAAAATTGTGCACCACCACAGCCACGACTGGCGACCACCGCAATGACCCATGCGCACCAGCCCGGCAATCCAAACTGCCAGAACTGCCAGCAACACAATCACAAACACCACTGCGCCTGCCACACCCATGTCGGTGACCCACACCGGCCATTGCGTGCCGCCTGGGCCCAGTGGGTTGTTGGGATCAATGTCGCCATACTGGACCACTTTGCCTGGCTTGTGAGCATACGACATGTTGGTTTGGTTTTGTACAGACTGGTTGGTTGGTTGGTTGGTTTGGTTGGTTGGTTGGATGAATAGATCAACTGTCGATTTTTGTGAGGCATGCAAATCTTTACTTTCTATGTACTAACTGTTTGGTCCAAATGGTTCAAATGGTCACACTGGTCGTAATGGTTCAGTGTCAACCGACCAGTTTGGTTGCAATAAAAAAATCATACACATTATACCAAATATACCCGTGACGGGATTCGAACCCGCAACCTGCCGATTACTGCTAAGCATAGAAGTCGACCGCGCTAGCCAGTTGCGCCACACAGGTGTATTGGTTTAGGGTTATGCGGTTCGTGTTGGTTGACAACCAACCAACCAACCAACCAACATACCACCAAACTGCATTGGTGCATTGCCATTCTAAATCATGCGTGGTATTTTGCCAAATTGTATACATTATTAAAAAATTGGCACTTTGCTGTCGAATCATGGCCAATTCAAACAACGATACGCATGCCTTGAACAGTTTGCAAAGTTGGGACAGTTTGGACAGTTTAACCGATCCACCCAACTCACCTGGTCATTTGGGTGCAATACATGCCATTACGGCTGGTCCACACAGTCCTAACGATTCAACCAAATTTCCATCAAGCATAGTCATTCCAGAAGTTCAGATTGCAAACTACAACGCCGACATGGTTAAGCTGGCTATTCAAGCCCGACGAGCTCGCCGAGGTCAATCTGTGCAAACTGGCCAATCTGTGCAAACCAGATAGTCTGGCACAACGAGTTGACTTGGTCAATTTTGTGACGCGACGACAAAACAGTGTGGCAAGCAAAAACCTGTTTCGCACGTGTTTGACTCGCAACTTGCATACACAACGAGCAGGTTACATGGTCGCGGGTCGTTTTGGACGACATATGTTGTTGAATATAATACATGAAATATGTGTACACATGGTAAAGAGTTTGTGCATCATTTGCAAGTTGTAAACAAAAGGGTGTATGCAAGTTGCCTACTGCGCATTCATACACACCTGTTCGTATACAAAACAAGGTGTGTTTGCTTTGTGTGGTACATGTTCATGTTGGGGTGCAGACATGATGGCTTGACATTGGATGGTTGTCAAACGTACAAACAGGTGTTGTTTGCAAAACAGTACAAATTATTATTTTTAAACACCAACACCAACAACAATTTACAGCGAGTTGTTGGACTGAGTGTAGCGGTAGCCCGCAATGCCGCCCTTGTAGGTCAGCAAGTTGTAGTTCCACAGGATAAACTCCATGTCCAGTTGGGCCGTCGCACTGCCGGCAGGGTTGCCAGCTGTCGCGCTGGCTGTCGACCACAAGCTGGCGGGATGCGTCGCAGTAACCTGGGAGTTGGTGGTGCGAGAAAAGTTGAGGTAACCAATCGCCTGCACTGGCCCGCGCGAGTTGGCACGCGTTCCAAAGTTGAAGGCATACACACGCCGACCCGCGTCCAGCACATTGGAGTGGTGGGCATATGGCTGCACCATGCGGTAAAACGACTCGTCGGACTGGGCATACAGGGTGGCACCGTTGGTGGACAGTTCCAAGGTGTTGATAGCCGGGAAAGTCGTTCCACGCACAAGATCATACGTGCCACCGGCCGAGAAGTAGTCGTTGGCCAACAAGTTGTTTTTGTAGGTTGGCACCACATACATGACAGACGAAGCATTCTGGAAAGTGTCTGTGCGGTACGTTTGGGACGTTTGGCCACCCGATGCAGAAAGTTTGACACGTTGGCAAGCCTCAACTGTCTGGCTAAACGAGTTGCTGGCAAACGCAGTGCGCTCCTCAGGGCCCAAGAAAAACACGCGCGACACAACCGACACTGGGAAGTCGGTCTGCGCAAGCGCGTTGGTCGCCGTTGCAGTTTGGACCGTCGTCCCAACTTGAGCAGAAGAGGTAACCATGTCGCGCCCACGTGCATACGCGGCGGTCATCGACCCCTCGTTGGTGCGTTTCAACGTGTACACTTGAATGTCCGCTTCAATATTACCCGTCCCGCCGGATAGCGCGGCAGCGAGTTGCGCACCCGGAAACGGGTAAACGACAGCACTTGGCGACGAGACGTCCAACACTGCATTCATAAAAACACCCGACGTCCCGCCTCCGCCGTTCGCACCAGCTCCTGAATAGTTGCAAATCAAAGACGAAAACGTCTCGAACTCAGCTTCAATGATAAGGTTGTTGTACATGTTGCTAATCAGAGGCGCACCCATCGACGGTGCCCGGCAGAACGAAAAGATCAATGGACAGTACTTGACCTGAAAGCTCATCGACGCGGCTTTGAGCTCCTTGTTTTTGTTGCCAGTATCTTGTGCCAAACCGCACATGTCAAACGGAACACCAATGCTGCCACTGTTCAGCAAAATCCAAGTGTACAGCGCGTACTTGTCGTGGCGGTCCATGCGCTGGCCACCAACCTTGTACTCCACGCCTTTCACGGCCGCAAGTGCCACACCATCCGTGTAGTACGGCTGACCTTCGCACCGACGCAAAAACGTGGGTGAGGATGAAGCATCCGCCGCTCTGAAAAACCCTTCGCTGATGCAGGTTGACACAGTCGAGGCTGCTGCGGCATAGTACTGTGGACAAATGTCGTCGTGCAAAACTTCAATTGGCAAAGCCCCGGCATACTGAAAGTTGCCGATACCGGGCAGCTCGTATCTGAACAGCGTCATCTCGTGAATGTCGCAGTTGCGGGACGCCGTGTAGGTCAGCGTCTCACCCAGATAGGATGCAGCACCCTTGTCAAAGTTCTCAAAGAACCATGCCATGCCAAAGCTGGTGAAGCGAACAGACGTGTAGCGGAAAGCAGTGGCGTCCGGGTCGCCCGACAGATAGTCGGCCATGTTGCCGCCAGCATGAAGCTGCAGCACGGCGCCGTTGGCGACCGTGAAGGTAGTTTGGCCAACTGCCATGTTGTAGTCAGAAAATCAAGTCTGGATCGATTAGATTAGTTCGGTTAGTCTGGTTGGATTGCGAACCAGCTTGTTTTTACTAAAATGTGTTTCTTTTGTGCACAGTTAGCAAAGCCTATATGTGGATGGTCTATCCAGGATCAACAACCAAACAAACAACCAAACAATCAGCGAAACCTGTTCAAACTGCTTGTCCAGACTGGTTGTTTTTAGTTAATGCGACAAATGTTGTAAAAAGCTATTTGTGCAGTTAGATGCTTGCCAAGAAAACAAAGCAGTCAAACCAACCCAACCAAACTAGCCAAACAAACCAGCTAAACCAGCCAAACCAGCTAAACCAGCAAAAATGTGCGTTTGCGTTAACCGAGCATCATATGACATTATAATTTTGATTTTAAAACCAGACAGCCAACCATCCGAACCATCCAACCATCCATCCAACTATCCAAACTATCCAAGCAAACCATCATGTCGACCCACTTGGACAATTCTGGATCATCTGGCTTGGTCGCTCAGCAAGCCGAGCAAGCCGAGAAAGCTGAGCAAACTGTGCAAGCAACAACAAACAAAACTACCAAACCAACCAAACCAGCCAAAATAGAAACCAAAACCAAACCAGCCAAGCCAGCCCAAACCAAACCAGTCAAACCAGCCAAAACCAAAACAGCAAAACCAGCAAAAAAGGCCAAGTCGCTGCGATCAGGCAAGACGCGCAAAGCCAAGTCGACATGTCACAACATAGGTGTGATTTTGTCGGAAAGCGACTCGGACGAACCAGATGAGGATGATTTGAAGTGGATTGTCAAGTCGGACCAGTCCGTGCAGTCAGAGCAGTCAGACAGTTCCGACTCGGACGACTGGAAATCCTGCGACATCACGTCGGACGACGAAGATTACGAGTTGGAGTCGGATACCGACAGATCCAGCCGAGCCAGCAGCCACGACTCGTACGATGACGACGACGACTTTGATCCTGACATGGACAAATTAAACAATCCAAACGATCCAAACAATCCAAACGATCCCAACCATCCAAGCGATCAAAGCAGTCTGTCGGACCAAGACACACTGGACACACTTGACACGCCAGTGTTTGTCATTCCTCAGCGCCAACCTGGCAAGCGAGTGATTAAACCAGTCGTCAAGGATCCAATTTACCCAGCCGACTGGTTTGACATTAAAACTGTCGAAAAGCACAAAGACGACGACATTGAAACAGATCCCGACGAAGAGTACAGTGATACCAGCCTGGCAAGCCAAACAAGCCAAACAAGCCAGACTGGGCAGACTGGTCACAAATCGAAAACTAGAAAAACCAAATCATCAAAATCTGCCAAATCGACCAAATCGACCAAATCAACCAAACCAACCAAATCATCAAAACCAACCAAATCATCAAAATCATCAAAATCATCCAAAACTACCAAATCTACCAAGTCGTGTAGTCCTGTTGGTGCAACTGAACGCAACGAATCCAATGAAACCGACCAAACCAACAAATCCAATGCCGACACGTGTCAAACCGACCAAACCGACCAAACCAACCAGATATTGCCAAACTGCGCAAACCAACCAAACTGCGCAAACAAACCAAGCGAACCAAACGAACCAGACGAACCAAACCATGCTAAAAAGCGCAAAGCTCAACAAACTGAACAAACAGAACCATCCGACAATACAAACTTGTGCAAGCACGCAAAGCCGACCAACAGTTGATCTGGCTTGCCTGGCTTGTCTGGCTTGTCTGGCTTGTCTGGCTTGTCTGGCTTGTCTGGTTAGATTCGGAATTGGGTTTTGTGTTTGTGGTGTTTGTGGTGTTTGTGGTGGTTGTGGTGGTTGTGGTGGTTGTGGTGGTTGTGGTGGTTGTGGTTGTTGTGGTTGTTGTGTCTGACATTTGAATGAACAATTTTTCGAAACGACAGTTCAGGTGAAGCGCATGGTTCTGACGATGCATCAATGGTGTGTTTGGCAAGGCTAGTATGTTTGGTTTGGTTGGTTTGGTTGGTTTGGTTGGTATGGTTGGTATGGTTGGTTTGGTTGGTATGGTTGGCAGGGTTAGTATGATCCTGACAATCAAAATACAAATCCGAGTCGGAATCGTATGGGTGTTGGTCAGTTTGGTCAGTCAATTGTGGCAAAGCGGTGTGCATTGTTGGCGAGCTTGGCATGGTTGGAATGTTTGGAATGGTTGGCATGGTTGTTGGTGGTACTGGTGGTCTACAACACACAAACAGGCTGCCAACAAACGACATTTCAGTCTGGCTGGTCTGGCTGTGCACCAAGTTGTGAAAAAATGTCAGACAACGATAGACTGTTGAAACGTCAAAGTGTGTTGCAAGGAACCTGCGCATGACAGCAATGCAAACAGCCTCGTCGCGGCGATTGGACCTGACATGGCGTGCAAACTTGACAAGCGCTTTTCGTATGCTGTACAACATTGTGGCTGGCTATCCATACATACATACATACCTGACCACCTATCTGGGCTATCTGCTATCTGTAAACAGTTGCGACCATGCTTTGCATAGTTTGCATAGGTCGCATAGTGGTGACCTTTTTAGTTGTGTTGTAAATAATCAAATCTGTCTATTTCTATGTCATGTAACTAAACTTGTGAAACGCACATTTACCAACAAACCAAACAAACCAGACAGACCAAACAAACCAAACAAACCAAACAAACCAAACAAACCAGACAGACCAAACAAACCAAACAAACCAGACAGACCAAACAAACCAACCAAACCAAACAAACCAAACAAACCAAACAAACCAGACAGACCAAACTTTTGGTTGTCCAACATATCATGACTCGATTTTAAAACATTGTTAGCAATTGCTTTTGGTTTCCAACTGTCCAAATGTTTCAAGTTGTCGTCAAAGAAGACCCGACCAATTTGGTCGAGTTCTCGCCAACTTTCGACAGCTTGGACGATGCAGTCGCACACTACCACACTCTGCTCGACCAAATCGGCGACGCAGAGTATCACGATCCGCAGCGTTACTCGGCACAGTTTGACTTTGGTCAGCACGGTCCAACGGTGTCGCTCGTGCACCACCAGTTGAAAGCTGAACTGGACGCACTGGACCCAGACGGCGTCGGCAAAACTCAACACTGGTATGCATGCCATTGCAGGCCTTTGATTTCAAAGTTTACTGTCGAGCGATACCCGCAGCCTGCCAAGCCTGGCAATCCTGCCCAGCCTGGCAGTCCTGCCAAGCCTGCCCAGCCTGCCCAGCCTGCCAAGCCTGCAAAAATGCGAAAGTCTCGGCAAGTCAGCCATACAAAGCTTTATGCTCCCAAACCAGCTGTCCAAGCCAAAACGACCAACCAGGCTAGCTAGCTAGCCTAGTTGACCTAGTTGGCCCAGTTTTGACGTATTGGTTTGGTATTATGGTAGACTGGCCGGTTTGGTTAGACTGTATGTTATACTTGCAGAATCTGCATTTCACGCGCTAGTCTGATAGTGTGTGTACTGTCGAGCTGCTCAACCAGCCAGCCTTCACCGACCGACGCTATGTTGTTTGAATACAACTCGGCCAAGTCTTGCCAGTGCAGTTTCGACTGCTTTAGCCGACTTGGCTGGTTGGATATATCCTTGATGGTCGCAATTGCCAACACGTTGCAAAACATAGAACAAGCACGCCAGCGCCTGCCTCTGCCCAGCAAATTTTTGTGTGTCGGGTTCTTGGACATTTTGACTGCCACAAATCGTAAGTTGTCCAATTGCTGGTCAGTTTCGTCATTAAACTCGTCGCACAGCGAATACTTGGGATGATTGATTGCTGTTTGAAACAGCTTCAAGACACGCGCTTGGAACGCTGGATCATGTGGTTGGTTGGTTTGGCTGGTTTGGTTGGTTTGGTTTGCCAAAATGCCATACGAAAAAATCAGCCACACCTCTTGGCCGACACGCAAAGCTGGTCCAGATGTGCTTTGCCATCGCGGATTATGCACACTATGATGCAAGTTGCTGCGGAGAGAATGCACATTGTTGTTGACCAAACGAATGCACAGTTTGTCATTCATGTCGCAATAATATAAAGTTTTGGTCAAGAACGGCTCATTTGGTAGCACAGCTGTGACCAACGTTTCACAGTGTGTGTTTAGTCGGCGGGTCGACAAAACTGAAATATCTGACACAAATGTGTCTAGGAAATTCACTGCTTTGGCGAGCTGGCGCTTGCCTGGCAAATGTTCGACAATCAACCACAAGATGCTCGACGACTTGGTCTGATTGGTTGGACTGGTCGGACTGGTTCGTTTGGATGAACTGGCAACTTGACTCGACATGACTTGGCGATTCACGCGCCTGTGCTGACCAACTTCGACCCGACTGACCTCGCCCTGACTGACCCGACTGACCTGATTAGTCTGACCGATTTTGCGCTTCATGTTTGGACTCTTTGTTGTAACATGACATTTTTTTACCAAAATAGTTTGATGTTTGCATTACACATCACCGCCTGGCCAGCATAGCTGGCTCACCGGCCGACAGCATGTCACACGACAGGCTTGCCCAGCCAGCTTGCCGGACAAAAAGACCTTGCAAAGAATCTGTCGACTTTTTGGGTTTGCTCGGACTGGGATTGGTAAGCAAAGACGTTCTTCCATGTTTCTTGGTTGGAAGGACCGTCGTAGCCAGGCCAACCTGGCGGAAACCTGTGTTGGTTTTGATCGCAAAACAGCACGCCCAGCCAGTTGCTGTCGTTGACCACAGCCAGCGTCCAGCTAAGCTCGACAAACACTTTTTGCGACGCAAGCTCGGCGATTTCTCGCAACGAGTCCTCGTCGTAAGCTGCGCCAGAGACAACAAAGCCACACGCCTGGTTGCTTCGAGGTCTGGCGCAGATCAAGTTGTACGGCCTGGGATCCAGCGGCAAGCCGCGCTTAAAGTCGACTACATGCATGTGGTCTTGCTTGACCGATTCTACCAGCTTGCAAGAGCCACCAAATGTGCCGCCCGGGCTGGTTACACAAAACGGCTGGTCGCACACGATTTTGGTGATGACGTCCAGGTGTGCCTCGCGGAGATCCAGCAAGCGCTCGAAATATTGGGTATTGTTGGGCAACTTTTGGTTGCACATCTGGCAACATTGTTGAATTGCCGGGACGGCCAGCTGTCTTTCGACAATGGCACACAGATTGTTGAACACTGCATAGTCGCCTACTTTCAGCAGCTCGAAGCAGCCGGGCATAATGATTTGCTGGTTTGCTGGTTTGCTGGTTTGCTGGCTTGCACCACCGGGTTTGGTTATACCGGGTTGGTTTGCTGGTTTGCTAGTTTGGTGGTTAGCCGGTGGGCCGGCAAATTGTATTTACACAAACATATGTTGACTAGCGATTTGTATTTTTTGCAACGTATGTTGGGTAGTTGGTTAGTTTGCTATGTGTTTGGCACTTGCAAACTAACCAACTATCCAACATATGTTGCAAAAAATACAAATCGCTAGTCAACATATGTTTGTGTAAATATAATTTGCCAGCCAACCGACCAACCTGGTGGCGCAAACAAACAACCAACCTGGTGGCGCAACCAACCGTCCAACCAACCTGGTGGCGCAAACAACCAACCAAACAACCAACCAACCAACCAACCAACCAACCAAACAAACAACCAAACAAACAACCAAACAACCAAACAACCAAACAAAAAAACAAACAAACAAACAAACACTAACAATGTCAGGCCAAGCTCATGGATCGTCCAAGCGCAAGATCGGGCAGACTGATCAAACCAACAGTCACGCCAAGTCTAGCTCGCTGGGTTTCGAAACGTTGCTCAACGTGGCGTCGTTGTTGCGGGCTGGCCGAAGTGACGCAACTGATACAAGCAAGCAATCCAGGCCAGACCCGTCCATCCAAACTGACCAAACCAAGCAAGCCGAGCACAACCGTCAACGTGCCGACGACTTTATCAGATCGGTCATGACCCAACTGAATCAGCCAGCCGTCCAACTGAACCAAACTGACCAGACTGGGCAAACCAAGCAGACCAAACAGACCCAACGTGCCGATCAGCCAACCAAACAAACCAAACATGACGATCAGCCAACCAAACAGGCAGACCAGGCAGAACAAACCGGTCGGGCAGCACAGACCGCACAGACCACACAGGCAGGACAGGCAGGACAGGCAGGACAGGTCGGACAGACCGCACAGACCAAACAGGCAGGACATGCAGCACAGGCCGCACAGGCCGCACAGGCAGGCCAGACCAGTCACACTACATTGCCTTTGAAGAGTTTTATTGACCAGCTTAACCAGCCCAGCCAGTCCAACCAGTCCAACCGGCTTGACCGGGTTGACAAAGCACGCAAGGCTTTTGATTTTGTTGCTTGTTCGGCTGCTGCGGTTTTGCGCATCAAAGACACTCTGGCCAAGGTGGTTGGTGCGATGGCTGGTCATTATAACTGCGAGGTCCAGACAGTCTACGCCACCGACACGCACGACCAGCAACTTGCCAAGATTTACGAAAACGAGTTGGTGCACTGCCAAAAAGCATACCTCAGTGCATACAATGCATTCATCGACGCATGCCAGACCATGTGCGACGACCACTACCGCCTCACCAACACTGTGTTGAAGCGTAGCAAGTACGACGCGTTTGCTGACATTTATGAGGCTCTTCAAAACAAACACATTACGCCTAGCCAGGCCATTCAAAAGCTGATTGATATGGCGAGCAAGTTTGCCTCGATGATTGGCATGTCCCACGACCAAGTGCTCGACTTTTTGATGGATGGTGAAGTTGGTGTGATCCATGGAACTGATTCAACCAAATCTAGCCAGTCTGGCATGATGGGCTTGCTGGGCAGTTTGGGCAGTTTGGGCAGTTTGGGCAGTGCGAGCAGCCTGCTGCGCATGCTGCACGTGTTGTGAGCTGTGAGTGCTGTGAGCAAACAACCATCAACCATCAACCTTGCAAACGATGCATTGTGGTGTTGTGGTGGTGTGTTGTGGTGTGGTGGTGTTGTGGTGGTGGTTGAATCATTGAATTACAAGTTAAAACAGTTTTAGGCATATTATTAATTACATCAACCGCTTTACAATGGTGCGCAGAATAAAGGCAATGCACACCAACACCATGGCAATAATGGCCATGGTGCGCGACTGGTTGGTCGAGTCGACCAAAATGTCAGTTTCCTTGTTGAGCAACACCGTGTCTGGACTTGGCTTGGCGTCTTGCTGCGACACATCGTTCAGCAAAACTTTGACTGGCGTGCTGGCAATGGCGTAAAAGGCCAGTGTGTAGGCAGCCACATCCAGCAACTCGACGACGATTTCAATCGCCAGGAACTTGTCGATTTTAAACTTGCCAATCTTGCCAGTCTTGGCAGTTTTGCTAGTCTTTGCAGTACTACCAGTGTTGCCAACAACTGGCACTGTTTTGCCAACAACTGGCACTGTTTTGACAGACTTGGCAAGTTTCGGCATGGTCAAACAGTCGTACAGTTGTGCTGGCACAGTTGTACGTTTTTATACGTTATATTTATTTCATGCAAGTCAGTATCTGGTCTAGCCTAGTAACTAAATGAGGCGTTCAACCATGTTGCATCGTGCAGACCATCATCATCATCATCATCATCATCATCATCATCATCCTGGTCCTGGTCCTGGTCCTGGTCATCTGCCATGCCGTATTCATGCTGGACATGCTGGACATGTTGGACATGCTGGACACGATCGACACGCGCCTTGAATGCCAGCATGGTGGCTTGCCAACACGACTGAACCGACCGAACTGGGCCGACTGACCGAACTGGTAGTCCAAACCAGTTGGTAGTCGAGTTGGTCTGACCAGTCGGGCCGACTGGGCTTGGCCTGCTGAACAGCGCCATGTATGCTGTGGCTGCCACTTGAAAGTCTTGGCAAACTGGGCAAACCTGGCCAACTGGGCAAACTGGGCAGACAAATTTGGTTGCATGGCCCAAAGCACCTCGGACAGTTGGGTCGGCTTGGACTTGGCTGGTTTGGCAAACTGCATGTTTGCGCTTGCTGCGACCAGCATGTTGAGCATGTTGGGCATGTTGGGCATGTCGGGCTTGTTTTGCCATTTCGGCTGGTTTGGCTGGTTTGGCCGGTTTGGCTGGTTTGGCCGGTCTGGCATGCCGGTCTGGGTCTGGTTCGTCATTCCTTGCAGAAGTTTGACTGGTTGAATTCGGTCCGGCTGGTTGGGTTTGTTTGGTTGGTTGGGTTTGTTTGGTTGGTTGGGTTTGTTTGGTTGGTTGGGTTGGTTGGGTTGGTTGGGTTTGTTTGGTTGGTTGGGTTGGTTGGGTTTGTTTGGTTGGTTGGGTTTGTTTGGATGGTTTGGTTGGTTTGGTTTGTTTGGTTGGATCGGTTGGATCGGTTGGTTCTGTTGGTTCGAACTTGTTGGTCAGCACAGTGGCCTGGTAGGCTCCTCGCTGGGCTGCTTGGCGCTGGCTGCCGCGCAAAGCTAGCTGCGCCACAAAATCGGCGTGCTGCTCGACGTCTATCATCCACACCGTTTCCAGGACTGTCTGCGCGCCGTCGTTGCTGCCTTCCAAGTACTGCATGGCCGAGGTGCACATCAGCTCGTGCATCCGCTTGTGGCGCACCAGCTTCTTCTCGTCTTCGAGCGACAGCGCGCCCATCTGCGCCTTGCGATGCAGCAAACACAGATATGGGCGCAGGTGTGCCGAGCAATCCTCGACCTCGCCATTGTCCACCAGCTTGGCTGTGCGCAGCACAGCCCTCAGCAGCTTCTTCGTCACGTCAATGTACGCCTCGGCGTCGAACAAAGCAAACACCCAGCTGGTCGCAAAGTCGGCCAAGTTGTAGCTCAACACCTCTTTGATCACCCGCAAAAACGACTTTGGGTCGTAGTCCACGTACGCCACTGTTTGGCTGGTACTGGTCTTTGAATAGCAACTGACGTCTTTCTTGGCCAGCCTGGAACAAATGAAACCAACCAACCAACCAATCATCCCAAATGACACCAACCAATCATCCCAGATGAAACCAACCAATCAACCAATCAACCAATCAACCCAGCCAACCAATCAATCCAGCCAACCAGCCAACCAATCAACCAGCCAACCAATCAACAACCAGACAAACAGACCTGCACAGCGACTCGTTCATGAACTCAAACACCGTGTAGGCCGAGGCAGTCATGCGGCTCAACAGGAACGTAGCCACCAGCTGCAGCGTCATTGCGTCCAGCCGGCGCAGCATGTTGTGCTCGTCGCCGCGCCAGACCAGCAGCCGCCTGTCCGACGTAAAGATGTGCGGGTACTTTGCGTCCGACGGCTGCTGAATCAGCCAGTTGAGGTTGGTGGTCAGTGACTTGCAGAACAGCAGCATGGCCAGGCTGGCCAGCTGGCCGGCTTTCTGGTTCATCTCGCGCAGCATGTCCACAAAGTACAACTGGCCAGACCGGTAGGTCAGAGCCGCCAGCAGCCACTTTTTGAACTGTTCCAGGATCTGCTCGTCGGTGCTGCTGCTCGGCGCAAAGCTCAGCTGCTTGATCAGCATGTTGTAGCTAGGCATGTCCAGAGCCGAACTTGCCTTTGTGTTGGTTTTTTTGAAGGTCTTCAAAATGGCGGCGTTGCGCTCTGCAAACCTTTTGGCAAACAAAAAGTTGAGCACTGCTGCTGGCAAGTCAATGCCCGCCAAGTCTCGGCTGGTCGGACCAGGCGGACTGGCCGATGCCTCCATACCAAGCCCAACGTCCCGACTAACCACAGCCTTGCTTTCACGCGCCAGCAGGTCCACATGATCCAGCACGCCAAACAGCCAGTTGGAGTGGCTGGTCAGCTGTTGGGCCACCAGCATCGGCTGGTTCGGCTGGACTGCCAAGCTGCCCACTGCGGTGCGCACCAGCACCAGCAGCCAGGGCAAGTTGTGCACTGCCTTCAGCTGGGCAACACCTGGCGCGTTGGCCGTGCAGCCAACGCACGTGGGGTTGGTGTGGTACGGCACGGCACTCAGCTTCGGCACTGCGCAGCCGCACACTTCGTGGCGCTGCTTGCAGGCCTGGCAAATTGCCAAGTTGAAGGTCTGCTCGCACGACTTGCACGTGCCGCTCTCGATGTCCGGCCCGTTGCTGCGCTTGTTCAGCTGCAGGCCGGCAGCCGTGTTGGCAGGCGTCGACTTGTCAAACTGCCGCCTGTACTCTTCCACGGCCCGCAAGTAGGCCTCTCGCAGCGCCTGCATGTCGGCCATGCTGGCAACTCCGAAGCACGTGTAACCTGGCGAGAAAACAATTAGGACTCACCAAACTAGACGAAACTAACTAACAACTTGCTTTGCCAGAACAACTGCGTGCATGTCGGTTTAAAATTCATTGTAACTTATTATGGACAAACCACTTGTGACAGTATGCTGGGAACCGGTTGATTTGGCAACCTGTTACAGAAAAAACAACACGTTGTTTGCGTTGGTTTGCGTGTGCGACTTGCAGGAACTAACAGTAAAAATCTGACATTGTTATAGAACCTGTCGTGTTTTCTTTGCCGACTATAATCGTTGCTTTGTCACTGCATAATTCCAAGTTTTTGAATTTCTGGTTGGATTTTGATTTGACAGAGTCGAAGAAGCTTGCCATAACTGCCAGAGAAATTCCCGGCAACACTGTTGCTTGTTGCTGAAAATACAAAACCAAGGCTGACAGAGCAGGGTAGATGAGTGGAAAGTCTAGCCGAAAGTACCGTATAACAAAATATACTATGGTCATCATCAACATTGCGAAAACCGTGGTTGTAGTGTCGATCGTGAAGTCAGATTGGCAACGTTCAGCTGCATACTCCATTGTTGCAAAAAATTCATCCGCAACGCTGTCAACCCGTGTAGGCTGGTCGAGCGGGCCAGGCGGGCGAGAAGACGTTATGTTTGGCATGCTGTGCCAGGCATCAGATATCACTGACGACGCGCTTTGCAATGCACCAGACATCACCGCCGACACGCTTTGCAATGCAGCACCAAACATGCTTTGGCTGACGTACCTCAACATCCTATACAGTAACGCAAACAATGGTAACATCGAATACTGTGTTGTTGCTTGCGAAACGTTCGACATTGCCATGTATGACAGTTTCCAAAAAATATCAACTGCGTATCGAAAAATGTTGTTGACCAGCGTGTTTTTGCCAGTGACGTTCTTTACTATGTACATACCAGACTTTTGCCGAACCGATATCAATTTATACTCTTCGTAATCCACACCTGGTTGACCAGCCACCCAATACCCAGTTTCATACCAGTTTGAAGAAATGACATGCACGTAGCATGCTGTGTTTGGGTTTTGGTTTGCAAATGTACACACGTCACGACACAACTTGAACAGTTGTCGTTGGCCAAATGGCAATGAATACAATCTTGCATCAACAATTGTTCCAAGCGCCTGGATAGTTTGTTTATAGTCAGTTGTAGCGTATGCAAAGGATAAACGTGTCTTTGTCAGCAATGAAACACTTTCATGGATTTTGGCTATGTGCGTTTGCAGTTTTGTTGTTTCCGCGTCCCACATTCGTGAGAGACCATACACAGGAAGCACTACCATTGCACATGTGGCCAGGAACTTTATCAAGTCTGGAAATCCATACCACGGTACGACGTACTCCAGTACGGCGTTTGCGGACTCCATAATCCAAGATTCGTTAAAATAGGAAGTCGGATTAACTATACATAAAGCCATAACAGACGACAATGCAAGTGCTAATTTGTTGATACGTTTGTTTCCAGCTTCTTTTCCAAGTTCCTTCCAAATGCTTGCCTCGCCAAGCTCATTGCAGACACCAGACGAGAACGCCGTTAAGTTGTCTTTCGTAAGTGATGTGGGTATGTTTGTCTTTATACGCGTCAGAACTGTAGAGTATTCCGCGTAATATTGGTTATGTAAGTATGGTTGAACACTTGCTAATTCGTCGTCGATAACTGCCAAAACTAAGCCCTTCAGGTTCGATGCAAGTGGTGGTTCTTTAAATATCCTGTTTATACCATCAACAGTGTTTGTCATTGTTGCGAGGGCTGCTGCATCGTTTCGGGTGTCAACGTTTTTTTTATTTGAAGCACTGTACATTGCTTCAATTGATTTGACTCCTGCACAGCGATGAAACGTAACGACAGCTGTGGTATAAGTTTTATGTGCGCCAGCTCTTTGGTTGATTGACCTACACACCAGGTGATCAACATCTGATAACTCGTCTATCGACAATTCGTCTCCAAGGCGTTTTTTAATTTTGCAATACAAATCCAGCACATCGTCTCGGCTCCATGGTAAAGACCATAAAAGAAACGTCTCTGCGATGCGTTTTATATGTTTGATTCGATTAACAACCGAGTCCAGGGCTTTTTTGTAAATGCTGGATTTACTGTATACTGAGCTTTTACACGTCGGACACCGGTGCCACGCACCAATTTGCTTTGCTTGCGATATGTATGTTTCAATTTTGTGATTCATCAGCTTATACACAACTTTACACATTTTACGGTACAATTCGGGCGCCGTGATTGAATCATCCAAGTAGTGCAAGCAACTTGCTGTTTGGTAAAGAACGCGTTCGTCCGCGGTTATGTTGTCGTCATTTGGTGATGGTATCTCCAAGTCGCCGCAAGCGTTTATTATGAGTTCCGAAACACTTGTTACAACGCCGGCGTACGCATCGTTGGCTTTAAATGTCTGCAGTGTGTCGCAAGTGGTGTTGCCTGTTTCTTTAAGTTTTTTAGCGATTTCGTTATGCATCTCCTCCAGCTTTTGGAAAAACTGGTCTGTCATTGTTTGAACTGGTTGGGCAATTACTGCGGGCGGGACAACTGGCGGTGGGCCAGCACCAGGTTGGTTGTCTACGTTGCCGGGCGGGACAACTGGCGGTGTGCCAGCCGGCTGGTCACCAACGTTGCCGGGCTGGTCATTTGCATTGTTAGCATTGTTAGCATTGTTCGCATTGTTAACATTGTTAGCATTTTGCGCGTTGTCTGCATTGTTTGCATCATCCAGTACTTGCAACATGCCGGCAAGAACGGCGTCAACAGCAGTTTGCCAATCCGTCGGTATTTGTGGACTGAAACGATCATCCACTGTGGACTGTGCACTTACTGTGTTGTTAGCAAACGTTGCTTTGCATTTTAAAGTAGCTGGATCGTTCTTGTTTGTGTTGTAGTGCATAAAAACTGCGAAATTGTTCATCACAGCCAAAGTGCGATCAATGTCATAAACCGCCTTCTGTACTTCACCAGGCGTGTTTGCAAATCTAATGTTGACGGACGTACTAGCGGTAACGCGCGCTGATGATTCGGTCAAAAACTTTATCAAAACAAACACACTGTTTTGGGCAGGCTGTTGTTGTTGTTGTTGTTGTTGTTGTTGTTGTTGTTGTTGTTGTTGTTGTTGTTGTTGTTGTTGTTGTTGTTGTTGTTGTTGTTGTCGATACGATCTAAGTTTGCGCATAACTGGGTGATCTTCTTTGTTGACTTCTGTTATCGACTTTATGCCTTCTTCTGTGACAATAAATTTAAAAGAATTGTCCCTAGGCACCATAATGCACCGCAGACACTCGCGATCCGCTTCGCTGTCAAGTGCACGCAACAGTTGTTCTACAGTTACGCTAACAAAGATTGAGCCGCACTCGGTTTGACAGGTCGTGTTGCAAACGCGTTGAAAAAGGCTCTGATTTGCCATTGCAACTGCAACACGGATAACATGCTTACAGTTGGCATATCTTCTGTTTCTGACATATTTGGTAAACGACACCTTATTAAGACGAGGTGTACGGCTTTGCAAAAACAACGAGTCGCTTTGTATGGCATACAATAACGCTTTTGACAAATCCAAATTGTCGTCTGGTTCAAATTCTTCATACTTGTAAACTTCGCAAATCATCTGGTCGGCAGGATTCGCCATGATTGTTTTTACATGCCAAACAATTTTTATGCATCTACCATCATATGTGCAACCCAAATGTATACATATTCACGTTCAAACAAATACATGCCAAACTATGTCCGATACACACCATCCTGCACTGTCATCAACACCGGCGTCCGCAAGCACTGATGCACAATGTGCAAACCTGATTCAGCTGCGCAACAAAGACATACCAACCTGGCGCGCCAAGTTGCTGGCTCAACAAAACAACACATGTCTAGTATGCCAGACCCGAATTTCGAACACTGACAAGGCAGCACTAGACCACCAACACGGCAAAAAAGGCGTCGAAATTGGCCACGAAAAGTCTGGACTGGTCCGTGGCGTGCTGCACGACCAGTGCAACCGATTTGAAGGTGTGTTTTGAAACAACTTTTTGCTCAACTAGTTACAAACTAGCTTCGACATCGAGGGTAGCAAAGCACACGGTTCACGTACTACAAGCACAGTTTGTGGCGTTGCCTTTGTCGAAACTTGCGTTCACCAAAACTTCAAACATTTGCGCTGGTCGTTTGCTTGGCAGGCAAAGTGTGTTCGGCCCATCGCAGGTTTTGCAACTTTACGGACCTGCCAAGCCTGCTGCGCAACCTGGCAGACTACTACGAGCTACCTGCCACGTCGCTAATTCACCCGACGGAGAAACCCAGCTGCTTGCCAGTCAAAAAACGCAAATACAACCAACTGGTCAAATTAGTTGAACTGGAAAACCAAAGGAATCAAAACAAACAAGCCAAATCTGTTCACATCAATGCAGTTCAACCAACCGGGCCGGCCAAACTAGCCAAACCGGCCGATCCGGCCGCACCAGTCGAGCCAGCCGAACTGGCTCAACAGACCACCACTTTTGTTTTGGTAGATTTGGTTGATGAAACTACCGACCTGCCTAGCTGGCCGAACCAAGCCCTACCAGACAAACAAGACCAACCAGACGCACCAGGCACACCCGGCAAACCCAAAAAACCCAAAATAACAGGCAAACCAAACGCACCAAACGCACCAAACGCACCAAACGCACCAAACGCACCAAACGCACCAAACGCACCAAACGCACCCGACAAACCCGACAAACCCGACAAACCCGACAAACCCGACAAACCCGACAAACCCGACAAACCCGACAAACCCGACGATTCCGGGCCGAGCAAACGAGCCAAGTTGTCATCCAAGTCCAAGCCTGCCAAGCCTGCCAAGCCTGCCAAGCCTGCCAAGTTGATTGTTATTCCAAAATTTCCAGGCAAGAAAAAGCCGTCCAAGGCGCTGCTGGCGTTGTTTGAGCGCTTCAACATTGATGCATTCAGCTAGCTGTTGCTAGCTGTTGTTAGTTGGTGTGGATGCTGGCCTGGTAGGCTTCCAGCGTGCTTGGAACAGTGTCGTCCAAGTTGCAAAAGCCGATAATTTTAGAGTAGGCCACATCCAGGCTGACAAACAGTTCGTTTTTTGTACCAAGCTTTTCAGCCAGCTTGGCAGCCATTTTTCGAGTCTTGTAGTCGTACATGTTGGTTGCAAAGTCGGACGGCTGGCCGCGCATCGACTCGGCCAGCTTGTTTAGTTTGAACTTTTTGTTGTGCGTTGCAAGATCTGCAATGTAGGACACAAAGCGCTGCATGTCGATGTTTTTGCACATTGTGTCCAGCAAGTCAGGCAGCCTGATGTTGTGCTGCGCGGCATACTTGGCAACAAAGCTGGCGTCCTGCATGACCATCTGGTGTGCAACCGGCCAGTTGACGTCGGGATGGTTGGCAACGTCGTTCAGAAAGTGCCTAGTCGTTTGGCTGCCTGGCCGACCAAGCATTCCGCCTTGCAAGTCGTCGTAGCTGTGCATCATTCCAAAATCAATCATTTTCAGCTTGTTTTGGTGCACCACCAGGTTGGCGTACTTGATGTCGCCGTGCACCAGCCGAGCCTGCGCCAAGACATGCATGCCATACACCAGATTCAGCAACATTTGGGCCAGCATTTTCAGGTTGGCAAACTTGGCGACATGCTCGCCGCGGTCGACCAGCACTGCCACTGGCTGGGTCATGTGCAACTTGCAGCCCGGCAAGTCCTGGTCGTCTAGCCGGCACAGCTGGTCTGGCTTCGACAGCACTATGATGCACTGCTCTATGTCGTGCTCGTCGAGCAACTGGTGGATCTTGCTGGCTGTCGCCAGCTCTGCGTCCAGCGCGTACTTTGGCAACACCACTGCCAGCTGGTCTGGCTTGTTGGACAAGACTTGCATCTGTTTGCGCTTTGTTGGTTGTATTGTGTTCAGATCTGGTATCTTGCACCGAAACTGTTGCTTTTTGTAGACACACTTGTCGACTCCTTGGCCAACCAGGTCAAACTGGCTTGACCGGTCTGACCGGGCTTGTTGATTCATCACCAGGTTGGAAGTGTTCAATGTTTGGTTGTATGGTTAATTTGTTGGTTTTAAAAAGTCGAGCATATTTTGCATTAGTACTGTCTTGGCGTCTTGGTGTTTTTCGTGTTTTAGTGTTTGAACAGTTGGTCGTGTTTGTCATGGTTGTTGTCAAGGCTGCATGATTGTCATGGTTTGCATGATTGTCATGGTTTGCATGGTTTGCATGGTTTGCATGGTTGGCAAACATGGCAAGGCATTTCATGCGTTTGGTGCGTTTGACAAGTCTTGCCCAAGTTAGAAGCCAAAATGTTTAATTCAATACAGAAAAGCAACCAACTGGTCAAGCAAGCAACCAACCACCAACCAACCAACCAATCAACCAACCAACCAACCAATATGGCCACCATCAACGAAACGGTTGCCGAGTCGTCGAATACCAAGTCAATGGTCAGTTCGAGTTTTTTGTTTGTTATTGTGCTGGTACTGATGTGCGCCATTGCTTGGATGTACTGGCAGTTGCGCCAGGTGCGCCTGGCAAGTGCCGACCTGCACGCCAAGATGCTGCTGCAGCAAAAGTGGATCGAACAACGAGACCAAGTGTTGACTGACAACCATACCAAGTACGGACTAATGTTTAACCAACTGCAACAAAACATGGCAAACATGGTCAATCACAACAACACGCCAACTCAGCCAACCCAACCGACCCAACCGACCCAACCGACCCAACCGACTGTTCAGGTGACTGACCAAACCCAATCAAACCAGCCCGACCAAACTGACCAAACCGACCAAACTGACCAAACTGACCAAACCGTCCAGCCCGACCAAACCGTGCAGGCCGACCAAACCGTCCAAACCAACCAAACTGACCAAACTGACCAAACCGCCCAGCCTGACCAGACGGAAAAGCCGTTGAACGCCAAGTCTGGACTGACAAAGCGCAAAAAGTCTAGTTGATTCGTTTGGTTGTTGGGTTGTTGGGTTGTTGGGTTGTTGGGTTGTTGGGTAGTTGGGTAGTTGGGTAGTTGGGTTGTTGGGTAGTTGGGTTGTTGGGTAGTTTGGTAGTTTATTCAATGGCAAACTGGTAGCTAAAGCGCACCACCGTGTCGCGGTAGCGCTGCACGGCCTGGCCGTCAAAGTACTTGGCCAGATCGTCTGCCTTGCATGCTGGCGTTTTCTGCTGTTGCGTGTAGCGCAGCGTCTTGCCTGCAACCGTGTAGGTAACTTCTATGACGTCTTCATCCTGCTTTTGGGCTTCGCGCAGCTTGGCCAGCATAAACTTTTTCAAAAGCTTCTTGGCTTGGGCACGCTCGGCCTGGGCGGCATTGACCTTGGCGGGCAAGGCCGGCGGCTCAGCAGTCAGAAGCTCGGCAGCACGCTCGATGTCGGATGGATCAACAGCCATTATGAGAAAGTCGGACTTTTGCAGTATTGGTAATTTGGTTGCAGAGACAGCAGCAAATAGTCACTGTTTGATCGTTTGGCCATATAAATAAACAAATTCCAACCGATAAAAGTTTCAAGTATGTTCCAAGATATGTTGTTCAACACATTATTTTGCTTGCTGGCTGGTCTGGCTGGCTGGTCTGGCGAGTCTGGCTGGTTTGGCTGGTCTGGCTGGTCTGGCTGGTTTGGCTGGTTTGGCTGGTTTGGTTGGTTTGGTTGGTTTGGCTGGTTTGGTGGCTGGCTTGACTGATCATTATGTCGCAACAAACGCGCAAACCGCGTTCATCACACATGTCGCGTGGTTTGCCTGGCAAAAGCAAGTACCGCAAGCAACAACCACAACCGCAACCACCACAACCACAACCACAACATGGCCTGACCATGTGTTCATGCCAGTCGTGCCAAGCATGCCCGCCATTTGGGCCAGGTGCGCCATATACACCAAGTTCGTGCGGGTCGCACCACTACGACGACCAGTTTGGCCACGCAGTGCCTGCCTGGCAGTCAGACGTGTTTGGCTTGCCGGTTGGTGTACCGACTGCCTTGCCGGCTGGCCTGGTCGTGCCATCTGGCTTTTCCGCATGGTCTAGTTTGGTCGTGCCACTGCAAGCTGGTCTGGCAAGTCATGCACCGTCTGGCTCGTCCGGGCTGGCCGGTCTGGTGCAGCCGACTGGGCCGTTCGGGCTGTTTGAGTACAGCCGCGCGGGCTGCCCGGCCAGCGACTACTTGGCGTGCTGCCAGCTGGCAGCCTTTGTGTTTCCTTGGAACCAGCACGGCTACATATGCCTGCACTGCAAGACGGCCTGGCTGGCCAACCAACCAGCCACCATTCTGTGCAGCAGCCAGCCGTCCGAGCTCCAAGCTGCCATGTGGTGGACAGCCAGCTTGCCGGTTTTGCTGCCCTACAACAGCCTGCTGGTCGGCCTGACAGTGGTGCACAACACCGTGGGGCTGCACTTTTGTTCCATGTTTGGCGTGCGAGACCGCGGCAGGCTGGCAGTCTGCCTGACCTGCCTTCGCTACCGCCTGATTGACCAACTTGCAGTCCAGCTGGCCAACCAGCTGCCTGTCGGCTGCAAAGTGGCCTTTCAGATGATCCGGCCCAGCCTGGCCAACCTGACGACCTGCCAGGCCGACCTGCGGTTCTTTCTGGACCACACAGCCGATTCGACACTGCGCAGTCTGCGCAGTCCAACCAACAAGCTCGTCGCAACAGTCGTGTTGCTGACCAAGCTCTGCAGCTGGCGCGCACAGACGCTGCAACAGCGCAAGTTGGCAAACCAAACAAACCAAACAAACCAAACAAACCAAACGCACCTGGCCAAACATGCCCAACTGGCCGCGACGACTGGCCCTGCCAATGATGCGCCGACCACGTCTGCAACAAGCCAAAGCACGCTGTCGGCTGGCCCAGTGGATGAGGTGCCAACCACGTCTGTGCTTGCAACAAGCCACAACACGCAGTCGGCTGGACCAGTGGATGAGGTGCCAGCCACGTCTGTGTCTGCAACAAGCCACAACACGCCGTCGGCCGGCCCAGTGGATGAGGTGCCAGCCACGTCTGTGCTTGCAACGAGCCACAACACGCAGTCGGCTGGCCTAGTGGATGAGGTGCCAACCACGTCTGTGCTTGCAACAAGCCACAACACGCAGTCGGCTGACCCAGTGGATGAGGTGCCAGCCACGTCTGTGCTTGCAACAAGCCGCAACACGCTGTCGGCTGGCCTAGTGGATGAGGTGCCAGCCACGTCTGTGCTTGCAACAAGCCGCAACACGCTGTCGGCCGAACCAGTGGACGACAACACGCTGTCGGCCGGACCAGTGGATGACAACACGCTGTCGGCTGGCCCAGTGGATGAGGTGCCAAGGCCGGTACCAGGTGGACAGACCAGCCTGACCAGCCTGGATGAACCAACCGCACCAGTCGATGGCGCCACGCCGGGGCTGGCTGGGTTGGCTGGGCTGGCTGGGCACACGACTTTGCTTTGCCAGGCCAAAACAGTCTTGCCAGCCCTGCCTGTGTGCAAGTGGTGGCGTCGTGTCGCAGCAAGACTGGCTACAAAGTCGCGCCAGTCGTTGATGCATGACGTGATGGCGTTTCGGAAAGCCAGGCAGGCCAAGCAGCAAGGCGTGGGCGCTCGTCTGGCCAACATGCTGTCCAAGCTAATGTGGTTCAGCCAGTGGAAGACCTGGACGCAGTGCAAGCGCCAGCGCGCAGAGCAGACTCTGGTGCGCAACCGCCGAAAGCGCCAACAAAAAAAGCTGGCCAAAAAGTGCAAAGCTGGTCAACCAACCAGCCAACCAGCCAGCCAACCAGCCAGCCAACCAGCCAGCCAACCAACCAGCCAACCAACCAGCCAACCAGCCAGCCAACCAGCCAGCCAACCAACCAGCCATCCAACCAGCCAACCAACCAGCCAACCAGCCAGCCAACCAACCAGCCAACCTGCCAGCCAACCAACCGGCCAACCAACCAGCCAACCAGCCAGCCAACCAGCCAGCCAACCAACCAGCCAACCAACCAGCCAACCAGCCAGCCCACGTGGCAGGCAACTGGACGACAGCGACTCGGACGACCCGGTGGACCTGGACAACTTTGACTGGGAGGTCACTGAACTGACCGACCAAACCAACCAAACCGACTCGGCTGAAAACCAAGCCAACAACGCCCTGATGGTCGACTCGGTTGTTCCGTTCGACGAACGCGACCTGACGCAGATTGCCATCAACTCTCCAGCTCGCATCGCGCAGATACACTACTCGTCCTACATGGAATTCGTGTGGTTTGTCGTCATGGCGGTGCAGATCCTGCTGCGCACCCAGCCAAACAGCTGGTTCATCAAGCTGCTGTACGTGGACTTTGTGCGCTGCGCCAAGACTGGCGGCAGGCTGTTTGTGGAGCGGTTCGGCCAGACGCGCCACATCCTGCACTACATTCGAAACGACTACGCGTTCAAGACTGCGCGCAGGTCCAAGTGTGGCGACTACATCATCCAGCAGGTCGACATTGACTTTTGTGGGCGTGGCTACACCATCAACATGCCAGACATGCCAGACTTGTCGGGTCATTGTCTTGCCAACTTTTTCCAAGCAGCAGCTCACCTGTTCATCATGGCAGTCAACATGCCTGCCAACCAGTGCTTTCCAAGCGGTTGCGACTCGGACGAACCAGACCAACCAGACCAAACCGACAAACCAGACCTGGTTGAACCAGTTGGTAAACCAAAAACACTGGTCGACGAGCTGTGCAAGTCACCGTCGCTGACGCACTTTGTTGGCAAGGCCGAGCAGTATGTTGCCTGGCTGCACAGCTTGTTGAAGAATGCCGCGCCGGACGAGCACCGCATGATCTCGACCTTGGTGTACAGCCCGGCGTTTCCGCAGATGCTGGCCATGCCGGATGCAGCGCACCGCGAGGCCTTTCTGGGCACAAAGCTGTCAGAGTGCTTTGTCGCAAAGGCGCTGGCAATGCTGGTTTGGTCGCTGCTGCGCTGCTGCCTGGACAGCTGCACCGACAAGATGATCGGCCGGGTCAGGCGGTTCGTCACCTCGCGCGGCATCATCGAAACCAAGCACCAGCAACTGGTGCACCAAGTGGCTGCCAGCTTCGACAAGCACGCTGGTGATGTTGTTGGTGATGTTGGTGATGTTGATGCGATCAACGAACAGCGCAACCAATGCGTCCAAGCAGCCATCCAGTTAATGGTGTGGGCGCGATCTGAGACAGATGCCATGCATCTGGATTCGGGTGACCTGTTGGCCAAGTTGGCCGTGCTGGCCAGCAACCAACCAGACCAGCCAACCAACCAGCCAACCAACCAGTCAACCAACCAGCCAACCAACCAGCCAACCGACCAGCCAACCAACCAGCCAACCAACCAGATGTCCGACAAGCCTGTGTGGTTCTTGTCTGCCTGGCTCGGCGACTCCTCGCCAGGCTTGGTTGTGTTGTCCAAGCTGGCACGGCTGTGCAAGACGACCAACTACGCGCTCAACCGCAACGGCATGGCCTGGCTCGGCGAGTGTCAGACATGCCTTGTCGACGAAGATCTGGCCAGACTGGGCCTGCAGCTGTGCGCAGCCACCACCATTGTAAGCCTGGTCAAGACCAGACTGCTTGACATCTTGGACAGTGCCATCAGCATTGCAACCAGTCTGGCGGAGCCAGACAGGGATTCCAACCAGTCAGACTGTGAACCAGATCACCAAAATTTTCCAGCCAGCAAGTCGATCTCGCCGAAAAAGCACGCCAAGTCTGGCAAATCTGGCAAAACTGGCAAGTCTGGCAAACACGGCAAAACCTACCAGGCCGGCAAGGCCAGCAAAGCCAAGTCTGGCACCACAACCAGCCAGTTGGGATGCCAAGTCAGTGCGCATCTGAACGACTCGCTGGACATGATTGTCCTGGCCTTTTCCAACCGGCACGGCAACACGCAAGACCGCATCATGTACGCATTGCTGTGCATCGCACAGCACGGCTTGCTGGCCGGCAAGTTTGACAGTGCAGGCCAGTTGGAAGCCTGCAGCATCGCCAAGAGCCTGGACGCCAAACTCGCAAAGGCTGGGCTGGCAGACGACAAGTATGCTCGGCACGCCCGCACGATTGTGCTGGACCTGCTGCGCAGCCAGGCCGAGACTGCGCCAGGCGCCAGGTTCGGCCAGGCAGTCCACACCATGCACATGATATGATGATGTTGTATGCATTTGAAGGCTTGTTTTGGGTTTGGCACATTTAGTGTGTTGAACAGTTTGTTCATTAAACTAACTTTGCTTTAAAAACAACCATGTCAGGTGCAAACCAGTTACCACAATGCGCGATCATAGGCAGTTACGATCCATTGACCTGGCGCAGAGCAGTTTACACATGTGCAGAGTCGGTCAATCCTAGCAATCTCGAAGCTGTGCAAAATGCAGTTTTATACAACCCGTTGATTACTGACAAGGACTTGGCAGATGTACTGTTTGGCAAGTTGAGTCCAAAACCAGACACATCTAAGCTGTCGGATGTTGTGCCGCCAGGTAGGTTTTTGCAACTTATGGGATGCTGTCGCGTTTGGTTGGAAACCACAAAAGACCACAGTTCGTGCCTGTATGATATGCACATCTATTTGCCTCACAAACTGAACAAAGACCTGGGTGAAATCTTCAAACGAGCATTACACGTATTGGAAGACGTAGTTGTTGACAAGGCCTTGCCGATTGATACATTAGTCAAAGAATGGGCACATCTGGCTTTTACCAATTTCTATGCAAATGCAGATCTGAAATTCCAAAGCATGTTGTCCATTTTTAAAGCAGCCAAGCGTTACGTTGTTGACCAGGTTGATCAGGCATGGACACTCGAACAAAAAATACAGTTTGTTCAACGAGTAGCAGCCGCAATCGATGTTGACACCAGCTTTATAACGCCTGGTGGCATTGTTCGCAACATAGACTGGTGCAGTCTGACACAACTTTGCCAAACACCTCTGGGCAACGTCGACTTTGTCGGCAACTTAGCCGAGTTCGTCACGCAGCGCGTGATGCAAGCCACCAACAGGTACGAACTCGAAGGAACGCACACATGGCGAAGCGATTTCAGAGCCTGCTTGATTTTCCAACAAGTAAGCACCGCCGAGATTGATCAAGCCATTGTATCGAATCCGCTGATCAGCAATGCCGCACTGTTGCGTGTACACTATGCAACTACTCCATATTTGCTTAGCGACACCGCCACGCGCGTCCCGAAAGAATACTTGACTTGTCTGCTTGGTTGCTTTGATGTGTGGATGCAAAAGTTGAAGACTGATGATCACAGGTTTGCAGCATTGGATAATCTGCGCGTAGCATTGGCAAACACAACCACGTTTGAACAAAAAGACTACGACGACATGTTTGTAAAACAGATCAACGACCTTTCAGAACGTCTTGCCATTGATCGTACTGATGGTCAGCAGATTGCTAAACTGTGCGCGTACACTGCAAGCCTTTCCATCCGTCAATTGAAACCAGATCTTGCTGACTTGATCAACCACTACAACGACAAAACAGAACAAGCATCGGTGGTGTTTGAATACGTGTATGCTTGGGCCGAGCGTAAACAAATACCGAACTTGCTATTAAACACAACTGTCCTAACTGTTTGCTCAGCCATGGCTTTTGATGACGAGCTGTGTGAACCGTTTAGGATTTTTACCAATCCTTGGTGGTTGATGTTGTTCGATCCAAGCAAAGTTGACAAGCTGGCGAAACGTGTTGAAAAAGCTAACGTTAAACAAAACTTGCAAAAACTAATTGCAGGAATTAAGTACGGTGAAGACTTGGACGACCAAGCCAGCACTGATTCGCCTCACAGCACAAGTCGGGTCAGTTCGGCCAATACAACACCACATGCTTCTTCTGGTCGACTTGGCCGAACAAATAAGACCGTTGAAACCAGAAACCAACATGCTAGCTTGCAAGTTGAGCCAAGTCTGGCATGTTTTTTCATGTCGCGTTTCACTTTTCCAACAAAACAACCAACACAACCAACCTTTGCTCAACTATGCAGCGTCTTCAAAGACGATTGCGAATACAGCAAAAAAGTTCGCAAAAGCCAAGTCAACAACAACTGGTTGCAGACTATTTGCATCAATACAGCCATGCAGCAAGACGCTGAGACAATGGCGTCGCAGACTCGAACGCTTGTCCATGCAAATGCAGTTGAGCTGTTTCAGACGATCTTGCGAAACAGGAAGCAGCATGTTGACATACCAGCATTCATCAAAGGAATGCTTACCAAGCGCATAGTTTCATACACTGTCGAGTCCAACAATTTAACTAGTGTGTGTCAAGACAATTCGGGTATACAAAATGCCATTGAATGGAACAACGGTCCGTGCGAAACAAATGGATTCCGCGACATCGAGCTGGCCGCACTGTTGTGTGTCAGCAGTCCGACATGGTTCGTCAACACTGGCAACAAGCCTTGCCAGCCATTTGGAATTATGGTAGCACAGTGCGGCTTGCGATTCGACCATCCAGGCTTCATGAATGCACACTTGCGGAATAACACAGATGCAGCTTCGATGTACCAAACGAAAGACCAAATTCAACAACATCTTGCTTTTGCCGAGTTCTACAAAATACGAAATTCGGAACAGCAACCACATCAGCCACATTTGCCACAAAGCAAGCAATTCAACTGGCATATATACGCACTTCACATCCAACACTTGGCAACTTTGTTTTTAGTGGAAGCAAACCAGCGCGGCGCTGAATATAATAGGCATGTGTTTTGTCGAGTTTCAGATCTGGGTATTTCCAAGTTGGCCATATCTGAATCGGTTCAAACGGATATGATGCAGGTGTATGTTGCTGCATATCTGTATGTGCTGCGCAAGTGCCGCCTGGATTCTATCGCATACGTCGAGTTTCGGAATCTGGGCAAACGTGACAACCATAAAATCAACAGAATCAACATTGTGTTCAACAACTCTAATTTGGCTGACAAGTTGGACGATGACAAACTGTTGCTGGTTGTGCAGTACTGCAGCGACGCCATGACGCTGCCGGGCAACGAATACTGGCAAGCCAAGTTCGATGCGTCCGAAAATGCCCAGGCAGCCAGATGCTCGTGCATCGCCCAGCTGGCCAACCCGCTTGTCAACCCGTGTGTCTATCAAAATTTGTGGTTGGTCAAGCGACCCAAACCAGCCGACAACCAACCGCGTCTGATCGGCCGAGGCGGCAGCAAGTGTGTCGTCGACAGCACGCCTCAGCTGGCTTGCAAAACACCACGAACAAAATTGTACAAAGATGACACTGACACTGTGCAGATTGTGATGCCAAAGGCACACTTCCTTAACGAAACTGACATTAAACTGGAGCTGCAGTGTTTTCTACCTGGCCTGGATGTTGACAGTTTTTCCATGTTCATCGACAAAAAGTGGCCAACTTGCGAGTACAGACACGACAAATACCCTGACGTGCAGCACCACGGAGTAGTTGTTGAATCGTGCGGTATGGAGGTAAAACCAGTTGAGTTGGTGGTGCTTGTAGCCCAAAAAGCCACAACGTTGCAGGGCAATTTTAACAACCAATCAATTGAACACAAGTTTGACATGTTCATGTCGGTTATAGTCGCAGCAGCAAGCACCATGATTCACTGCGACATTAAACTTGACAATTTTCTGGTTGACACAGCCACCCAGATGTGCAAGCTGTCGGATGCTGGCCTCGCAGTGTTTAAACATGACGATCTGAACGCACAAATGGTGTATTTATTAGATAACTCAGGACAGAATCTAGGCCAAATGTACTCCACGACAATATTACAAGACAGCACGAAAAATAGACAGTACCGCTTTGCAGCATATTTTGACATGTGGTCGTTTTGCGCCATGGCTGGTTTGCAAGAAGTGCAAGACAGAATTGATAATCGACAACGCGTGACGTGGAAGGATGTGTTTGATGCAATGATGCCCGATAAAACAAACATGTTGGATAATATGGTCCGAACTTGGTTCAACAAAAGAAGCACTGCCACAACCGACATGGTTGCGCAGCGGGACTTGTGTCAAAAGGTATGGTGGTTGCTTGGCCAGCCCAAACGGGCGCCTTGGCTTGAACCGTTTTGGTGTGCTTTTTCAGGCCAGCTCAACAAGTTTGATGTAGACGCCAAAGTCGACGTCGACGGCAAAATTGAGTTGCCAAAATTGGAATTGCGTATAAGCGAGGTTGGCGACGGGACGGCATACACCCAAAGTCAAGCAAACTATTTGTTCCAACAACCTGTCATTCAATATGTTGTCAAGATGGCACGTCAGTCTGTGCTAGACCAGTTAGAAAAAACAGAGCAGGTGTTGCTGAAACTGACCAAAAAAAGTCTGTTGTACACCGACTGTCTTGCAAAGCTAGACCAGTTGTACATCACAGCGCACAGCTGGGCAAAGCTAGATAACAACTCGGACTTCATGGATTCGCCAATCATAAACAATGTCTCAATTGACAACAAGTTACAACAAATTGCTAATATAGTCAAGATCCAAGATCTCTGTCACGCACCAAGCTGGGACCAGCTTGGTGTGTGGCTGCCGGCGTTTGGCGGCTGCAACTTTGTGACATGTGCTACATCGGACGAGTACGTTGTTGGGTTGTGCAGGAGCCACCTGGTGGTCAAGCACTTGTCCAGCAAGCAGCTGTTTGTGTTGCTGTACAGCTTTGACGATGCAAGCCAAGTGGTGTTTGCCAGCCAGAAAGTCTGTATCGTGCTTGACAATGACAAACTGGTACGTGTCGACTTGGAACACCGGCTGGCCTGGCCAATTGTTGTTTGTAACAGTGATACAATTTCGAATCTGGCAATTTACCAACCAGCATTTGTTGTCTATACAATCAACAACACGTCCAAACGACATTGTTACGACATGTTGACTGGCAAAACTGGCATGCCAACCAAACAGCCTAGTCCGCTTGAGAAGTTTGAAAATGATTGTGAATTGAAAAATAACCAAGTATGGTACGCACCAACCCACGCAAAGTTAAGACGGCTGGTTAAGCAGGCAACTAGCGGCAATTCGTCCGAACATGCCACACTGTCATCGCAGCAGGCAAAGTTGGAAGCCCAAGAGCGTGTTGCAGCAAACAGCTTGCAATTTCACAAATTGGCCCAGCAAATTGCACAGGCCAGTGCCCAACAAACCAATCAACCCGAAAGGTATGGCCAGATTGCCGACTGGACGATCCAGGCATACTTGTTGTTCGATATATTGGGCAGAAAGCGTCAACTTGGCTCATACATGAAAAAAATCAAAGAGGCGATTGAAATGCAGCAGCAGTTTGGTGAGAATGTCGTTCCAGACGACGAACTAAGCGCACACAATGGCGCACCAAGTGGCGAGCCCGGTGTCGACATACCAGGTGGTGGAGGCGGCAGAGGTAAAAGTGGTGGAGGTGGGAGAGGCGGTGGAGGTGACAGTGGTGGAAGTGGTGGAGGTGGAGCACAGAATGGTGGCAATGGTGACCAACCTATAACGTATGCCGCGGTTAATGGTGTTACATTTACACCGCGCCAGGCCGATTTCCCAAGCGACACATTTACCTTGGACGCTGATGAGCCCTTACCTGGAATTACATTTGATTCGCTCAGCCGGATGTTTGATCCATCGAACCAACAGTTTAAGTATGCCAAAAAAATACGCGAAGCCGAACTTTCAAACAGTCTGGCCAAGCGGTGCACAACCCAAGAGTTGAAAGATACGGCAGTAATGTTTGCCGACAACGTTGCGACCACTTTGGGGTCGGACGCGTTCCAGCTGTTTAAGCGTGTTTTGGTTGCAAGACGAACAAGCACCAGCATGGCTGCTTTCGTTAAACAATTGTTGGTCAACCGGCCAGTGGTGTTTGTCAACCCAGAAGATGTATACATGTTAACTGACGGTACCACTGGAAAAGGTGGGTTTGATTGGCAAACAGCTCAAAACATGTTGAATGCATACCAGGACATTGAACTGGCTGCGCTGCTGTGTGTCAGCACACCTACCTTTTTCATCAACCAAGGCGATCGCAACAACATGGCACAGCTGGGTAAACTTGGCAGCTACCAGGCGTTTGGCGTTTTTGTGGCACAGGTCGGGCCGCGCTTTGAAAAGCCTGGCTTGATGGAACATGCGCGCATCATGGTCGCCAAAACGCCAGCTTCAATGGATGATGCCCGAACAAAGCAAATGAATGCTTGGAAAGAATTCTATCAAATCGATGATTTTGCAACGTTTGATGAAATCACCAACAGCCGGCTGGACCAAGCGCGGTTCATCAAAGTAAATGACAACTACTGGTTTGACTTGAGAGTTTACAAAAAGCACATTGCGTACCTGGCCAGGACGTTTTTCGCAGAGGCCAACATGCGCGGCAAAGAATTTCACAAAAAGGTGCACTGCCGCGTGGTTGGTCTTGGTATCGGCGTTTGGTTACCAGTAAATAGGAAAACACAATCTGAGCAAGCCAAACAAATTTGCAAAGCATATGTCCAGACGTTCATCAACGTGCTGGCAGGCTGCCAGTTTGACATGATTGATCACACAGAGTTTCAGCATATACCCAACTTTGATAGTGAAAAATCAAAATCGGAGTTGTGGACTGGTCAGTTGGGCGAAAAAATCAGCTTTACAACAAACAATCTGACCGCCAAGTTGGGAAATGACAATTTGTTGGTCGCGCAGTATGCCTGGGACGCCAACTCTTGGCCTGGCAACGAGTACTGGCAAGGTCTGTTAGCCGCATCGGGTGATCCGGCAGCAGCAGCTTGTTCGTGCATTGCCGAGCTGCAGAACCCAGACGTCAACCCATTTGTGTACCACAACATTTACATAAACCAACACACTGCATCCAGTGTCATGTACAACCAAACCGACCCAACCGACCCAACCGACCCAACCGACCCAACCGACCCAACCAACCCAACCAACCCAACCAACATTCCGACCTATGTTGGCAACGGTAAAGCAAAGTGCGTGACCGACGCCAGTGTTGTGCTGGATGTAAACGTCAATACATATTTGTCGATGCATGTGGAAGATTTGCACAGCTTGGTTCAAGTCATTATGTTGCATGATGAATACGACATTGAAGTTAATGTGCAGAAACAGCTAGGTGTTAGGTTGGCAGGTGCGCTGCCAGCCGACAGCTTTACGGCATTTATACATAGCGCCTGGCCGCAGTTTGTGTTTAATGGCAAGTACCCAACTGTTTTGAAGGACCAACACCAGGTTGCACGATGTAATATTACCAATCCGCAAGCCAACCTAGTGTTGGTTGTTGCCGAAAAAGCTGAACCGATTACTGGCACGTTTGCAGATTTGACAGACCCACAAAAGTTCGACATGTTCATGGCGGTGGTGTTGTTCAACGCCAACCACATGGTGCACTGCGACATCAAACTTCAGAACTTTTTGTATCACAACCAAACATACAAGCTCGCAGACGCCGACTCTGTGCTGATCATTGACCACGACGACATGCAAACGATTAACCACGACATGCAAGAAATTGGCGACGACATGCAAGCAAGTGACCACGACGACATGCAAACAAGAATTCGAAAATACCAAAGTATCTTGTTGCGAGCCAACGCCAACTACCAGAATGTTCGTTCGGAACAATTGTTACAGGCTTTGCCAGACCAGTTTGTTCGGTACTTTGACATGTGGTCGTTTTGCGCCATGGCCGAGTTGCATGAATTACAACAAAAAATTGAAACGTCTGGTGCTAAGTGGAAAGACGTGTTTGACAACATGCTACCTGGCCAGGACATGATTAAACGTGTAAAAGCTTGGTTTGAATCTATGGGCTGGCAGTTGAATAACTTGACCAAAGACCAGCGCAGTTTGGTGCAAAGAGTCAACGCAACGCTGTTTGGCAGCATTAGCGCCAGTCCGCACTGGTGTGTGTTTTCCAACTTGCTAAACAGCCAGACTGCGATATCTGAGCGGTTTCATGTTGCCCAACAGATTAACGAAACAAATTCTGGCATACATGTTGTGCCAGACAAATGGTTGAGAGTCTTGAGCACAAAACCAATCGTTGAACAAGTTGTTGACATGGCGTGGTTGTCGCTGATGAGACGCGTCTTGCAACAACGTCGTTTTCTGGACAACACTGTGCGCGTTATACCTGATGGTGCAAACGAAGAGCGCATGCAGCGCGAGGTGCTGATGCGCTTGGACCGCTTGATGGTGAAAGCGTTGTTTTGGTCACAGTTGACACATAAAGAAACAAGTATAGGCCAAACAGATTATACAGTCATGGACGAACTAAACAATGCAAAACAATACGTTGGTGTTGATGAACCATTTGCCATACACTACAGCGAAGAATTTGACGGTTGGCAAGTTGTGCTTGCAAGCCGAGATTTTGTAGACATGGCAGCATCGAACAAGTACGTGGTTGGATTGTGCCGCACATCGCTGGTCGTCAAGTTACTGCAAGTTGACCAAACCGACCAAACCGACCAAACCGACCAAACCGACCAAACCAACATATATGTCATCCACGAGTTTACCAATGCCAGTCGCGTTGTGTTTGTTGGGCCCGAGGTCTGCATTGTGCTAGACCAGGATCGATTGTTATTGCGCGTCGACGTCGAGTTGCGACAAGCTTGGCAAATTGCAGAAAGCCCAAGCAACATTACACATGTTGCTGCACAAGATGGCATACCGAGCTGGACAAACGAATCTGAGTCTGTTCGAATGGACTTGTTTCAGGGCCAAACGACACCAACAAACCAAACAAATGCACAACAACACAATCGTGAAACCATGCATTACAATGATACCTTGGAGTTTCGGCTGCAAGGCCAGCAAATTGTGATGCGATCCAAAACAGCAGTAACAGACAATGTAGCCATGCACACAATCAATGCCATCAATGCCCGTGCCAGATCTGAGCGGTGTGCATCCAGTATCCGGCAAATCAAAAAACTGGCTGACCAAATCATCGAGACGAAAAAACATATGGCCGACGTTATTGCCTCGTGCACAAGCCTTCACTACATGCACTTGCTGGAATCGTACGATGTTGCCAACATGACTATCCAAGCCTGCTTGCTGGCTTGGTTGGTTGGAACTCAACTGAAGTGCAAGCAAAAAATTGTCAATCACATCCGGGCAAAGTCTGTTCAGGCAAACATGAAACGCATAAAGTCGGTTGTTGAGCAGATGTACAAACACGACCAACCGTACTTGCAAAACTTCAAGTTCAAAACACCGACGCCTCTTACGCCAATAGCATGCGACCAACTGTTGCTGCTTACAATGAAGAACAACTACCAACTCGGCGATTCGCACGAGTTCAAGTTGCAACATCCCATCGAGTTCAAAGATAATCAGTTTACAGGCGACAAGACGATGCAAGCCAGACTGGACCAGTTGAACAGTACCTGTGGACTCAATGAAACAACCATTAAACAACTGCAAAACGATTGGCCACGGACCAACGGCCGCAAACCAAGCGGTCATTTCAAAGATTTTGATACTCAGTTTAAAGTGTGCGAAAAGGTGGCAAAAAACGTGTTTGGCAACCTGCCATACACGCAGAGCGACAACTGGTTGATTTTTAATTTGGTGGGTACGCAGTCCCTGAATATTGAACCAGAAAAGCTGGATACCTGGTCAAACGAGGTCGAAGGCATGATTCAATTGACGTCAAGCATGGTCAAAAAAATGGTTGGTGATGCGTTGTTTGCTGGGCCAGACCCCGTCAAGTTGGTACTAACGATGTTTGTGCGGCTCATGTCACTCAAACGTTTCCAGGATTTGCTTGACCAGTATTGTAAGAAATACGAAATGACATTCACAGAGGCCACCAACTACCACTACAAAATAATGTCGTACATTGCGCAGCACAAGTATATAGACCTTAGCCAAGACCAATGCATTTTAACATACATTTACCAACATGGTTACCCAGCGTTGGAGACATTGTGTGCAGTGCTTCTTGCCCAGTGGAACAAAGACAACGCCGATACTGCACTTCCCAATTTGTATGATGAGTGGATTAGTTTGGTTTATGCGCCTGAACTTGTGAAGTCTGCCAGAATTCTGCTTGCTCAGTATCCGTTCGACGACAAGCTTGTGGTATGCCAACAAACAAAGTATCACACGCACATGTTGTGGCAGGCAGTCACGTTCGTGCAGGCCGACAGTATTTATAAACAAGCAAACAATGATGGCGACGTACTTGCATGGATGCCCATGTCACTGGTCGAGAACGATGTGCTTGGATGCTTGAAAACCAAAGACATATCTGCCCAGTTGGAAGAGCACTTTGCGTGTGTTGACAAGCTAGGCAAACTAGGCAAGCAAACCGAGTTGGTGCTGGCCGACGAAGCTAACCTTAAAAAACACACCTGGCTAGCCGATCCTAAGGTGTTTGACGGCATGTTTCACAAACTGTTGGTGCGCAAGCCAACAAATGCATCAGCGTGGCCAACTGATGCAGCAAGCGTTTTGTCGAATGTGTTTCGAATGTGCAACATTTACCATGTTTGGCTGGGCGGATTCGACTTTGCAGAATTAGCCAACAAACCCGACAAAGCTGTACTTGTACCAAGGTGGCTTTTGCAAAACCAATCTGCACAATTAACGTACAACGAGCAGTCGGCCACGCGGTATGTTGCACACTACCAACAAAACCAACAAAACCAAGCAACAATACGCTCTGCCAAAAGTGATGCTATACTGAACGACAGTGTGTTTGGCGTTGTCGGCACGGATAATGGCGGTGGTGGCGGTGGCAGCAAAGCCGACACCGCTGTTGTTGGCCCAGCCGTGACAGACGATGTTGATGGCAAGCACGACAGTGTGGTTGCGTGGAACAATCCAATGATGGTTGACAGCCAAATTATGTCTGACAACTGCTGGATCAAACTGAAAAGCAGTCTGGCGCCTTGCCAGGCAATTGTGCTGGCAATGCCGTATTTGTTGCGACAAGTCGTCCAAAATGACACCAACCAACCAGAACTGTGCAACCAACTCAAACACCTGACGGAAATCGTTATTCGTTCGGGCAAGTTGCCTAGCACTTTTGTCAAAAAATTCCAAACACTGCGCAGTCTAGCCGAGTTGGGTTGTCGAACAGCTGGTATGGTGCAACCAACCTTGGACAAACCAGCTGAGCAGACTGAACCAACCGAACCAGCTGAACCAGGCTGGCAAGTTGTTTTGCACCAGCGGTTTGTCGACCTGTCGTGCTACAACGACTGGCTGGCATGTCTGACCAGCACACAGTTGCTGGTCTACCACGTTACACAGAATGCCGGCAAGTTTGACGCACAGTTGATGAAAGTTGTGCCATACCAGTTCAACGATGCGTCAAAGCTTTGCATGTTTGACGAAACCACGCTGTACGTGCTAGACGGCCATAAATTGTTGCGGGTCGACCTGGCGATTCAAATGGTTTGGCCGGTAAAGCTCGACATGCACAATGTCGACCATTTGTGGTGCCAGGGTCGGTTGGTGTGTTGGCAGTCTACTGGCAACTCATCAGTTGACTACTTTCAAAACTCGAAGTCCCCAGTGTCTAATGCGGGTATGTCGCCTCCAAAGTGTTCTGCGACGTTGTTGAATTCAGAGTTTTGTCGTCCAGGCAACAAGTTTGTTGTGGCGTCCAAGCAATCGAATGTGTGGATTCGTGCCATTTCGGGCAACAAAACCACCGAACCCTACGAGCCTCGCATACAACTAAACCAAAGTATCGAATATGCACACCGTTTTGTTGAATTGTGCAACAACATCCAAAACGCCTTGACAGGTGTGCAGCGCGCAGCCAAGCAAATTAAGAACATCATGTATTTCGACATTGTGCAGACTGGTCAGATGGCAATGTGGTTCTGGCAAGCTAGGCTGCTGCGATACTATTTGAAGCCAAGTCAATCACACATTGTGCATGACATAGCATCCGAAAATATGCGCAAATTCAAGCAACTCAAAACAGCAATCAACACGATGTTTGTGCACGATGAAGCATACTTGGCCGAGTTTGAGCTTCCAAATACTCACGTCGATTTGTCACAAGTTCGTTATAACCACCTAGTTTTTGAAGGCAATGAATTCCAGTTTTCAAAAACGTCTTTGCGGAGTACACACATAGCTCTGGACAAACACATACAAAGTCTTGCTATTCTGGATAACGAACAGCGCCATGCATACCTTGGCATACCAGGCATTGCAGAGTTGTATGGCCAGTATGCCCTGGAAGCACGCAAGGCAATGTGTCGCCAAGTCGCCAACATTGTGAGATCAGTTGGCGACGTTGATGTCGATGCAATGTGTGTTGACAAGCATTTCGGTCAGTTTGGTGCCTACTTGCCAGTTGTGTTGAAGCAAGTGTTTGTACATGGATATAAACAGTTGGTGTGGATGACTAGTCTGGCCGTGGCAGCAGCAACAGCTGATCCATATTCACAGATGGTGGCGTCGCCTTGTCGCATCGAAATCAACATGTGTGTGCTGTGTACCAAGAAAAAGTTGAGAGGCAATACATACCGGCTTGGGCGTGAACGCAGCGGTAACGCCAAGGCATGGCTGTACAATTATGTTACACAACCAAGTGATGATGCAAGTGTCGCATTTGTCGAGTTGGATTTGATTAGCACGGGACGCAGCGTAGAATCGCTGCAGCGCATGCCGAGCCAAGCCAAGCAGACCGACATCGTTGAAACGGGGACGTTTGTGTGCAAAAAGGCAGACCGGTTCTGGTATCGATACACTCGGCTTGACAACTTAGAATGGCCAACCGATCCAATGAGACAGCACTACTTGTTGTCCAATGCATGTCTTGCGCTGTGGGATGTGTATCTAGCATGGAAGGGCACTATCCCGATTGTGCAGCTTTGTGCTAACCCAGTAAACAATCCCGTCCACAACACAAATTCCTTTACAATGCAAATCTACTCAAGTTTCGACAACGTGCAGCCGTTTCGACATTACGTGAGCAAAGTGCTGGCACCACTGGATTGCAGAGTTGCAGAAGATATAATCCAATTGGGCCGCCAGCACATTAAGCGGTACCTGCAAGCATGGCTGAGAGTGTGTTGCAACGTGTACGAAACAACATGCGGCGCGCAGGCATACGTCATCAAAAGTATACAAAAGGCGGAAACTTATCCCAACAATGCGACCTTGTTAGTCGTGCCACCCGACAACGTGTTGGTCGCCACAACTGACAAGCCAGCGCGACAGTTGAAGCTACTCACAAAAAGGCTCGACAAGTCCAAGTTCGTGCTGCCGTCAAACTTTCGCAAAGCAACTCACGACGAGCAAGCCGAATTAGTTGTGTTGTCAAACAATGATCCAAACTGTCATAAGTTGGTACACAAACTCGCAACGGAGACAGCATACCGAAGTAGCACACATTTTCTGTCGTTGCGTGCAGCAAGCAGCAGGATTTCAGATGCAGCTGGCATATCAACCGCTGACATACCAAACGACTTTGATCCATTGCGAGATTCTGATGACTCGATGGTGTGGCTTTACCAGATGAAAAAGCTGGACAGCTTTTACACTGATCATCAAACAGCGCGTCAACCACCGCGTCAACCAGCGTCAGCAAGCAAATCTGTGTCAGATGCGCTGCATGATGTGTTCAAACACCGTTCAGCATACAGTACTAAACAAAAGCTGGCATTGGTTGCAGGGTCCATACTTGAAAGCTTTGCCGAGTTGGACAAGAACGGCTTGGTGTACACCGACTTGAAACACGACAACATCATGATCGATCACGATTCTGGCCGAATTGTTTTGATAGACCTTGCATCCTGCAAAGAATCGTCGTTGGATGAAATTGATGAGGCGCATACCAACCCGTTTAACAGAATGCGAACAGCCAATGCATATGCAACACCTTATGACTTTTACAAGTTTGAAAGCATGTACCTGCTGTGCAAATTGCTGGAGGAGCTCTATACGAATCTGCAAAGCAGCAGTAATGTTCATGACACGAAAACCTGGCTTGAGAGGATGATGAAGTCGTGGTTGTTAGACTCTTCACGTGTTGAACAAACTCGTTCAACAAACGAACCGTTGTCGGTTGCCATTTGGAACAACGTCGGGCGGGTTCAATTCAGAGAATATGACGAATGTGTGGAGCTTTTGTCCGAGTCAGCACAAGATGTTGCTGGCAATTCTGTCGAGACCGGTGGCGGTGCAGCTATACACGACACTAGAAATGTGTTGCCTGTCGGCGATGATGTGTCTGGCGATGCTGTACGTGATGACGGTGATGACGCAGATGCTGGCGACAAACATGGTGGAAGTGTTGTACATGATGAGCCTGGTGTCACGGTTGACGACAAACATGCGAACGTGAAAAGTAACATTGGTTCTGAACTGGCAAAGCAGTCGAGGTACTTTACAGCCAGATTTCATACAGCGACATCGTTTGCACGGCAACCTGACAATCTGTTGGAAAGCATCAAGTCCAGCAAAACAGTTTGGCGCATCTTGTCGTTGGCAGGCCACCAATTGATACAGAAAGCAAACGAGTTGTGCGCCGCCAACGACTTGAACAGGTTGGACGACTTTGATGTGTGGATTCGCCAGCTTGAATGGCTGTCTGAGTCTTGCGACGCAAAGTGTCCTATTTTGAAACAGTGTTGTGACTTTGCAAGACAAGTACTAGACGCAAAGTACAGGTCGATCACGCCATCTGAACAGCTATTAAAGTTTGTACCAACGAAAGATGTCGTGTTGGTTCGCACCACCGAGGACTTTGTCGATGCAGACAAGCTCCACGACATTGTGGCTTGCCTGACTGCAACGACGCTGGTGATAGTACAGAAACAGGAACCGCGTCAGTACAGAGTTGTCCACCAATTTGTCAATGCCAAGAAGGTGGTGTGTTTGAACGACCAGACTGTCTACGTGTTTGACCAAACGGGTCTGTCTCGCGTCGACCTGCCTACCCGATTGGTGTGGCAGGTCTGTTCCGGCAGTTTGCAGCTTGGTACAATCCGCAGCGTGTGGGCAACAAACAATACCATTTGGGTTTTGGGAGAACAAAACGATATAGTGCGTACAAAATGGATCAATGTGAAGTCGTGTGAGCATGGTACATCGCCAGACACAAGACACGAAGCTGGTAATCGCTTGGTCAAAGTTGTGGAAAACAAAGTGTTGGAAAATGATGTGCAGGTTGCCGACCGTGTTAGTGACGCAGCACGTGACTTGGCAGACCAACAGGCCGAAATGTGTGCTGCGATTTCCAAACGCACTGATCACTTGTTCCGCATGGTCGACACAACCTTTGAAAAAGTCGACCAGTTTTATGCCATGAATCCAGCTGTGTTGCAAGTTGCCGAAGCAATTGTGCAGCTGCGGCTGCTGTACAACCACCACTTGGCCAAGTTCAGAAGAAGCAAAAATGCAGCAATTAACGAACCGCTGTGTGAGCCACGCTTCAAGCGCATTATGTTCGCCAACAAATGGAAACAGGTCAAGTCGGTTGTCAAGTCATGGTACGATTGGGATGTCAAGCTGCAGTTGAGCCGCCTGATCCGGGCCGACATCAGAAGCAAGTCAAATGAGTACGACTACAAATGGGGTTCGTACACCATGGTTGTTGTGTCTGTCAAGCCCAAATCAGATGTTGTGCCAAGCTTGGCGTCGTCAATCCAAATTGACGAGCAAACTGTGCTAGGCATCGCGCAGCACGACGACGCCAAGAGGCTTGAACATGTGACAAATACAGTTTCAAAGTTTGAAGGTGCAAAGACCTACCTGGCATTGCCAAAGGACTTCAAGGTGCTGAACGTCGAGACGCGCTTCGAGTTGATGCAAGTTGTTCGGCATGCTGAAAATGATACGTTGCTAAGCATGTTGGACTTAACTGACAACGTGATGCACCATTCTCCAACCAAATCGCATTGGCGGGATGTGCGCCAACAAGCTTATCTTTCCTCTAAACCCGACGTCCGAGTGTATCAGTTTCGAATGGTAAAGTTACGACCGTGTTTTCAGGGTGATGCAACATGGCAGGGTGATTACGATGTTGACAGGTTTGCTAATCAGTTGTTACGAGCACTGAACGTGTTGCACAGCAACTACTGGGTGCATACTGACCTTTCACCAAACAACGTCGCGTGGGACAACGAGCGAGACAACGTTGTTTTGCTGGATTTAATGGATTGCAAAAGTCTAACAGACCCAACGCTTACGGAAAAAATTACACCGCAAAAAGCTATATTCAATGACATGGCGAAAGCCATGTTTATGATTTGGACAGCAGACGCTACTGCCCAGTACAAAAACGCAGAGCGAATAATTGGCAAATGTTTAACAGCCAAACGAGGCGTGTCGTTGAATCCCGCAATGATGACAGATACAACGTATGAATTCAAAACATGTGAACAATGTATTACAGATCTGTCAGTTGATAACGAGGACGATGGTGACGATGGTCTTGGTGACAGCAGTGCGCACGTTAGAGGGTCTGCGTTAACGTTGTCAACCACGCAAGATGCTGCACCACCTGCGCCGGCACCACCACCACCAGGTGGCCCGCCACCACCTGCGCCGGCACCACCACCACCACCACCACCACCACCACCACCGCCCGGTGCTGCACCACCAGCCGGTGGACCACCACCACCACCACCACCACCAGGTGGCCCACCACCACCACCACCACCACCACCACCACCGTCTGGTACGGCATTGGCGTCAGCTGTGCCGACCGTGCCACCCCAACTTGCACAAACACATACGCACATGACAATTTCTCCCAGAAACCCAGCAAAGGTTAAAGTATACAATACTGTCAGCCGTTTCAAACAAATACTGTCACCAACAAGACGCAACACACATGGCGCACTTGGTGCACCTGCTACACCTGCTACACCTGGTGCACCTGGTACACCGGGTACTACTGACCACTACGACTTCGCAACCTCGCACATGGCGCGCGCGCATGGTGGTGACGATCACCACCCTGATAACCATGTTGGCTACAGAGAACAGTCGCCCCGACGCCAATTCCAACGCGATGTCGGCACAAGTGTCCGCGCTGGGTCAGCCGACACAACAGATCGCGATGCCGAACAACCGATGTCGCCTAGATGGCAGACGACGTTCAGGCATCAAAATGATGGCCATGAAAGTAACCATTACGGCCGTCATTGGTACACAACCGCACCAAGCGCATCCCATGCGGTCTGGTTTGACGGAGTCAATCATGTGCTGGACCAAGTACAGCAGCGTAATGTTCGTGCTGTGCCAGCACCACAAAGTTCCAGTTTCGGTGGCGAAAATGATAGTGATGATTCACAGGCTGGCTTTTCAGACTTGACGATGCGGCCATCTAGTATAACTCATGCACAGATCAAACACACCGATATTGTGGCTTGCCTGTATTACAACGAAACAGCCTACATTTTGGACAGCTCCGACCATTTGTTTTCGTCTAACGATAGTCGCGTCAAAAGTATATCCAGAGACGTCACGTCGTTTGGTATTCATACTGGCGAACATACGCAATCGTTGGTCATTGTGCAAAACAACAAACTGTATTTCAGAAGGATTCACTCAATTGCAAGTTTTGAGCCACTTTTAAGTATGGACTGCACCAGCGTCAACACTGCTGTGTGGCCAGAGCTGGTGTTTGCATCCAACAACAAGATTTACAAACACAATCCACCACAAACTGACCGCAAATTGATCCTGGACGCCAACATGCCAGTCGACTACTTTCAGATGGACAACCAGGTGTTGTTGGCCAGATCGCAGGATGGCAACTTTAAAGTGTTTGTCAAAGAGACTGGCACATTCATACCAAAGTACAACATCAACAAGGCAGATGTCAGAGCCACTATTTTGCATGACACATCCCTGGTGTTGCTATGGAGGGCCAACAAGCGCGACCGAGTGCTGGTCACACATGTCGACGCCACGAATCAACACGCTAAACAAGTTCCCAATGACAGAAACACGGTCATGTTTTATGCGTCGGACAAAATGCTGATCATTGACTCACACATTAATGTCGAGGCACGACCAGTCGATCATTCAACAGGACAGTCTGGTTCGGAATCACAGTACAATTCAATATCGACCAACAACCCGACTAGTTCCAGCCTGGCAAGCCAGCAATCCACCGAACCAGCCGCACCAGCCGCACCGGCCGCATCGGCCGCATCGGCCGCATCGACCAAACCAGCAACTGTGCAAGTGTCAAACCAAGGATTAGCAGGTCACGCTAGACCAGCTGTTCCAGCTGTTCCAGCTGCAAAACGTAAATGTGTCATGCCAATGCCAGTTCCAGCCAAGCTGAGCAAACAAGAACGCATTGTGTCAATTGACATTTCGAATACTCATCTGTTGATGCTGACGACTAGCACTACATCTGTTTTCGGCTTGACCAGATCAAACACGATTAGCTCAAAGCCAATCCGCACGAACGTTGCTGCCAAGCTTGGCAAGTTGCTGCCAGGCTTGTCAAACACTGCATTGTTGATGACAGACAAGCTGATTTTGTGGTCAAAACACAAAAAGCAAGACCTCGGTAAGTTCAAACAGGTAGCCGACTTGGCAGTATTTAAACAAAATGACCAGCCTGACCAACATGACCAGTACTGCGCACTGGTTGCAACCAACGTGTCGGGCGAGATTTGGCAAGTTGATTTCGACCTGGCTGGCAAAGTTCATTCAAAGCAGCTGTTTTGCAAAATGCAACAGCATATTGTGTCAGTTGCCAAAACTGCCAGTTGGGTGTGTGTGGCGCAGAGGATGCAGATTGTGGTGGTGTCCTGGACAAACAGACACACTGAGCACAAGCTGTGCAAGACCGATCTGCCTGCCAAGCTGTGCAGTTTTAATGACAGACTGTTTGCAGTGTCCAACAGGATTCAAGTTTGGGAAAACAGCAACTTACCAGACAACAGCACGCAACAATCATGCGCGGTGACACAAAGTGGTTCGGTTGTTGCCTGCGCGGCCAACCGAGACGGATTGTTGGTTGTACACTTTCAGCAGAATTCGTTCATCGTCAACTACACAAATGACGACCTGGTTCACAGTGGCGTTTTGTAATTTATGTGTGTAACATTTAAACTCTCACCACTCGACACACATCACATCGATTAACTATGTTTTTCACCACACCTGGTCAGGTTTGGGTCAGGTTTGGGTCTGGTTGGTTTGGTTGCGCAGTTGGATTGCCAGTTGGTCGGTTAGTCTGGACCGGCTTGGTTGAACTGGCTGGACTGGCTGGACTGGCTGTTGTAGGGCGACTGGGACTGAATAGTCTGCTGGGCATTGCGTTGCAGCCAGGTTGCCTGCTGTTTACTGTCCAGCGAGTCGTACTGGTTCCGCAGCCGGGTGCAGGTCTGCGAGTTGCGTCCGTACAGCTTGTCCACACAGCCGAAAAACTGGTCCTTGTTGGTGTTGATGTTGCACAGCTCCAGCCAGTGCGAGCCAGCCAGCATCAAGATGCCGCCCGAAGCATACACCAAAATGGCGTGGCCCACCGCGCCGTGCTTGCCAGCCAGCTCGCAGGTAAAGTCCGACTTGGGAACCACCTGCTTGTCAACCAGCGTCGCAATGGTCAGCACGCTCAGCTCGTAGTGATGCGACTGGCATGCAACTTGGTGGTTGATGCCAAACAGAATCGTGTCGCTCATGCAGTGAACGTCGGCAGTCGAGCTGGTCGACAGCTCGGCCAGGGCTTTCAGCTGGGTCGAGCAGCAACTGCGCAGCTGCTGCTTGTCGAACCACAGCTGCACGCCGTAGTTGGCTGCACCCAGCCTCACCAGACAGTTGCTGCCCAGCACCGACCTTGGTGTGGTCCACTCGTTCATCAGCGCCTTGACTGAAAAGTCCGACATCATGACCATGAATCCGCGCGAGATGGCCAGCTCCACAAAGTCCAACACCGAGTACTTGGCCGGACCAGCCAGACCAGCCGGACCAACTGGACCAGCTGGACCAGCCGAGCCGACTGTGACAGCTGGACCAGCCAGACCAGCACTATTTGAAACTGCCAGTTTTGGTATTTTCAGTTCGGCAAACTGTTGGTTGCTGGTTTTACTGCACGCACAGCCTGGCTTTGAATCGAAACTGTGCTGAAAGCCAGAACAGCATTCAAAGTTGATCACAACAGTGTCGCTTTGCACCAATGCCAGGTCGCGTGCAATGTTTGCCAGCTCGGTTCGTTGGTTGCGACTAGTTTGACCAGTTGGACCAGTTGGACCAGTTGGACCAGTTGGACCAGTCGGACCAGTTGGACTAATCAGGTCGTGCAGTAACGCAACCATGCTGGCATCAATGGTGTACACCTGGATGTACTGGTGGTCGGGCGCTTGCTGCTTGACAGTTTGAAACAACTGGTCGTACGAGTTGCCAGAACAAATGCTGATGATGACGCCTGCTAAAACTGGTTCAGACGGTTGTTTGGGCTGGTTTGGCTGGTTTGGCTGGTTTGGCTGGTTTGGCTGGTTTGGCTGGTTTGGCTGGTTTGGCTGGTTTGGCTGGTTGGGCTGGTTTGGCTGGTTTGGCTGGTTTGGCTGGTTTGGCTGGTTTGGCTGGTTTGGCTGGTTTGGCTGGTTTGGCTGGTTTGGCTGGTCAGACATGATGTGCAATCAACACTGGCAAATATGCCAGCAGTTGGGCAGTTGGGTATGATAGATTGGTAAGTTTGGTTCGATTGGTTCGATTGGTTCGATTGGTTCGATTGGTTCGATTGGTTTGACTGGTTATTTTGGTCTGGTCGGATTGGTTAGTTTGGTTGGATCGGTTCGCTTGATAACATCTTGGCAAACACATATGACCATCGCTTGGATGTCTGGTTCAACTATTCACACTGGTTTTATTTGGTTTAAACTGGTTTTATTTGGTTTAAAATGGTTTTAATTGGTTTAAAATGGTTTAAATTGGTTTAAATTGGTTTAAAATGGTTTGAACTGGCTCAACTTGACTGGACCAACTTTTCGATTCGCTGCAGCACTTTCAAACGCCGCAGTTCCAGCGAAGCAGAACTGATGCTGCCGAACCCAATCAGCCGGGTAATTTCTTTCAACAATCGCGTTGAAACCAGCACCTTGTCTACTGCCGGCAGGTCTGTTTGCTGGTCATCCTGGTCATCCCGGCTTGGTTTCTGGTCATTCCGACCTGGGTTCTGGTCATTTGGGCATGCTTTGCCGAGCTTTTTGGCATTTGCCTGCACATGTTGGCTAATCGCGCAAACCAGCAGCCGACTGCCGTACTTGTGCTGCGCTTTTTCAAGCAGGCTCTGCACCGGGCGTGCTGGCTTGACTTTTTTGCTTGCCTGCTTGTAGCGCTTGGCACTCATTCTCACGACAAGCAAACCAAGTCGATAAAACACAAAAAAACACAAAATTGGTTCGTCCAACCTACAACCTACAACCTACAACCTACAACCTGCAACCTACACCAACTCAGCAACTTACCAAACAGTCGGTTTGAAATTTCAAACCTAGTTGCTAAATCTCGACAACAGTTAGAACCAACACTCAACATGACGAGTTTGATTATTAGGTTATTCGATTATTATGTGTGTAAAAAAAAGCAAAGCATTGCTCACCAGGCCTGCCGAGCCTGCCGAGCCTGCCAAACCTGCCAAGGCGCTGTGTCGGCAATGCCGAGTACGTCCGAGTTCAAGCACAGCATTTTGAATGCAGAAAAACTAGCACAACAAGTCCTGCGCCAACCAGCACGCGCCGTGCATGACAGGCGCAAGCACAACCACGCGGTCTTGCGCGGCGGAAGTTACATTGCCAACGGCACTGTCAAGTGTGTAATTGACGCAAGTGACGACGTACAGTGTTTCGATGGTGTTGATGTCTTAAAGGTAAACCAGCCTGAACAGTATGTTAAAGTAGTCATGACCAAACAGGATTTTGACCAAGAAGTAAACACTGCCAAGCAAATACGCCAACTCGTCCAGGACGACAAGCACCTGCTGACAAGCAGCGTTGCCGACAACCACGGTTGGTGCATCCACAAGCACGACGCCGAAGCCATGATTAATGCCCACAACCAACCAAAAGCACATTGTGGTGTGAAATTGCAACAAAACTCGGATCTGGTGGTCGCACTGATTAGGCGCGGCAAGTCGTTTCCAAAAACAATTCATGCTGGCAACATGCTTTTTGTATGGGACGTGTTGCACGCACTGTGCAGGTTCAGGCACAGGAATGTCATTCACTTTGACGTCAAGCCTGACAACATCATCATTGAAAACCAAGTTGCCAAGCTGATTGATTTCGGCCTGACCAAGACAGACGACTTTGTACAATCTGACCATCAACGATATTTTCTGTTGAATCGTTACATGTATTGGCCAACCGTGCTGGCCTCGCTGTTTTCAAACTATGACCGGCTGTCCAACCCGGAATGGCTGTCGGAAGTGTTGTCGTCGATCGACAAGCACGGCTTTGCAGTCATGCTGATTTACGACTTGAAGTATGACGGCTTTGCCACTCCAGACTGGTCATGCTTCAAGAACCTTGGCAAGCGTCGTACCAACATGATGTGTGAACGAATGATAGTCAACGGACAAATCATGTATCCGGGCGACTGGAACGAATACGACGAGTATTATGATGCACCGTTTTATTCGTGGAAGAAAATATACCAAACTCTACGACGCAGGTTTCATGCAACAGCACCAAGTCTTGAAGACTACATATATGTGTTGAAAGCACGACACGACAGATCAGTTGCTGCGAACCGTGTTGGCCAGACCAGCCAAGTAAACCAGCCCGACCATCCCGACCAGCCCAACCAGCCCAACCAAATTACTCCGGAAAGCAGAGTAGACCAGGTGGTCCCGGCAAGCTCAGCCAGTACGTCAGACACGACGCGCAAAATGATCAACTCGGGCGAATCCGTCCAGCAAAGCCCTGCCAGTAAAGCACAATCAGGCATAGACGATGGATTAGATGAACCAGCCGACGAAGCACAGTCACGCACAGACGATGGATTCGATGAACCAGCCGACGAGGCACAATCAGGCATAGACGATGGATTGGACGAGCCAACACAGCTTGGCAAGCCAGGTTCTGGCATGGCGTTGGCCCAGTATGGCGCCAAGCTGACCGGCGGCGCCTACATTGCCAACGGCACGTACAAGTGTGTGATTGACGCATCCGACCCGGTTGGCTGCGCAGACAACACAGCGCTGGAAGTTGAGAATCCAGAACAGTTTGTCAAAATTGTCATGTCTGAATCAGAATTCAAAGATGAAAGTAAAAAAACAGAGTCTATTCGCGACAGGATAGAAGACCACTCTGGTTTGATGACCATGAGCTTGGCAGACAACAAAGGTGTTTGCAAGCACGCAGTTGGCGCACAACAAATGCTGGACATTCCAACCAAAGACGGCACTAGGCACTGCGGCATTGAACTGGATGAACCAACCGACTTGGTGGTCGCAATCGTCAAGCGCTGCGAAAATTTTCCAGTGATGATCAACCCGCAGAATGTATATTTGATTTACGACGTGCTGCACGCTCTGTTCCAGTTTTCAAACGCCAAGATTGTGCACTGCGACGTCAAGCCAACCAACATAGTGGTCGACAACCAAACTGCCAAGTTGATTGACTTTGGATTGACGAACCATGCCGACTACTTTAAAACCATGGATGATAAAATGCTTGCGCAGGCCAAGTACCAATTTTGGCCGGCTGTTCTAACCAGGTTGTTCAACATACCAGTCAAAAAGCGCCAGGCAATCGACGAACTAGACGACATTGTGTTGGATATCGACAAGCACGGCTTTGCCGTGATGCTGATATACTGGTTGCAATATACCGGGTTGGCAACGCCGACATGGCAGCTGTTCAAGGATGTGACCAAGCAACGCAAGTTGAAGTGTGTCGACATGCAAATCGACGAAACAGTGACAACACCGCGTGATTTCAAAACGCACCAGCTGGCAAACAAGCAATCAATTTGCTATGATCCGTACTACGACGCAGCATTCTATTCGTGGCAAAAAATCTATGAAAACTTGCAGCGTCACTTTAGTGTCAAAGCCGCCAACTTGGCTTCATACAAAGCTATGCTACGAGCTAGGCAGACGCCGGCCAGGCATGCCAAGTCAACCAGACTATCCGGACCAACCGGGCCTGCCAGACCTGCCAGCATGATGCTAAACATCAAACCGATCGGTTCAAGCATTGGCAGCAAAGCAGGTCGAAACGGCAATGATGATGAGGATGATGAGAATGATGATGATGATGATAATGATGATGAGGATGCTGATGATGATGATGATGATGATGATGATGATGATGATGATGACAGCAACCCCAAGCCTGTAAAGCGTGGTCCAGCATCCATGTCGACCATGACCGGCACATCCAAAATGCCAAGAAGTACAAAATAGATGTATGTCGACAAACAAATCATGGTATGTAAAAAAGCAGCATGTCGTCTCGTCGCAAAATTCTGGACTGGGAACAGTATGTCGGTAACCAGCTGGGCGTCAAAAATGTACGCGCCATGAACGCCAGGCGGGCGCACAACATTAGAAAGTTGTTTGGTGGTTCCTACATTGCAAACGGTGCAACAAAATGCGTGGTGGACATGCAAGACCAAGACGCAGTGTGTATCGACAAGCAACTTGTGGTTGACAACCCAGACAAATACGTCAAAATCGTGCTACCCCGAGTGGTATATTACAACGAAGGCAACCAACTGTTGGCGATTCGCAAAGCAGTTGGTGATTCAACTGGGTTGTTGACACACGGAATAGCCGATAACGTTGCTGCGTGCATTGTAGCCCACAATGCAAAGCAAATGATTGACGTAAAAAACCAAAAATCAAGATACTGCGGTGTCAAATCGTTTACCGACAAAGCTGGAAAACAAATTGGTCTGCAGCTTGTCATGGCGGTGGTCAACAAAGTCGAGCCTTTTCCGACTGTCATCACACGTCAAAACGTACATCTTGTCTACGACGTGTTGCATGCTCTGCACCAGTTTGCAACACATGAGTATATGCATCTTGACGTCAAGCATGAAAACATCATGGTAGAAAACAATGTTGCCAAGCTGATTGACTTTGGGTGGAGCAGAACCTACACCAAAATGTTGCAAGAGCCGAACGACGTTATGGCCAACAAGCCGTATCCGTTTTGGCCGTGTATGCTGTCCACCATGTCGAGGTGGACAACTGAGGAAATTGACCCATTGATTGAATCTCGCTACAACGAAGTAGACGAAATTATGATGTCGTTTGACAAGTTTGGCTTTGCGAAAACATTGATGCAGACATACTACCATTCGCACGCACTGACGTTTGAAGATATGCAACGGCCTCGGCCAAGTTTGTTTCAAAAGCAAGTTTTACGCAAACTGCGGTGCAAAGACCACGTTTTGACCATCCAAGGTGTGGTCACACCGGTACAGCCAAAAGACTGGAACAAGTGGGACCACTATTACGACTACGAGTACTATACATGGGAGGAGATTTATGGAAATTTGCAAAAGTGGTTTGGTGTAAAAGGACCAGCGTTGAAAGACTACTATTATTCGCTAAAACAACGGCATGACAACGCTGTCAGTGGCATTGGCAGTGGTAGCATTGGCAGTGGTGGCAGCGGCAGTGGTGGCAGTGGTGGCAGTGGTGGCAGTGGTGGCATTGGCATTGGCAGTGGTGGCAGTGGTGGCAGTGGTGGCAGTGGCAGTGGCATTGGCAGTGGTGGCAGTGGCAGTGGCAGTGGTGGTGGTGGCAGTGGCAGTGGCGGTGGTGGTGGTGGCAGTGGTGGTGGGGGTGGC
>Ga0209298_10000048_pt1 | contig 67188 bp, 68 predicted proteins | sample S_140806_EF_Meta_FD_187325 | JGI IMG/M metagenome (GOLD analysis project Ga0209298, IMG submission 187325) | Freshwater microbial communities from Lake Simoncouche, Canada to study carbon cycling - S_140806_EF_MetaG (SPAdes) (version 2) | ecosystem: Environmental > Aquatic > Freshwater > Lake ... | reverse complement strand
TTTAGATGAAAACAAGAAGGAGTAAACTAATAATATGAAAATAAACCTACTAAAAGGGTTACTAAGAAGCACAGCCGCAAAATTAATTGCGGCTTTTTTAATGTCTGGAGCTGTCCAAGAATCTCATGCAGTAGTATTTCTTTGGAATAATACTGGAACAAATTGGACATCACCAACTAGCTGGACAAATGGAATACAACCTGCATCAACCAGTTCTAGCACTACAACAGATGAAATTCAGTTTGGTAATTTTGGAGTAAGTAATAATACTGTTATATTAACTTCTACTAGAGCTGCACAGAACATAACATTCTTAACAAATGCAAATCCATATAATATCAACAGCTTCAATGGTAGTCAAACATTATCAACTAGCAGAGGTATCACCAACAATTCTACCGCTACTCAAACATTTAACATATTGTTAGAAAATGCTAACAATAGTAATACCTGGTTTCAAACTGCAGGTGGAGCATTAGTATTCAATAATATAGCTTCACTTACTACTGCTTCTTCTAGTACATCCAGAACTCTTACATTGGCGGGAGATGGTGCATTTACATTTAATAATGAATTGAAGCAAGGTGGTCTTTCTACTGCTGGAAAAGTTATATATACAGGGGGTGGAAGTGTCACATTTAATGGTACCAATACCCTGGGTGGTGGTTTTGATATAACAGGAGGCGGTACTGTGACAGTTAATGGAGGCACTGGCGTTGGTCAAAGCTTAGTAACATTGGGTGGTGCTAGTGGCACAACCAACATGCCTATACTCAGAATTAATACTACCAATGGCTTATCCAATCTCAACAGCTTGAAAGGTTCAACCAGTCTTTCTACCATGGGAACTTTTGACTTATTAGGGGCCAATTCAAACGCTACTACAACTTATGTTATGAACCAATATCAAGGTAATAACATGAATTTCACAAATCATGGTGGATACAAGACATTGTTACAGTTTACTAATAGTGCCAATACATTAACTGCATCTGCAGGTACAAGTGGTGGCAGAAGACTTTTCAACAACAGTACCAATTTAACTGTGCAGTTTGATGGTACTTTGGATATTGGAGGTACCACAGCAGATAATAGTCTTGTGGGTGGTGTAGGTGATTTCATTTTCAAAGGATCACTATTTAACACAGCTGCTGCACTCAGAGGATTAACAAAATCAGGAACGGGAACAGCAACCTTTCAAGCAGTAAATTCTTACAATGGTGATACTACTATACAAGATGGTACATTTATAGTTGATACTGCTGGTTCTATTGCTTCTAGTGCTGCTATAATATCAGGTGGTACATTAAGAGTTAAAGGTACAGCTGGTAATATAACTGCTAACGCAGGAAACTTAATAGTTGATAGCACTGGGACTATTGGTAATTTCTCTACTGGTGTCACTACTACAGTATCGTTAGATGGAACAGCTGGAACAGTAACACAAGGTGGTGGTACTTTTGATTTAAGAGGAACTGCTAGCGCTTTTTCTATGTCCGCAGGAACCGCTACAGTTTATAGTGGTGGTTTTCTTGGCAACTCTACTCTAACAGGAGGAAGTTTGCTCAATAGTGGCACAGTAGGTGAAACAACCATTGCCACAGGAAGTACTTTTGATGTAAAAACAGGTGGTACATCTTCTAAAGCTACTGTTAATGGTGGTACTTTGTTGGTATCAGGATCAGTTGCACAGACTGTTGTTAACTCTGGCATAGCCACAGTAAATTCTGGTGGCAATTCTGGTATTACAACTGTTAATGGAAGCACATTAGATGTATATGGAAGAACTGGTACATCAACAGTTAATACTGGCGGTACACTCAATGTAAAATCAGGTGGTAGTCTCTTAGGAACTAGTACTGTTGGTGGTGGTACTTTATTAGTAGAAGGAACAGCTGGAACAGTTGTAGTCAATTCTGGTACAGCAACAGTTAATACTGGTGGCTCTATTGGTAGTACAACTATAAATGGAAGTTTACTTTCGGTAAATGGAAGTGCAGGAGATGTTTTGGTAAATACAGGAGGTACATTAGGTGGGTCTGGTATTGTACAGGGCTTAACTCTAAATGGTGGTACTGTGGCGCCTGGCAATAGTCCTGGTCTGCTAACTGCTTATGAGTTAAATGGAAGTAACGGAACATTCCAATTCCAATTAGGTGTGCCCGCTATCAGAGGCACTACTTATGATACTATCAATATAACAAATTTATTAACTCTTGGAGTAAATACAAACTTTACATTTGAAGTATTAGATAATTACAATTTCGCTAGTGGAGATTCATATGATCTATTTAACTTTGGAAGTATTGATACGACTGGATTTGATATAACAAAACTAGATGTTGCATTACCAACTTTAAATTCAACTGATTTAAGTTGGAATACTAGTTCATTTACAACAGATGGAATAGTTAGCGTTGTTGCTAATGTTCCAGAACCATCTGCACTTCAATTATTTGGATTAGGTTTGATTTCTTTGCTCGCTTGTCATAGAATAAATAAAAGAAATGGATAATCAATTGAGAAACTTATTATTAGATAATTATGAAAAGAGTCTTCCATCCAAAAGGGATACAGAAGACTTTATAAGTAATTTTCACCAATATAGGGCCAAAAAGAAAGCCCAAGAAAAAACACATTATGGACTAGTTTTTGCTTGCATTTTAGTATTAACTATGATAGGATCAATTGTGGCTAAACAAACTAAAAATAATTTAGATATACAAACCGCAGCTGGATTAGAAAAATGCAATACGCAACTCATGGAAAAAAAGTAGTCTTTGAAGGAGATGTCAAAGAAGTATCTAATTGGGTAAATAAAAACGTTGGAGATCATCAAACAGTATCACTAAAAGAATATTTTCAAGATGATATTTTTGGGGTATATAAAAATGGCGAAGAAAATTATAGATACTATTATCAATGTTTAGGTCATGGAAGATATTCAATTTTCATAATACAATGAAATCATTTATAAGATCAGAAGTCTTGCTTTATTTATCATTATTTCCAATAGCTGCTGTTTGTGCATTTTTCTATACAAAAAATGTTGGACCTATAAAGCAATATAATCTTGGTCTTGACTTTGAATATGTGCCAGTTGATGAGGGCTCATCTTTTATATGTAAAGCAGAACCAATAGGCGAGAATAGTCAGCCCTGGATATTAAGCCTACAACCAAAACCAAAACTATTTATAGACACAAATGAGCATTATATATGTATAGGTTATATGAGAAAAAGAATAAGATTAAAACCAAATTTATGCACAAATTAATATATATACTATTAGCAGCAATTTTAATTCAAACTTCTTATGCTGAAGATAAAATTAAAATATCAATTAATAAAGATAAAAATGGTAAAATAACATTAACTAGCTCTGGACATTCAGTCCCAATATCTTTTGATATTATGGGCAAAAGTTATGATGTTCCAGCTGGTGGTGGATCAGTAGAAGTTGAATCAAAAGAATTAGATAATAAAAAAGAAGAAGCTCCAAAAGAAGAAAACAAAGACGAAACATCAGATTTAGCAAAAGAAGAAACTGCTGCTAATAATGATCAAGCACAAAAAATGAAAGAATTTAGCCAAAAACAAGAACAACAACAGCAGGCCCAACAAATTCAGCAAACCACACAACAGCAGAGAAATGAAGTATTAAATGTTCCACCAGTAAATTCTAATCCAAACCCTAAAGAAGCAACTCCAATTTAATCTGGTGTAAGCCTATGTATGGCGAGCAAAATAAAAAATTGGTGGGGTAATTTAAAAACTTATGATAAGTTCTTTTTTATCACTTTTATTCCTGCGATACTTTTTACGCTTTGGGGGCTAAGTGACCTTTATATTAATTACTTTGATTTATTAAGTAAAGAAGATCACCTTCAATTCTTTCTTAGGTTTGCTTTTCCAATATCACTAGCCACCTTAATAACAGTTTTAGAACGCAACAAGAGAAGGAAGCTAATAAAAGATATAAAAACCTATTTGGATGAGTAGTGTAATATAGTTTATGGCTTTTATAATTAAAAGAGATGCTCCTCCACTACCACTCATCACAACCTCAAGAGCTTTTGACTCTTCTGGCGAGCAAGTTGGCTCAACAATTACAGGGAATATACCTAATAACTGGATAGAATTTCAAGATACTGTTACCTCTGTTATTTTTGCAAACGACAATAGTGTGACCAGTATTGGAGCTTATGCTTTAAATAGTACTTTTGCAACCAGTCTCACAATCCCTAACAGCGTAACGAGTATTGGGGAGAGTGCGTTCGCTTTTTGCATTGATCTAAGCACAATCACATTACCAACTAATATAAACTTTACGAGTATTGAGACTTTTATGTTTATTAACTGCTTTAGTCTAACCACCATCACCATACCCAACAGCGTAACGAATATTGGGCTTGCTGCGTTCGATGGTTGCACTTCTCTAATAAGCATTACCATCCCCAACAGCGTGACGAGTATTGGGTTGCAGGCGTTCGGTGGTTGCACTTCTCTAATAAGCATTACCATCCCCAGCAGCGTAATAAGCATTGGGAACGCTGCGTTCAGATTTTGCAACAGCTTAAGCACAGTTCTTTGTTACGCTGCGCAATCAGCTTTTACTGGAAATGAAGCATTTCTCGAAACCGCTTCGCCATTAACTATACGAGTGCCTACTTCTGGACCTATTAGTGATACTTGGACAGCTGGAGCACAGTCCTTTCAAGGAAATGATAATGTTACAGTCGTAAAGGATTTGTAAAATAATTAATATGAGCTTAATAATTAAAAAAAATACAACCTTCAAAATTCCAAGAACAGGAATACAGGCTTTTCTTCCATCAAGTTTAGGTGGACTAGCTCTCTGGCTCAAGGCTGATGCTGGTGTTGCAACATTTAGAAATACATATATCTCTCAAATTATGCTTAGCGGAGGTACATCAAGTATTTTGAATAAAACATTTGTTGCAAGTGGAACTCCAGATCCTAATAATTATTATTCTTATTCCTTTGGCGAAAATAATGGTTATTTTATAACATATTCTCAAGATGATACACCTTATTATAATTTAAGATATATAGCACAAGGTACTGGAAATATAATTATTTTAAATTCAACTGACGGGATTAGCTGGTCTTTGGTATATAATATGCCAAATACAATAACAATATCTGGTATTACTGGAACGCACTCTTCTGCAAATAGAACGTACAATTTATATGCATACGATGGTGATAATAATTATTTTTATTTTAATGCATCTGGATCAGATTACTTTATATCAACAGGAAATGGTTCTGGTTCTGCTTCTACAAACTGGTTTTTATATAAGGTAGATCCAAATTCGCCCTATCCATTTTTAATTTCTACGGGACCGCTAAAGTCTTCTGCTCCATCTGGTTCTTGGACAAATAATCTTTCATCTGGATCTCCATCTAGCACATATATAGGAGTTGCAAATGGGACACTTCCAACTGGATCTGTGACAACATCAGAATATGGAGATTTTCTTGTAACAGCTTGGGCAGATCAAAGCAATAATGGAAACAATGCAACATCTTTTTCCAATAATCCTATTTATAATACCTCGGATTTGAATAGCAAACCGACCATATCACTAACATCAATGTCTGATTATATTGAAAGAGTATTCTCAATTTCAATAAATCCTCTTGGCGCAAGTGGATCAACGGCTTTTTCAGTTCAATATGTAGAAGATGTTTGTGGTTCTGGTGATGACAATGGACCAATATTTGGAAACTTTGGTGGATCAGAAGATACTTATGTATCAGCTCAAACTCATTATCCTTATGGTCCAGATTGTAATGTTTATGATGCTTTCGCAACAAGATTAAGAAAAAATGAGATTACGCCACCAGTAACTATTACAAATGTTTGGACTCTTTATTCTGTAAAAAGCACAAATAATGATTGGCAATCATTTGTTAATGGTCAACTAATGTATTCTGATCCTACTAATACTTATAGCAATTCAATAGGAGGAGATGAGACTCTTTATATAGGAAAACAAAATGCAGCTGGAACTTTTAACCTAAAAGGAAAAGTAGCAGAAGTAATCGTATACAATCGAGTCCTAACAACTATAGAACGCCAACAAGTCGAAGCTTATTTAAACCAAAAATATCAAATCTATTAATTTTTACTTAACTCTCTCTACTAAATAATATATATAAACTAATATAGCAAAGCAAATTAAAGTAGTAGAAAATGTCATATTGTTTCTTACACTAGATTAAAATATGTGTAATAGCATATATGCCTATAATTCAACCTAAAGATAACGAAAAACAAAACGACTACATGAATCGTTGCATGCATAAAATCAATAAAGATAATCCTAAAATGCCAAATAAACAACAAGTCGCAATTTGCTTAAATACCTATAGCAACCCAAAGAAAAAAGCTAAAGCAAACGAAATTGAAATAGACATGACCGAAGATATCAAAAACTTAAACAAAGCAGAAGAAGTTAAGACCGAAGCAAAAGCAGAACTTGACGGTAAAGGTGAAGTTATTCAAACAACCTTGATGCAAATGCAAAATCAATATAAAATTTTACATTGGCAAACAATGTCATTTTCACAACATGAATCATTTGATAAAATTGTAAGTAGTTTATCAGAAAATATTGATGAATTTATTGAAACATATATGGGCAAATATGGCAGGGTAATTGCTGCTGGAACATTTAATATTAATCTTGCTAATTACAAGGATACAGATTTTGTTGCTCTAACAAATAATTATATTGAATTTTTAATTGGATTAAGTAATGTACTAGATAAAATTCAAGATTCAGATCTATTAAATATTAGAGATGAAATCCTTGGCTCACTTAATCAACTAAAATATCTACTAACATTGGTATAAAATTATGAGAAAAAAAATCCATTATCTTGAATTTGATATCACAGAAACAGAAGCTTATCAAAAAACCTATAAAGGTAAAAAAAGAAGTTCACTAAAAGATAGCGACTTCTTATTTCCAGAAAGTCGTAGTTTTCCAATAGTTAGCCCACAAGACGTAAGAGATGCTATTAGTAATTTTGGTCGTATGGGTGGAAATATGAGTTATGATGCTTTTATTAAAAAATTGTATAAAAAAGCAAGCAGCAAGGGCCAAGATTTTGTTGACGCAATTCCAGAAAAGACTAGAAAAGAACATAAACTGTCCTAAGATATTAGGATGCACGAAGTATTAGCGATTTCAGATATTCACCTTGGCGATAAAGATTGTCAAGCCACTCAATTACTAAAAGTCTTAAAAAAAGAAAAAGCAAAAACAATATTAATTGTTGGCGACTTATTTGATCATCACAACTTAAATAGACTCAATAAAAATCATTGGAAAGTATTATCCAAATTAAGAAAATTAAGCAAAAAAAGCAAAATTATATATTTAATTGGTAATCACTGTTTCCTTAAAGCAGAATTTATGAGTATTCTTCTTGGTTTTGATTGTAGAGATGAGTATGAGTTTGATATAAAAGATAAGAAATTTATAGCAGTTCATGGTGATATATTTGATATATATTTTAGTAAATACAAAAGTATCACAGAATTTATAATTAAATTATATTATATTATTAGACACTATACTCCATTTGCTGATAATTTCTTTAAATTATTAAGAAAGAAAACAGAATCATTAGGAGAAAAAACTTCTAATATAAAAGAAAATGCTATTAAATACTGCGAATTTAATAACAAGGATTCAATTATTTGTGGTCATAGCCATAAACCTGAGCATGAATATGATAAATTTGAATATATTAATACTGGAAGTTTTTGTGAAGAAAAAGCGAGTTATGTTGTAATAGATAAGAAGGGCAAAGCAAATTTAATTTATTTAGATTAAATTCAAAATTAATGGTATAATACTGTTAATGAAAAGATATTGTACTTCTTGCGGCTCTGCCACAGAATATTCGGTTAAAAAACCAATTTTTTGTTCAAATTGCGGTAATTCTTTCGATAAAGTTCAAATTAATAAAGTAAGCCCTAAACCAATTCCAGAAAAAAGAACTATTAATCCAGTAGTAGCTAATAATCTAGATTATGAAATTGATAATGAAATAGATGATGTTAATGTTCCAAATATTTCTCAAATTCAAATAGATGTAGAGTCAGATAATAACCCAAAAGCTAAAGGAATAAAACTTGGAGAACTTTTAGGCACAAGCTCTCCAGGAGAGAAAAAGCCTAGAGAAAAAATTAAAGGTAAAAAAAATTCTAAGAAACAAATATTAGAAGATTTTGCAAAAGAAGCAGGAACAATTAAAAGATCAAAAAATTCTCAATGAAGTCTTCTAAATTAAGCTTCGAAGATAAAATTTCGGAGATAAACCAAGAGATTAATAAAAGAAGACATAAGTGGAATTTAACAACTTTAGCTTGGATGGATTTTAGTGATGTTTCCCAAATATTAAGAATACATATTTATAAAAAATGGAATCTATATGACCCAAAAAAACCACTAGCTCCATGGGTTAATCGTATCGTAAGCAATCAAATTAAAAATTTAATAAGAAATAATTACGGAAATTATTCTAGACCATGTTTAAGATGCGCAGCAGCAGAACAAGAAGACGGTTGCACAATTTATGCATCTCAATGTGGTAAATGTCCATTATACGCAAAGTGGGAAAAGAGTAAAAAATCAGCGCACGATATAAAATTACCAGTAGCATTAGAAAATCATACTCAAGAAGTTCACAATATTATCGAAGATGAGATTGATATTGAAAAAACTGCAAAAAATATTCATGCAAAAATGCAACAAGTACTCAAGCCAGTTGAATGGAAATTTTATGAATTATATTATATCAAACATAAGTCTGAAGAAGAGTCAGCAAAATTAATGGGATATAAGACTACAGAAAAGAATAGAAAGATTGGTTATAAACAAGTTAAAAATCTTAAAAAATCCATTATGATTAAGGTTAAGAAATATTTATATAATGGAGACATAGATATTCATTAATATGAGTGAAAATTTACCAGAACTTACAGAAGAACAGCAATTAAATCTATTAAACGAATGGAATAATCGAGCAGATAATCCACCTTCATTAACTGAATTAGTTAAATTGGCTTTTGGCAGAGATGATCTTGACGGCAGAAGTAAAGAAGGCAAAGCTGTAAAACAATTTCTTGCAGCAAGACAAATTAAACCACGAAAGAGTCATGAATATCAAGCTAAAGGTCTTATAGAATTAACAGAAGATCAAAAAGAATACATCAGCAATAATTGTGCTACAATGACAGGACTTGAGATAGCTAAAATTTTATTTAAAAATGAATCATTAACAAATCTTTGCCAAGAAACAAGAAGCGTTCTTGATTACATGAAAACTATACCTAGCAATATTAAATATCTTAATGATGTAAATGAAAATGCTGCTACAGAAGTTTATAAAGCTCCACGAAGCGAAGAGAGAATGATTGTTAAAATTAATAAGTATATATTAGATGGAATTGACAAAGAAAAAATTACCCCAAGACAAAAGAAAGAAGTAAATTCTTTGATTGGCTATATGAATACTTATAGATTTACTCATCAAATTAATCTTTATAGCGATGAAAATGATAGAGATCTTTTCGAAAGCAGTTTCGTTAGATATACTTACGATAAAAGTGATTTAACTCAAGAAGAAGTAGATCAATATATCGTGTTAGCTACAGAAGTCGTAATATCATCTAGTATTCAACAAACAATTACAGCATTACAAGATCAAATAGATATAGCAACTCAAGAAGATGGTAAAATTCCAATGGCAGTAGTAGAAGCTAGCAGCACGGCAAGAAAAGAGTATAATGATTGCGTTAATCGTCAACAAAAATTGCTACAAGATCTCAAAGTTAAAAGAAGCGAAAGACTTAGCAAGCAAGTTAAAGAAAATGCGAGCATCTTAAATCTTGTTGAAATGTGGAAGCAGGAAGAGTCAAGACAAAAACTATTAAAAATAGCAGAACTCAGAAAGAATAGTATCAAAAAGGAAATAGAACGCCTTGGTACAATGGACGAATTAAAAGCTAGAATACTTGGAATATCAGAAGACGATATTTTAAACGGATAATTTTATGTCAGTTATATGCAAAATAGATGGAAAAGAGTTTCCAAGTGAGAAGGCATTGCATATGTCGCTCAAGGGCTATGGTTTTAATAAAGTTAAATATTATCAAACATATTTTGAAAGACGAGACTTATTAACAAATGAACTTATTAATTTTAAGACTAAAGAGCAATACTTAAATAGCGATTTTAACGATAAGAATAATATGAAAAAATGGCTAAAGCAACAGCCAATCGAAAAAGCTCAAGAATATTGTAAGCAACTATTATCTAAAAGAAAATATGACAAAAATTTAACCTATAGTCCTTCTCAAGTAGAGTTAAGAACAATTATGGCGCCATCTATACTTTTTTACAATAAAATATTTGATGATTATTATGATGTTTGCTCAACTTTAGGACTAGAAAATAGATTCATTCATCCAAATAATATAACAGATCAATTTAAAAACAAATTAAATAAAAAATCAATTATATATGTTGATACAAGAGAGCAAAGCTGGTTGAAATTTGACACAAAATTTGAGATCAAGACCTTACCATTTGGAGACTACTCTTGCAGTAACGATAATTGCAAATGTTTTATAGAAAGAAAAAGCTTGAGCGATTTCATCAGCACATTGAGCATTAAAAACTTTGATAGATTTAAAAATGAAATAGATCGAGCAAAGAAAAGTGGAGCATATTTGATTGTTGTAGTTGAAGAAAAACTATCTAACGCACTAAGCTTTCAATATCTTCCGCATATTAGTAAAAAGATAAAAGCAACTCCAGAATATATATTTCATAATGTTAGAGAATTACTGCAAAATTATGATAATCTACAATTTCTTTTTGTAGATGGAAGAGGAGAGATGACAAAGGTAATTGAGTCTATTTTTACATCAAATTGTTTTTACAGACAAATAGACCTTCAATTAGCTTATGATCTAAAACTATTATGATATATTCTCCAGATAAATATAAAAAAAATTATCCAGATATTAATACAGAATTAATGAATCTAAAAGGGATTCTTAATGATAAAGACGCTAAAATTTCTCTTGCTAAATTTTTAAGAGCTAATTTAGGTTTTACTACCGAACTTATAAGTGGAATTAAGTTAGCGCCATACCAAGAGATTCATCTTAAAGGTTTATTAAACAGAAACTTTAGTATGTGCGTATTTGGTCGAGGCTGTGGTAAAAGTTTTATAGCAAGTGTATTTTGTTTTCTTCAATGCGTTTTCGAACCTAATACTAAAATTCTAATTGCAGGACCAACCTTCAGAACAGCTAGATTCATATTTAATAATCTAGAGAAGATCGTAAATAGCAAAGGCGCAGAACTTCTTCAACAAGCTTTTGGTTCAAAAAGTAAAAGAAACGATCAATATGAATGGTCGATTAATGGTGGAAGCATTGTAGCTATTCCCCTAAGCGGAGAAAAGATTCGAGGATTTCGCGCTAACGTATTAGTGCTTGACGAGTTTCTTTTACTATCAGAAGATATTGTTAAAACCGTATTGATGCCATTCTTAGTTGCACCACAGAATATGAAAGAACGAATGGAAATTAGAGAAATGGAAGACACTTTAATTAGAGAAGGAGCAATGAAAGAAGAAGATAGAATGGTTTTTGAAAATAATAGTAAAATGATAGCTCTTTCTTCTGCAAGCTATACATTTGAAAATCTTTATAAAACATATAATGAATGGATAGAAAAAATATATTCAAAAGAAAACACAGAAGCATCTTATTTTGTATCTCAACTAAGTTATGAAGCTTTGCCATTAGAGATGATTGATAAAACCATTATTGAAGAAGCTCAAAATGGAGGATCAAGTCATAGCAGCTTTTTGAGAGAATATTGCGCAAGATTTATTGATGGTAGCGATAGTTATTTTAGCGCAAAAAAGATGGAAGATTGCACTATTCCAAACGGTCAAGCTCCTCATACCTTAATGAAAGGAACTTCTGGAAAAAAATATATTCTTGGTATTGATCCTAATATGAGTGATAGTCCTAATGCAGATTATTTTGCTATGGCAGTAATGGAGATTGATGAAGAAACAAAAACGGGTACATTAGTTCACACTTACGCTGGATTAGGAAATTTAAAAAATCACGTTAATTACTTTTATTATCTTATGACTAATTTTAATATTGTATTTATGATTTTGGATAATGCTGGAGCGGACATATTCCTTTCTGCTTGTAATCAATCTGAACTATTTAAAACTAATAATCTAGTAATCAATACTTTTGAATTTAATTCTGATTTAGAGGGCGTAGATTATGAACAAGAAGTTCGTAAAGTTAGAAATATTTATAATTTAGAATCAAAGAAGATAGCTTTCAATCAAGTCTTTACAAGCAACTTTATTCGTAAAGCTAATGAACACTTACAAGCTTCTATTGATTATAAGAAAATATGGTTTGCTAGTAAAACTTGCGCTAATGATAATTTCTTTGAAACTGTATTCGGCCAAAGTATCCCATTAGAGTTAATGAAAACAGAAGAAAAGAAAGACTGGTCTACTTTAGACTTTATCGAAAATCAAGACGATTTTATTTATCAAACCAAAAAACAATGCACTCTAGTAGAACACTCATCTACAGCTAGAGGCACTCAATCCTTCGATTTACCCCAACACTTGAAAAGAAGTAGCTCATGTAATAAAGCTAGAAAAGATAATTATTCTGCACTTTTATTAGGAAATTGGGGTTTAAAGTGTTATTATGATATAATGAACGCTCCAAAAGAAGACATATCTCAGACTTTCACCCCAATAATGATAAAATAAGTGTAATATTTAACAATATATGAGCAAAAAAACTAAAAAAATTGAAGAAACCAAAGCCTCAGTAGAATTTCCACTACCACAAGATCAAGTAACGCCACTTATGGTATATGGAACTGATGTATCAGACAAGAAAAGAGCAAAAATAGCAGAGATTAGGGCTTCGACTGGCATGCGTAGAAATGCTGCAGCAGATATAGAAAGAACTAGTAGATTTACTAATATTGATACAGGTATTATTCCTTTTAGATATTCTAATTATGTTAAAAATCTCTCTACTTTAGATGTTAGAGATGCTATTATTTTGTGTCAAAAAGCTTATTATAATGTAGCTATTTTCAGAAACACAATCGATTTAATGACAGAATTTTCTGATAGTCCAATTTACTTAACTGGTGGAAGCCAAAAATCAAGAGAATTTTTTGAAGCATATTTTAAGAAAATCAATCTATCAAGCTTCCAAGATCAATTCTTTAGAGAGTACTACAGAAGCGGAAACGTATTCACTTATAGATTTGACACATCTTTAACTAGCGAACAACTTTTAAAAATAACACAAACTTTTGGTTCTAAATTAAAATCAATTGCTCAAGACGGTTCAGTTAAACTTCCAGCAAGATACACAATTGTTAACCCAGCAGATATCTATGTTGGTGGAACAGTTAATTATGCTTTTAATGTTTATTATAAATTGTTGAGTGATTACGAATTAGAAAGACTAAGAGATCCAAAAACAGATGAAGATATTGAAGTTTATAATAATCTTCCCCAAGATGTTAAAGATAAGATTAAAAGTAAAAACAATTCTTATATTCTTGTTCCACTAGACAAAAGTAAACTCGCAGCAGTATTTTATAAGAAGCAAGATTACGAGCCACTTTCTATTCCAATGGGTTTTCCTGTTCTTGATGATATTAACTGGAAACTTGAAATGAAGAAGATGGATATGGCGGTAACAAGAACAATGCAACAAGCAGTTTTGTTAGTTACTATGGGAGATACTCCTGATAAAGGTGGAGTAAATCAAAAGAATCTTCAAGCGATGCAACAATTATTTGAAAATCAAAGTATTGGAAGAGTTCTTATCGCTGATTATACAACAAAAGCTCAATTCGTTATTCCAGATATTGGTAATTTAATTGGACCACAAAAGTATGAAGTAGTAGATCGCGATATTCAAATTGGATTAAATAATATTCTTATTGGTAATGAAAAATTTGCAAATACAAGTATTAAAGTTCAAGTATTTGTTCAAAGATTAAAGCAAGCTAGAGAAGTATTTATCAATGAATTCTTGATTCCAGAAATAAGAAGAATGAGCAAAGATATTGGTTTTAAAAATTTTCCAACTCCAACATTTCAAGATATTGATATTAAAGATGATGTTCAATACTCTAGAATTTATAATAGACTAGTTGAGTTAGGAGTATTGACCGCAGAAGAGGGATTAGCTGCAATTGATACTGGAAGACTACCAACTCAAGAAGAGTCTGTACAATCTCAAAGAAAATTCAAAGAATTAAGAGACGAAGGTTTGTATCAACCACTTATTGGTGGAAGTGCAGCTGGTCAAGCTGGTAGACCATCTGGTTCTACTGGAATACCTCAATCGACAAAAAACGTAAAACCAATTGGCGCAAAAGCTTCATTCTCAGTTGTTAAAATTAAAGATAACATCTTAGCATCTCAAAATCTAGAAGAAGAAGTTAAGTCTGCTGTTAGGAAAAAGTTTAATGTTAAAAAATTAAGCAATCAACAAAAAGAAAGTGCAGAAAATATATCTGAAATTATTATAGCTAATGAAATTCCAGAAAATTGGACAGCTAAAATCGAAGAATATATAGAAAAACCCTTTGATCAAAATCAAGACCAAATCAACAATATTCAAGAGATTGCGGCTGAACATCAAGTCTCAAATTACATAGCTTCATTGTTGTATCATAGTAAAGCTTAAAAAGTGTAATCCTATACAAGGATTAAGGTTATGGCCAGAAATAGAATAATCTACAATGTAGAAGGTTTATATGTTGCTCCATATAGTGGAGAACAAAATGCGAGTTCTGATTATTATTTGGCTAATAATATTATTCTTAAAAGATTAGAAAAAATACAAAATTTTAATTATTCAATTCAACAACCAAGATTAAATGCCCAAGGTTTTGGTCAAAAACAAAATATTTTTCAAGGCGTAAACACATCCCCAGAGGTTGCTTTTAATTTTTCTTATATTCCTGATGGGGTTACAAATGAGAATAGGTTAAATTTTAATGTTAATCATTTTTCTGGATTTAATGCACCAATGTTTTCTGGATTATGTACTAATAGCGGATTATTAAATGATAGAGATTTTTATCTTGTTATAAATAAAAATGTTGACGATTTGTTTTCTGAAAATGCAACATTAACAAATTCTTTAATTAATCCAACTAATGTTACTCAAGTAATAAACTCAAATAGTCAAAATTATGGACTATTACATTTTCAAAACTCTTATCTCAATGAATATTCTTTTAATGTTTCACTTGGAAATTTACCAGTAGTAAATCAAAGTTATGTTGCAGATAATATTGTTTTTTATACTAGTGGGTCTGGAGTAAAGTATACTTTCTTAGATTTAAGATCTGGAATAAATCAAGCAAGTAATGATACAATCATTATTCCAAAAGCTTTAAATTACAATCAAAACACAATAAGTGGACAAAATATTCTTTTGCCAGGAAATGCTAGTGTTACTTTTTATACAAATAATACTACTGGAGTTTTATTTTATAATGATATAATTCAAAGCTTAGATTATTCATTATCTTTTAATAGAAAATCTTACAGAGCAATTAATTACAAATTCCCATTATTAAGAAAAATAGAATTTCCAATTAATGGAAAATTAAATACAAGTTTTATTATTAAAGAAGATCTTTCTGGCTCGTTTTTCGATACATTAAATAGAGATGAAGATTACAATATTATTGTTAATTTCAACAATAGTAAAGTCGGAGTAGATGCAACAAAATTAATCTTTAGTGGCTGTAAATTTACAAATATTAACTACGATTCTTCTATCGGAAGCAATAAAACTGCCACATTAAGTTTTGATTTTAATCTTGATCCAGATTTTGGAAGAAGAGGATTATTTGTTAGTGGAAATGTATTGTATGGAGTTTTGAATAATACAAAGAAAGTATTGATATTTTAATTTTTAATATATATAATATAGTGTAATATCTTATGAAAACTATGCTATCTAAAATATTTGGCCCTAATTGGAGATCTAGCTCATCTGGAATTGCTACGGTTGTAGCAGTTTGCACAGCAATAGCAATTCATTCAGATCCAAGTCTAGTAGCCTTTCTTCCAGATAAGGCAGAAATTTATATTCTTGGAATTGCAAAATTAATCGCAGTTGTTTCTGGAATAGTTTTTGCACTTACAGTAAAAGATGCAGCAGTTACTGGTGGAACAGTAGCTCAAACAAGTGAAGCAAAAGATAGAACAAATGGAGAAAACATATGAATAAATTACAATTAACCGCAGTTGCTCTTTTGAGCGTATTTCTTGGCGCTTGCGCTACAACCAATACTGGAAAAGTTGATGTTGCAACAAGTGTTGAAAATACTCTTCCTTATGTTAAGCCAGCAGTAGTATTAGCTTGCACTGTTGTTCTTGATCAAGCAGTTTCTGGTAACGATAGAATTGAAAAAGCTAAAATGATTAATCATGTTGCAGCAATTGTAGAAGGATTAACGGCTGGAAATACTCCGACTCCAGAACAATTACAAAAAGCTCTTAACGATTATCTTCCAAGTGAAAAAACTCATTGGGCAAATTATGTTACTGTAATCAAAGATCTTTATGCTCAACAATTTGCAAGGCTAGATGGTAATACCGCACTTGCTATTAAGGTACTTAACGCTATTGCATCTGGATGTAAAGATGCTACAGCAAGTTACGTAGAGTAATTATGCCAACTGGAATACTCCAAGCATTACTCTCAGCAGTATCTGGAATATTCGCAGCAATCAATAACGTATTCGGCGCAAAGAATACAAAAGAAATGAAAGAGCGTCAAGAAGCTCAAAAAGAAGTCCACTATCAAAGTGAAATAGAAAAAGAAGTACAGGAGAAAAATCTTGAAGAAGTTCGCAAGCGTATTAGCTCTTAATTTTTTTCTAATTGGTTGTGCTACTGTGACACCAAATAAAATAGAAGATGACAAATCTTCATATGACGCAAGTACTCCAAAGCAATATCAAAAAGATAATAGTGGATTAATTTCTTTTGTTGGAGATGATGCGTTAATTACTTCTCAAGCGCGCGAGAGATATAATAATTTAATTAGCATGTATAAAATTAAATTTAAAAAAGAAAAAGCAATAGAACTAAAAATTGATTCTGGTATCAAACCTTATAAAGATAATTTTAATAATGAATTATATATTATTGATAGCGAACATCTTGTTTATTTTGGAGTTCTTAATAGTTGGTTAAAAGAAAAAGTCCCAGCAGATAATATACTAGACAAGACGATAGATAAAATAAATAATTAAATAAAATGGGTCGCTTACAAGTTAATTCTAATTTAAGTAAAAATAACAAGATTTCTATTAAAAAACAAAATCTTGGTCGTGGAAAAATAAAAATAAATAAACGAACTAATTTATTTACATGTCCTTTTGAAGTAGATACAGATACATGTCCAGCCGTGAATCCTCTTGACGGTCCTGGATGGTATCTAGCAAGCAGTACTTCTAGAATTGGAAAAACTACAGCTCCAGATGGTTCTAATACAGCAGTAGAATATGAATCTTTGGACACAGGTAACTCTTTTGTATCTCAAGGATTTCTTGAATACTGGAGACCATATACTAAATATGAATTTTCTATTTGGGCAAAATCAACTCTTGGAGTGGCTACTGATGGTCAAATAGTAAACGTAACAAAAGACGGAGGTGGCGACAGAGTAGTTATAGAAGCGCTTGGAAACTTAACTTCTACATGGCAAAAGTTTACTATAACATTTACTACTGGTCCTAGCATGAATAGTTATATAACTGCGTTTTTTGTGCAGATATTACCGCAGGAGTAAGGTTTGCTTTATGGGGCGCAGAAATGTATAGATATGATTAATTATGTTAAATAAAAAATCTTTAGATCTTGTTCTTGCATTTGAAATTGGTGGTGGCGAAATTATTATAATAAACTCTTAAAATTGTGTAATCTAATATACAATGAAAACAGAAGAATTTCCAGCAGATTTTATAGCATCTTTAGCAGATTTTATCACAGATGCTGGCCCTGGATATGATGGAGGATTTGTAATGGATACATCTTATGTTCCAGCAACTTCAACATCTCCAGGAACAGCGGGGCAAATTACCGCAGATAGTAATTATCTTTATTTTTGTAAAGCTACCAATCTATGGGTTAGAACAGCTCTAGCTGAATGGTAATATAAAATGGGCGAAATTTCTTTTTCCTATAATCAGGCAAAAAATAATACACTTTTAATTTCTAAACAAAATCAAGGACTAGGATACCTATCAACTTATCTTCCGTATGAAGTAGCATCACAAACTGGTCTTTTAAATTTATATGATTATAGTACATATTATCCTTCAACTATATCATCTCCAGGTTCAAGTGGACAATTAGCTTCAGATGGTGATTATATTTATTATGGTGCAGGAGATAATAACTGGATAAGAGTTTCCATGGCTGAATGGTAAAATATAAAAATGCTTTCAAAAAAATCTCTTGATCTTGTTTTAGAATTTGAAGTTGGTGGTGGAGAAAATTATTACAATAAATTTTTAAAAAATCCAGCATGGCCAGGAGAGCAAAGTGGAGTAACTATTGGCGTTGGTTACGATTTGGGTTATGTAAATAAAACAGAATTTAGTGAAGATTGGAAAGATCTTCCTAAAGAAACTTTTGATAGATTATATAAAGTAGTTGGTATTAAAGGATATAATACAAAAAATCTTATAAGAGGATTAAAAGATATAACTATTCCTTGGGAACTTGCGCTAAAAGTATTTAATAATAAAACTGTAACTAAATTTTATAACTTAACTCGTAATACATTTCCAAATTTTGATAATCTTCCAGAAGATGCAAAAGGTGGATTGGTTAGTCTTGTATTTAATAGAGGAGCAGCTTTAGAAGGTGATCGTCGCCGCGAAATGAAATTAATAAGAGATGGTATGAAATTAGTATCGAACTATGATCAAAAAGCTTTATCATTTATTGCTAATCAAATAAGAAATATGAAAAGAATATGGATTGGTGGAAGCATAGAAAAGGGCATGAGTAGAAGGCGAGACGCAGAAGCTAAATTAATAGAAGAATCATTAAATGTGTAATAACTATTATGAAAAAATTAATATTGATACTACCTTTATTTTTATTAATTAGCTGTTCTGAGCCGAATTATGAAAGCAGAGAATTACCAACTAAATATCCAGAAACTCCCACTATGGGTTCTGCAGATGATGTAACCAAAGAATTATACAAAAAATAATTAAAATTAATTAAAAATATAACGTTTAGGTGTATATTATATATAAGAATATGAATTACAATTCTGAACAATACGGCTTTGATTTGATTAAAGCTAAAAGATCTGGTCGAAAATCCGCAGCTCAAACACCATCAAAACCTTCAGAAAGAAAAAAAGGTTCTTCTCGTAATAAACCTGGAAGTGCAGGCACAAAAAGCGATAAAGCTATTGAATTTTCTAAAAAAGTAATTGAAGCTCTTAAAAATAAAGTTAAAGAACACAATAGTAAAAATAAGAAAAAAGTAACTCTTGGTCAATTAAAAAAAGTATATCGTCGTGGTGCAGGAGCATTTTCTTCTTCTCACAGACCAGGAATGACTAGAGGTGGTTGGGCTATGGCACGCGTAAATATGTTTTTAAAAATGGTAAGTGGTGGTAAAGTAAAAGATTCTTATAGAAAAGCTGATAGTGATATTGCTCGTGGTTCATCTAATAATTATATAATTGAAGCTAATTTTGAACCAGATGATGAAGATTTTGCCCAAGCACAAGAAGATATTAAAAATTTTGATTTAAATGATTTTGATTTTAACAGTGCAGAAGAATTATATCTAGAAGATGAAGACGATGGTGTAACTATTTACGGATTAGGCAATAACATATAAAAATATGAATTTTGAATTTACAACCACATTTGCAAATTTACAAGTTAAACCACTAGTTAGTGAAGAGAAAGATAAATATCTTTCATTAGCTTCTATTGATAGTTTAAAGAAATTTGTACCAAATATTGACACAGACAAGAATATTGATCTTCTTCCTATTGCTTTTGATGCTTGCGTAGTTAATAGAGTTAATAAAAATGGTGATGTAGTAGACTCTTCTACAGCAGTAGAAATGCTTAAAAATTTCGTTAATAAACCAATTAATGTTGAACATGATAGAACAAAAGTTGTTGGTTGCATATTAACGGCTAGTTTTAGTAAGTTCGGCGATAATAAAGTTATCACAGAAGATGAAGCCAAAAAGATGAAAGAACCTTATTATATTACTCTAGGTGGAGTAATCTGGAAAATTATTAATCCTCAATTATCTAATCTTATCGAAGAAAGCAATGATCCTTCTAGCGAAAATTACATGAATGTTAGCGCTAGCTGGGAGCTTGGATTTAATGAATATGATTTAGTTCTATTAAATGGCAATAATAAAAATCTAGAAGATGGCACATTTGTATCTAATGAAAAAGAAAAAGAGAAATTAAAGAAAAATTTAAAAGCTTTTGGTGGCTCTGGTAGAGTAGATAAAAATACATCTATTTATCGTCAAGTATTAGGAAATGTTATTCCATTAGGAATAGGTTTAACAGCCAATCCTGCTGCTGATGTTCAAGGAGTAGCCGTCAAAGACGAAAATCAAATGGATATTGAATTATCCAAAACAGAAGAAAATGACCAAATGTCAGACTCTTCAGAAGTATCTTATGAAAATAAAATTTCACAAGATGAAGAAAATACTGTAAATGAAGAAGGAGTTATAAACAGAATAATTATGAAAATAGAAAATATCAACCAAATAACAGACGAGCTTTTGAAGCAAGTAACTGCTTCTAGCGTAGCCGATTTCATTCAAGACGAGCTAAAGAAAGCCTCAGAAACTTTCGTAGCCGAAAGAACTGAAAAAGATAACGCTATTAAAGCCGCTCAAGAAAAATACGAATCACTTTCAACAGAGAGTGGAAAAGTAAAAGAAGAGCTAGAAAAACTCAAAGCTATTCTTGCTCAATTAGAGGAAGAAAAAGCTGCTAAAATTAAAGAAGAAGCATTTAACATAAGAATGGCTTCTCTTGACGAAGAATATGATCTAACAGATGAAGATCGTCAAGTTCTAGCTACTGACGTAAAAGATTTGAATGATGAAACTTTTGCTGCTTACAAAAATAAGATGGCCGTTCTTATGAAAGAAAAAAGTAAAATGGCTAAAAAAGCAAAAGAAGAAGAAATGAAAAAAGCTAAAGCCTCTGAAGTTACTCAAGTAACCGAAGAAGTTAAAGCTTCAACAGCTTCTGAACAATCTGCAACCGAAGTTGTAGACGAAGTTCTCGATAATTCAAATATCGAAACAAATTCAATTCCAAATTCAACAACAACCGTTGAGCCTTCGCTACGTGAAAAATATAGCAAAGCTTTCGGTCTTGAAGGATTTGATATTAAATAAACAAATAAGGAGAAAAATACTATGGCACATACATTAAGACCATTCAGAGATTACAGCGAACATGATGTAGTCAACCTATTTGCTTACAGTGGAGCTCAAGACGCTAATGGCGTTATTGCCACTGCAGGTACAGTAGTTAAAGTTATCGGAAACGGTTTTCAACCAATCGTAGCCTCTACAACTCCAGGTGGAACAGGATTTCTAGGTGCAATCCCAGTTGATCTAGCTGGTGCAGTAGGCGCAGGATTTACAAATGTAGTTTCTGATCGCTATGCTTTAACAGCAAAAGTAACAGCTGCAACATCAGGCGTAGCGGCTCTCGGAATCACATTAGTAACCACCCAAGAACTAGACGAAAACGGCCAAAAGCTCGTTCACTTCCCACGCAAAGCTGCTGAAAAGGGAGTAGTCGTCAGTGGACAAGGTGTTCCAGTTCTAACTAGAGGCGTTGTAGTCTATAGTGGAACAGAAATTGCTAACACAGCCGCTGTTGGCGCAGGAGTTTATCTAAGTAACCTAAATGCAGGTGAACTAAGTACAGTTGACAGTACTGCTAATGGTACAACACCAAGCAATAAAGTCGGCAGTCTACTTAGCAAACCAGTAAATGGTGTTGCTCTACTCAAACTCAACTTCTAATTTAAGGAGAATTATAAAAAATGAAAATCAAATTAAAAAATACACCAGAGCAAGTTGAGCTTGTAAAAGCTATGGGTAGCAGAGATGTTACAGTAGCTCGCGAAGCTTCAGAAGCTTTTGCTGCTTTCATTGGACCAGTCGTAAGTAAGGTTCTAATGCAAGCTGGCACAGCCAGTGCAATCTACACTGATGCACCCTATGATGCAGATGATAATCCTAGTCTTCCTCTTGATCTATGGTTCGACCAAAGTCAAGATTATGTTACAGTTTGGAGTCAAAATGTAGCAGGCGGACTTCCTTCTTCAGCAGTAGAAGGCTTCAGTGAGTTGAAAATTTCAACATACCGCCTCGATGCAGCAGTCAGCTTCTTAAAGCGCTATGCTCGTACTGGCCGTATTGATGTAGTCAGCAAAGCAGTAGAGAGAATGAGCAATGAAGTTCTTGTAAAACAAGAACGTAATGCTTGGGCAGTAGTATTAAAAGCCCTTGCAGAAGCTCGTACTCCAGCCGTTGGCACAAACAACGGAGTTTCTGGTGGTCAAATCATCAACGCTTCAACAGCTGGTTCATTTGCATTAAATGATCTAAACAATCTAATGACGCTAGTAAAAAGAATTAATACCTCTTATGCTGGTGGTACAACCACTGATTCATACGGACTAACAGATTTATTTATTAGTCCAGAAATCAAAGCTGATATCCGTGCATTCGCTTATCAACCATTCACCACAACTGGCACAGCAGGAACAAATCTTCCTGATGGTGTTCGTGAAGAAATCTATCGTGGTGCTGGCGCTCAAGAGCTTTATGGCGTAACCCTCCATGAACTCGTTGAACTAGGCGTAGGCCAAAAATACAGCGCTCTATTTGATGCATTCAAAGGTTCACAAACTTTTGATAGTGTTACAAAAGAACTCGTAGTTGGTCTCGACCTAAGCAGAGAAGGCTTTATCCGCCCAATCGCTCGTCAATCTGAAAGCGGTGGAACATTCACCGTTCTTCCAGATGATCAATTCGTTGCTCGCTCTGAGAAAACTGGTTTCTACGGTTCTCTCGAAGAGGGTCGCGTTTGTATCGACGGTCGTGTAGTCGCTGGACTAATTGTCTAATTAATAATTAGATAAAAATTAAAGGCCCAGTAGGTTTATCCCTACTGGGTCTTTTTTTGAATAAAACATTAGAAATTGGTGCTATTAGATTTATAATATAGTAAGGAGATATTATGAGCAGAAAAAAAGTAAATTTAGAAAATATGAGTCAAACCCACGGAAAGATTGAAAATATTCAATATAAAACACTAGATCAAATTTGGGGTGATAATGTCAATTCAAGATATCAAAGCACTAATGAGAAGGAATATGTCAATTTTCTTAACGACATGAACAAGAGTGACCTGCAATCTCATGCTAATAAAATCGGTTTAGTGCCTATTGATAATCGCGAAACACTTACAAAAAGATTAATTGCAGAATTTAGAAAACATGTTTCACTTTTTAATATTCCAAAATCAAAAGAAAGCACTGTTAGTTTAAATAAAAAAGCAAAAGATATTCTATCAGAAGGTAAGTGATATTAATAAGAAAACTTTTATTTAGTAAAAATAAAAGTGTAATTTTTATTAAATGAGTACTCCTACTGGAAATCTATATCTTCAAGCCTACAATGCAGAGTTAAATAAATATGTAGAGCTACCATCGAGTTTAGGAGCACTTAGTTTTTATCTATCTCCAAGTGGTTTTGCTTCTAGCCGAACTGCGAATTTTAGTGGTTTTGCATTTTCTAGACCACTTAAAGTTAATGGTTTGGAAATGATGCCAATAAATATTGGAGTAAATAATCTTACTGGAAGTGGTGTATTTCAACAAAATATTGGATTATTTAATAATAGTTTTTTCGATAAAATAGATTTTGTTAAAACTGGTTATTTAGGAGGATTTAATATTGGTTATTTTAATGTTGCAGCAAATAGCATCAATAGTTATAATTTTGGTTATTTTAATAATCAAGTAGATTCCTTAACTTCTTTTAATATTGGCGCAGCAAATTTTAATTCTGGATCAGATTCATCATGTATTGTTGGTCAAGATAATATTCTTAGAACTGGAAGTTTTGTATATTTTATTGGCAAATCTAATAATATAAAAAGTGGTTCAGAGGTTATCGTGTTTGGAAATAGTAATGTTTTAAATGAATTAACTAATAGTTCTATTTTTGGACAAAGCAATGAAATCTCAGGTTCATCTTATTTAAATTTATTTTGTGACGCAAATACTGTAATAAATACGTCTAATTTAAATAATTTTGGAGAAGGCAATTCTTATAATAATGCTGTTGATATAAATTTATTTGGTATTGATAACACCCTAACAAATGCAACACAAGATAATATTTTTGGAAATTTAAATGTTTTAAATAATACAAGTCAAAATACAATTTTTGGTATATCTAATAGTTCAACTGGATTGCAAAATATTATTTTTGGTAATTTAAATACTGCTAATGGAATCGGTGAGAATATTTATGGTTCAAATAATATATTCAATCAAGATACAGCTCAAGATTCTATTTTTGGCAACGAAAATAATTTAAGTGGAACAGATGGTAATACTTTATTAGGAAATAATAACCAATTAAATCGATCAATAATAGATCAACTTTACAGAGTCGCGCTTACTGGTATTACTGGAGCAGGACCAACACTTTTCACTGGAATTACTGGTTATCAAATGCTTGGTGGTTATACTGGAACTACTAGCGGTGAAATGTTTGGTGGAAGTTTTAATTTCATAGTTGGAAATAACAATCAAACAAGTTTAAATGAATTTTCTTATATTTTTGGAGATAGTAATCAAGTATTAAATAATTCAACTTCTTATATATTTGGATCAAATAATTATCTAGAAAAAAGTAGTAATTCATATGCATTTGGAGAAAATAATTCTATTTCTGGTTTTGAAAATTATGTTATTGGAAATAATAATGAAGTAAGATCTGGAGATTATAATTCTATATTTATTGGAATTAATTATACTCCAACAGGAGCAAATAAAACCGCAACAATTTCTTTAGCAACAGTTGATAACAAAATAGAAATTAATCCATCTGAAATAAGACTTGATTCTATAAATAGACCAAAGATTAATGGTGAAAATATTATAATTCAAAGCGAATTCGATACCATAGCAAATTCATTAAATCAAAATGGACCAATGTTTACAACTAATACATTTCAAGATCCATATTATGATAAATTAGCTAATAGAATATTTATATCAGGTTTTAATTATGATTCTGGAGCATCTACTAGTTTAGTATCTCCCGCTCAAGAGTTTACGGCAACTTCTACTTTATTTTTAAATAAATTTAATATATTTAGCACAACCTCTTATGTTGGAGTTAGTGGATTTAATGTTATATATGGTAACCATACTGTATCACAATTCTCTCCAGCATGGCTAGTTGTTGATAGCTCAACCTCTGGAGTTTACTATAAAAATGATATTACTCCATTTAATGTAACACCCCAAAGTGGATGGTATGCTACTGGATTTATGGATGGTGGTCTTTTATATACTGGAACAAGTGTTGATTTTGGAGTTAACCTTGTAATGGGTACTAGATCAGGATATATGTCAGTTAGTACAGCTTCATTTGGAACAATGTATGTTCCATTCTTTTATTAATTCTTTTTAATTAATTTTTAATTGTTCGTGTAATTTATTATATGGCTACTTCATATAATATAGAAACTATACAAGGTGACAACATACAACTTTCCTTAAGAGTAAGAAATACAGATAATACACCAATAAATTTAAGTGGATACGATGTTAGAGGTGTTGTAAGATATGCTTACGGATACACAGGAAATGAACAAGTTTTATTAAATTTAAATCCATTTATTGTATCTGGAAATAATGGATCATCTTATCCATCTGGTATAGTAAATATAAATGTTGATTCTTATACAATGGCAGCTATTCCTGTTGGAGTTTTTGTTTATGATATAGAAAGATTTCCTTATGGAATACCAACTGGTAATTCTATAAAACTAATCAGAGGAAAATTTGTTGTAAGCCCAGAAGTAACATCTTTTTAATTTTATGGGAGATGTAATCGTAGATGTAATCTTGCCAAACGCAATCACAACGGATGTAACTTCTCCAAGTTTTCCTGCGAATGCTAATGTGTATATTCCTGGAGCCCAAGGTCCTCAAGGTCCAGCTGGTCCAGCTGGCACTGGCGCTGCTGATCTTTTTAAAATAATAAATGTAAGTGGACAAGCAGATTTAATTCCTACTGGAATAGAAACTTTAAGATTTGTTGCTGGTACTGGAATTTCAATACTAACAAATACAGATTTAAACCCTTATAAATCAATTAAAATTGATGCTTCTCCATTAAGCGGATATTTTGAGCGTGAAAATATATTGGGTTATAAGGCTAATCTTACGGCTGGATCAGATAACTACTATATTCAATATCCACAATCATTAAGTACTACGCCAAAATCAGTAGTTTGCACCTTTCAGAACACAATAGATGATATGGCCTATTATTTTAATATTGGTTCAATAAATAATTCTGGATTCTATATAAATTTTAGTGATAATTTACTAAATAATGGGTATTTTTTAAATATTCAAGTTAAAAAGTAAAAAATATGTGTAATAATGTGAAAGGAAATAAATATATATGATTAGTGCATTCAAACATCTTAGGCTTAGTGGATATAATTTAACTCCAGTTCAAAGTGCAGCTTGGGATAACAGCTCAACACTAAGACTTGGATTCGGAAATAGTGGTTTAGCTTACTATAGTGAACTTACTGGAATTAGTGGTTATTTAAAAAGTTTAATTGATGTAGCGAATGCTGACGTAAATAGCGTAAATAATTTAACAGGTAATCTTTATATAACAGGTGGAGATGGAATTACTATAGATGTAAATTCTTCACTTGGTGAAATTAAAGTAGTAGGCAATAGTGGATATTTTCAAGCTCTATCAAATCAAGTTTCTAGCAATTTAGCACTAACTGGTAGTAATCTATATAACTTATTTACTACATTTACTGGTTCAAGTACTGCGTCTATTGGAATTATAAGTGGACAACTTACAGCTACTGGTAGTCTTTTAGATAATAAAATCAACTCCTTAAGTGGCTATGTTAATACTCAAGACAGTTTACTAAGCCAACGAATCGTAAATACTGGCAGCATTTTAGATAATAAAATAGATAGCTTAAGTGGCTATGCAAATGCAACATATGTTGCAAAAACTAGTCAACAAGTATTTTCTACAACATTAAATGTTGGATTAGATGCATATCAAATTAATTTCCCAGTAGCTTTCGGATCTACACCAAAAGTATTAGCAACTCTTGAAGTTCCTGGAGATGTAATGTATAACTTATCAACAAAATCAATTGGCACAGCTGGATATACAGGATTACTTTCTGATAATATTTTAGAAGCTGGAGCAAAAATCCATACTTTTGCTTCCACACAATAATTAACTAGTGTAATATTCACTAGAATAATAGAATTAATAATTCTTTTACTCTTTAGTTCGCCTTAAAAAGCGACAGTTTGGCCTAAAAACCAACAAAAGGAATAAAAAGAAAAATGGCACAGATTTTTAAAGCTAAAACATTAGTAGCCAACACTGGAAAGTTTGCCTATGAAGTTTCTGGGCCAAATTTAGTTTACAATACTGGCAATCAAAATATAGATGGATCTAAAAATTTCTATATTCGCCCAACTGTAAATGGTACTGGAGTTTTATTAAGTGGTGAAGCAACTAGTCTTCCATCTACAATAGTTTATACCACTGGCAATCAAACCATCTCTGGAACTAAAACTTTTATACAAGATACAGTATTTGGCGACTCGGCACAAGGGGATTTTTTAGTTATTTCTGGTAATACTTTCACAATATATGGAAGTGGTAATTTTACTAGTGGACTCTTTGTAAATGGAAATCCAGTTCTTACTGGAATAGATTTAAGTTCGTATGCTACAAGTGCTAATTTATTTATAACTGGTTCTACTTTAAATAATAAGATCAATAGTTTAAGTGGATATGTAAACTTTCAAGATGTTATCTTTAGTGGTCAAATAGCATTAAGTGGAAGTAGACTTGATAACAAGATAAATTCGTTAAGTGGATTATTTACGTCTTATACTGGATCTTTAGATACAACATTTGCGACAGATGCTCAATTATTTAATACTGGCTCGACTTTGGACAATAAAATCAATTCTCTCAGTGGATACGTAAATTCACAAGACAATATATTTAGCGGTCAGATATTCAACACTGGTAGTAGATTAGATAATAAAATAAATTCTATCAGTGGTTACATTAATTCTCAAGATATTTTATTCAGTGGGCAAATATCGCTAACTGGTAGCAATCTTAACGATAAGATAAATTCTCTAAGCGGTTTATTTACAACTTATACTGGAAGTTTAGATGCTACATTCGCAACTGATCTTCAATTATTTAATACTGGATCGACTTTAGACGCTAAGATTAATAGTTTGAGCGGATACGTAAATTCTCAAGATAATATCTTTAGTGGGCAGATAAGTTCTACTGGATCTAGTTTAGATTTTTCTAAAGAAAATCATATTATTGAAGACCGATCCTTTATTCTTAATGGATTTATTATGAATTCATTACCTGAAGGAAGAAATGTTCGTTACTCTATTTCATTTGATGGAGCAACAACGAATTATAATTTAACTCTTCCTTCTGTTGGTCAGACTGGCGATAAATTTTATTTATCTTTAACTACACCTAGCAATACTAACTTAAATATTAACCGCGTAATTCCTGGTCCACCAGGTTTTACTTTAATTGAAGCTGTTGCAGCGGGAACTATATTTAATAAAGGATATTACATTAATCAAATATTTGATGGAACTACTATCCCAAATTATATATCAATGGATAATTTAATGGGATTCGCTTCTATAATAAATCTTAATTTAAGTGGATCTATATTAAATAATAAAATTAATTCGCTGAGTGGATATATTAATTCTCAGGATATTATATTCAGCGGTCAAACATTTAACACGGGCAGCAGACTAGACAATAAAATTAATTCTTTAAGTGGCTGGTCAGCATCCTCGGCAAATCTTTTTGCTACTGGATCTGCGCTATACAACAGCATCGTTTCTTTAAGCGGTCTATTCACAGGATATACAGGATCTCTAGATGCTAATTTCGCAACTGATGCACAATTATTCACTACTGGATCAAGTCTAGATAATAAAATTAACTCTTTAAGCGGCTACGTTAATTCACAAGACAATATTTTTAGTGGCCAAATATTTAATACGGGTAGCATATTAGATTCTAAAATTAATTCGTTGAGCGGTTATGTTAACTCACAAGATATTATTTTTAGTGGACAAACTTTCAGTACGGGTAGTAGATTAGATAACAAGATTAATAGTCTAAGTGGATATGTTGATAGTAAAGACATCATTTTTAGCGGTCAAATAGCTTCTACTGGTTCTAATTTATATAACAGCATTATTTCCTTAAGCGGTTTATTTACAGGGTACACTGGAACTCTAGACGCTAACTTCGCAACAGACGCACAATTATTTACTACGGGTTCTATTTTAGATAATAAGATCAATTCGTTAAGTGGAATTTCTGTATTAACTTCTGGTAATCAAACAATAAATGGCATAAAAACTTTTAATAGTGGAATAATTTTTCCTAATTCTGCTAATGGATCTCCAATTAATTTTGCTCAAACAAGAGCTATTAATTTTCAATCTCTTGGAGGAATTAATTCAGCCGCTATATATGGAACTTATAATGGTTATCCAAAAATTGCAGTAGCATTGTCTCAAGCAGCTACCCCAACACCCTCTTTTCCTTTAGAAGATTTGATAGAAATTAAAGGAAATTCATTTGGTTCCCCAGCATTATCTTCTGTAATAGCATCTAATATTGCTATAACTATTTCTGGTAATCAAGTATTAACTGGAGTAAATCTTAGTTCTTACGCTACAGTTGCTAATTTGTTTTCTACGGGTTCTATTTTAGACAATAAAATTAATAGTTTAAGTGGAGCATTTACATCTTATACTGGAAATTTAGATGCTAATTTTGCAACTGATGCACAATTATTTACCACGGGATCAACTTTAGACAATAAGATCAACTCTTTGAGTGGGTACGTCAATTCACAAGATATTATTTTTAGCGGTCAAACTTTCAACACTGGTAGTAGACTAGATAACAAAATCAATTCTCTTAGTGGTTATATAAATTCTCAAGACATTGTTTTCAGTGGGCAAATATTCAATACTGGAAGCATATTAGATAATAAAATCAACGCTCTAAGTGGATATGTTACAGGAATCACTGGAACATTTGGTACATTACCAGCAAATTTATATTCTACTGGTGCTACTTTGGATGCAAAAATCAATTCTTTAAGTGGATATGTCAATTCCCAAAATATCATATTTAGTGGTCAGACATCCAACACAGGAAGCAGATTAGACAACAAGATCAATTCACTTAGCGGTTATGTAGATAGTAAATCTATAACTTTACCAAGTACCATTGTTTATACTACTGGCGATCAAATTATCTCTGGTAATAAAACATTCATCAATAACATAGCTGTATCTGGTACTGGAAATTTCAATAATGTTAAAGTTTCAAATATTGATAAATTATTCTTATCAGGAATAGATATAGTAATAACTGGCAACTCTTCAATTAATGTATACAACGCAATATACATCAGTGGAAATCCAGTATTAACAGGAATTATTCCAACATCTCAAACTATATCAAATGTTGTTTATACAACTGGCGATCAAATCATAGGTGGAAATAAAACTTTTGCAAATCAATTACTTTTTGGAAATCAAAGTAGTACGGCTGGTTTTATTTCTGGAAACATTTCAAATGATGGAGAGGTAAGTAATTTATATATAAATGGAGGAGGAGGAGCTGGTGTAACTGAATCATATTTAACTATAAGTTCAGAATACGATACACTTAGTCTTGGGCGCTCACATGGCTTTGGTTTTGGAAATACTTACTTTCAAATTGATGGAGGTGGCGAAGATTTAAGAATATCTAATACAAATGTATATGTATATGAAAATATATATGGATCTAAAAATGTATATGCAAATAATTTAGTTTATAATACTACTAACCAGATTATCAGCGGAATTAAAACTTTTGATGTATTTCCAATTGTTAGTGGTAATAAATTAATAACAGGAGTAGATTTAACCTCTTACGCTACAGTTTCTAATTTGTTTTCTACAGGTTCTACTCTTAATAATAAAATCAATTCCCTTAGTGGTTACATCAACTTTCAAGACAATGTATTCAGCGGACAAATTTTTAACACAGGTGGCATATTAGATACCAAGATAAATTCATTAAGCGGGCATGTTAATTCTCAAGACATAATCTTTAGTGGTCAAACATTTAATACAGGCAGTAGACTTGATAATAAGATTAATGCGCTCAGTGGTTATGTTACTGGAATTACAGGTATATTTGGAACGTTGCCAGCAAATTTATACGCTACTGGTTCAACTCTTGATAACAAAATTAATTCACTTAGTGGCTATGTTAATTCTCAGGATAATATATTCAGCGGTCAAACATTTAATACTGGAAGTAGACTAGACAATAAAATAAACTCTTTGAGTGGATACGTTAATAGTCAAGACATTATCTTTAGTGGACAGATTGCTTCTAGTGGGTCGAGTTTATACAATAGCATTATAGCCTTAAGCGGTTTATTCACAGGATATACTGGCTCTTTAGATACTAACTTTGCAACCGATATTCAATTATTTAATACTGGTTCTGTTTTAGATAATAAGATTAATAGCTTAAGTGGTTACGTAAATTCTCAAGATACATTATTTAGTGGGCAAATATTCAATACTGGCAGCAGGTTAGATAACAAGATCAACTCTTTGAGTGGATATGTAAATGCTCAAGACATTCTCTTTAGTGGGCAGATAGCTTCTACTGGATCAAATCTTGATAATAAAATTAATTTAATTAGCGGATTTTTCAACAATAATGTGGTCTATACTACTGGTAATCAAACAGTATTAGGACAAAAAACTTTCTCTGGAACAACAACAGTAATTGGACACTTCGCAGCAACATCTAAATCATTCTTGATTGATCATCCTTTAGATAACAATAAAAAACTTCAATATGCTAGTTTAGAAGGTCCAGAACATGGAGTATTCCTAAGAGGAAAGACTAATGAAAATATAATAAACCTTCCAAATTACTGGTCAGCTTTAGTTAATGAAAATAGCATTTCAGTTAATCTCACTCCAATTAATGTATACTCTAATATTTATGTTGTTGATTATAATAATACAAGAATAATCACAAATGGTAATAATGGAAACTATTATTTTTATACAGTATATGGAGAACGAAAAGATATTCCAAAATTAACTGTGGAGTTTTAATATGGGAGTAGGATATAATCCTAAAATAGTTACTGATGGATTAGTAATGTGCTTAGATGCAGCTAATAGGAAAAGTTATTCTGGAACTGGAACAATTTGGCGCGATTTATGCAATAATTATGATTTCACAATAGTGAATAGTCCTACTTTTGGATTACATAAAGGAATTCCTTGCTTTTCATTAAATGAATCAAATGATTATATTTGGTATAATGGATTATTAAAACATCAAATTGCTTCTGAATGTACGCTACAAATAATTATGGCTAGTATAAGTAATACTAATTTTGGTAGTTGTTCTAGATTAATGGCGATGGGAGATTCAACCGTATCTAATGATTATCAATTTTATTACTGTCTGGCATCTTGTGATCAAACAAGATTTGGCCTTTGGTATAATTCATCTTCTGGTGGTTTTGGAGACTTTTATCCTACGTCTTCTTTACAGTCTATAAATGATGATTATAAAATTATTAATGTATCTTGGAAAGCTTCTGGAAGAGTAAAATATTATGTAAATTCAATAGAAGAAAATGACAGAGTCATGGGAACAGTTTTTAATAATTCAAATGTAAATAGAATTGTATTTGGAGCAAATAATTCTTTTGGAGAAAATTCTCTTGTAAGAATTGCTTACGCAGGAATGTATCAGAGACAACTAACCAAGGATGAAATTCTTCAAAACTACAAAGCTTTAAAAGGAAGATTTAATTTATGAGCTTTCATCATTCTCCTAAAATAGTAACAAATGGATTAGAATTTTGTTTTGATCCAATTAATTCTAAATCATATACTGGTGGAAGCATAATTCGCGATATATCTGGTAATAATAAAAATGGCACATTAAATGGAACATATTCTTTAACAAATATAGAAGGAGCAACAAGTCTTCTTTTTACAAGTACTAGTAGTCCAGTATCTAATCTTGTACAGAGTAATACTATAAATTTAAGAACCATTAGTATATGGTACAATAGAAGAAATGATGGATGGAGTTCAGCTTATCTTCTGGATGCAAGAAATGGTATGAGCAGTGGGTATATTTGGCAAGGAGGGTTTGGACCAGGGGCAGGAGGATGGGACGCATCAACAGTCTATGAAAATGGCATTGACATATCTACAGGCAAGGTGCTCAATAATTTAATAGGGGCTTCTTCTGGATTGTTATCTGTGAATAGGTGGAGAAATGTCACAATAGTAAACAATGCAAACTACAACTGTACAATAAGTTTTTTTTCCAGATTTAATAATAGTGAGGCAGTTAATGTTGCTCTTTCTCATATAACAGCTTATAATCGTGTTTTAACTCAAGCAGAAGTTTTACAAAACTATAATGCCCTAAAAGGAAGATTTAAATTATGAGTTGCGCTGGTGGACCAGTTTTAGTTAGAAATGGTTTAGTTCTTTGCCTTGATGCAGCAGACAAACAAAGCTATTCTGGAAGTGGAAGTATTTATAGAGATTTAAGTGGACAAAATAACGATTGTACTTTAAGGAATGGACCAACATTTTCAAATAACAATGGTGGCTGTATAGTTCTTGATGGAACAGATGATAACGTCTATTGTCCAACTTCCAATTTTGATAATATTACTAATCTAACATATGATTTATGGTTTAATCCTAACAATATAACTGGTATTAGAACATTAATAGCAAAAGAATTAATTTGTAAATATAGAATAAATAATGGTACTCTTGAAACACTCTCAAGTTCAAATGGATCTAGTTGGAATTTAAACAATATTAGCACATCATCTATAATAAGTTTAAATAGATGGTATAATGCAACTCTTGCAGTAGTATCTAATGGAAATATATCATTATATTTGAATGGGACCCTCATCTCTTCAATTTCTCTTGGTGGAGCTTTAGGAACTAGTTTAGAAAAAATAATTATAGGATCTTACGGTAACGGGCCAGAACCTTTTAGCGGTAGAATATCGCAAGCAAAAATATACAATCGCGCATTATCTGCAAATGAAATCCTTCAAAACTATAAAGTTTTAAAAGGAAGGTTTTTATTAACATAAGTGTAATTTATCTATATGCCTAACATATTAATTAACCCAAACTCTGGAATACTTGAATTCAACACTGGCATAGCTGGAAGCTCTGTTTTTGATACTAATTTAAGTGGTCTTAGAATGACTTATGATAATTTCGGGGCAATTAATTTATTAAGTTATAATACGAATCCATCTTCTGGAGTAGACAGATTCACAATAGATGGAACAAATGGTCGTTTATTTTCTGTAACAGATAATCTTTCTGGATCTCTTTTTAGCGTGAATGATATAGCTGGACTTCCAATCATAGAAGCTTTTGATGACAATACTGTTGTCATGGGAGCTTTTAATAGAAATGATTTTGTATTAAGTGGAAATTCTTTAGGATTAGGCGCAGTTCCAAATACTGGCACAACTAAATTATATGTAGGAGGAAATTTACTTGTTAGTGGAAATATTTTTATAAGTGGTAATCAAGTCTTTACAGGAATAGGACCTTTTGCTACAACTAGCAATTTATTTGTCACAGGTTCGACTTTAGACAACAAAATTAATTCACTCAGCGGTTACGTCACAGGAATCACAGGCACGTTTGGAACATTACCAATAAGCCTAGCATCAACAGGTTCAATTTTAGACAACAAAATTAATTCTCTTAGTGGTTACGTAAACTCTCAAGACTTAATATTCAGCGGTCAAGCTTTCAACACTGGAAGCAGGCTAGATAATAAGATCAATTCACTTAGCGGTTATGTCAACTCACAAGATATTATCTTTAGCGGCCAGATAGCTTCTACAGGTTCTAGTTTATACAATAGTATACTTTCATTAAGTGGTCTATTTACGGGATATACTGGAAACTTAGATGCTAACTTTGCAAGTGATTCCCAATTATTTGCTACAGGTTCGATCTTAGACAATAAAATAAATTCACTGAGTGGCTATGTAAATTCTCAAGATACTATATTTAGTGGACAAACTTTCAATACGGGCAGCAGACTAGACAATAAAATCAACGTTTTAAGCGGTTATATTAATTCTCAGGACATTATATTTAGTGGTCAAGCAGCTTCAACTGGTTCAATTCTTGATAATAAAATTAATTCTTTAAGCGGGTATGTTACAGGGATAACTGGTATATTTGGAACATTACCAATAAGTCTAGCGTCTACAGGATCTATATTAGATAGTAAGATTAATTCACTTAGCGGATACGTTAATAGTCAAGATATTATTTTTAGCGGTCAAACTTTCAATACAGGTAGTAGATTAGATAATAAAATAAATAGCTTAAGTGGTTGGTCAGCTTCAGCTTTAAATCTCGCTTCAACTGGAAGCACTCTAGATAGTAAAATTAACTCACTTAGCGGATGGTCTGCTTCAGCAATTAATTTAGGTTCTACTGGTTCGATTTTAAATACCAGAATAAACAATCTTAGTGGTTACATAAATTCTGCAAATAGTAATATTGTTTTCACTACTGGAAATCAAAATATCAATGGAAATAAGAGTTTTTATGGTGATATGCTGCTTAGCGGTGGAAATAATAGAATAGGAAGTAATCATTATCTTAGTACTGAAGACGGTTTTGTTTTTATAAGACGAGCTGATAGTAATATCATATTGTTAAGTACAGAAGAATCTTCTTTATTCGATAATAATCAGGTTCTTTCTGTTCTTTGGGATACCAGACAACTTAGAGACGCAAATAGTCATCTATCTATTTATTGGAACGAAAGATATTTAGCTAATCAAAATCAAAACCCAGTTTTAACTTGGACAGGTGACAACATCGGAATTGGCACAAATACTCCATCTGAAAAATTACAAGTAGTTGGAAATATTTTAGGTGATAATTTAGTATATAATACTGGTAATCAAACAATAAATGGAGTCAAAACTTTTACTAATACAGGTTCTTTTAATAGTCTCGAAATAACAAATAAGAAATTATCATCTTATAATTATGTTAATAGTAATTTTACTTTTGGTAATACTTATATAAATATTGTTAATAGTTCAAATAACATAACAGGCACTTTGCCTAGTGGCATAACTTCTGGTATTAATTATTATGTTAAAAATTTAAATACTGGGATATTGTTAATAACAGGATCTGGTCAAAGAACAATAGATGGATTCTATAATATTAACGTTTATAAGAACGAGAGCTTGCAACTCTTGGGTGTAAATAATGTAGGTTATACAGGTTGGGTAACCCTTAGTGCAGATAATGGAGTAAGTTAAAATGGCTGATTTATTAAATAAATTAAATAGCGCCAATTATGTTACTGTTAAAGTAACAGATAATGCTATAGTTAATGGCAATAATCTTTTAGCAGCTTACGCTCTTGCAAAAACAAGATCACCTAACGGCGCTGCTTTGTCAACTTCTAATAGATTAGCTGTTATTTTACCAGCAGCAAAATATGATCTTGGAACTCAAAGTTTAATTCTTGATACTCAATATGTAGATATAGTTGGCTCTACTTCAGATAGAAGCAAGCATTATATTACAAGTGATGTTGGTGAACCAGATCGAGGAACAGTACAACAAACAGCAAATGATGTTAAACTATATAATTTAACAATAGAAAATAGTAATACAACTTATTCCCCCTTTTACGATAGTACTGACCCAGCTGCTTATTTTCCAAATACTAATTTGAATTTAACATATATAGAAAATGTATTATTTACTTCTAATTCAAGTTATGTTTGGAGTATGAGAATGGCAATGGAGTATAGTGGAACTTTTAAAGATTGCACTGGTGGAGACTATTCATTTGGTGGTGCTGGTGGAACTGCAAGTGGAACTTTCACAAATTGCACTGGTGGAACTTATTCATTTGGCGGAGGTGTTGGAGGATCTGCAGGCGGTACTTTTACAAATTGCACTGGTGGAAGTTATTCATTTGGCGGAAATAGTGGAAATGCAAGTGGAACTTTTACAGGTTGCTCTGGTGGAGTTGAGTCATTTGGCGGAGGTGGAATTGCAGGTGGAAATTTTATAGGTTGCTCTGGTGGAGATAATTCATTTGGCGGATTTGGAAATGCAAGTGGAACTTTCACAAATTGCACTGGTGGAAGTTATTCATTTGGCGGTAGTTTCGCTGCAGGTGGAACTTTTACAAATTGTACTGGAGGATATGGCGCATTTGGTGGAGATGGTGGAACTGCAAATGGAACTTTCACAAATTGCACTGGTGGAACTTATTCATTTGGTGGTGGTGTAACTGCAAGTGGAACTTTTACAAATTGTACTGGAGGATATGGCGCATTTGGTGGTGCTAGTGGAACTGCAAGTGGAACTTTCACAAATTGCACTGGTGGAAGTTATTCATTTGGCGGATATGGTGGAACGATTACTTCTACAGCAGTTTTAACAAATTGCACTGGTGGAAATTTTTCGTTTGCTGGTAATGATGGTGGTGGTGGTGGTGGTATTATAAATGGAATTCTTAAAGATTGTAATGGTGGAAATTATTCTTTTGCTGGTGGTAATAATGGCGGCACGATTAGTGGAACTTTAACAAATTGTACTGGTGGAAATTTTTCATTTGCTGGTTCTGATGGTGCTGGTAGTGGCACTATTCGTGGAATTTTAAAAGATTGCTTTGGAGGAATTGGTTCATTTAACCTATAATATACAAAGGAAGAACATATGACAACATACATAAAAACAGAAAAAAATCAACCCTTTAAGAAAATAAATATTCTTAAGGGCGAAGACAATAAACCCAAAAGAGAAGAAATTGAGCCTTCTGCTGAAGAATCAACTACTTTAGAAAACCATTATAATAGTATAACAGCAAACCTAAAAGATTATGAAACTTTAATTAGCTTTGATGTTTATAATTTAACTTCTCTTAATGGCATTTTAAACTATAGAGACAAAAGTGGAGAACATAAACAAATAAGATATTAAGATGAGCAATAAAGTATTTCATTTCTCAAATACAGGAATATCATCTGGTCAAAGATTTTATCTTAAAGATGATGTTTCTGGTATATTTGTAAGAAATCTTAATATTGACTCTAATTTTCCAGTAATTGCTTCTAATTTGGTTTATAATACTGGAAATCAAACTATAAATGGTTTAAAAACATTCACCTCTGGCATAGATATTTATAGCGGTACAAGTCCTCAATCTTTAAGAATATTTAATAGCACAGGAACTAATAGCGGCGAATTTGGATTAATTGGATGGATAAACAATCAATTCGTAATTGGTCCTCAACAATCTCAAAGTGGAATTTTAAGAGATGTGCTAATCACAGGCAATAACATAAATATTAATGCTTCTGGTGTTCTTAATATTTTTGATAATACAAATATAATTGGTAATTTAAATATAACAGGAACGGTAGTTGCACAAACAGGAATTTTTGGTTTAAATAATAATATCTCTGGACTTTGGTTAACAATGGCAGGTGGTAGTGGTAATATTATTACTGCAAATCATTCTGTAATTGGTGGTGGACAAGGCAACAGAGTTAGTGGTAATTTTTCATTTATTGGTGGTGGAAGGAGCAATTTTATTGCTGCTGGCAGCAATGGCTTTTCATTTATTGGTGGTGGATTTCAAAATACTGTATCTGCAGGTGCGCTTTATGGCGCTACAATAGGTGGAGGATGTCTTAATACAGCTTGTAACGATGCTACAATTGGTGGAGGGCGTGCTAATTTCGCTTTTGGCGCGACTTCTTTTATAGGTGGAGGATGCCAAAATTGTACTGCTGGCCCTAATTCTACGGTAGCGGGTGGATGTGGAAATTATGCTTGTAGCGTTGGTTCATCAATAGCAGGCGGCAGCGCTAATACAATAGCTGGAAATCTATCACTTACCGACTACTCATTTATTGGTGGTGGTATTAGTAATCGTATTGGAGATGGCGCCACGGCTTCTCTACCTTTTTCTACTATAGGTGGTGGATGTAGCAATGCAATAACTGCTTCATCCGCAAGCACATACGCTTCTACTATAGGCGGTGGTCAATTTAATCGCATTTGTAATGCAGCTTGTTCTATAATAGGAGGTGGATGTAACAATTTGATATGTTCATCTTTTTCTACAATAGGAGGAGGAGAAATCAATTGTATACTTACATCAGCTACTTATAGTTATATTGGTGGCGGAAGACGAGCTACAATACAACAATTTCATACGGGTGCGGCCTTATTAGGTGATGGACAAGATCGTGTTCACAATTCGAGTGGAGCGCATACTCTTACATTAGACTTTGCAAGCGGTGTATATTTTGCTTCACCACAAATATATGGATCATTAATATTTAACTCCCCTGTTAATGCAATTAATGGTCTGACAGCAAATTCTGGAGTATTTTCTTTTCAAAATGCAAGCCCTTTTACTCTGCCAAATAATCCATTATCTGTAGTTGGTAGTGGAAATACTTATATACAAGTTAATATACAAAATAGAGCCACTGGAACAACAGCTACAGCAGATTTGGTTATTACAGCAAACAATGGTACAGATAATAGTAATTTTATTAATCTTGGAATAAATAACTCTGGATATAGTGATCCAACATTTAGTAATGGAAGTGGACTAGATGGTTACTTATTCATTAACGGTGGAAGTTTGGACATTGGCACTCAAACAGCGAATACAAACATAGAGTTTCATGTTGGAGGAACCACGGCTTCCAATATTACAGCAAGATTTATAACTTCTGGTTTAGATTTAAATAATTCTAATTTAATTAATGCTACTCCACAGATAATCAACATCTCATCTAATTTTAATATCTCTGGAGATTATAATAGTAGAATGGTTATGGTAAATTCAACAACTGAAGTAACAGGGCAAATAGTTAGCGGTAATGCTCTTGGTTTTAATGCAGGGATAACTCAAATAGGTCAGGGTAAAATATTTATAACAGGAAGTGGTGTTGGAATAACAATCGGTTCTTATAATAATCAATATAGAACAGCGGGCCAATTTGCTGCGATTTCATTATTACATACTGGAAACAATGGTTATACAATGTATGGAAATACAGCTGCATGATAATATTTCCATCGATTCAAGTTGGACTAATTTCTATTCCAAAAATTTATAATAATGGAATATATGGAAAAAGATATGTTGGATATTTTAATGATGTTGTAACTTGGTTCGATACAGCAACTCTTCAAGGTAATGTTAATCAGTTAACTCAAATAAATAATTTTAGTAGTAGCGCAGATCTTTATAGTTGGCAATGGCTTGGGTATTTCAAAGCAAGCTCAACTGAAAATTATACTTTTTATACAACTTCAGATGATGCAAGTTATCTTTGGATTGGAAATAATGCTATTGCTGGTTTTACGACCGCAAATGCCACAGTAAATAATGGTGGACTTCATGGATCAGTAGAAGTCACATCATCTCCAGTAAGTTTAGTTGCTGGAACTTATTACCCTATTAGAGTGCAATTTGGAGAAAACGCTGGTGGAGATTTTGTAACAGTCAATTTCTCAACAGAAACAATAACAAAAAGAACAAATGGTTTAGGCTATTATTATTATAATCCTGCGACTAATGGTTTTTAATTAAATTAGCTTTAGGTTATTGGTAATTTTTAATATTATATAATGTAATATCTATTAAGCCCCGTTAACAAATTAATGGAAAAATTTTGACTCCGTTGGGTATGTAACGACATTAGATAAAATATATTATATTATATATAATAATATATTGAAGGCTTTATATACTTTTTGGTCAAAACCTTTAAGAGAAAACATCTCTAGATGCAAAAGCGAAAGAAGCTTCGCTTTAATGTTCATTTACTCTATGCTATGGTCAAGTAAATGGTTTGAAAAAGTAGAGATGAATACCGATAATTATGGTTACGATATATTTGAACATTTTGAGTCTGATAAAATAAAAGTAAATAATACATTAAATCAATTTCAAGAATTAGATTCTTATCTTTTTTGGGCATATCCCAAAATATATTCACTAACACTTCAAAATGAACCATTTGTTCACCTTGATGGCGATATTTTTATATTTAGAAGATTGTCGAGCGATTTGTTTTCTGGAGATTTTGCTTTTCAAAACTTAGAAACAACATATTATGATAGAACTTACTCTAAATTAATAAATTATTATGATAGTAATTCTTTAGATAAGCCAAAAGAATGGAAAAATAATTTAAAAAGCGCAGTTAATTGTGGAATTATGTATTTTAAAGATCCAAATCTTGCAAGAATATTTCATGATAATTGCTATAAACACTTTATAAATATAAACGAAGACTTTCTTTTTAAATTAAAAAATGAATTAGAAAATATAATTAAAGTTACATATATAACGTACCCATTACTTTATGAGCAGTACTATTTGAATTGTTTCATAAATTCTCATAATAACCATCAAACTAATTATTTATTATCAAAAGAACAAATTGCAAAAGAAGAAAAAGGAGAACTTACAATACAAGGATACGTGCATCTTATAGAAGATAAAAATAATCCAAAATACATAACAAATTTAGAAGAAAGATTTTCTTTAGAATTTCCAGATGAATATAAAACATTTTTAAATTTAAAATTAAAATGAACATTAATTATCTAGACTTTTTAGAAATTGGCTCTTGCGTTGGAACAGGAGAAGCTTATCAAAAATTAACAAAAGAATATAATCATGATTTTATATTTATGACATCTATTGCAGATAGAGTTCCAGAAGGTGTTTATGGTTTTTCAATTGAGCCAGTAAAAGAATATTTAGATAATTTAAATTGCCCAAAAACTGTTAATAAATTAAACTGTGCAATATCTAATCATAATAGCGAAGCAGATATCTTTTATGTATCTTTAAAAGATGCAATTGAATATAATTTATATTCTTGGGTTATTGGATGTTCAAGTTTATACAAGCCAAACGATAAATTATTAAAACATCTTTCTGAAAAAAACCTATCCAATTTATTAAAAAAAGATACTATAAAAACAGTAAACATATCTCATCTTTTAGAAATATATAATATTGTTCAAATCGAATATTTAAAAATTGATACAGAAGGTCAAGATTATGATATTCTCTTGTCTGTGCTAAATGGAGACAGACCTATTATTGTAGATAAAGTCCAATTTGAATCATATCAAAAAAATGAAAAACTAAATATTATAAAAGATAAACTAATAAGTAATAATTATATAGAGCTATATGGTGGACATGATACATTTTTTATTAATAAAAATAGCATACCAAGATTAATATGTAATCCAAATATTTTAGACCAAATTTTTATACAAGATTTAAAATATAATTTAGATATAAAAGATTTTTAATAATATAATAGTAAATTGAAAACTGTAATTTTTTTTCTTCAAGGTGGCATAGGGAAACATATTGCAGCTACTGCTGTAGCAGAGAATATAAGTAAAAACTATCCAGATAGAAAATTAATTGTAATTTGCCCGTGTCCAGAAGTATTTTTAAATAATCCTTTTGTTTACAGGGTTTATAGATCAAATACAGTTCAATATTTTTATGAAGATTTTATTAAAAATAAGGATACTATATTTTTAGGTAATGAAGTATATCAAACTGATGAATATATTGTCAAAAATAAACATCTTATTGAAGCTTGGTGCAATATGTTTAGTTTGAAATATACTAATGAAAATCCTAGATTATTCTTGAATCACGCAGAAATAATTGATGCCACTAAAAAATATAATAGAAACAAACCTATTTTAGTTTTGCAAACAAATGGAGGAGGAGAAGGCTCTGGTTATAGTTGGTCAAGAGATCTCCCGCAATCTTTAACGCAAGATATAATTAATAGTTTAAAAGATAAATATCACATTTATCATATATCAAGACAAGATCAGCAAAATTATGAAAATGTCGAAAAAATCAGTGCAAATTTGCGTGAAATTTTTGCTCTTTTAACATTAAGCCAAAAGAGACTATTTATAGATTCATTTGGTCAACATGCCTCCGCAGCTTTAGTCCTTCCTTCTGTTGTATGCTGGATAGGAACATCTCCAGATAAATTAGGATATAATATACATCAAAATATAAGAGCGAAAGATAGCGCCAATATATTTACTCATAATATAGATGGAATTACATTAGAAAAAGAATTTGTTGGCATACCCCACCAGTGTAATTATAAATTAGATCAAGCTTTTGATAAGAAAGAAATACTATCATATTTACTTTAAAATTTAAATAATTTAAAGTGTAATTTAGGGTATGATAATAAATAGTGTAACCTCTATTGCCCAAGAAATATATGAAGAATTGGGTGAGCCTAGTGACCTTAGTATAGCGGCTATAGCTGCTTGGGTAAGAAGAAATATTGGTGGCTTAAATAATATGATTAATGCTACTTTTTCAGTAGATAGCTCAAGTCTAGAAATATCTCCTAATTTATCTGATATGGAAAAATATATATTCAAAAAAATGTATTCTGTATATTTTTTTGACCTTAGAATCAAAAGTACAGGAAGTTTAGCAGCAACAGATTTTATTACAATTAAAGACGATATTGGTAGCGTTCAAAAAGCTAACAAAAATGAAATCTTAAAAAGCTACATATCAGTTAGGAAACAAGAGTATGATGAATTAAAAGATTTAGTAAGTCAATATAAGGGTAATAATAGTTTCCCACTTCAAGTCGCTGGAGACGATACTATTCCAGGGGTTTATGATCCACTTTATAGAAATGCATTTTATAATATAAGAACAATTTGGTATTCAGCATAATTTTATGAGCTTTATAAACTCAACAACTGCGGCAGAATTTTCGCAAGATTATGACGATTTTTTTACTTATTTCTCTAGATCTTTTATTGTCCATAAAGAACCAATAAGAATAGTAGATCAAATTCAAAGTGCGCCATTATATGGTTATGGATCTAGTTCGGATGCAGTAAATTTTACTTATATTCCTGTAACTGGAATTTTTAATGGAAGAATTTTTTATAATAATTCTAGAGATGTAGATGCAGTTAATAGTGATTTAAAATTAGTTTTTGCAAGAGGAGATGTTACTTTAAAAGTTAGACAAGACGCAAGAGACTTTATTGCAAATGGAAGAACTATAAAACTTGAATTTGATGGAAAAACTTGGAATGTTATCACAGAAGATATTATTAAAAAATATTTAAATAATACATACTATGTATATGGATTGGAGCAAACAAAATAATATGGCTGCTAAAATTAATTTCAATCAAGTTAAAGAAGAAATATCAAGTTCATATGAAGCAGCTTTAAAAAAAGAAGCAGTTATTTTTGCTCAAGAAATTTTAAAAGAAAATCTAGATCAATATATAAACGAGATACAAGATCATCCAGTATCCAAAGAGCTAGATAGTGGTCCAGATGGAGAAAATATTAGTAATACTCTAAATGGAAAAGAAAATCTTTTTGCATTTATTGGGTTTGATAGCGAAGATAAGCCAGTTGATGATCTTACTACGTTAATTAAACGAAATACATTTTTAGATAAGAACTCAACTTTTGATAGAAAAACTTTTCAATTAAAATTTAATGTATTTACTCCTTCTTTAGATGAAATAAAATCTCAAACACCCCTTCCATTCGAACGAGGAAGAAGCTGGATAAAGGGTGTCGAAGATGGTATTTCTGGATTTGGATATTATGTTTATGGGTTAGTATTTCCAGCTAGTAGATCTGGAAGAGGAATTCAATCTAAAAATAAAGTTAGAGTTGCTGCATATAGACCAGTAAAATATATGAGTGAGCTTTATGCAAAATTTATAAAGAATTTAAAATAAAATGATTCCACAATTTGATAATATTTTAATGACTAGCATGTTGCTTTGGTTAGATAATAAAATAGTAACTAATGGTCAGGCTTATACTAATTACCAAAGCGTCTTTTACCCACTTTCAAATATGATATATGGATATTATACTTATGGCGCACCATTAAAGCAAATGGTTATAGATTCTTCTATAAGTGGTGCAAATATTATAAGTGGAGTATATATTAATGGAGTTTTTACAATTCCTGGGCAAAACTATTTAAGTGGAATTAATGCTACAGAAGGTCAGTTATATTTTAGTCAGCCTATAAACAATCCTACTACAGCTTTAAGCGGTAATTATGCTGTTAAAGATTACAATATATACTTAACCAGCAAAACAGAAGAAAATTTATTATTTGAAACACAATATCAAATTAATCCTAAAACATATCAAAATCCTACAGGATTGCCAATTGGCTCTGAAACATATCCTGTTATATATTTAAAATATCAAGGTGGTAAAAATAAACCTCTTGCTTTTGGAGGTTTTGATCAAACGATAGGTAATGTTCGAGCTGTTATATTATCTGATAGCGTATTTAGCCTTGATGCTGTAACAAGTATAATGAGAGATACTAGTCGCGAATTAATACCATTAATATATCCAAATGAAATGCCTTTTAATTCATTAGGATCAGTAAGTGTTTCAGGTAATAATTTTAATTACATTAAATATACAGCAAATAAAGCTAATACTGATGATTATCTGTATATTAATGAAGTAAATGTTACTAAAACTGACACAAGACTACTTAATGCTACCAATAGCTTAAATAGAAATGTATACTCTGCTTTTGTTGATTTTGAAGTAGTAAAAAATAGATATCCAAGACAATAAAAAAAGTAGAAAAAATAAAAAAATCAGTGTAATAACAATAAATGGAGAAACACTAATATGGCAAGAAATCGTATAATTTATCAATCAGAAGCTGTTTATGCTGGACCAGCTCCAGCAACAGGTTATCATTATGGAACATACACACCTGGAATCGGTGGAAATAGTAACGTACCAAATGCAAGCACTAATCTAGTTAAACAGCTACAAAGAATTCAAACAGCTAATTATAGCTTTACAATAGATCGCACAGATGTTAATCAATTCGGACAATTAGCGGCTATTGATCGTGTAATTTTAACAAACCCAACTGTTTCATTGGATTTTAGTTATATTAACTCAAATCTTTCTAACGAAAATATTCTAGGATTCACAATTGCTTCTGGAAGTAGTGATTCTGCTATTTCTGCTATCTCTGGATTCTTGAATAAAACTTCAGATGAAAGAAATTATTTTATCCGCACAACTCCAGAAGGTACAGACACAGTAGGATATACAGATAGTTCTTCTGGAAATAACGGAGTTATTGGAATCGGTAATGCATTCTTAACATCATATTCAACAGAAGGTTCTGTTGGCAATTTCCCAACAACAACTATTAATGTCGAAGGTTTGAATATGAATTTTCAAAATGGAATTAGTGGAAATTATATTCCAGCAGTTAATCCTACAGATGGATCAGCTTTAACAAATTATTATCAATTGGCCCAAGCTGTTCAAAATGTCGGAATTGGAAGTGGAAACGCAATTAGTGCTCTACGCCCAGGAGATATTACATTATCATTAAGTAATACATTGGCTAGTGGAGTTGATGTTGATACAATGAACATTCAAAGTTATACATTGAGCTTTGATCTAGGTCGTACACCAATTCAAAGATTAGGAAATAAATTTGCATTTACAAGAGAAATTGACTTCCCATTAACAGTAACATTAAGTGTTGATGCTCAAGTCACAACCATGAATGCAGGAAATTTAGCAAATCTTGTAGTTGATGATTCAGCCAAATATAATCCATCAATCACAATCAAAAGTCCATCTGACTCTACTCTAACTATGGCAAAATTCATCCTTAAGGGTGCAAAATTAGATAGTCAAGAATATAGTTCTGATATCGGTAGCAATAAATCTGTTACCCTTACATTCAGTGCTCAAGTTGGTGGTCCTCAAGACACAGCTAATGGATTATTTATCAACGGACAATATTAATAAATAATACATAAATTAAATTATAAAATAACCCTCACGTTCTCGTGGGGGTTATTTTTTGTGTAATTGAAGTTAAGGTAAGGGTTAGATAAAAGGTAAAAGATTATGGAAAACGATCCTATAAAAGACATGACTCTTTTTCAGATAAAGAGAAAGATTACAAATATATATAAAAATTTCTTTTTTATTCTTGAAGATTTAGGTGATTCTGGCTATAATATAAATGATGAAACTTATCAAAAAATACGCAAAAGAATCCTTGATAATGCCAATGACGCAGTACGAGAAATAGAAGAAAATTTCAGTAAAATCAATATAACACTAAAATGAAAACCAAAAAATTAAATTATAATTTTCCTATAGATGAGATAATTGAAGGAAATCTTTCTGTGCAAAGTATACAAAAAAGCTTAAAAGATAACTTTGGAATTTTAAAGCCAAGTCTAACAACATTTAGAAATCCTAACTTTATTAAAAATTATCAAAACTGGGATGATAACAAAAAACATCAATTTATTAAAACAATTGGCGGAGTAGTTTACTATGGTAAAATTAAAAGCTATTTACAAGATTTAATTAATAATAATGGAGAAAAAATATGAAAACAATGTTTGAATTTGATATCTTTCAAGAGAAAGAAATTGAAAAAGTAGATATTTCTACTAATGAAAAAGGCGAAGAAGTAAAAGTTACTTCCAAAGTTAAAAGTACTGTTCCAGTTAAATTAGCTATTAAAAAACCAACAAGAAGTTTGTTTGATGAAGCTGAATTATTTTATGGAGTTAGGCTTTCAGAAGGCATCAAGGCTGGGCTATTAACTCGCGCTCTATTAGCTAAAAGATTTAATAATGATGGTGGAGTCTTAAGCGATGAAGAGCAAAAAGAATATAATGATTTATATCTAGAGTTTTTTAATTTACAAACCGAATTTCAAAGATTATCTATAAAAGAAGAGGTATTAAGAACGGATGAAGAGAAGAAGCAAATTCAAAATGTTATTGAAAAAATGAATCTCGCAAGAGAAAGACTTCAAAGGTATGAAATGGCGCAAGCTAATCTTTTCGAACAAACAGCGGAGAATAGAGCAAGAAATAAAACTATTATGTGGTGGGTTCTTCAACTTAGTCTTATTCAAGGAGATGATAAAAAATTCAAAGAACTATTTCAAGATGGAAGTTATGAAGATAAACTTAAAAGATATGATGAAATTGAAGAGGCTGAATCTGGAATAGAAAAAATTGCTATACAAAAACTTCTTTATTTGATCAGCTTTTGGTATATTGGTAGAGCTGCATCTCAAGAAGAATTTGAAAAACTTCTTGATGGATTAAAAACTAACGAAGCAAAGTAATAAAAAGGAATAATGATTGCAAACTTTAGACAAAAACAAATTAAGACTTTTGTTTATTGATATATTAAAAGGTTATTCCGTATCTTATTACAAAAACGATAAATTATATTTTAAACATAACACTAGTTTTGATTCTGGTGATATAGATCATTTAAAACAAGAGTTTTTAGAAAAAGCTAAAAAGAATGGTCTTCCTACAGAAGATCAAAAAGAAGAATACTTGATTTCAGAAAATCTTTGGTCAAAAGAAAATAATGAAAAAATTAAAAAATTAAAATCTGATATATCTACTCTTAAACAAACTAAATCTAAGTTATTTAAAAGTGATGATATTAATGAATTGAATAGGCAGATTGATGAGAAAAAATTAGAATTAATTAATTTAACAGTAGAAAGAAAAGATCTTCTAGGGTTTACTGCAGAAGACTATGCCAATAAAAAAATTAATGAATATTATATGTTTAATTCTTTGTTTAAAGACAAAGATTTAAAAGATAGATATTTTTCTGAAATAGAATTTGATGAACTAGAAAATAAAGAGATATCAGAAGTATTGAATATATATAATACTATAAATAAAAATTTCATAGAAACTAATCTTAAAAAAATAGCTCTTTCCTCATATTATCTTAGTTTATTTAATCTTTGCGATGAAAGTGCTTATAATTTATACGGAAAACCAATTATATATTTAACATTCTATCAAATGGAAGTATTTGGATACGCTAGATACTTTAAAAATGCATTATCTGAAGCTAAACATAAGCCAACAGATGAATATTACGAGGATCCAGAAAAGCTTATTGAATGGTTAGAAAGTAGTAAAAATGTAGAAGAAGTATTAAGTAAAAATGAAAATAATAAAAAGAAAACGGATGGTGCAATTGCTACGTCTATAGTAGGAGCTAAAAAAGAAGACCTAGCTAAGATAGGTAAAGATGAAAATGGTATAAGTTTGCATAAAGAAGCTGAGAAAAAAGGTGGAGTTTTGACAATGGAAGACTTAATGAAGATGCATGGAACTTAGTATCGAATACTATCATAATTAATAATATTTCGTGTAATTCTTTATAGTAAAGGAATAAGGCATGGCTAGGACTTCAGCTACAATTTCAGTAGGTGCAGATACAAGGCAGCTCGAAAGAGATATTCAGAGCGCGTTATCTCGTGATTTTAAATTCAAAGGATTTAATGAAAAAGCTTTTACTCAACCTTTAGGTAGAATTAGTGGCGCTGCTAATGAATTTCAAAAATCATTAGATGCATCAAATGCTCGTGTTATCGCATTCGGAGCCAGTGCGGGTTTAATATATACCGTAGAAAAAGCATTTACTTCATTGGTTAAAAGTACTATAGATGTTCAAAAATCATTAACTGATATTAATGTTATATTAAATGTTAGCGCAAAAACTTTAGATCAATTTGGAAATAGTTTATTTGATATCGCAAAGAATACAGGTCAAAGTTTTGATGTTGTTGCTCAAGCTGCTACTGAGCTTTCTCGTCAAGGCTTAGGATTAGAAGAAACTTTAAAAAGAACACAAGACGCATTAATATTGACTCGTCTTAGTGGACTTGATACTGTAAGTGCTGTAGAAGCTTTAACTGCAACAATTAATAGCTTTAATAAAGCTGGATTAGATTCAACAATTATTATTAATAAATTAGCGAATGTTGACGCTGCTTTTGCCGTTAGTAGTGGTGATCTTGCAGAAGCTATCAAACGAGTTGGATCATCTGCGTCAGATGCAGGAGTCGATTTTGATGAATTATTAGCAATTGTTACTAGCGTTCAACAAACTACAGCTAGAGGTGGAGCGGTAATTGGTAACTCTTTAAAAACTATTTTCACAAGAATACAAAGAACAGATACTCTTGATCAATTAGAAAATCTAGGAATTAAAGTTCGAGATTTACAAGGAAATACATTACCTGCAATTCAAGTTCTATCTAATCTTTCCAGTACGTTTAATAATTTAGCAGATTCACAAAAAGCTCAAGTTGCCGAAACTGTTGGTGGTATATTTCAAATTAATATTTTAAAAGCAGCTTTAGCAGATTTAGGTAAAGAATATTCTGTTTACGACAGAGCATTGCAAACAGCAAATAATAGTACAGATCAAGCTATTCAAAGAAATGAAGCATTAAATCAAACTCTTTCAGCTTTAATTAATCAAACGTTTCAAAATTTAACTCGTATTTCTTCAAGTATTGGGGAAATAAGTTTAGGACCAACATTTAAAAATACTTTAGAATTATTAAATAAAGGATTAGAATCCTTATCTACTGATAGCGATACTGTTGGTGGCAAAATTGGCAAAGGAATATTAGAAGGAATTGGAACATTTATAAGTGGTCCAGGAGTTATTTTAATAACAGCTGTATTTGGTAAATTATTATTAAATTTAGGGAAATTTGCTAGTCAATCTTTACAAACACTTTTAGCCGTAAATACTCAAGCAGAACAAAGAGTTCAAATTCAAGCTAAAATAAATGAAGTTCTTAGTCAAGAGCCAGGATTAGTCGCTGCTATATATAATAAACAAATTAGTGTTTTAGAATTAGAAAATAGAATTCTAGACGTAATCAGACTTCAAACATTAGAAAGAGAAAGAGCTGCGACCATATCAACTGCTGTCGCTGGTAATTTAGTTACGCGAGGAGTAACATCTAAAGGTGGATCATTAAAAGTAAAAAGTGCTGGTTTCGTTCCTAATTTTAGTGCTCAAGAAATCTATGGTGCATTAGCTGGAGGATATATGCCAGGAAATATTCGAAAAATGAATATTCCAGGTCAAGGAAACGTTACTTATAATAGCGCAGAAACAGTTAAGAATTTTCCAGGAATGACTCAACCAGCTATTATGCCACCTCAAGGCAGTAAGGCTGGAAAAAATTATCAAAAAGAATTTTCTAATGCTCATGGATTTAATCCTTACGCAAATGATGGATTTATTCCAAATTTTGTATTAGGAAGAGCAGACGCAGTTAGATTAGCTGCCCAAAATAACCAATTAAAAAGAATTCCAGGAACTAAAACTTTTCAATATGGTTTAGATTCACAAGGAAAACCTTTAACTTTGTCTGAAGCTGAAAAAGACAATATTCTAAAAAGATCTGCAGCCGCAAAATCAACTAGAAAAGAATTAGATGTTAGTAATATTGCTAGTATATTATTACCATTTATTGGGTCTTCGAGAATATTGCCTGGACCATTTTCACCAAAAGGTAAATCTGCAGAATTTGCAATTAAAAATGTTCCAGTCTATGGAATGAAAAAAAGCGCGATAGAAGGAGACACAGCTGATGATAAAGCTAAATTAGGCACAAGTATAACTAATAGCATTTTAGATAATACAAGTAATTTTATTGATACATTAAAACCTTTAGGAAAAAGCGTAACCAGAGGAACTTTAGCTGGAGAGTTTCAACGTTCTGGAGAAAAAGGCGCATATGGAGCAGTTCGTGGTGCAATTGGTTCTGCTTTTGAGGTTGGAATAAAAACAGCGCTAAAATATACTGGAGAAGATCAACTAAAGGGATTTGGAGATTTTGACGTTAGAGGAGGAAAAAATTTAAAGCATTTACAAACACTTTTTGGGTTTAGTACTTCTCTTGCTGATTTTAAAGGTGGATTATCTGAAGGTAATTTACAAAGTTTTGCAAATAAAATATATAAAGAAGAGGGTATGTTACAAATCAACAAAAAGGGGAGTACAGTTAAAAGCAGAAAAGCTTTTGGTGGATTTGTTCCTAATTTTACAGCATTAGATAATGCAATTGGAAGAGAAATTGCAGCGGGAACATCTAGTTCTAGAATAAGAGTCGGTAAAGATGCAAGATTAACATCTTCGGCAAATCCACTTGGTTTGGGGGTCTATAATACAAAAGACGAACCCAAGGGTCTTGGTCAAGGTATTCAAAGATATGGATCAAAAGCTAAAATGGCAGGAGCAGCAGCTGGATTTATTCCTAATTTTGCAGGATTATCATTTAATCCTGGAGGTTTGGGCGCACTTGATCCAGCAGTTGCAAATAGAGAAGTTGGAGCGCAATTTGGAAAAATATTAGGAAAATTAAAAACTCAAGAAATAACAATTGATCAGGCTAATTTAAGTCTTAAAAAATTAAGTTCTACATATGGATTAGCTGCTGACAGTCAAAACAGATTTAATCAAATTCTTCAAAGTAGATCATCTCAATATGCAGCAAGTGCAAAAAATGCTACAATTGCAATAGATAATACAAAAAAAGGATTTGAAAAATTGAGTAGCGCGGGTTTAGCCTTGTCTTTAGTTTTGCCTATAGCTCTTCAAACGATAAGTCAATTTAACGAAGGAAATAAAAAACTACAAGTTGGTATAGATGCATTTAGTACATTTTTAAGTCTTACTGCTGCTGGAGCAACTTTAGGGCCATATGGAGCTGCTGGTGGTGCAATTGCTGGAGGTGGATTAGGTATATTTCAATATTTTAAGGGATTAGAAGGTATTAATCTTGAAAAACTTAAAAATGATATACAAAATCTTCAAGATGAATTTAATAATACTTCAACATCTGTAAATCAAATTTTACCATTGATTGAAAAATACAAAGAAGTTCAAGCCTCTGCTCTACCAGATAATAGTAAACTTGAAGCTTTAACTAATATTCAAAATCAAATTACTGATAACTTAGGCAAAATTGGTCCAGATTTTAGAGATGCAATAATTAATGCTATAAAAAATCAAAATTATGATGAAGTTGGGTTTATTATAAATAAAGCATTAACTCAAAAATCTGCTCAATTATCAAATTTAGCTTCACAAGCTGTATTTGAAAGTATAAAAAATAAAACAATAGAAGATAAAAATGCCGCGGGAGGTATTTCAAAAGCTTTAACTGGACTACAAACTCCATCAGGAAAAAATATAATACAAGAATTAGCAACTCAACCAGGCGGTAAGGAAAAAATCTCAGCAGTATCTGAACAATTAGGTGGTTTATATACATTAAGAGGAACTTTAAAAGAGAAACAAGCTAAACAACAAAGTTTACTTAATGATCTTGCTGATGGCGTTGGAACTCTTTTTGGTGGAGATTCAGGCCTTGAATCACAACAATCTAAAAAAATAAGAGAAGAAATTGCGCAAAATTCAGTTTTGTTAAAAACAAATTTACAAAATATTTTAGATAGCGTAGAACCTTTATATCAAGCTACAGACGAAACAAGAGCAGAATTTGAAAGATTAAGTAAAATAGCTCAAAGCGTTACTTTAAGCGAAGAAGCCGCAGATAAAGTAATCAAAGATACAAAACAATACTTAGACAATATTCGTGATACGCAAGAAAAAGTTGCAGCTTTATTAAAAAGTGGAATTTCGACTGTTGATCAGTATATTCTTGCTTTTAAAAATGGAACATTAAATGCAAAAGATGCTCAAGAATTTTATAAAAATACGTTTGCATTACAAAATGATCCATTAAAAATGTTAGGAAAATCTCAAAATGATCTTAATATGTCTGTTGCAACTACTATATTAAATGAAGATAGTAGAAATAAAGTAATGAAAGAATTAACAATAGAAGAAGACAAACTAAGACAAAAATTAGCAAAAAGACAAATAACAGAGGATGATTATGCTAAAGCTCTTGAAGGTTTAAAAGATAAAATAATATTACAGCAAAGACGCGATAATAAATTATTTGCAGAAGATTTTAGAGGCGGAAGACAAACTGCTAGAGAATCAAGATTATTAAGTAAAGAAGGCCCAAAACTAGAAGATTTTGCTGGCGCATTTTTTGATGAATTTGATAATAGCGCTGCTGATTCTTATCGCCAAGCTCAACTGGGCGCTAAAGATACCGCAAATACAATCAAAAGTGAATTTAATAATGCCTTCTTATCTTTTGCTAATGGAACAGCTACTGCTAGTGATGCATTTACAAAAATGGCCCTTAATGTTAGTGATAAAATACAACAATTAGCTCTTGAATTTAGTACTAATCAAATTTTTGGAGCTCTCTTTGGTACGACTAGTAATATAGTTGGTGGTAATAGTGGAGGTGGAGGAATTGCAGATTTCTTTGGTTCATTATTAAAATCAAAAGGTGGCATGATAAAGGGATATTCTACTGGTGGAAATGTAGTTGGTGGATCAGGAAATAAGGATGATGTTCCAGCTATGTTGAGCGGTGGAGAATATGTTATAAGAAAGAGCGCTGTTAATAAATATGGCTCAGAATATTTGCAAATGTTAAATGAAGGAAAAGTTGAAAAACGCTTTTTGGGAGGAGCGATGGGTTTAGCTATGGCAGGACTTGCTCAAAGCAATCCTTCTATGTTTCAAAATATAGCTCCAGTATTTGGTGTAAATCTAGGCAACAGCAAAAGAAGTAATAAAAATGTTTCTACCAACACTTCTCCAACTTCTAGCGTAGGCATGAGCACAAGACAGGGGGACAGAAGAGATAATTATTTTAAATACGGTGGAAGAGTTCAAAAATTTTTTGATGGTGGTAAACTTCAGACTTTCTTTAACTCAGTAGCTGTACCTAAAGCCATGAAAATGGTTATGCCGTATGCTGTTGAGGCTTTAAATCAAAAGAAATCAATGAATACCTCTAATACAAATACCTCTGCTAGCGCTTCTCCAGCGGCCATGAGCAGAAGTATGTACAACAGAGAAAGTGATTATTTTAAATATGGTGGAGGAGTTCAAAGATTTGCTAGTGGTGGAGAAGCTCAATTTTTAGGAGCAAATAGTTATAGATACAATGATCCTCTTTACCCAACCGCTGGTGAAAATGTTATTGACCCAAGGCTAAGTTTACAAGCTATTATTGATCCAAATAATCCTCAAAATAAAATTAGACAAGAAAGAGAGCAGAGCCTTTATGATTATTTAAATTATGTTGAAGGAGTTAGATTAGAAAACGAAAGAGCATTACAAGAAAATATAGCTTTAAACAAAAAAATTCAAGATGAATATAATCAACAAAAAAGAGCAAGAAGTAGAGGGGCATATATGAGTTTTGGTCTTGGTGTTGCAGGAGCAGCAGCAAGTCAATTCTCTTCAATGGGAGGATTTAAAAGTATATTTGGCGCTGGATCTCCCTTGGGCTCTCAAGAGGTAAGAAGAGCTACCGCTGTAAATGATGTAAATTTAAGATCTGCTTATGGTAGTAGCGCTTACACGCCTACTCAACCTACTCCATACTCTGGAGGAAGATTAAAATTAGGTAAAGCTAGCGGGGGATATATTCAAGGTTTTGCAAATGGTGGCTCAAGTGGCAAAGATGATATTCCAGCTCTTTTGATGGGTGGAGAATTTGTAATGAGAAAAGAAGCAGTTAATATGTATGGCAAAAAATTCTTTGATGATCTTAATTCTGGAAGAGCTAAAAAATTTGCAGACGGTGGACAAGTTGGTAGTATTGATGGAGCAGGTTCTAGCAGCTATTCTCCAACAAACAATGTCAGCGTTGTTGTTAACTTAAATCAAGAAGCTGCTCCAAATCAAAATACAAATGAAAATGTAAGTAATGTTAATGATGAAAAAAGAGCAGAAGCTCAAAGAACGAAAGATTTGGCAGAAAGAGTAAAAGCTCAAGTAATCAGAGTAATTACCGAACAGCAAAGACCTGGCGGCCTACTAAGTTCAGCAGTTTACAAAAAACAAAACTAATTTATAGTATTAATTTTGCAGAGAAATTAATTAAGTCTTTATCTGATATAATTTGTGATTTATTAACAGAAGAATTTTCATTTAAGAATTCATTTAAATTTTGTAAGTCATATGAATATTTGAATAATAATGTGATATAATCCTTGTTATCAATATTTGTCTTATATTTTTCACTATATTTCAGATTATTACTAGTTTCTATATAGAACTTCTCATTGTTATAAAAAGTGGTTATATATTCAATATAAATATTACAAGTATCGCCATTTTCTTCGATTTCAATGATTTTGGCTTGAAGTACCCCTTGGTTTTGAAGGTAATCTAGATCAATAGCCACATCTTCATAAGAAGCTAAGTCTTTACCATAAAAACCTAAATATCCTTTTTGTAGGTTATAAGTATTATCAAGCACATCATCTGTATTTAAATCATTAGATAAGCATATAGTTTTGTTATCTTGATTTTTATTTAAAAGCGGAAAATAACTATTAAATACCATATCATTAATTGATAAATCTGAGGTTAAACTATTTGAAGTTAAACTTTGATTATTGAATAGATATAAATAGTTTTGATAAAAGACTACGGTTTCATTATTTACAGATTGCTTGTATATTTTGCCAATATTAAACGTTTGATTAGGGAAGTATTCCTCATATAGATTATTAATATCTTCTTGAGATTCTCTTGATTTTAAAAAGTTATACAATTCGGATTGAAGATAATTAAGAGGAATAACTTTAATGTTTAAATTTTCAGATATCTCAACAATGTCACTTTCAATAAAAGGTATTGTTAGTAGTGCTGTTGAATCATTTACGTCAAGCCATTTTTCTTCAACTTTTTCAGTAAATAGATTTGTTAACTTTTTGTTTTTAACTAATTTATTAGAAACTTCACTCAATACAAGCAATGAATAGACTTCTTGCTGTTTAAAGTATTCTTTATTTATAAGTAATTTCACAGTAAGATAATCACTACTGCGGTAAATTTTATTAAATAAAACATTTTTGTCTAAATTTTCAATTTCAGCATATTCCGCTTCTTGTTCAAAATCGCCTTTGCCATCGTTATTGTAATCTACTTCAAATTTTATTTTTTTAAAATAACCTAATTTGTTATTCAATTTTTTGTATTTAGAATAATTGTTTTCAAAATTATATTTAAATATATTTTTTGCTTGATTTTTTAAAAGATCGACTTTAAATTTAGTTTTCATTGTCCATCTTTGATCTACCGAATTATCCCAACCATAATTAACAATTATTTCGTAATCTTTTAAATTTAAATATTGATCTATTAGATAATCATTTTCGTTCTTTACTTTAATATTATAGGATGGAAATTCTTGATCTACTTCTAGAAAATCAGGTATATTTCTTAATGTTAACCATTCTAGTGTTAAATTTAAATTTTTAACTTTCATAATTAATATATATTGCGTCCACTTGCTATTACGCTAAACACAGAAGCTTGAGCAGTTAAGTTGTATGCTCCAGTAGCGGGCGTACTTCTTTCTCCAAAAGAATTTTCAGCGAATATTCTGAAAAAATAATTACCTGCACCAGTTGGCGTTAAGAATGGAGGTATTGTGCCCAATAACCAATTTGTTGGACTCATTCCTGTTTTTAAATTGTTTGGAGATATTACATCGTTCAAATATACTTCTGGAGTTTGAGTGGTGCTAGTAAAATTACTAAATGGTTTAACGTAAACATAATATAGACTATTTGCAGAATTATCTGCTGGAGGTTGTATATTATACATGATGCTATTAATTCCACCTTGATTAGTTGTATAAATTGTTCCATTACAAGGACTAGTTGCACAATAAGAATCAGAAGAATTTCTAAATATACCGCTCAAGAATAAAGTAGGAGCAACTGGTAAAGCTGGTCGAACAGGCACATTAACAAGTGTTGCTACATTATCTATATTTGCATATTTTTGATCATTATACTCAAGAGCATTAATATTAAATAGTGATGGTTCTTTTTCTGATATATTTAGAATTCTATATTTTTTAGGCTTATTCAGATATGATTCTAAATAGTATCCTGGATATAAAGTGTTAGTTGGATTATTTATTTGAGACCTAGTATTAATTCCTTGAGTTGCGTATCCAGAGGTATTTATATCTATACTCCATACTGTATTTTGTGGAAAACTGTAACCACTAACTGTCAAGCGATTTGGAAAATTAATTCTTATATTATTAGAGTATATTCCAGAGCCACTTGTTAAATAGTTTTGTGGATTGTTTATTGTAATTGATTGTAATTGGCTTCTTCTTAAGAACGAACTATTTAATCCTGTAACTCCAGAAGATGTAATATCAGAAAAACCAGTAGCATAAAGATCACCGAGTTGTGTTCCAAAATTTAAATTGTAAGTTGGAGTTAATACATTAAATATAAATGAATTATTTGCGTTAGCACCAGTGATTGCATATGTATTAGTAAAATTATAAGGAGTATCTAATATAGCGTATCCAGTAGTTAATTCCATCGTTCTTCCAGCGTAGGATTGATTCTTTCTATATTGATCATATATAAGTATAACATCTCCAGGTTTTATATAATTACCTTCTAAACCAACTTGAAAGTCAACTAATTCGGTTTCAGTATTTTGAGTTGTTAAAAGCCATTTTCCTACTCTTCTGGCTTGATTTTGACTTGTGCACCCGAAGGCGACAATTTCTGTTTCTCGTATTCCATATTTTAATATAGAAGTTTTATCTTCGATATATTCTATGGCTGGCTTGTAGTTATCATTTTGATCATTATATCTTACAGAAGCAACTGTTTTTCTTGATTTTTTAGAAGCATCAGAATAATTAAATGAACCCTCAATAACATTACTATTGTTAAATAAATAAATTGGTTCCTTTAAAGAGTCTTGAGATAATGTAATTTGTCCAGCGGAATAATAAACTATAGCTCTAAATACACTAGCCATATCATTTAAAACTTTATAGGCTTCTTCTTTATTTGCCATGTAAAGATTGCATCTAAATCTTGGTTCTAATCCTCCAACTCCATCCGATACAAATTGATCGCAATATTGAGCGATTTCATATAAAGTCCATTTATCTGTTAAACCTGCATCAATGAATTTTCCTAATCCAAATCTATTGTTAGTTATTAAATCATAAAAACACCAAGCTGGATTATCTGTCCATGCTACTTTAAATTTTCCATTCCAAGAGCCAGTATATGTTCTCAATATTGGATCATAATTTACTGGAATTTTAACTTTTAATAATCTAACTTCATATGTTCTAGTGGGAATATTATTAAAGTATCTTGCATCAAATTTTGATAAAACCATAGCTGTGTCTGGGTAAACAAATCTATCGCTATAAACTTCTGTTATGCTATCTATAGATGTTGAATTTGATAAACCTCCGCCAGCGCCTTCTCTTGTCATTTTAACTATGTCCATTGCCCATCCAATTTGATTAGGAAAAAGATCATACCAAGGAGAATTTTCAGAATAAGGTTTTAAAGTAAATTCATAAGTTATCATTGTTGGGCTATTAGCTACTTTACCTTGAATTCCAATATCATCTCTAGAATAATAATCACTAATAAATGGAAAATATTTAGATGTATCTAAAAGCACTAATTCTCCATTTGATAAAATTCTATAAATTATAAATCTTAATGTTAAATTTTGTTTTTCTACATCTCCTGCGTTTGACCCAGTTAATATTTGTTCATATAAACTATTAATTTTTACATTTATTTTTAAAGCTGAAATATCTGTATTATATATATAATACGTTTTAGGAGTTAGTACTTGATTGTTTCCACTTATCAAGTAAAAACCATATAAAGTATCACCATAACTTTTTGTAACAGATGTTTGAATTGGATATTTATTTATATCTACTTTTCGTGCCCCATAATCTCTTCTTTCTTCATATAGATTGATATATGGATTGTATATAGTATGATCGTTAGTTTTTTCTCCATAAGTAAATCTATAATTTGCGTATTGGAAATTATAAAATCCTGCTAAATCTGTTACTGGTACATCATCCCAAAAGATAGATCTTGTTTCTGGATTACTATAAGTTTGTTCAAATGGTTGAAAAATTGCACTATTATAACCTATATCTCCAGTAGTTTTACCGCTTGCATTGTAAACATAAATACCAGAAATAAATCCTTCTATTGGTCCTTCAGAAATTAGATCTAATATATTTACTTGAGAAATAGAGTTGAAAGCTCTGCCATTTTTAAATCTTTCAGTTATAAATGTTCCATTATCTTGTCGTTGAGTTCCGTCTTCTACATTAATATTCGTATGAACTCCATAAATAGTTCTTAAATTTGGAGCATTATAATAAATAGGCCGAAAAACTGGACCACCTAGCCAATCTTGAATTGGTCCACCAGTTATTGTTGCCATAACTGTATACCTACCAAAATAACCACTTGGACCTCTTAATGCTTGTTGAGGAGCAAGAGGGTCAGTATTAAAAGGTATTCTAGAGCCACTAAAACTTAAAGATAAATTTCCTCCAGCCCCACCACCATCATCTTGAGCTGTGCTTTCTGGAAAATTATATCCGCATGTACCAAGACCATGATTTCCAGGAAATAAAAGATAACTCAAACCGTCTGCATATTTATTTGCATTTGCCATAAATTAAAATGGTAATGAACTCAATGGAGTTTGTTCTTGAAATTGACATTTACTGTTAAATAAATATTGACTATCTCCTTGATTCTCTACTTGTAGGGTAGCATCTGAAAAATCAGAAGTATAAGCTCTATATATAATATCATAATTGCTGAATACATTATTCCCACCAACTAGAAGTTGTCCATAGCCCACTGGAACTGGCCCACCTTCTCCTACTGTATTAACTGGACCATTAAAAAGATAAGATACAGCTCCACCAGCTTGCCCTTGACCATCTATTGGATTAGTTTGTTGAGCGGTAAATGGAACACTTGGCGGTGGTTTAGAAAGTAGTTCGCTTGTTCCAGCTGCAATTAAACCTAATCCAGCAAAACCTAAAGATACTGCTGGTAAAAGAAATGGAGTAAATACTCCTAATGCTACAGCTCCAATTATAGCACCTGCTCCTAGAGCAATTTTACCAAATCCACCAGAGCCTATAATAGATGGAACAATATCTATTGTTTTTATTTTATCTTTAATATTTAAGCAAAATTCAGAGTTTTTTAATTCATCTATATTTTTATAATCTGGAGTTTCATTGAAAAGATTATTTTGATCAACTAAAATTTCATATTCATATTCGTCCTTATAAGTTATAAGCCATTGTCTTAATTTTTTAGTATTTATATCTATAGCGTGTAAAGCTTCTGAAACTGATGAAACATCTAATTCCCATGTTTCACCTAAATCTTGACCTAATTTACCATGTAAGTTTACTGTTATCATTTTTTAAACCTAAATATTGAATCTGTATGCCTTTTATAAAAATTACAATAATTTTCAATTTTTGAGAAACCAAACATCGGTTGATGTAATATCTTGTCATTTCCAAGATAAAGGGCGAAATGTTTTGGTTTATTTTCTCCAAAAGCATCGATTAGTAGTATATCATGCAATTCCAAAGGGTTTTTATGATCTATAAGTTCAAAATTATTATTTGTATATAATTTATAAACTTCACTTTTAATATCCATTTGTTGCAATGATTTTGAATAAAATTCTTGATTATATTTAAGTTCTATAGATTTTTCTTTTTTATAAAATTCTTCTATCAATTTAAAACAGTCATACTTTCCATGTTCATAAAATCTTCCGATATATTCTTTTTTAGTATTAACTGGTTCATATACTTTAATAATATCATTTTTTATACTATATAATATAATTGGTAAGTTGAGATTATCAGAGCAATTTGTATCTGTTTCACTAAAATTTTCATTATCGTTCGTATGACTATGATAAATATAAAATATATTATAATTTTTTTTAATTTCTAAAAATCTTTTAGAAGAAATTTTAAAATGCTCTTTAGGATTATCTGAAATATTTTCGCATGGAATACATTCAAAATTCTTATTATTTTCTACTATAAATCCACAAGCTTCATTTGGATAATCTTTTAAAGATTGATTGCGGATAAAGTTTTTTAATTTTTTATCAATCATTTTAATTTTGTTGGGGTTTATTTGTGCCTGGAAAACCACCAAACGGAAGAAAACCGTTTAGATAATTTCCATCTTTGTCTTTTGGAATTCCATGGGCTCGTGGTGAAGAAGGATCTTCGCATCCAGGTCTTCTTGGAAAATAAACTGGAGAACCATTAATTCCTGTTACCCAAAGAGATCTTGCTCCGCTAGCAACTATGCCTTCTATTCTTCTTCTAGTTTCATCAAAAGTTTCTCCACCTCTGTTAGTTGGCCAAATGACAGGTCTAAAAGCTGGATTTTTCAACCATCTTAATCTACATGCATTTAAACTTTTAGAGCAAGAATCTGATGCCCAATAAGTTGTATTAGGAGGAGCATTAAATTGATCTGCAGTATTATTATTTATACAAACATAATAAAATTTTAACCCTCTATTTTGAAGATAAACAAAATCACCAGAAACATAATTTGCACTTTCTAACCATACTCCAGAATTGCCAAGAGTACCAGTTAATCTAAATATAGCAGTATTTGTAGATGTTCCAGCTATTCCAGTAGCAAAAACTCCTCCAACAAATAATTGATCATTATCTGTAGCTACAGGAGGAGCTCTCAAAAGACCTTGAACACTAATAGGAGAATTAACTGTATTAGCGTAAATTCCACTATGCAAATAAGTTAATCTACTATCGTATTCATAAATACATCCTTCTCCTCTATATTGAAATGGACATTTTTTGGCATAAATTGTTCTAGCTGGAAGAGTTAAATTTTCTATATCAAGAATTGTATTTAATTGATACTCAATTACATTGTTACTTTCTAGGGTTTTTCTATCTATATAATAAATATCTCTTGGTAATTCTACTTCATATAAACCAGTATTTGGATTATATGGATTATATCTACCAGAAAAATTTGCGCCATCTAGATATTTTAAGAATGTTTTGATTCTAGTAAATTTTGCACCAACGATGTCTCCTAAACTTTGCATTTGCATTCTAATATATCTATAAAAGGAATTAGAAGAATTATCTGGAGAAAGATTAGATATTGAAATTTTTGGAGTTGGTAATGTTCCTGCAGAAGAATATTCAAATCCTTCAGCAAAAATTGGAAATGGATAATAGAAATTATTTTGCCATTTTATTGTTCCATATGGATTATCTACAATATTAAATACATTGTAATCATTATAAACTCTAAAAATACCATTATTAATTGGTTGTTGTCCATCGTAATTGTAATTGATCATTGTTGGAGCAATTTCTGACAAATCAATTTCGTATAAAATAACTTGTGTGGATGGAGTTAAAGAACTTATTTCAGTATTTAAGGATTGATTACCGCTTACTATTAAATTATAAACTTCAGATGATGTAGGCATAATTTTATGCTGGTACTTCTATGAATGTAGCTTCTATAGAGTAATTATTATAAGATATATAAGTTGGAGACCATTCTGGACAAACAAATTCTGTATTTAAATTAGTATTTGATTTAGCGTATATAGTTGGAAGATTATAAATAAAAGCTTGTTGAGCATTTCTTGCGTTTAAGAAATGCAAAATAGATACCGCTTCTATTTCACTTCTATTATCGAAATTTAAAGTTAATTCTATTAAATTATTATTTATTCCATCATTTACTCTTTGTTCGTATCCATTCCCAAATCTATTGATTTTAATTCTTGGTTTTAAATTTATTTTAGCATTGTATGATGGTTTCCACCAAAAATCAGGCACGAGAGTTCCATTTAAAGAAACATATCCATCCCAAGACACTCCTAAATTAGAAGGCGTAATTGGATTATTTCCAATGTTAGAATCGATTACAGAATAATAATATCTACCGTCGCTACCTAGCGCTATACTATACTTATTATAAGTAGTACTCCCGCTCCAAGCTGGAACTGTATCGTAAATACTTGCCATATACCTTTTACCTCCTATATTTTACACTTAAAAGTAGTGTAATTATAGTTAATGTTTAATGTATATACTATAGAAAATCAGAACTTTTATCTAAATGATTCTTTAGTAAGTGGGGTTCAAAATTTAGGAATTAGTTATGATAATAATATAAATACTTCTTTGGCTATTGATGACTCTAACTTAAATTACTTTGTTTCTAAACCAGTTATAGCTAATATTGACTTAAGCTATTTATTGAGTTCTAATGATCGGTTTATTAACTATACTGGCTCTAGTTCGTTTAGCGGTAAAATAGAATATGGTAATAATTTTTTTACTTTTTCTAGCGGTTATTTAACAAATTATTCTTTAAATTATAAATTAAATGACTATCCTCAAGTTAATGTTAAAAGTCTTATACTGGGTGAATTAGGTAATACAAATGGGACATTTAATTATCAACCAAAAACGTTAAATAATTTCGATATTGGTGATAATTGTTATGTGGATTTAAATTTAACAGAAGCAAATAATAATAGATTAGATTCTTTTAATATAAACATAGATATTCCAAGAGAAGGAGTTTATACTATTGGTAATTATTTACCAACAAATGTAGTTATAAAGTATCCTATTTCTATATCTTTGAATTTTTCATTTTCTGCAAGTAATTATACTCAAGAAAAAGTCACAAATATATTAACAGGAATATCTCAAAGAAACTTAAATCTTTCTTTTAGAAAATATAATACCAATCAATCATTGTTATCATTTAATCTATCTAATTTAATAACAAATGAAACTCAGTTAAATTATAGTGTTTCTGATGATGCTAAATTAAATATTACCTTACAAACCTTTATCTTAAGTGGCGTATAAAATTAATTGAAATATATCATTGTATTAATTATAATAATAATATGACATTTCAAGAATTGCTTAATTCTCCAGTATTTTTTAGTACTTTCATTAAGAATGATACATTGTTTAATTCTTTAAAGGATAAATTTCCAGAAATTTTAGCTGATCTTACTAGTTCTAGAAATAATCCAAATTGCTCTTGTAAAGGTAGAGTAAAAGCTCATCTTCAAGGGAAAATCACTACTGAACAAGATTATTTCAATAATCTTATCAATAATGAAGAGGTTAAGAAATTAACAGAAGAAATTAAAAAAACACAAATACCAATTAACCCAATCGAGAACCATATGCAAATGATGCAACAAAATATGTTTAGAAATAGTAGCGGAAGAATATTTGAAATTGGTAAAACAGAAGAAGATTGGAAAAATCTTGCTAAGAAATTAAGTGAAGAAAAGATTAGTTTTAAATCATTTTCTGTAGTTGAAAAAGAAGATAAATTAGTTGTTTATTTTATTTAAATGTTTTATCAATTCTTAGCGTATTTGTTTGTTTGCTTGGGAGTAACTTATGCTTGGAGCGATACTGAAATTGCTAGACCTTTTAGAAATTTTATAGCTAAGATCCCTTATATTCACAAGCCCTTGCTTTGTCATGAATGCTCTAGCTTTTGGATATCCTTAGCTATTAGTTTTTTCGTTAATCCTTTTGATTTATTAACTTATTCTTATTTTAGCAATTTATTAAGTGCTTTTTGTGGATTTTTTATTAATCTTTACTTTGTTAGAAACCAATTAGTAAAGTACAAAGATTATTAATCTTTAATTTTTTTAATTCTATCTATCAGTTCGAATAACTTAACTTTAGGTATATCTGAGATAGAGTTTAAATTTTCTGCGTTATCAAATTTATCTTTGATTAATCTTTTCTTCAGGGTTTCAAAATTAACGTTCTTTTCTTTCATAACTTTTTCAAGTAGTGATTGAGGAGAGGTCGGATTTTCATTTACAGAAGAAGAATCATCAAGAAGTTTTGCGTCACCTAATTCCTCTTGAGAGACAATATTGATCTTTAAGAAATTACGAACACAGCGCACAAACGCTCTATTCTCGGCGATTGCAGCTAAAAAGAATCTGGCGAAACTCTTTGTATTATTTACTGTAGCATCGGCAAGAGATTCAAAAACTACTTCTTTTCCACCAGTTTCATAATTTGGTAGCCAAGTAATCTTACAGCTTGTTGCAAAATAGGTTTCAGAAGCTGCTACTACTTTATATTCAACGCTTGTGTATCCGCGAATTTGAGCAAGTTCTTTAATCCCACCCAAAAGAATTAGTAAATCTTTATCTTGAAGTTTTGAAACATCTGTTTCTTGAGTCTTTTGTCTATTGGGGACTAGATGTTCGATTTTAACCATTTTACGCCAATTAATAGTTCCATCATCATTAAATACATAGTTCAAGGTTTGATCTTCAATAAGACCATATTGATTTCTAGTCACTAGTTTTGGAGGAGTGACTTGAGATGTTGGGGTTGGAGTATTTTCAATTTGAATATCTAATCCTTTATTCACAACATTGAATAACTCTGAACTGCCAATTGAAACTGTATTTTCTTCTGATTTAATTTTAGGGCTCATTTAGTAATGATACTATGGATTATAGATCAAGTCAACTTAAAAATATAAAAATTATCTG
>Ga0209298_10000044_pt1 | contig 70926 bp, 62 predicted proteins | sample S_140806_EF_Meta_FD_187325 | JGI IMG/M metagenome (GOLD analysis project Ga0209298, IMG submission 187325) | Freshwater microbial communities from Lake Simoncouche, Canada to study carbon cycling - S_140806_EF_MetaG (SPAdes) (version 2) | ecosystem: Environmental > Aquatic > Freshwater > Lake ... | reverse complement strand
GGCACCCGGTTCGACGGTCAGTTCCTTCGCGGTGAAGTACTGGAAGTTGTCGACCTTGCCGTAGACGATCCACTTGTCCACGTAGCCCTTGCCCTGGACGGAGACGACCGGCTCGAGGTAGTGGTTGTCCTTGAAGTTCGGGTCGACGTTCTTGTCCCAGTCGAGCTGGTCCACGATGAAGTCGACGTCCTTGTGCTTGGACTTCGGCATGTCCTTGACGAGGAGGGCCCACGGTACTTCGCGGCCTTCGACGAGGTTCTGGTACATGCCGAACACGTCGGAACCCCACTGCGGTTCATAGGTGCAGAGCGAGCCGGGAGCATGGAGCACGCACGGGTCGATGAGCCAGCCGGTGCCGGGCTCGAGTTTGTAGGCCTTGGAGAGCGCGAGGATCTTGTTGTCACCCTTGTCCCAGTTGGCGATGCACTCGCGGACCTGGGCCTTGGTCGTGCCAGGCTCGAAGCCCATGAACGTGTAGGGGAAATTGTTGCCGACGTTGTTGTGCTGGGGCGGGAAGTAGTAGGACTCCGGCTTGCCTTCGAGACCGAGCAGCTTGGCCTGCTTGGCGTTCTGGTGCATGTGGTGCGGGATCGGACCCATGTTGTCGAAGAACTTGGAGTAGACGGGCCACTTCTTGTACTTGCTCCAGATCTTGGAACCGATGAGCGCGGAGCCGCATTCCTTGACGGCCTGCTTGAGCGTGAAGCGCGTGTTGCCGATGACGACGTAGGACAGGCCTTCGTCGGCGGTACGGTTGTCGTTCGCGGCTTCGGTCGTGGAAGCGAACCAGCGTTCGTCGATGCCGCCGCGGCTCAGGCCGAAGGCGTAGAGGTCATCCGGGTGAAGCTTGAGGCGCTTGCCGGGCTGGAGGAAGGAGCGCGGGACCCAGCACGGAGCCAGACGGAGCAGGCCGCCGGTCTTGGCGAGTTCCTTCTCCACGAGAGAGGCGACGCCGCTCTTCTTGGTGGAGAGATCTTGGACAATCTTAGGGGAGGACATGGTAGGGGGAAAGGAGGGTCGGGGAGGTCGGATTTAGGCGACTCCTTGGGCAGGGACAAGAATTGAGTAAGCCGACTTACGACTTCAAAAACTGCCAATTAATCGGGCAGGTAACGGCCTGGCCGTTTTCGCCCGTAATCCGGACAGCGTCGGGTCCGGCAGGGACGATGCTCTGGACTTGGCCGAAGTCGGCGGACACTGCGGCGGCGGCCTGGATCAGGGGGAGGCGGACGCGCTGGTCCTTGCGGAAAAGTCGGCTGGTCGGGATACCCTTGGCGGCCAGGCGATCCTCGCGGGCGATGTCGACGCCGTCGCAGAAATGGGAGCAGACTTCCTCGAGGCCGAGGCGGCCGAGGTGGCGCTTTTCCCAGGGGTGGCCGGGTCGGCCGCCGTTCGAGAGCCAGAAGAGGGTGGACGGGAAGTCGGCGACGTTCTTGAGCGAGAACCAGACGTAGCCCGGGAAGGTCACGGCCGTCCAAGCGAAGGGCTGGGCTTCGGTCGCTGCTGCGTTGACCAGCATGATGAGGTCGTCATTGCCTGCGCGGGCAGGGTAACAAGTCAGGTCGGTGTTCGAACCGTCCTTCATCGGGACGGACTTGAGCGAGGTGAATTCAGCGAACGGTTTGAGAGCGCCCGATTCGCCCGAGGCAGGATTGGAGAACTCGCCGGCGTAGACGGAGCCGAAGCGGAAGGCGCTCGTCGCGATGCGGGCCGTACCGGCGGGGACGTGCGAAAGATCGAGCACCGGATGGTTGCCGTAGTTCCAGCGGCCTTCGAGGTTCTCGATCAGGTGCTCCCAATAGATCGCATGGTGGCCCGGGATGAGCGTGAAATTCTTGGCGACGGTGGCACCGGTGTCGGTGCCGGTCTGCGTGAGTTTGAGCGACGTCGCCGAAGAGGAGACGAGCTGCCATGGCGCATTAGCCGTGTCGCCGTGGGGCGGACCTTTCTGTTGGCCTCCGAAAGGCAGGCACATGAAGTCCCCGCGCAGATAAGTGAGCAGGTTGGGCAGGGACTGGTCGATCTGCGTGGGCGTCCAGGGCGAGAGCGAGTAGGGGGAGGCCTTGAGGCCGGACAGGTGGAACGTGACGGGAGCGAGATGGCCGGCGGTTTGGGTGACGGCCAGTTCGACTTCGGCGGTGCGCAAGGTGTAACTGGGGGCTCCGTGAATGGTTTCCATGGGGATGGGTCATTTCCTGCAAGAGCCGCAGGCCTGTCAACGCCTCGGGTGCTCTCCGCTTGCTAAGCCGGGCTGGCCCCGCTTGGTTTCCGTTATGCCGCAGCCTCTGCCCATTCTTTATACCAAGCCGGGTTGCCCCTGGTGCACCCAAGCCCTCGAGTTCTTTGCTCAGCAGGGTGTTAAGCTCGATGTCCGCGACGTGGTCGCCGACATGCACCAGATGCGCCAGCTGGTCGCCATCACGGGCCAGTCCAAGTGCCCGTCTTTCCGTTATGGCGACTTCATCGTGGCCGACTTCGGGGTGGATGAGTTCATCAACAAGGCCCGCAAGCACCCCGCGGTCTGCGCCGAGCTCGGTCTGAAGGTCTGAGGAATAGGTTTTAGGGCTTGGTCACCTAGGGTAAACCCCCTAGTAATAGTCGCATGAGGTTTACCCCAACCTTGGCCCTACTGCTATGCGCACCCTTGTTCGGCGCCCGGCCTAATATCGTTTATATCATGTGCGATGACATGGGTTGGGCTGACCCAGGTTGCTACGGTTCAACGCAGAACGTAACGCCCAACATCGATCGCCTGGCCAAGGAAGGCCTGCGATTCTCCAGTTTCTACGCCACGCAGGCTGTGTGTACGTCGTCTCGTACGGCGCTGATGACCGGCTGTTATCCTAATCGGCTCGGCCTGGGCGGCACCGCGCTCGGTCCGCAATCGAAGACCGGATTGAGTAACGACGAGCAGACGCTCGGCACTTTATTGCGCGACGCCGGCTATCGCACCGGAGTGGTCGGCAAGTGGCACTTGGGCGACGCACCTAAGTTCCTGCCGCCTGCTCACGGCTTCGATGATTCGATGATCCTGCCGTATTCGAACGACATGTGGCCGCTGGGCTATGCCGTGGGCGACGAATCCCGCCGCAAGATGTATCCCGAGCTGCCGCGCTACGTGAACGGCCATCCGATGGGTTTCATCCACGATTGGACGGATATGGACGCGCTTACTTCTGCCCAAGGTCTGCGTGCCGTACGCTTCATCCATGAGAGCGCCGGGAAGGACAAGCCGTTCTTTCTCTATCTTGCGACCTCGATGCCGCACACCCCGCTCGGAGCTTCGGCCGACTTCAAGGGCAAGGGCGCCACTCCATATGCCGACACCTTGGCCGACATCGATCGCGCCGTGGGAGCTGTCCTGAAGGCTCTGGCCGACAAGGGCATTGATAATAACACCATCGTCGTCTTTACCAGCGACAACGGCCCGTGGCTCAACTTCGGACGCCATGCCGGTTCCGCCGGCCCGTTCCGTGAAGGCAAGGGCACGACCTTCGAAGGCGGCGTCCGCGTCCCGTTCATCGTCCGCTGGCCTGGCGTCGTGAAGCCGGATACTCGCACCGACGCGCTGGCCGCCAATATCGACGTCGTCCCCACGATCGTCGAAGCTTGTGCCGCGTCCAAGCCGAAGAACGAGATCGACGGCCAATCCTTCCTCGCGCTGCTCAAGGGCGAGAAGGCGACGGCGCGCGATACGTTCACTTATTTCTACGGCGATCGCCTCGAGGCCGTGCGCAAAGGCAAGTGGAAGCTCCATCTCCCGCATGCCTATCGCAGCTATGTCGATATGGTCCCGGCTTCCAAGGATGGCCTGCCAGCCACGACGCACCAGCGACAAATCGGGCTTTCGCTGTACGACCTCGATGCGGATCCTGGTGAAACGAACGATGTCTCCGCCGCCCACCCGGAGGTCGTGAAGGGCCTGCAGGAACTCGCCGCCTCGGAGCGCAAGAAGCTCGATGCCGGTAAGCGCCCCGTCGGCCGCCTCTGATCAGACCAGGCCGGCGATACTGGCCACGCGCCAGACCATCACGCCGAAGCCGACGATCGCGACCGTCAGGCAGAGCGAACTGCGCACCTTGGTTTCGCTTAGGCCCGCGCGAAGGACGGCCCAGAGCAGGGCCGCCGACGTGAAGATGACGGCCATCTGGGCCAGTTCGACCCCGATGTTGAAGCCGACGAGGATGCGGACGATGCTACCGTTGTCCCAATCTTTCAGGCGATCGGAGACCGCCGCGGCGAAGCCGAGGCCGTGGACCAAGCCGAAGACGGCCGGAATGACGAGCATCTGGCGGTGGGTCGCAGTGCCGCGGTAGGCCATCAGTCCGCCAATGCCGATGGTGAGCGCGATGAAGGGTTCGATCCATGCGCCAGGGTTGCCGACCCAGCCGAGCGAGACCGCGCTGAGCGTGAGGCTATGGCCGAGCGTGAACACGAGAGAGCGACCGACGGCCTGGCGGAGCGAGGCCGCCCCGAGGAACATCGCCAACATGAAGAGACAATGATCCCAGCCGTCCGGCAGCACGTGGCCGAAACCGTCGGCCAGGAGGGTGAAGGACGTCTCTTTGTCGGCCGGCGCAGGACCATCGCCGATCTGGAATTCACCGGGCTCGTTCTTCGAAACCGCCATGACCGTCTGGAATTCCATCCCTTTGCGGAGATTGGTGAAGACCGTTCCGAGGGCATCGGGGAAGCGCAGCACCAACTTCTGCGTGTCCGCCGGTACCGTCGCCGTAAGCTTCGCGTTCATCATCACCGGGTAGCGATCGGCTTCGCCTTGGCGGCCAGACTGCGCAAGGATCTGCTCAGCCGAAGGGAAGGACGCGAGCGTCCACGCCAAGGGTTTTCCGTCGGCTTCGAGGCGCAAGTCGGCGAGGAAATGCTGACGGCCCGGTTCGATGGACGATGCCAAGCGCCCAGGCGTGAACATCAACGCGTCGAGTTCCTTGATGGGCGCGTCCTTGGGCAGTTGGCCGACGAGGAACGAAGGGACATCGAATTTCACCGTCAGCGCAAAGGTGTTCTTCTCGTCGATGACGCCGATGCATGAGGCTTCCTTCCATTCCGGGTGGGCCCAGAGGAGCGCAGGCGCCAGGGCCGACAGCCAGAAAAGGAAAGCTCGCCGCATCGGAAGTGAGTACGATGGGGGGCCGTCGCCTTCCAATCAAATCCGCTTACTTGGCCGCTTCTTCGCGACGGGGCGGGCGCTTGTCTTCCTGGCTGTCGCTGGCGCCGGCCGGCCGGGTATAGATCACGGTCAGGTCGGCGGCGGCGAGGATCTTGCCCTTCATCGCGGCGAGGACCGGCTCGACCGTGATCGGGGTTTCGGCCTTGGAGAGGTCGGGTTTCGCCGAGAGCGCGAAGAGCGTGAGCACGTATTTCTTTTCTCCCGGGCCTTGCGAGTGGGGCGGGGCGTACTCGATACGATTATGGACGGTGCTCATGCCCATCTTACCGAAGCCGGTGGCGTTCTTGGCGACGTTCGTCGTCTTCGGGTCGATGTCATACATCAGCCAATAGATCTTAGTCTTACCTTCTGGGTCCAGGTGGTGCATGATCAGCACCAGGCTCTGCGTGCCCTTTGGTACGCCGGTCCAAGCGAGGGGCGGGCTGGCGCTATCGCCGTCGCCGGTGTATTCGACGGGCAGCTTCTCGCCGTCCTTCACGGCCGGGCTCGTGAGCTTGAGCGTGGTGTTCTTGTCGGACGGCTTGGCGGCGGCGACGCTGTCGACGGGTAGGCCGCCTTTCTCGCCCTTGCCTTTACCTTTCTTGCCTTCAGCGGGAGCGGCGGACAGGGCAGCCATCGCACCGATGGTCAGGATGAGGAAGAGGGAGAATCTGCGCAGCAGGGAATTCATGGGGATGAGGTAAGTATAGCTTAAGAAGCCTTAAGCAGGCGTTAAGGGGTCACTTCTTCCCTTTGCCTTTGCCGCCTTTGGCTCCGCCCTTGCCGATGCCGCCGGACGAATAAGCGGGGAGGTCCTTTTTCAGTGTGTCGAGTTGGGCACCAAGCTTGGCGGCCAGCTCGGGTTGGGCGGCGAGGAGGTCCTTTGCTTCGGAGACATCGGCCTTAAGGTTGTAAAGAGTTCGCTGGCCGGCGTTGGTCTCCACCAGCTTCCAGTCGCCGTCGAAGAGCGCGATATCAGCGGAGGCCACGAGGAAGGCAGGGCGGGGTAGCGTCTTGCCGCCGGCGATGGCTGGCCACTGATTGACGCCATCGAGCTTCAGCTCGGCGGTCAGCGGCAGGTTGAGCGCGGCGGCGATCGAAGGGAAGAGGTCGATGATGGCGATGGGCTGGTCGAGCTTCACGCCGGCAGGCACGCGTTTGGGCCAGCGGACGATCGCCGGCGTGCGGATACCGCCTTCGTCGACGGAAGCCTTGTAGCCACGGAGCGGGGCGTTGGAACCCGTGCGGCGCGGGGCGCCATTATCGGAAACGAAGATGACGAGCGTGTTCTCGCGCAGGCCTTGTTCGTCGAGCGTGGCCAGGATGCGACCGATGCCGATGTCGAGGCCTTCGACCACCGCGCCGTAAAGTCCGTCGGACTTATGCTTGGCGACGAGGTCTTCGGGCGCCGCGAGGTCGATGTGCGGCGCGTTGAAGGCCACCTGAAGGAAGAACGGCTTGGCCTTGTCGCGGTTACGGATCTGCTTTGAGGCTTCATCGGCGAAGAGATAGGTCGTGTAGCCCGATTCTTCGATCTGTTTGCCGTCACGCTGCCAGTCGGGTTTGCCGCGCATGTCGGTGTGCTTCAGGTAATCCACTTCTCCGCCCATGAAGCCGTAGAAGTGTTCGAAGCCTACCGCCGAAGCGGGGTTCTGGTTGCCGAGGTGCCATTTGCCGATGAGCGAGGTCGCGTAGCCGGCGGCCTTGAGTTTGGCGGGTAAGGTGGGAGTGGCTTTCGTGATGCCAGCCTGGCCGGGCATGATGATGTTGACCAAGCCGAGGCGTCGCGGGAGTACGCCGGTGAGGAGGCCGGCGCGCGCGGGGCTGCAGACGGGGTAGCCGTAGAAGCGTTGGAGCTCGACGCCTTCCTTGGCCAGCTTGACGAGGTTCGGCGTGACGATCTTCGGGTTGCGGGTACCGATGTCGTTCCATCCCAGGTCGTCGGCGATGAGGACGACGACGTTAGGCTTGGCGGTCTGCGCCGCGAGGTCAGGGACGAAAGCAAGGCAGGCCAGCAACGAGAAGAGCAGGCGCATCGGGCTTATTTGCCTTCAGGCGGAGGGCCTTTTTTGCCGTCGCCGCCCTTGGGTCCGCCTTTGCCACCCTTGCCGCCTTTGGATCCGCCTTTACCGCCGTCGCCGCCGGTCTTGGTGGCGTCGCAGGTGTCGACGTCGCCAAGGACAGCGGTGCCGAGCGGGCCTTTGAAGCCACCGACGATGTAGGGCCACTCATTGCTGACGTGGTAGTGGTAACCGAGGCCGTCGTGGTCATGTCCGCTGATCGAGTCGAGTTTCTTGGGCGCGGAACCATCGGCTTCCGTGGGGCCGCGGACCGGGAAGCCGTCGAGCGCGAAGCCGACGACCTTGCCGGACTTGTCGCTGTCCATGACAGATGGCGCACGGTGGTAATGGTATTCATGACCGAAGCCGGTGTGGCCGCCCTTGGGATCGAGCGGGGCGATGTTCTTGAAAGCCGTGATGCGGTCGACCGGTTCCGGCGGGAAGAAGCGGACGCCGTTGGTGCTGATGCCGAGGCCGGAGCGCGGGGAGAACTTCGCCTGGCGCAACGGCGTGATCTTCTCGGAGGCCTTCGGGTTCTTCGGCAGGAAGAGGGTGACGATCTGTTCGAGCGGCTGCAGTTCGATGATCGAATTCGTGACGCCTTCCTTCGCGGCCTGTTCGTAAGTCCAGCCGGCGAGTTCCTGTCGGGCGACCTTATCGAACTCCGTGCGATCCTTCGTGCGGTGTACCGTGCCGTCCTTATCGAACATGTTCCAGCCGCGCTTGTTCAGGGTCTTGAGATAGTCGGCATCGACGCGGTACAGCTTCTTGTCAACGGTGTCTTCCCAGTATCCGCCCTTGTCTTTGAGGGTGGCCGGTGCCCATGGCCCCATGTCGTGATCATAGGGCAAGGAGCGGACGACGATCTTATAGACCGTGGCCTTGGAGCCGTCGCTGAGGATTCCGTGGATCTCGGTGATCGGTTTCACCAAGGCGCGCTTGTCGAAGAGCGACGGGAGGTCGACCGGGGCGGCAGTGGCCCTCAGACAGAGGGTGAGCCAGATGAAAGAGAAGGTTCTCATGGTCGAAGGATTATGCCACAAACGCCCTTAACCCAACATTAAGAGCCCTTTATTCCGAACTGTCGGAGTCTTTGTAACTACGCAAGGCGCGGGGATTCTGAAACGAGCCTGGCTTGAAGAAGACTTTCTCCATGAAGAGTCCGCGAGCGGGAGCGGTCGGCACCTCCGAGGTGATGGCACGTTCCTTCCGGTAGGCGACGAGACGTTCGGGAGGCATCTTGCCTTCGCCGACGCGGAGGAGTCCGCCGACGAGCCGGCGGACCATCTTGTAAAGGAAGCCGCTGCTTTCGGCGATGATGGTAATCCGCTTGCCGCGGCGGCGGACTTCAAGGCGACGCAGGTCCTTAACGGGGTTTTCCTTCTCCATGCCTTGGCCGTGGTTGGCTCCGAACGCGTAGAAATCGTGCTTCCCGAGCAGTAGCTTGGCGGCTTGGCGCATCAGCTTCACATCGACGGTCTTCGTGCCTAAACCCAGGCAGAAGCGCGCTTCCCAGGGCGGCGGATAGCCGTCGCAGATCTCGTAACGGTAGCGTTTGCCATCGGCATGCCAGCGGCAATGGAAGGTGGGCGCGACCCGCTGAAGTTGGGTGACAAGCAGGCCGTTCTGTTCGCACGAGTTCATCGCGTGGACGAGGTAGCTGCAGGGGTGAGGCCAGAAGGCGTCGAAGTGGAAGCGCTGGCCGACGCTGTGGACGCCGGAATCGGTGCGGCCGCTGCCATGGATGACGATCGGGGTCTTGAGGATACGCGATAAGCGTGCCTCGAGTTCGCCTTGAATCGACAGCCTCCCTGTCTGGACCTGCCAGCCGATGTGGTCGGTGCCATCGTAGGCCACCGTCGCCAGGAAGCGCTCCAGCTTCGGCGTGAAGGGTTTCTTGGTCTTGGCAGGAGGCATGTCAGGAGCCGATGCCGCGGCTGTTCAGGAAGTCCTGAAGGAGGACGGCGGCCGCGCGGGAATCGCGCTCTCCGGTGCGGGCCTGCTGTTTGCGTTCGTTCGCTGACCGTGCTTTCCGTCCGCCAAGCTCATCGGCCGCTTGGCTCGTGAGGGCTTCGTCGACCTTCTCGATGGGAAGCTGGAAGCGCCGGCTGAGTTCAGCGGCGAAGACATCGACCTCGTCGCATCGTTTGGTTCGCTCGCCTTCGACGGAGAGCGGATAGCCGAGGACCAGCAGCGTAACCTTGAGGCGGGCGATTTCTTTGCCGATCTGGGCGAAGCGTTCTTCGACGTTATCGGCGACCGCGGCTGGCAAGGGGAAGGCGAAGCCGAGTTCATCGGCATGGCTCAGCCCGACCCTGCGGGAGCCATAATCGATGCCGAGGAAGACCTGTGCCACGGAGTCAAGTTGGGACACCTTGGCGGAATATTCAATCCGACACGTGGAAGGGGCGGTTTGACACCGCTCCATGCGGGGGTTCCACTGTCGGCATGTCCGCGGAACAGCGCCTGAGCGACCATGAGAGGGCCTTGTACTCCCGGCAGATTCGTCTGCCTGGGGTGGGGGAGTCCGGTCAGTTGCGTCTGCGTGAGGCCAAGGTGCTGCTCCTGGGCGCCGGCGGCCTAGGGTCCCCGGTCGGGCTGTATCTGGCGGCCGCCGGCGTCGGGCTCATCGGCATCGCCGATCCGGACAAGGTCGAGATCTCGAACCTCCATCGCCAGGTCGTCCACGGTTTCGATACCTTGGGCCTGCCGAAGACCATTTCCGCCGCCGAGGCGCTGGGCGAAATCAATCCAGGGCTTAAGGTCGCCTTGCACCCCGAGGGCTTCACGGTCGATAACGCCGCCGACCTCGTCGCTCGTTATGATCTCGTCGTCGACGGCACGGATAACTTCGCAACCCGATTCCTCGCGGCCGATGCCTGCGTGCTCGGCGGGCGACCACTTGTGCACGGCAGTGTCCTACGTGAAACTGGGCAGGTCGGGGTCTTCCTGCCACGTTGCGGATGCTATCGTTGTTTGTACCCCGTCATCCCTGATGCCAGCTCCGTGCCGACGTGTGCCGACGCGGGCGTCTTCGGCGCGACCTGCGGGGTGATCGGTTCCTGGATGGCCTCTGAGGTCATCGCCGTCTTGCTCGGTAAGCGCACCGACTCTCGACTACTGGTCATCGACGTTGCTGCCGGCACCTCCAAGCGGGTTGCCTTGGCCGCCGACCCAGCCTGTCCTTGTTGCGGTTCCGCCCCTAGTATCCGTTCGCTCGAGAAGGCTGCCTACGCTCCGACCCTTTGCCCGACCCAAACTCCTATGTCCGAAACTCCCCTTGAAGTGACTGTCGAAGAGGCCCAGCGCCTGCTGGCTGGCCCTAATCCGCCCCTGCTGATCGATGTCCGCGAAATGGACGAGCATGCCGTCTGTCGGATCGAGGGTTCCCGGCTTATCCCCATGAACACGGTGCCGTTGCGTCTGGCCGAGATTCCACAAGACGTCCTGGTGCTGGTCCAGTGTCACCATGGTGGCCGGAGCATGAAGGTCACCCAGTTCCTTAGGTCCAAGGGTTATGCCCGTGTCAGCAACGTCAAAGGTGGTATCGACGCCTGGTCGCAGAAGGTCGACCCTAAGGTGCCTCGCTACTGAGCGAGACTAGGCTTGCCGACTCCCGTCCGCTGTTCTTTTATTCCCTTCACACCATGAAGCGTTTCACCTTCCTTCTCGCCGTCGCCGCCTTGAGCGTCGGTTGCACCTCGCGAATGCCTGCTGGCTTTAACCCGCTTGCTTCCGGCAGCGGTAGCACCGGTGGGGCTGACACCCTGGATATCCGCTCGGCCAACCAGCGTCGTGACGCCTTGGCCGCCGCCATCCTCTCTGGCAACATCCCCCCTGAAGCCATCCTGACCACCGTCTACTTCGAGTTCGATAAGTATACCGTCTCCGCCTCCGAGCGCGCCAAGATCGACGCTGTCGCCGGACGCGTCAAGGCCACCGATATCATCATCGCCGGCTATACGGACCATTTCGGCACCGAGGAATATAACCTCGGTCTCTCCGATCGTCGTGCCCAGTCCGTCCGTGATTACCTCGTGAAGCTGGGTGCCAACCAGTCCAAGTCCGAGATCATGGCCCTAGGCTCCCAGCATGCCGACAAGAACGCCGCTGGTCGTCAGTCCGGTGCCAAGGACCGCAAGGCCGTCATCGTAGACGTCAATTACTCCGGGCCGGTCTCGGCCGCTCCTGCCGCCGCCAAGCCGGCCGTTCGTCAGGCCGCTGCGCCAGCCGCCGCTGGTGCCGCCCCCGCTCCGGTCACCGCTCTCTGAGCATCCTTGCTCCCAAAGCAAAAGGCCCGCCGATCGGCGGGCCTTTTTGTTGTCTGCGTTTCGCGGCTTACGGCAGCGTAGCGTAGAGGTAGGCGAGCGTGCCTCCGAACAATCCAAGGGAGACCAGCTTGGCTGTCAGGCGTTCGCGGTCACTGCGGTGTAGCGCGCCCCAGCGTCCGAGAATCCAGCAGGCCGTGGCGATGACAGCGAGTCCGAGCGAGGCGTCGCGCACCCAGGCGGCGTCCTCGACGAGCGCATTCAGCACCCAGAGCAGGTAGAGCGCGTAGGCGAAAAGCGGGAAGGACATGCCTTGTTTAAGCGACTCCATCCACTCGCCTGGGCGCGGGAGCATCGCGGCAAGCCGGGGGAATATCGAAAGGAGCAGGTAAGGTAGCGCCATGCCGAGGCCAATGACGGTGAAGAAGAGCAACGTCTCTCCGGTGGAGCGTTCCTTGTCCAAGGCGAAGCCCAAGGCGGCGCCGAGGCCGGGCGCCGTGCAGGGCGTGGCCACGACCGTGGCGAGCACGCCCGAGAGGAAGGTCGCGACCCGTCCGTCGCCTTCGCCCGCGGAGACGCCGCCCAGGCCGACCCCGATCTCGAAGACCCCGGCGAGACTGAGTCCCAGCACGATCATGAGGACGCAGGTGCCGAGGACGAAGCCAGGCGATTGCATCTGGAAGCCCCAGCCGACGGAGTTGCCACCGGATTTAAGTCCGACGATCAGCAGCGCGAGCGCGAGGAAGCTGGCGATGACGCCGGCGGAGTAGAGCAGGCCGTTGAGGACGACCGTGCGACGGGAGGCGCCCGCTTCCTTGGCAAAGCCCAGGACCTTGAGGCCGATCATCGGGAAGACGCAGGGCATCAGGTTGAGGAGGATGCCGCCGCCGAAGGCCAGCAGCATCCAGATGAAAAACGGGTGGGTCGTCGTCTCGGCCGAGTAGGGCTTGCCGGCCGAGACGGCGGAGAGCGCGGAGAGGACTTCGGTACCGGTGAGAGCTTCCGAGAGGATGGCAGGCGGCTGGCCGGTCTTCAGGAAGATGTTGAGGGGAATCCCGGTGCGCCCGTATTTGCCGAGCTCATTGGCGATGACCGCATCTTTCTTCGTCCAGTCGGCCTTGAGCATCACCACGCCCGCTTGGGCGAGCGCCTTGGCCACCTCATCTTGCGTGTACACGCGCTTATTGACCTGGCAGGTGGCGCACCATCGTGCGGTGAAGTCGACGTAGACAATCTTGCCGTCAGCAAGCGCCTTCACCTGGTCCTCCGGGGACCAGGGCTGCCAATCGCCGGCGGCCTTGCTCGGTGTGTTCGGCGTGGGCGCCGGTTTGCCGGGTGCCGCCCCCAGTACGGCCTGGATGTCGACGAACCCGCCGTCAGCCGCCTGCGTGGTGAAGATGAGGTCACCGGAGTCGAGCTTCTCGGTTGCGTCGGCTAATTCGAGCACGATGGCGTCGCCGACGAGCTTCTGTTTCGCCGTGGCCGTGGGGGAGACGAAGCCGCGCGCCGGGAACCAGGTTTTGGTCAGTTTCGTACCTGGCGGCAGGGCGACCGTGAGGGTCTTGCCGTCCGCGGATGCCGTCGTCGACAGACGTGGACGAAGGGCGGGATAGAGTTTGGCGTCGTACTTGTAGGCCGCGTTGCCCGTGCCCACTTTGATGGCTAGTTCGACCTGCTTGTCGTGCGGCCAGCACCCGGTATCGTCGCACTCGAGCCATTCGGCCTTGGCCTTGAAGGTCAGCGTGCCTTTGGCGTCGCCGGGAACGGCGACTTCCATGAGCAACAGGGTCTCGTCCTCGTAGACGAAGTTCATCACGCCGGATTGGTCGATCAGCTTGGGGCCGGGCCAGATGAAGGCGCCGACCTTCGTGCCGGAAACCTCCTGCCATTCCACCGTCGGCGACTGTCCGGCGTCGCCGGGATTCTGCCAATAAATATGGAAGTGCGGGTCGCAGCGGAAGCGCATGGCGATGAGCGCCTTCTCGCCCGGGCGGATGTCGGGCGTCAGGTTGACCAAGTCGACCTTCGTGCGGACGGCGGCGCTCAGGTCGCCGAGGAGGGCGGTCAGCGTGAGTAGGCCAAGGGCGAGCAGTCTCATGTGCCTACCTTGGGCTTAAACCCGGCAGGAAGCAAGGCGTCGGAGGTCCCTTAGGGAACCAGGTGGCAGGGGAGCAGGGCCGCGTCGCTCATTCCGTGGATGATCTTCTTATCCGCGGGGCAGAACGTCGAAAGGATGCCGGAAAGTTCCACGGTATCGTTATCGACGAAGAAGTAGGGGCAGAGGCGGACGCGACCGTCGGCGGGGACCACCGAGCCGTCGTCGGCGTAGACCGGGTGGGTCAGGCGCGAGGGCTTATGGTACTCCTGCATCACGTGGAAGGTCTCGTTTTCTAGGCTCAAGGCGTTCTCGATGGCCTCGAGCCATTCCTCGCGGGAGACGTCGCTGCCGAGCGTCACCGAACGGGCGCCCCAAGCGGTCTCGTGGAAGCCGCTGGCTTTGATGATCAGATTGCGTTCACGCTGGGAGGCCTCGGCGAGCTCGGTCCATTCGCGGATGGGTCGACCGGCGAAGCCCGGGGCATGCAGGACGGCCGTGGGCGGGAGCTCGGTCTTCTCCATGATCCACGTCTGCGGGACGATGCGGAAGAGCGCCTCGTGGTGATCTTCCGGGAGGTTTTCTTTCCAGAATTCGGCGAGCTGGGGGTGATGGAGAAGGGCGAGACCGAGCTTCTCTTCCTGGAACGCCTTCATCGGGGGCGTCAGCACGAGCGTGCCGGCTTCGACCGCGTTGAAGATGCCGTCGGCGCCCTTAACGTTCGCGAGGTCGAAGAGTTCGAAGAAGCGGTAGAGGATGTCGACGCGTTGGGGGGCGCCGTCGACCGGTATGTAGGAACCGTCGCCCATCTGCATGATCTGCGCCGGCGCGACGACGTGCACGTCGTGACCAAGGGTGCGGAGTTTTTCGCCGAGCCACTCGAATTCCGGCCGATAGGTCGCGGCTTCTTCGCTGACGACGATGGCGACGAGCGGAAATTTCTCCTTCGGCGTCAGGCGGGCGAGCGAGGCCATGAATCGCTCCGGCATGCTGTGGGCGCCGATGACGCGCGGGAAGTCCTCGGCATAGACCTCGTTGAGGTAGGCCGTGAGGCCGACGCCGCCGGGAACGCTATCCAGTTCCGTCATCGTGAAGCCTTGGTCGGTGATGAGCAGGTCGGGGCGAAGGACGACCGGGCACTGGCCTTTGACGGCCCGATGGCGGCCGTGTTCGATGAGACCGGCGGGCTTGTAACGGTCCAGGTATTCGGCGACCCAGGGCGCGTAGACCTCGCGATTACGGAGGATCTTCTTGTTCGTGAACGAACGGACGTAGAGACGTTCCAGCGCGCGGTGGTAGCTGAGGCAAGCCGAGCCGATGCGCTTCAGGTCGCGCAGCTGCGCCTCGGTGATGGGCCAAGGCTCCGGCGAAAGCTTCCAGATCTTCTCCGCGAAGAGCGGCGTATCGAGGAGCTTCTGGCGGAGGATGTCCCGGGTGGGCATGGGGCGGGAGGACTTAGTCCTCGATCTTGATGTCCTTGTTGCGCGTGCGCGGGCCGCCGGCGCGGAGCCAACCGTTGATGAACGCGTCGATGTCGCCATCCATGACCGCCTGGATGTTGCCCGTCTCGACCCCGGTGCGGAGGTCTTTCACCATCTGGTAAGGCTGGAAGACGTAGGAACGGATCTGGTTACCCCAGCCGATGTCGCCCTTCTCGCCGTAATATTTCTCCATCTCGGCGCGCTTGTCGTCGATGGTCTTCTCGTAGATGCGGGCACGCAGGATCTTCATCGCGAGGGCGCGGTTCTTGACCTGGGAGCGTTCGCGCTGGCAGGCCACGACGATGCCCGTCGGGATATGCGTCAGGCGCACCGCGGACTCGGTCTTATTGACGTGCTGACCGCCCTTGCCGCTGGAACGGTAGACGTCGACGCGCAGGTCGGCTTCGTTGACCTCGACGTCGATGTCATCATCGATTTCGGCGACGACGTCGACGGAGGCGAACGAAGTGTGGCGACGGGCGTTGGCGTCGAAAGGCGAGATACGGACGAGACGATGGACGCCGCGCTCGGCTTTGACGTAGCCGTAGGCGTTCGGGCCTTCGAGGCGGAAGGTGGCCTGGCTGATGCCGGCGCCTTCGCCTTCGGCGATGTCTTCGACTTCGATCTTGAAACCGCGACGTTCGGCCCAGCGGGTGTACATGCGGTAGAGCAGGTCGGCCCAGTCGTTGGATTCCGTGCCGCCGGCGCCGGCCTTGACGGTCACGATGGCGTTGGAGCGGTCATGCAGGCCGGAGAGGAACGAAGCGATTTCGAGCTCGGAGACCGCGGCGAGCAGGTCGGTGCCGAGCTTGCGGAGTTCTTCGACCTCGGCGTCGGCCGTGCCGTCCGGGGATTCGGTGATCAGTTCGGCGAGGGTCTTGGCGTCTTCAATCTGGCGGCGGAAGGCGACCTGAGGCGCGACGATGACCTTATGGCCGTTGCACTCCGAGATGACCTTCTGGGCGGCCTTCTGGCTGTCCCAGAAGTTCTGGGCGGTCATCTGCTCTTCGAGCTTCGCGATCGCGGCCTGCTTGCCCGGGACGTCGAGGAACTTCCAGAGGTAGCCGGCGCGGCGTTCGACTTCGTCAAGACTGGCGCGGATTTCAGGCGGAATATACATCGGAAAGCGGAAGGAAGGGGGAGGGGCCCTCCTTGGTCGGTGGGCGAAGGTTGGGAATACCTAGACCCTCCTTTGGTTTCAATGTCAGAGTGGGCCGGTCGGGCTCTCATTTGCCCGGCCCGGACTGGTCGCACTTGCGCCCCGCCGAGGCTGGGGCATACATCCAGCCCATGTCGTATCTTGAAGGCCTGAGTTTCGCCCAGATTGCCGGCCCCTTGCCTGAACGTCGGGTCCTCGCCAACGGCCTCGAGGTCATCTACTCCCATCGCCCTGGAATCGGGCTGTGCACCGTGCAGGCGTGGGTCCGCACCGGCAGCATCCATGAGGGCCGCTGGGAAGGCTCGGGCATCTCGCACTACCTCGAACACATGGTCTTCAAGGGTACCGGTCGCTTCACGAACCGCGAGCTCACCGATGCCATTCATCGGAGCGGTGGTTCCTCCAACGCCTACACGACGTTCGATCGGACGGTTTATTACGTCGACGCGCCCCAGGAAGGTTTCGAGACGGCGATGGAAGCCATCGCCGACATGGTGTTCGACCCGCTGATCACGGATGCCGATGCCAAGATGGAGCGCGAGGTCATCTTGCGCGAGATCGCTATGTGCGACGACGAGCATGACCAGGTCCTGGCCAAGTCCGTCCTGGAAGAAGCGGTGCGTTCGCATCCGTTGCGCCAGCCGGTCATCGGTCACCGCGACCTCTTCGTGCGCATCACCCCGGACGACCTGCGTGCCTATCACTCCAGCCGTTATGTCCCGACGAACGTGGTGCTCGCCCTCGGCGGCAGCATGCCTCCGGAAGAGGTCTTCGCCTCGGCCGAGCGCTGGTTCGGGCGGTTCGCGCGACGTCCACTCGTCGACATCGCCAAACACGAGGAACCCCCGCAGGGTGGAGTCCGTCGCGCCGACCTCGTTCGCGAGGTCAACACCTCCAAGGGCGTCGCCTGCTGGCGCATTCCGGGTTACTTCGACGAAGGCCGCCTGGCCACGGACCTGTTCCTCGGCGTGCTGGGTGCCGGCAACAGTTCCTTGCTCTGGAGCGAGCTGCGCGAGAAGCGTAAGCTTGTACACGGTATCGACGCCTCTGGCTTCGGTATCCGCGACCTCGGCCTTGCCTGGTGCAGCTGGACAGGCGAGGCGGGTACGTCCGCTCCCGTCGTCGAACAGGCGATCGCCGAAGTCGTCGACGGTCTCCTGCAGAAAGGCGTCACGCCTGCCCAATTTGAGAAAGTCCGCCGCCAGTCCGTCGTCGGCATGGTCAACGGGCAGAAGAATATCCACGGTCTGACCAGCCGCGTCGCCCATGCGGCCACGATCGGTCATGATATCTCGTGGCCGCAGAGGGGCGTGGAGCATCTCGCCAAGCTCGGCGCCGAGGACCTGACGCGCGAGGCCCGCAAGTGGCTTCGCCCGGACAACGTCACGTTCGGCACCATGCGCGGCGGCAAGGCCGACGCCTTCGCGGCCAGCGCTACGGCGACAGCCACGCCGGATCGCTTCGAGACGTTCACCTTGGATAACGGCGTGCGCGTCGTTCTGCAGCATGATGCGACCATCCCGAAGGCCGGTGTCGGCGTGTTCCTCGCCGGCGGCCTCGCTTACGAGGAGGCCGCGAAGCGTGGCACGACGGGCCTGCTTGGCACGATGTTCGCCCGTGATAACGTGCATCGTACCAAGGAAGAAGTAGCTCACCTTGTCGACAGCATCGGCGCGACCTTCGCCGACCATGGTTCGCAGGTCTCCTGCGGTCTTTGGGGCGAAGCGCTCAGTTCCGACTTCGACAAGATCTCCGAGCTCATCGCCGACGGCATCCTCGGTCCGAAGATCCTGCCTGAGACCTTCGCCTTGGAGCGTGCCGCGATCATCACCGCGTGCCGCGAAGCCGAGGACGATATCGTCGAGAAGGCGCGTTTGCGCCTGCAGCGCCAGTACTTCGGCGAGCATCCGCTCGCGATCGACGCCTGTGGCACGCCGGAAACCCTGGCGGCGATCCACCCGGCGGACCTTGCCGCGCTGCACAAGTCCTTGGTCGTGGCCGATAATATCGTCGTCGGCGTCAGCGGCGCGTTCGACCGCCCGACGGTCCTCGAGTTCGTCAACCGACGCTTCGGTTCCTTGCCGAAGGTCTCGCTGGCGCGCCGGACGATCGCGAAGCATAGCCCGGCCGACGCGGCCAAGGTGCTTGAGCGTGCGCAGGGCGAGCAGGCCGTCGTCGCCATCGCCTTCCCTCATTGCGGTTTCGCACCGGACGATGTCGTCGCGGCGAACGTCACCGAGGAGCTGCTGAGCGGCATGGCCAGCGGGTTGTTCCGCCGGGTGCGTGAAGAGAAGGGCATGGCCTATTTCGTCGGTGCCACGCGCGTCGAAGTCGTCGACCAAGGTATGTTCTATCTTTATGCTGGTACGGCGCCGGCCTCGGCCCAGGAGGTCGTGAAGGAGATGCGCCTGGAGCTCGATCGCCTTCGCAAGGGCAAGTTCGCCTCGAATGAGATCGAGGATGCGAAGCGTCGCATGCGGGTTTCCCGTCGGCAGGGTCGGCAGTCCGCCGGCGCCCGCATGCAGGGGGCGCTCGTCCGCGAAGTCGCCGGCCTGGGGGCTAATTTCGACGCCGAGTGGGAACGCCGCATGAGCCTGACCGATGAGGCCGCCGTGCAGGCGTTCGCACAGCGCTATCTCGACGCCAAGTTCGAGCAGGAGCTGATCGTCCTTCCCAAGGAGTGATCAGGCCTCTTGGAAGAGCCGTTTGGCGTACCAGGCGGAAAGGATGCCTGGGATCGCTAGGGTGAGCGCGAACAGGAAATAATGGCCATACCCTAGGTGGTCCGAGAGCGATCCCGCCCAGAGCCCAGGCAGATAATTGGCCAGCAAGGCGAAGGTGGAGAGGGCGGCGTAGCGGACGGCGGCGCCGGGACCGGAGGCCAGCTTCATCATGGCGAGGATCAGCGCGCAGAGGCCGGCTCCGTACACGATATACTCCACGATAAATACGCCGCCGATGATCCAAAGGTCATGGGTTCCGTCGTAAGCCAGCCAGGCGAATGCCATCAGGGGCAAGTGCATCGTGACGCCGAGAGGGAGGAGCGCCCGGGCCAGTCCGAGCCTAGCCACCACCAGTGAGCCGATCACCCCGCCGAGTGCTAGGCCCCCTACGGCCGATAGCATGCGGAGGACCGCATAAGTCTCGTTGCTGAGGCCGAGGCCACCCCCCGTGTTCGACTTGGCGAAAAGCGGAATGATTTTGGCCATGTGTACTTCGCTGGCCCGATAGAACAAGATAAGCGCGAGGACGGCCAGCAGTCGCCGGTCGCCGAGAAGCGAGCGCAGTCCGGCGAGCATCTCCCGGAAGCGGTCACGAATAGTCCCGGTTTCGGCGGAGGTGATTGGCTCCGCCGCCAGACCCCAGGCGTTGGCGCCTAGCGTCAAGAGAGCCAGGCCGCCCGCTGCTGCCAGCGCCCATGACCAAGCGTCGGCCGTCTGCGGCCCGTAGTCCATGATCCTCCCTACCATCCAGATCAGCCCCGGGCCGGCGAGCACCACGCCGACCTTTGTCGCCACGTTCAGGATCCCGGAGTGCGTCGCCCGGCTCTTGTCATCGAAGGAGGCGACGAAGAAGCCATCTAGGGCGAAGTCATGGGCGGCCGCGAAGAGGGATAATAAGATTAGGCAGCCGACGATCAGGTTCGTCGAGGACTGGTCGGCACCCACGTGGTAGGCCAGTAGGCCTAAGAGGGCGGCAATACATAATTCTGACGCGAGGATGAAGCGGCGCGGGTTGAAGCCAGCGACGAGGGGGGACAGGAGTATCTTGCAACTGACGAGAAGGCCAAAGGCCGCCACGGCCTTCGTGATCTGGGCGTCTGGGTAGCCGAGATCCTTGAGCGCGACGGGCAAGGCCTCATCGCGGACGGCCGCTGGTATTGACTGAAATAGGTAGGCGGCGAAAACCCAGAGCCAGGCGCGACGGGGGAGTGCCGCGGCGGGCTTCATCGCTTAGGCGCCTTCACCGAGCTGCGCGCGGCCGAAGTGATCGACGGAACGGAGCAGGCCGTCGACGAACTTGGCGACGGTGATATTCAGGCCGAGCAATTCGGAGTCCGTCAGGTTGAGCATCTCGCCGGGCTTGAAGGTACGGGTCGTGTCGGTCAGGCGGGCGACGGTCTTGGGCTTGTTCTCATCAGCGAGCGTGTGGCGGGTGACGCCGGGCGGGGGCTCGGGCTGGGCTTCAGGATTCTTCTCCGGCTCGGCGGGTGCTTCGAAGTCTTTCATCGCCTTGAATTCCAGCGTCAGCGAGCCGTCGGGAGTGATGTCGTCGTTGGTGACGAGTCCGCCGCGTACGAGCACGCGCAGGGCGGCGGCGAGGCTGAAGACGCCATCCTCGAGGTCGCAGACGATGCCGAAGTTCTCCTCCAGCGCCGTGAAGCGGTCCTGTAACGTCATTTGCTGGAAGGCGTTTTGTTTCTCCGAGATGATTTTCTCGATCAGCGGGTCTCGGCGTTGGTTCTTTCCCTGTTCGCGGATGAACAGGCAGAGCAGGTGGCACTGCGTCATGCACTCGGAGGAGAGGGTCAGGAGGTCGTTGACCGTCGTGCGCATCATCAGGCCTCGGGCGTAAGCGAGCATCTGTTCCGGTGGCAGGTGGGCCTGCGGGACCGGCATCACGCGGGAAAGGGACGAGAAGTGTTCGTAGGCCTTGGGGTCGGCGGTGTGCAATCCGGCGATGCTGAAGGCGAGCATGTCATGCTGGCGTTGCAGGGCCGTAAAGAAAGTGCGGCTGATGTTCTGGAGCGAGAGGACATTCTCGCCGTTGCCGGGCTGGGGCTGGGACATAGGGATTAGCTGGTCGGATTGGAACCCTTGTCCTTGGCGTGGCGAGCCCTTTTGCGGGAAAGGAATCCATCGGTGCGGGGCTGGGGGGTGGAAGCGAACCAAGCGATGGCCAAGGGAGCGACCTCGGAAAGGGACAAGGCGGGTTGGCCGACAAGGCCCGGGAAGCGGTAGCAATGTTCGACGCGCGGCTGGATGTCCGGGTCGAGCTTGCCGCCCGGGATGAGCAGGGCGAGGTGCCGGCCGGGGACGCGGACCGGCACGGCGAGGTCGATCTTCCGACCGATGTCAGGAGACAGCGCCACGACGCAGCAACGGTCTTCGACCAGCTTCAGCAGTCCTCCGAGGGCGGCAGCGCGCATGAGGCGTAGTTGTTCCATCGCGCCGCGGGAAAGGTTCCAGGCCTCAGGGTGGAATGAGAGTTTTTCCGTACCGCCGGAGAGCAGGAGGCGCTTCAGGCCGAAAGCGGCCATCGAGCGGGCGATCGCGGCGAGGTCGGCCGGGTCGGTCACGCCGTCGGCTATGACGATGCTCTCGCGGGACTCGCGCCATTCGGCGAAGTCGGAGATGCGGGCCAGGCCGAAGTCCGGGCGCATGGTGAGCGCGCAGACGTCGTCGCAGGGACCTTCGGCCGTCTGGGCGAGCTCGATCGGGCCGACGATCCGGGTCTTTACTCCAAGCTCGGCGAAGGCGGCGTCGTATTCGGCTAGGTTGGGCGCGAACGCGGCGGTGGCGACGACCTCACGCAACGCCTTGGGATGGTGCTTGAGGCAGGCGAGCAGCGCAGCGATGCCCCGGATGATCAGGCGGTTGGGATGGGGGTCGTTGGTATTCACAGAATGCGTCCTTCGTCGAAGTCGATCATGTCCGCGAAGGAGATCACATCGGTACGGTGTTCGGAGCCCATCTTGCGCTTGGCGTCATCGAGGGCTTCGCGCCCCATTTCGCTCATGCCTTTCTGGACCAGTTCGCGGTTCCAGACGGCGACGCGCAGGTCGGCGGGAAAGAGGGCCTTAAGGCGGGCGTCTAGGTCGGCTTCCGAATGCGTCTCGCGGACGCAGGCGATGACCTGCTCGGGGTCGACCCCGAGGTGCAGGCAGAGGAAGCGGTCAAAGCCTTTGCAGAAATTGCGCTGATAGGACTTCGGGAGTTCGCCCTTCAGGTGCTTGCGGATCTTGGCGAGAAAGCGTGCCAGGTGCAGCAGGCCGGTCGCGGGATGCGGGATGTAGGCGGAAGGGAGATCGTAGCAGATCTCGCCGGTGGCTTCCGAGAAGCCGTTGGGGCGAGGGGAAGAGGGCGTGGTCATTTCGACGGAGAAGGATTTGGCAACAGTTGGGCGATGTCGGCGGCGACGGAGGCGAGGTTGGCGGACTGGGCCTGCGTGAATTCGTTCGCGGTACGCTCCTTGAGCTGACGGGAGCGCGTAAGCGTCTTGGTGGTCAGGAGGGTGCCGTCGGATTTCTCGAGGCGGCAGGTGACCTGCAGGGTCGCGGTATCGTTGTTCGGCGATGTTCCTGGTAGCGAGAAGATCGAGCGCTCAGGCACAGCGGGAGCGAAGACTTCCATCTTGTCCACGGTCAGCAGCAGGACGAGGTGGTCTTCGGCGGGAGGCTGGGTGGTGGTCGGTAGTCCGGTGAGCGAGGTGAGGTGGCGCCCGAGGGCTTCCGCGAAGGCTCGATCAAGCGGGGCGAGCCAGCGATGGGCATCGTCGATGCGGACCCAGCCGGTGTCATCCAGGAGGACGATGTTGGGTCGGCGGAGGGCGGCGGGAATGGTCGCGCGTGGGATGAAGATCGCGGGCGTCGAGCGAGTGGACGCTGACGCCGGGGCGGAGAATTGATGGAAGGTGACGGCTTCGCTCTTCTTGTCGAAGATGATGCAACCGCTCAGGAGGGCGGTCAGGCCGAGCAGGACGACGGGGAGTTTCATTTGGCGGCGGGCTCCTCCTTCGGCTTGGCATCCTTGGTCGGAGATTTGCTGCGGCCTTGGATGATGGTCTCAGGGTTGCGCTCGATGAAGTCGGCGAGAGAGCGGATCGCTTGGGCCGCCTCGGAGACATCGGCCAAGGCCTGGTCGAGGTCGCGACGGGCTGGCGAACCGGGCTTGGTGAGCGTACGGAGGTTTTCGGAGGTCTCGTTGAGGCGCTCAAGGGCTTTGCGTCCGGCGGTCGCCATCGCCTTGATGTCGTCGGCCACCGGGTCGACCTTGCCGCTGAGACGTTTCACCAGCGCGTCGATGCCTTGCATGGCGCCCGAGAAGTCGGAGACCGCGCGCGCGATCGCCGGGTCTCCGGTGATCTTGGAGATATTGGCGGAAGCCTGGACGAGGTTACCGTTGATCTTCTCGAACTCGATCTGCGAGGCGCCTTTGTCGATGCGCGTCAGGATGGAATCCACTTTCTTCGTGATCGAGACGAAGTCGATCCGGCTCAGTTGGTCGATCGTCTGAGAGACGGCCTTGGTCAGCGCGCCGAGGTTGGACGGCTGGGTGGGGATCTCCGGGAGTTCGCCTTTCGGGTCGTGGAGCTTGTAGGCCGTGTCGGGGAGGTAATCCAATTCCACGTAGAGCACCCCGGTCACGACGGACTGCTGCTGCAACTTGGCGCGAAGGCCTTTCTCCAAGGAGAGACGCAGGCCTTGCTTCTGGAGCATGGCTTGGTCGATGCCGCGGCGGGTGAGAAGGTCAGGCGAGAATTCCATGACCACCGGCACGGAGTAGTCGGACGCGGACTGACCCGAGGTGCGCAGGAGGACTTGGCTGACCTTGCCGATGGTGACGCCGCGGAACTTGACGGGGGCGCCGATGTCGAGGCCGCTGACCGAATCTTCGAAGTAGGCGATCGCGGCGGGCTTGGCACCCGTGAACGAGCCAGCCCCGAGCAGGATAACGGCGGCGATGATAAGCAGGATGCCTCCGACCACGAAGGCCCCGATGAGTGTCATATTGGCGGATCTGCGCATGGTCAGTCGAAACGTGCTTGGCTGAAGAAGGCGTGTACCTTCGGCGAATTGCCAGCCTGAAGGAAGCCCTTCGGCGGCCCGTAGGCGCCCATGGTGCCCGTGTCGGGGTCGAGGTAGACGCAGAAGTCGGCGGTCCGCAGGATGCTGGGAATCTCGTGGCTGACCAGGATGATGGTCGTCCCGTAGGCTTCGCGTAGCCGCAGGATGAGCTCGTCGAGACGTCCTGAACTGACTGGGTCGAGTCCGGCGCTGGGTTCGTCGAGGAAAATTACCGCCGGATCCAGGGCCATGGCGCGGGCGATGCCGGCGCGTTTGGCCATCCCGCCGCTGATTTCCGAGGGAAGCTTGTCCATGGCGTCGGCGAGGCCGACGAGGGCCAGCTTGTATTCGGCGAGCTGGCGGATCTCCCGCTGGGGCGCCTTGAGGAATTCGCGCATCGGCATCTCGATGTTCTCGCGGAGGGTGAGCGAGGAGAACAACGCGGCGCCCTGGAAGAGGAAGCCAGACCGTCGCAGGATATCCTGACGCACCTGTCCGTCGGCTTTGGCGAGATCGACGCCCATGAGCGTGGACATGCCGCCCAGCGGTTCGTCCAGTCCGCCGAGGGCGCGCATGAGCGTGCTTTTTCCGCAACCGCTGGGGCCGACGATCGCGAGGATCTTGCCGGGCGCCAGCGACAGATTGAGCCGATCCATGATCACGGTCTTGCCGTGCCCGATGGCCAGGTCCTTGCAGGTGAGGATGTCCGGGATGTCGCTCACAGGTCGAAGAGGTTGAAGATCACCGCGAAGACCGCGTCGAAGATCACGATGAAGGTGATGCCCAGCACGGCCGCGGAGGTGGCGGCTTCGCCGACGCCAAGGGCCGAACGTTTGGCGACAGAGCCGCGATAACAGCCAGCCCAAGCGGCGATGAAGCCGAAGGCGACGGACTTGATGAACCCGACCAGGAAGCTCTTGAAGGTGATGGCCCGCACGGCCTGCGTCAGATACTGTTCGATGCTGAGGTCACCGGCGCAGGCGACGATCATGCCCCCGAAGACTCCGATGAAGGTGGCGAACACGGCCAGCAGCGGGACCATCAGCGTGACGGCGAGGATGCGGGGCAGGGCGAGGTATTCGATGGGATTGATCCCAAGGGCGCGAAGGGCGTCGGTCTCCTGGCTGACGTTCATGCTGCCGAGCTGCGAGGCGTAAGCCGTCGAGGTGCGTCCGCACGCGATCACGCCGGTCATCAGCGCGCCCATCTCGCGCGTCATCGCTAGCGAGACGAGGTTGGCGACATAGACGGTGGCACCGACCTGGCGAAGCTGAATCAAGCCGACATAGGCCATGATGAGTCCGGTAAGGAAGCCGAGAAGGGCGACGATCGGCAGTGCATCGACGCCCGCCGTCTGGAGCTGCAGGGTGAAATCGGACCAATTCACTTTGGCCCGGCCGATCAACATGCGCAGGAAGCCAAGGGCGGTATGTCCGATATGCTCGAAGGCGCGACCCCAGGACCCGCCGCTTTCGACGCCCCAGGTGCCGAACGTCTCGAGGAAGCCCGGATGGACTGAACCGCCGTGTTCGGACGAGGCCTTTTCGGCCATGTGTACGAGGGATTGCAGACGAGCCGGCAGGGCGGAGATATCCAGCTGCCGGATATTCTTGAAATGCCCGTAAAGCCAAGCTGGCAGCGAAGAGTCGAAATCCCCGAGATCTTCCGCCACGACTTTTACCCGGTCGCCTTTGATGACGATGGAAGGGAGCGGTTGGTCAAGGTTCCAGGAACCCCCGACGGTGACCAAGGCAGTACCATCGGCCAGGACTTCCGTCCGGGCAAATGGTGAGCCTGTGGGAGCGTGGGACATCCTGACAGTCAAATACTTGGGCATGCCGATGTTCACAAGTCAGAAAGGCGTGGACGCCCCCGCAGGGAGGCTCTTTGCTGTTGTTTCCGAAATGCCATCTTCACGTCTCATCGCCTTGGCGCTGGCAGCTGCCGCCGCGGGGGCTGCCGAAGCACCCGCCAATCTTGCTCCGCGGTCTGTCTGGGTCGTCTCGCTGACCGAGGAGAATGACAAGTTCGCCCCCAGCAACAAGGATCGCTACTACACCCAAGGCCTCAAGGTCGCGATCAATCGCGGCGACCATACGTTCTTCTCGCTGACTCAGGAAATCAATACGCCGTCTGACACGCTCAGCCCGAACCCGTCGCTCGATGATATGCCCTATTCGGGGGCGCTCTATCTCGGATGGGGTTACGGTGCCATCCTGGACCGAGGCGGACGCAAGGACTGCCTGTTCTCTGTCGAGGCGAAGCTGGGTGTGATTGGCCCGGCGGCCGGAGGCCAGACGGTCCAGAATAAGTTCCACGAGCTTATCAATACGCCTCCCTCCGCGGGCTGGGAGAACCAGGTCCCGAACGAACTCCTCGTGAACATCGACGGCGAGTTCCGCCGGCGTTTCGATCTCGATCCGACGGGCCATGGTTACCGTGACCTGATCGCCCGTGGCGTCATCGAACTCGGTACCTTGCGTACCGAGGTGGTGGTCGGTGCCCAATTACGCTGGGGTGTCAATTTAGACAAGTCCTGGGGACATTCGTATATTCGTCACTCGAACGGGTACGACCCGATCGATGCGTTAAAGGCGCCCGGAACCCGCCCTAATTTCTCCTATTGGGCCTTCGTCGACTCCCAGCTCGAGGTCGTCGTCCGTAACTATGCCACCGACGGCACGAATTTCCGGGACTCGCGCGGCGTCACCCGTTCCCCCATCGTGCTCCAATGCGCGGTCGGCACCACCTTCCAGGTCTATGCCTGCTCCGCGACTTATTTTATCGCAGCGCGCACGAAGGAGTTTGAGACGCAGGACGGCGTGCACTTCTTCGGCGGACTCAAGGGCCAATTCCTCTTCTGAACATGTCCGCCATCGCCGTCGTCGACGTAGGATCGAACTCCATCAAGGTCGCCATCGTGGCCGAGCAAGATCGTCGCGAGCTCGGTCGGCTGACCGAGTCTGTTCGCTTGCAACAGGAGGGCAACCCATCCGAACCGATGTCGCTTGAGGCTCAGGAATCAGCCGCGGCCGCGATCGGACGCCTGCTGGATTTCGCCCGTTCCAAGGGCGCGACTCGCTTCACGGTCCTAGGTACGAGCGCCGTCCGGGAATGTTCCAATCGTCAGGCGTTCGCTGAAAAGGTCCGCACGGTGACCGGGGTGCCCCTCACGATCGTCTCCGGCGAGGTCGAAGCCCGGCTGGCCGGTTCCGGCGTGCGGACCGACCCGGCATATCAGGCCTATGACAATATCATGGCTTTCGATCTCGGGGGCGGAAGCCTCGAGGTCACGGCTATCCGAGGTCAGCATTACGTGCTGGCCCGGAGTTTCCCTTTGGGTTCGGTGCGGATGACCAATGGATACCTGCGCGGCGGCGCCAGCGTCGTTGACGAACTTGACCAAGCCTCGATCCGTACCCACCTCATGGGTGTCTTGCAGTCGGTCATTCCGGCCAATGCGGCCGAAAATTACCTGATCATCGGTGCAGGCGGGGCCTTCGCGGCAGTCGCCTTGCATCTCGAGGCAATGGGCGAACCTCCGGTTGGCGGACGCCTGCCGGTCCTGCGTATCCGGGAGCTGCGCGACCAGATGTGCGCGTTGGATCTCGAAGCGCGCCGTAAGATTCCCGGCATCCCGGCGGATCGGGCCGACATCATGCCCGCGGCGCTCATCACGCTCTGCGTCATTGCCGATCTGACCGGAGCTGAGGCTTTCCATCTCTCCTATCGCGGTGTCCGTCATGGGATGGTCGAGTTGATGCTCGGCCCTTCCAAGGATCACCTCTGATCATGCGACATCTCTCAGCCCTCTTCCTCTCCGTCGTCGGACTTTTCGCCGCCGCCGAAACCGGCAAGGTGGAGTCCATCTCCGCCGACGGGCTGGCGAAGGTCGTGACTGCCAAGGGGGAGGCCTTGCTGCGTCGCTTCTCTGAGGGTGACCGCAAGGTGGGTTGGGTCGGTCGTATGGTTCGGTACGAGGCCGTGGCCGAGGCGGCCGAGATCCAAGCCCGCGCAATCATGTCGGCGGATGCCAATGAGTCACGTCAGGTCGCGGAAGTCAGCGACACGCTTCGTCGTGAGACGGCCGACAAGGGCCGCATGGTCACACGTATGCCTAATGAGCTCATGCCCAATATGGCCTTATGGGATCAGTCCGGCCGTCTAGTCATGAAGAAGGATTTCCTCGGCCATCCGCTGGCGCTAAACTTTATTTTTACCAGTTGCCGTTCGGCACGCATGTGCCCGGCTTCCTCGACCTGCATGAAGCAGCTCGGAGATGCGCTCGCCAAGATGCCGGGTGCCGCGGAGGTTCGCTTGCTGACCATTACCTTCGACCCCGAAACCGATACTCCCGGGGTCTTGCGTGCTTACGCCGATGGTTACGGCATCGACCATACCCGCCATCGTTTCCTCACTGGCGACGCCGGCCAGATCAAGGACCTTATGCGTCATTATGGCATCCAGACTCTGCGCGACGACGGTACCATCGTCCATAACGCCGCGCTCATCGTGATCAGTCCGGAAGGCCGGATCGCCTATCGGAGCGAAGGCCCCTCCTTTGATGCGGAAGATATCGCGGCCCGGCTGCTCAAACTCTCCGGTACGGCCGGAACCAAGGCACGATGACGCCCCGGCGACAGACTCTGCTCATCAGCGCGCTGGCCGTGGTTGGCTTTTTCGGCCTACGCGCCTTGCCCGACACCCAGTGCGCCTTCCTGCATGCCGACCATCAGCCCGTCGTCGTCGACGGACTTGAGTTCTGCGGCGTCAACGAGCAGGCCAATTTCTATTCGCCGAAGGCCTTGCAGTTTCCGGTCGCACTCAAGGTCGAGGTCTCGTCCGACGGTACCAAGGGCGAACTCAGGCTTCTCAAGGAGGACGGACACCCCTACTACGGGCATGAGGTGGCCGTGTCACATACGCAGAAGGTGCATCTTCACCTCCGTCAACTGACCAAGGCTCGTGGTTATGCACATGTACATCCTATCCCGGGGGACGATGGTTTCTGGCGATTCGAAATACCTGTCCCACTTCGTGGTGCCGATCTCGAGGCCTATGTCGACTTCGCGGATATCCGCACGTCACGCGTGATGCTTGCCCAGGCCGAGGCCAAGGTCTCGCCGACGGTAGCCGCCAGCCTCGCCCCGTCCCGCAATGCGATTGTTTCCATGGTGGCTTCTTCGACCAAGGCCGGTAGTTCCGCCACGATTCGCCTCACGCTCGCTGGTCCGGAGGGAAAGCCGCTCAAATTGATGCCAATCATGGGGGCACTGGGCCATGCCGTGGTCTTCTCGGTCGATAAGCCTTTCGCTGGCTATGCGCACATGCACCCGACCTTGGAGGGCGGTGAATACGCTCCCAATCCGACGCTCTCTTTCCGCCTCCGACTGCCGCCACCGGGGGCCTATGATCTCTGGCTGAACCTCAACGACGGGCAGGAGGAGCTCCTGCGTACGACGTTGGTCGTCACGCCTTGAGCCGACGGAACGCATCGACCGTCTCCGCTAGCCCGGCGCTGACGGATGATTTCGGTTTCCATCCGGCCGTCAGGATACGTTCGGTCGAAGCCAACGAATGACGGACATCGCCGGCGCGCGGCGGGAGGTGTTCGATCGCGGACTTTGAGCCGGTCAGCCGGATGATCTCCTGCGCCAGCGCTAGGATGGATTGGCTGCGACCATAGCCGACGTTATAGGTACCGGACATATCGTTGGAAGCGCCGGCGTAGGCAAGCGCCCCGACAATATCGGCCACGTGGATGAAATCACGGGTCTGGCCGCCGTCGCCGTGGATGCCGATCGTTTCGTCGCGCAAGGCCTTGGCGATGAAGATCGGTACCGCGGCGGCATAGGCGGAGCGAGGATCCTGTCGCGGTCCGAAGACGTTGAAGAAGCGTAAGCTGGTCGTCCCGAGTCCGTGGAGCTGATGGTATTCCTTGAGCAGTTCTTCTCCGGCGAGTTTAGTCGCGGCGTAGGGAGATTTCGGCTCGGGGGGCATTGACTCCAACTTCGGTACCGTCGGGTTGTCGCCATAGATGGCGGCCGAAGAGGCCAGCACGACCTTGCGGGTGCCGGCGGCGAGGGCCGCGGCGAGCACGCGTCGGGTCCCTTCGGTGTTCAGCTCGGCACACTCGGCCGGCTTGGCGACGGACTCCGGTACGGAGATCATCGCGGCAAGGTGGTAGACCTCGTCGGCGCCGGCGATGGCCTGCGACAGCGCGGCCGAATCGAGGATCGAGCCTTGGAGGAGACGGCAACGAACGCCTTCCAGGTTGCGAACATAGCCGCTGCGCAGATCATCTAGAACCGTGACTTCGGCATGCTCCGCGAAATGACGTGTCAGATGGGAGCCGATGAAGCCGGCGCCGCCGGTGATGAGGATGCGTTTGCTCATGGGTGGTCGACCAACGCCTGCATGGCCGGCAGCTGGGCCTCGATGGATTCGACCAGCTTGAACTGGGTCCGCGCACGGTCGAGGTTGTGCGTGGGCCGCTTGATCTTGAAATAGGTGTCACCTTCGAGCCAATCGGTCAGGAAGCGTAGGCCGATCTCGAAGGTGATGAGCTTGCCGGCGAACGGCAGGAGCTGCTTTTCTCGCGGTGTCAGGAAGCCGTCGGCGGCTTCTAGGTAGCCTTTGACCAAGGCCCCGAACATCGGCAGCTGCATGCGTACCTTGGAGAGGTCGGTCTCGTCCTCGGCTGCCGGCGAAGTCGACGTGCGGACGAGGTCGCCGAAATCATAAAGCACCGAGCCGGGCATGACCGTGTCGAGGTCGATGACGCAGACGCCTTCCTGGGTGACGTCGTCGAGCAGGACGTTGTTCAGCTTGGTGTCGTTATGCGTCACGCGTTCGGGGAGGGTGCCGTCGCGCAACCCGTCGACGACGACGCTGATCTCGTGGGTGCGGGCCAAGGCAAAGGCGATCTCGGGTACGGAGCCCGCGGCCCGTCCATGGGCGTCCTGCGCCAAGGCCTGCTGGAAGCGCGCGAAGCGGGATGGCGTATGGTGGAAGTCCGGAATCGTCTCATGGAGGCGGCCGCCAGGAAGGTCCGCTAGGAGCGCCTGGAAGGCGCCGAACGATTTCGCGGCCGCATAGGCCTGCTGCGGTGAACGGACGACGTCATGTCCGGTGGCGCCTTCGATGAAATGATAGCACCTCCAGCGATTGCCGGCTTCGTCGACATGCCACGCGTGACCCGAGAGGGTCGGGATGAGCCGTAGCGTGCGACGGTCGGCTGCAGGGTCTCCGGCCTGCTTTAGTTTGGCGTAAGCGTGGGCACAGACGCGTTCCACGTTGGCCATCAGTTCGTCCGGTCGGCGGAAGACATGATGGTTGATACGCTGAAGGACGAAACGGTGAGGTCCGCCGCAAGGCTTCACATCGACTTTGTAAGTGTCGTTGATGTGGCCGCTGCCGTAGGGGGTGGCAGACACGACCTCGCCTGTCAGGGAGAACTTCCGTGCGATCGCGACGGCGTCATGTCCGGCGGTCGCGGTCATCGTCACGTCCAGAGGGAAGAGGGGTAGGAACCGTTGCTGACTTGAAGCAGGATGCTGGCTTGGACGACCGGCTTGTCTTCGCGGTAGGTCACGCCGAACCAAGTGGAGTCGGAGCGAAGCACTTCACAGGTCGCCTGCCCGGAGCGGATCAGGTTGCCGACCGACATCGGGATGTAGGCTTCGCTTTTCATTTCCGAACCTTTGGTATTAAGGAAAGTGAGGAAGTCGGCTTCCAGCTGAGGGAAGATGGCCGGCGTGAAGCCCCACATATTCATCGAGACTGGTTCGTTTCCGGTCAGGGAGACGACGACGCCGTCGTCTCCGCGGTGTTCGGCGCCGTGACTCAGCTTGGCGATCTTGGTCAGCTCTTGGATGTCGGTGAGTTTGCCGGTGGCGTCGGTCTTGCAGACGCCGCGGGCGACGGTGCCATGTTCCGAGAGGGTGTTCTTGAGGGTGAATCCGACCATGGCATAGGCCGTGGAGTTCTGCGCTAGTCCGGATAGGTACCGACCCAGTTTCGCATAGGAGTCTTGTCCGTAGAAGTCGTCGGCGTTGATCACGGCGAAGGGGGTGTGGACGGCGTCACGGGCGCATAGGATCGCGTGCGTCGTGCCCCAGGGCTTTTCACGGCCAGCCGGGACGGTGAAACCGGCGGGAAGCTGATCGATCGTCTGGAAGGCGAAGCCGACTTCGATGCGCCCGGCGAACTTCGCGGCGATTCGCTCGCGGAAGTCCTGCTCGAAGTCGGGCCGGATGATGAAGACGACTTTCCCGAAGCCAGCGCGGATGGCATCGAAGACCGAGTAGTCGAGGATGGTCTCGCCGGAGGGTCCCATCGGGTCGATCTGTTTCAGGCCGCCGTAGCGGCTTCCCATGCCGGCGGCGAGGACGAGGAGGGTGGGTTTCATATCAGAGAGATTTGCGGAGGCGGGAGGTGACGTCCGCCTTCAGTCGGTCGATGAATCCGATCGTATAGGCGATGGGGTCGAGGGAGTCGTCTTGGGCGAGCGGGGTCAGGTCCATCGCCCATTGCATGGCGGATTCCTGGTCGGCGGAATGCGCGTTGCTGAAGGTGGCATTGGCTGTGCGCCGTCCTAAGACGGCGAGGTCGTAGCGCTTGCCGCCGGCGATCTGCGTGGCGAAGACCTCGTTGAGGGCGCGGGCGAGTTCGGGTCGGGCCGAGATCGGCATCGGGGTCTTCTCGCTGTCGACGAGCCAGTCGAGGTCGCGCCACACTTCGCAGCCGTAGACCTTCTTCGGGCGTTCCGCCGGGGGAAGCTGACGCATGGCCTCGATGCAGCGAAGGGCGCAGCCGACATGGGTGTCGTGCTTGTCGGCCAGGTTGTGCAGGTAGACGACCTCAGGGCGGACCGCCTCGAGGATGCGGCGCAGATCGTCGCGAACGGCGGGTTGATGGGCGTCGCGGACGGCGGCGCTGCCGAAGCCCAGTTGGGCGATGAACGAATATTGTCCGATGACGGCGGCGGCTTCTTGCTCGCGGATACGTTCGGCCGCAATCTGGTCGTCGCTCCAGTCCTTGAACTTGCCGGCGCGGGAAGACCCGCGCCCGTCGGTGATGGTCACGCCTCCGAACCAGCGGTCTTCCTTGTCGTAGCAGGCCAGGATGCCATGGAAGGCCATGAACTCCAGGTCGTCCTGATGGGCGCCGATGCCAAGGTGGGTCGTGCGGGTCACGGCCGAGCTTCCTGACAGTCCGTCCGGAATCGTGAGGCGGGCGAGCGGGTTCAGCTTGATCATCGGCGAAGGGCGGGAAGGGAGGCGGCGGCGATGGCCTGTCCGTGACGCTTATCTTTCTCGTCTGGCACCACGAGGTCGATACGAAGTTCAGGAAATTCGTCGCGCAAGACCATCCGAGCCTTCTCGATGATGGTCGTGCCGCCTTGGCCTGAAGTGACGCGACCCATGGTCAGGAGGCAGGTCATCTCGTAGAAAGTGGAGAAGTGAGCGATCGCATAGCCAAGGGCGATCCCGATCGCCTCGTAGACCTGCCGGGCGCGCGGATCGCCCCCGACCATGAGTTTCTGGAGCTCTTCGAGCTGCTCGGGCAGACGCATCGAGGAGGGGAGGATGATGCCGGCGAGCGGTAGCAGTCTCCCTACGCCTTGCTGGCTGAAATATTGCACCGCGCAGCCTCGGTCGCCCGACCATTCGTCGCTCGGCCCGTCCGGACGATAGTCGACGGGTACGAAAGCCAGCTCGCTGAGCCAGTTGGTGAGGTTGCCAGCCTTGTCGACGTAACCTGCGGCGACGCTCGTACCCATGGCTACGCCGAGCACGGCGTTGCGCCCAAGCGACATCGAGGCGGCCAAGGCGGTGACGTCGCCGTCGTTGAGGACTTCGAATGGCACGCCATAGGACTTGGCCAGATCCAGGAAGATATCCCTCACCTGGGAGTCGAAGACGTCGTCATCGGCGATTCCCCGGAAGAGCGATGCGACGCGGACCTTGTTGTTCACGTAGACGCCGGCCGACGAACCGCCGATGGCGTCCACGCGCGGCAGATGGCTGGCGGCGAGATCCAGCGAATGGCGGATGCCGGCGAGGTGGTAGGCCGGATCGGATTGGAAGTAGGGATCCCATTTCACTTCCTCCGAGAAGATCACCTTGCCCTCGATGAGGGCGGCGCATTTACGGTCGGAACCGCCGAGATCGAACCCGATGCGGCAGCCGCCGAGGTTGCGTCCGAGCGGTAGGTGCGCGGTGGAGGCGGCCGGAAGTCCGGAAGTGGCGACCACGCCGAATGTCAGGGGGCGTTCGAAGACCTTGCGGAAAAAGTTGGCGTCGAATGAACGGGCTCCTTCGGGCGAGTAGTCGGCCTGCAGTCTTTGGGTGAGCGTGGCGGCTTCAGGGCCGCAAAGGAGGATATCTGAGGCTCCGCGGGACCAGAGCAGGAACTTCACGGTGCGTTCGACATGAAGATAGGTAGCGGCGTCATCGACTCCGTGGGCCAAGACCTTGGTGCGTAGAAGGGAGGCCGTGCCGTCGTCGCGGCGAAGGGCGATCGTGAGTTCGGAGGAGCCAGCCGTGTTTTCACATCGACTCAGGTAGCCGCGGGTCCAGAGCGCAGCCGGGACGAGGCCTGGGTCGATGGCTGAGCGATGACGGGGGCTGACGTCCATCTGGCAGGTCAAAGCGCCCTGGCGGCGGCCGCGTCGAGGTGGAACGTGCAGCGTGGATGCTGCTGCAACCAGGTGGCGGGACAGTCGGCGGAAGGAGTTTCCTTCATCGCGCGACGGACGATCTCGGCTTTCGCCTCGCCGAAGGCGATGAGTTCGACTCGACGGGCTTCGAGGATCGTAGCTACGCCCATCGTCAGGGCGCCGTGCGGCACTTGGGCGAGGTCGCCGAAGAATACGCTATTGTCGCGGCGGGTCACCTCGTCGAGATGGACCCGGCGGGTGCGGCTGTCGGCGGCCGAAGGCGGTTCGTTGAAGCCGATGTGGCCGGTGCGGCCGATGCCGAGGATCTGGAGATCGATGCCGCCGGCTACGCGGATGGCGGCTTCGTAGTCGGCGCAATGCTTCGTCGCGTCCTTGGTCAGGCCGTCGGGGATGCGGATGTTGGCCGCGGGGATGTCCAGGTGGCTGAAAAGATTCTCTTCCATGAAGTTCCGGTACGACTGCGGATGCGTCGGTCCGAGGCCTTCATACTCGTCCAGGTTGAAAGTCAGCACCGAGCGGAAGCTCACGTTCTCGTCCCGGTGCAGGCGGATGAGTTCGGCGTAGAGAGGAAGCGGCGTCGAGCCGGTCGCCAGTCCCAGGACGATAGGCATGCCCGATTTCGAGCGTATCTCGATCAGGTCGGCTATCTCCCGGGCGATCGCCTTCGCGGCGGATTGTTTGTCGGGGTGTAGCCGGGTCGCGATCATCTTAGCCGAGCGTGGCGAGCATGCGCGCGATCTCGTCGCGCTTGGCCTTGGCTTCGTCGAGCTGCTTGCGGGCACCTTCGAGGATCTTGGGCGGGGCCTTCGAGACGAATACCTCGTTGGTGAGCTTGGCTTCGCCGGCGGCGACCGCCTGCTCGAGTTTGGTGAGTTCCTTGGCGAGGCGCACCTTCTCGGCGGCGACGTCGACCGTGCCGGTGAGTTCGAGTAAGACGGTACCGAGCGAGGTCAGCGAACCGGTGCGATCGCCGGCATCGTCGGCGAAGGTGATATCGGCCAAGCCGGCCATGCTGCTGAGTTTGTCTCGGTTCGACTGAAGCAAGGTCTTCGCCGTGGCGTCCTTGGCGACGATCGTGACGGCCGAGTCTCGGCGGGTGGCCTGGTTGGCCTGGGACTTGAGGCCGCGCACCGAGGCGACGAATTCGCGGAGCAGGGCGACGTCGGCCACCTTGGCGGCGCTGAGCTTGATGCCGTTCTCGCGGAGAACGCGGAGCAGATCGCCACCGGAGCCGGTGTGGTGATTCTGGATGAAGTCCTTCTCCGTGCCGTAGCCCAGCAGATGCCAGAGCTCTTCGGAGATGAACGGAGCGACCGGGTGAAGGAGCAGGAGGAACTGGCGCAGTACGAGGTCCTGTACCGCGAGGCAGTTGTCGACGAGGGTCGGGTCCTTGAGGCGAGCCTTCGAGGCTTCGACATACCAGTCGCAGAAGTCTCCCCAGAAGAAGGAGTAGAGTCCCTGCGCGTAGGCGGTGAACTCATGTTCGTCCAGGTTCTTGGTCGTGCTATCCGTCAGTTCGGCGAGACCCTGCAGGATGGCGAAGTCGTCATCGTCAAGCTGAGCGGCCTTGATGCGACCGACCACGGCGGCGAGCGTCGAGTTGTCGGCCATCGGGCCGGACATCTGGCGGAAGCGCGCGGCGTTCCAGAGCTTGTTGCAGAAGTTGCGACCCTGGCCGACGCGATCCTCGTCGAAGAGGATGTCCTGGCCCTTGGGGGCGATGGACAACAGGCCGAAGCGGAGGCCATCGGCGCCGAACTTGGCGATGAGGTCAAGGGGTTCGGGCGAGTTGCCGAGGGACTTCGACATCTTGCGGCCCTGCTTGTCACGAATGATGCCGTTAAAATAGACGCGCTTGAACGGGATGCGTTGGCGGATCTCGTCGTCGGTGAGCGTCTTCTTTTCCGGGCCGTGCAGTTCGAGGCCGGCGATGATCATGCGGGCGACCCATAGGAAGATGATGTCGGGACCCGTCGCGAGGGCGCCGGTCGGATACCAATGTTTCAGTTCTTCGGTCGTCTCGCCCGGTTTGCGCCAGCCGATCGTCGCAAGGCACCAGAGCCAGGAGGAAGCCCATGTGTCGAGGACGTCGGGATCCTGTTCCCAGTCCGTGGCGTCGGCCGGGGCGGTCAAGGAGACATGCAGGTTCTTCGGGTCGTTGCGGTCGGCGCCTTTGCGGTACCAGACCGGGATGCGGTGGCCCCACCAGAGTTGGCGGCTCACGCACCAGTCCTGGATGTTCTCCAGCCAGTGCAGATAGGTCTTCGTCCAGCGTTCCGGATGGAATTTGATGATGCCGGTGGTGACGGCGCGCTTGGCTTCGTCGATCTTCGGGTAGCGGATGAACCACTGTTCGCTGAGGCGTGGCTCGATCGGCACGTCGGCGCGTTCGGAATAGCCGACCGTGTTCTCGTAAGGCTCGGTCTTCACGAGCGAGCCGAGCTCCTCGAGGAGTTTTTCGGCCAGACCGCGGGCCTTGAAGCGTTCGATGCCGGCGAGCGGGCCCGCATCGGCGTTCATCGTGCCGTCCGGGTTCATCACATCGACGACCGGGAGGTTGTGGCGCTTGCCGATATCGAAGTCGGTGCGGTCATGGGCCGGGGTGACCTTGAGTACGCCCGTACCGAACTCCTTCTCGACGGCGGCGTCGCCGACAATCGGGATCTGGGCGCGAGGGAAGGGGCGCCAGACGTGCTTGCCGATGAGATGCTTGTAGCGCTCGTCATCCGGATGGATCGCGACGGCGGCGTCGCCTGGAATGGTCTCCGGGCGTGTGGTGGAAATCTCGAGGAACGTTCCGGGAATCTCGGCGACCTCATACCGCATGCGGTAGAGCGAGCCCTTGGAGGGCTTCATGATCACCTCTTCGTCGGACAGGCCCGTCTGCGAGACTGGGCACCAGTTGACCATGCGCTTGCCGCGATAGACGTAGCCGCGTTCGTAGAGCGTGACGAAGGTCTGCAGGACCGCCTGCGAGTAGCCGGCGTCGAGCGTGTGGACCGTGCGGTCCCAATCGCAGGAGGCGCCGAGCTTGCGCAACTGGCCGAGGATGATGCCGCCGTGCTTGTCGCGCCATTCGGACGCGACCTGGATGAATTTCTCGCGACCGAGGTCATGCCGCGTCTTGCCTTCCTTCTGGCGGAGTTCCTTTTCGACCCGGGACTGCGTGGCGATGCCGGCGTGGTCGGTGCCCGGAAGCCAGAGCGCGGATTTTCCTTCCTGGCGTGCTCGGCGGACCATGATGTCCTGCAGCGTGTTATTGAGCAGGTGTCCCATATGCAGGACGCCGGTGACGTTGGGCGGCGGGATCATCACCGCGAAGGATTCGCGGGTGTGGTCTACCTTGCCTTTGAAACAGCCCGCCGCGACCCAGCGGTCATACCACTGCTGTTCGACGCCTTGCGGCTCATAAGATTTGGGGATTTCGGCCATCGGAAAGGGGAATGATTAGGGGTTAAGTTGGGGATTGAAAAGAACGGACTAAGTGGGCATAAAGATATGCAAGCCAGGCCCCATGCAATGGGTGGCCGACGAATCCCGCCAGGTCCGGAAGGAAGCAACGGCAGTCAGTTCATCCGTGTGCCGTGGCAAGCCTGGCCCCTTGCTTTTTCATTCGACGCCTTCCCTTCATTTGGGAGGGCGTCCTTGTCTGGGCGTAAAATAAGAAAGGGTGCTATACGCACCCTTTCGTTCAAAAGGCCGGCGACTGCTCAGAGCGAGTGGATGCTCGACTTGCTGACGGCCATCGCGGCTTCCTTGAAGGACTCGCTGACGGTCGGGTGGGCGAAGCAGGTGCGGGCGACGTCTTCGGCGCTGCCACCGTATTCCATGTGGGCGCAGGCGGCGGCGATCATCTCGGAGGCACCCTTGGCGACCATCTGGACGCCGAGGAGTTTATCGGTCTTGGCGCAGGCGATGACTTTGACGAAGCCGGAGGTGCAGTCGGAGGCGATGGCGCGTCCATTGCCAGCGAGCTGGAACTTGCCGATGGCGACTTCGATGTTCTTGGCTTTCGCCTCGGCTTCGGAGAGCCCGACGCAAGCGACTTCGGGATCGGTATAGATGACGCCCGGGATGATGGCGTAGTTCACATGGCCGTGCTTACCGGCGAGATTCTCGGCGACCGCGACGCCTTCTTCCTCGGCCTTGTGGGCCAACATCGGACCGGCGACGACGTCACCGATGGCGAAGACGCCGGGAAGGTTGGTCTGGAAGTGGGCGTCGATGACGATCCGGCCGCGCTCGTCGAGCTTGAGGCCGGCTTCCTGGGCGCCGAGGCCGGTCGTGTTGGCTTTGCGGCCCACGGCGACGAGAATCTTGTCGGCGGCGAACTCGAGGGCCTTGCCGTCGCGTTCGGCGGTGAGCGCGGAGCCAGCGGCGCTTTTCTTCACGCCAGTAACCTTGGCGCCCATCTCGAACTTGATGCCCTGCTTCTCGAAGGCGCTCTGCGCGGCCTTGGCGACGTCGGCGTCATAGGCCGGACCACCGATGGAGGGCAGCATCTCGACGACGGTGACCTGGGAGCCGAGGCGGGCCCAGACGGAACCGAGTTCGAGGCCAATGGCGCCAGCGCCGACGACGACCATCTTTTCCGGGACGGACTTCAGGGAGATGCCGTGGTCGGACGAGATGACGGTCTCGCCGTCAAACTTCATGAACGGGAGTTCGATCGGGACGGAGCCCGTGGCGATGAGGATGTTCTTGGTCTCCAGCGTGCGGTCACCGGCGGTGGAGCGGACGAGGACCTGGCCCGACTTCACGAGACGACCGAGGCCGCGGACGATCTCGACGTTACGCTTCTTGAGCAGGGCGCCGACGCCCATGTTGAGCTGGGCGACGACCTTGTCCTTGTTCGCGAGCATCGCGGAGACGTCGAAGGTGATCTTCTCCGCGCCCACGAGGCCGTGCTTCTTGCCGTGCAAGGCATGCTGGTAGACTTCGGTGGAGTGCAGGAGGGCCTTGGAAGGGATGCAGCCGACGTTGAGGCAGGTGCCGCCGAGGGAATTGTCCTTTTCCACGAGGGCCACCTTGAGGCCGAGCTGGCCGGCCTTGATGGCGGCGACATAGCCACCGGGGCCGGAGCCGATTACGACGAGATCGAATTGAGACATTGAGGTAGGATTATGAGAGGGGGTCAGACGCCGAACAGCAGGCGTTGCGGGTCTTCGATGAACTGGCGCACCTTGACGAGGAAGGTCACGGCTTCCTTGCCGTCGATGATGCGGTGGTCGTAGGAGAGGGCGAGGTACATGATCGGACGGATCACGACCTGGCCATTCTCGGCGACGGGACGTTCGACGATGTTGTGGAGGCCCATGATGGCCGCCTGCGGGTGGTTGAGGATCGGCGTCGAGAGCATCGAGCCGTAGATGCCGCCGTTGGAGATCGTGAAGACGCCGCCCTGGAGTTCGGGGAGCTGGATCTTGCCGTCGCGGGCGCGCTTGCCGAAGTCGCCGATTGCTTTCTCGATGCCGGCGAAATTCAGCTGGTCGCAGTCACGGACGACGGGGACCATCAGGCCCTTGTCGGTGCCGACGGCCACGCCGATGTCGAAGAAGTTGTTCTCGACGATATCTTCGCCGTCAAGCTGCGCGTTGATCGCCGGGACTTCCTTCATCGCCTGGACGGCGGCCTTCACGAAGAAGGACATGAACCCGAGTTTAACCCCGTATTTCTTGAGGAATTCTTCGCCGTGGCGTTTGCGGAGTTCCATGACCGGCGCCATGTTGACCTCGTTGAAGGTCGTGAGCATTGCGGTCTCGGTCTTGGCCTGGACGAGGCGCTCGGCGATCTTGCGACGCAGCGGCGACATGCGCTTACGCGTGGTGCGACCGTCGCGTGAGGGGATGGAGACGGGGGCGGCCGGAGCCGAAGTTGCGGCGGCGGAAGGAGCCGCGGTAGCGGTCGGAGCGACGGCGCGAATCGGTGCCTGGCCTGCGAGTGCGGCGAGCATGTCGCCTTTGGTCACTCGTCCAGCCTTGCCGGAGCCTTCGAGGCCGGCGGGATCGAGGCCGGTTTCAGCGGAGAGGCGACGGACGGCGGGAGAAACTTCGGCGGCGGCACCAGATTTGGCAGCCACCGGGGCGACTTTCGGGGCGGGCGCCGGAGTGGCGGAAGCGGTCTTGGTGGCGGCGGGGGCAGCTGCGGCCGGAGCGGAAGGAGCGTTGCCGGTGGCGCCCGCTTCGATCGAGGCGACGACCTGATTGACGAGCACTTCGGTGCCAGCTTCGACGACGATGGTGATCTTACCGTCGACTTCGGCGGTACCTTCGGAGGTTACCTTGTCGGTTTCGTAAGAAAAGAGGGCTTGGCCCTTGCGAACAGCGTCGCCGCTTTTGACCAGCCAGGTGGCCAGAAGGCCCCCGGTGATGGATTCGCCCATGGGAGGGATTTTGACTTCGACGGCCATGAAATTAGGTAGGTTCAACCTTGGAACCCATTCCTGCCTGTTTCAACGGGGAAATGACCCTTTAAACGACCTTCGATAGCCGTTTAAGGGGTAGTAGGAGGGATTCCCGGGCGAAGAAAGACTGCTTCTGAACCCTATTAGGCCGTAAAGGCCTGCTTCACCATGTCGGCCTGCTCGATCTTGTGGACCGCGAGAGAGCCGACCGCCGGGGAGGCCGCCGCATCGCGGCCAGCGTACGCCGGACGGATGCCGAGGGTGGATTCGATGAGGTCGGCGACGAAGGACCAGCCGCCCATGTTCTTGGGTTCATCTTGGACCCAGACGATTTTCTTGGGCGAACCCAGTGAGGCGTGGACCTTGGCGAGCGCTTCACCATCGAAAGGATAGAACTGCTCGAGGCGCACGATGCTCGTCGCCGTGTCCTTGCGGGCGACGCGTTCGGCGTCGAGTTCGTAGAAGACTTTGCCGGAGCAGAGGATGAGACGTTCCGTCTTCGCGGCGGGCGTGGCGTCGGCGAGCACTGACTGGAAGCGACCCTTGGTCAGGTCGTTCAGCGTGCTGACGCAGGCCTTGTGACGAAGCAGGCTCTTCGGCGTCATGACCACGAGCGGCTTGCGATGTTCGGACTTCACCTGACGGCGCAGGACGTGGAAGAGCTGGGCCGGGGTCGAGGGTTGGACGACCTGCAGGTTGTTTTCAGCGCAGAGCTGCAGGAAGCGTTCGAGGCGGGCGGAGGAGTGTTCCGGCCCTTGGCCTTCGTAGCCGTGAGGGAGGAGCATGACGAGACCGCTGGTCTGGCCCCATTTCGACTCCGCCGAAGCGATGAACTGGTCGATCATGATCTGTGCGCCGTTGGCGAAGTCCCCGAACTGGGCTTCCCAGATCACGAGCGAATCCGGCGCTTCGAGCGAGTAGCCGTAGTCGAAACCGAGGACGGCGTATTCCGAGAGCGACGAATTGACGAGCTCGACTTCGGCTCCGGCGATGGAGCCGAGCGGGCAGTATTCGGCGTCGTTCGAGGGGTCGTGCAGGACGGCGTGGCGGTGCGAGAAGGTGCCACGTTCGCAATCTTGTCCGGAGATGCGGACGGGGTAGCCTTCGGCGAGCAGGGAGGCGAAGGCGAGGCCTTCTCCGAGGCTCCAGTCAATGTTCGCTCCGGACTTGTAAGCCTCGGCCTTGGCGTCGAGCAGGCGTTTGATCTTCGGGTTCGGCGAGAAATCGGGAGGCATCTGCCAGAGGACCGGCGCGACCTTGTCGAGGAGTTCCTGCGGGGCGGCGGTGTCGACCGCATGTTCGTAGGGGGACTTGAAAGGGCGGACTCCGACGGGGTTCTTCTTTCGTTCTTCGATCTCGACGGCGAGGGCGGCCTGGGCGCGTTCCTGGGCGGCGTTCAGCAGGATGTCGAATTCGGTGCGCAGTGCGATCAGTTCGCCGTCCGGAGCTGAGCCAGATTCGGTGAGACGGGCGGCGTAGAGGTCGGCGACGGAAGAGTGGGCCGAGATCTCGCGGTAAAGCACCGGCTGGGTGAAGGCGGGTTCGTCCGTCTCGTTGTGGCCGTAGCGGCGGTAGCAGACGATGTCGACGACGGCGTCGGCGCCGAACTTCTGGCGATATTCCAAGGCGATCTCGGTCGCGAGCACGACGGCGTCAGGGTCGTCGCCGTTGGCGTGAAGGATCGGAGATTCGGTGAACTTGGCGATCTCCGTGCAATGACGTCCGGTCCGGCATTCGTCGGGATTGGTCGTGAAACCGACCTGATTATTGGTGACGATGTGCAACGTGCCGCCGACCTGGTAGCCTTTGAGCTCGGCCAGGTTGAGCGTCTCCATCACGACGCCTTGGCCGGCGAAAGCAGAGTCGCCGTGTAGGAGGATCGGAAGAGCCTTCGAACGATCGGCGCCGCCCTGCACATCGATGAGTGCGCGGGTGCGTCCGAGCACGACGGGATTGACGGCTTCGAGGTGGCTGGGGTTGTAGGCCAGCGTGATGCTGACTTCCTTACCTTCGACGACACGGGCGCCGGCGTAGCCGAGGTGGTACTTCACGTCGCCATCGCCATGCGTGGTATCAGGGATATGGTTTTCGGAGAAGGCGCCGAAGAGGGCTTCGGCCTTCTTGCCGCAGACGTTGACGAGGACGTTGAGTCGTCCGCGGTGGGCCATGCCAATCACGAGATCGGTCACGCCGAAGCCGGGAGCACGGTGGATGACCTGATCGAGCGCGGACAGCATGACTTCGCCGCCTTCGACGGAGAAGCGCTTGGCGCCGACGAAAGTCTTGTGTAAGAAGCGCTCGAACTGTTCGGCCTGGACGATGGAGCGAAGGAAGCGACGACGGGCGGCGGCGTCGTAGGTCGGACGGAGCCCGGAGGTCTCGATGCGTTCCTGTAGCCAGCGACGGCGTTCGCCGTCCTGGATGTGGGTGTACTCCACGCCGATCGGGGAGCAGTAGGTGGACTTCAGTTTCGCGAGGATTTCGCCCAGCGGGAGCATTTTGCCGCCGAGGAAATCGCCCGTGTGGAAGACGCGGTCGGCCGGGATGCCGTCGAGGCCGAGGGCCTTGTCGGAGAGTTCGAAGTGGGGCGTCGGTTCGGCGAGAGGATTGATACGGGCCTGCTGATGGCCGAGGGTCCGGTAGGCGTTGATGGCGGCGAGGACCTTCCACTGGGCGGCGGCGTCGACGCCACCGGCGGCGGGAGCGGCGCCTTTGGCGGGCTTAGGTGGCAGGCTCATGCCGAGCTCGAACCCCTCGAAGAAGGCGCGCCATTCCGCGTCCACGGAGGCGGGGTCCTTGGACCACTGTTCGTGATAAGATGATACGAGATCCGCGTTCCAGCGGGTTCCGACGCTAAGATGTTTCATTTCTTTGCCTGTAAAAGGGAGGTAAATCCTAGACGCTGGGACCTGTGCATCACAAGCCCAGACCCAGTCGAAACCAGGCCGAACCCTGCTTAAAATTGGCAGAGTTTGGGGGTTGTAAGAGGAAATCGGGGCAGGTTTAATTCGGGTCCGTCGATGTCGTCCCCACGTCCGGCCAATCGCTCCTACTCCACGGAAGCCCTGGAGAGGTGGTTTGTGTCTCTTCCCGAGGAGTGGGAGTCCGCCTTCAAGGAGGCCGATCTGATCGAAGGCCGCAGGCTTTATACCGAGGGGCTGGTCCGGCAGATCGAACTCAAGCCGGAGAACGCCGAAGCCGTCACGCGTACCGAGACGCAGACCGTCCGCGCGGTGATCGAGATTAACGGCGCGAAGCTCGAATGGCGTACTTCTTTGCCGGAGGAAGAAAACGGCGCGCCGTTCGCCGTCGCTTCCATCTACGAGATCGAGGAGCTCATCGCCGATGAGATCCCGGCCATCGATGAGTCCGCGGCCGCAGCCGCACCCGAGGCGCCGAAGGAGCCTGAACGTAAGGACGCCAACGCCCGTACTTCCTTGAAGCTGCAGGTGTCCTTTGAGCTCTCGTCCGACGGCCTGAAGATTTCCGCGGCCTGGGCGGGGCGGGGTGGTCATGCCTGGAACTGCTTCGGCCCAGGAGCAATCCCGGGAGATGAGCTTTCCGACGAGCAACGTCAGACCCTTTTCCGTTTCAACACCGTCGCGCACCGGGCCGGCTTCGTCTACAGCAAGGCCACCGGCGCCTGGGCCATCGATAACATCGGCCGCATCGAACGGTTCGTGCGCGAGGAACTCAACGACTGGCGTAAGCGCTTCAAGCTCATCGGCGAGGACGCGCTCAACATCTTCCGCAACGAGCAGCTTCAGGTGGCCGTCGACGCCGAGGCCGAGTCCGCCGCCGATGGCAAGTCCTTCAAGCTGAACTGGCGCCTCAAGGCCGGTGGCCATCGCCTGCTGGCCGACGAACAGAAGCTGCTCCTCAAGGCCGGCGGCCGCCCGGTCATCCTGCCTGGCAAGGGCGTCGTGGCTTATAATGCGGCCGTCGCTGATTTCTCGGAGGATTGGCGTGCCAAGGACGGTGAGGTGCCCCGCTACCTGCTGCTTTCGCTTTTCGACCATGCCGCGGTCGGCGCACTTAAGCTCAACGACGACCTTAAGGCCTGGAAGGATAAGCTGCTCCAAGAGCCCACTCCGCCCGAGGATCTGCCTGCCCATCTGCGCCCCTATCAGGCCAAGGGCGTCGCCTGGCTTGGTCGTCTCTGCGAACTAGGTTCCCACCCGTTGCTGGCCGATGAGATGGGCCTCGGTAAGACCGTCCAAGTCCTCGCCTTGCTGGCTTCTCGCCCCATCGGCGAACGGTCCATCATCGTCTGCCCCGCCAGCGTCATTCCGGTGTGGCTCGGCGAGATCAAACGCTTCCATCCGGAGATGAGCGCGGGTGCGGCCGTGCTCACGGCGGAAGACGATTTCGTTAAAAATCCTTCGGCGAGGCTTTGGATCTCAAGCTACACCCAGCTCCGTCGCCACGCCGAACTGCTCGCCAAGACCCGCTTCGGGTACGCCGTGCTCGATGAGGCTCAGGCGATCAAGAACCCCGAGTCCAAGACGACCCAGACCTGCATCTCGTTGCAGGCGGACCATCGTATCGCGATCACGGGCACGCCTCTGGAGAACCGGCCAACCGACCTTTGGACGATCTTCCGTTTCCTGATGCCCGGCTTGCTCGGCAAGCGCGCCAACTTCGAGCGCATGATGCTGCGCGATCCTTCCATCGCCCTGGGTAAGGTGCGCCGCCAGGTGTCGCCGTTCATCCTGCGCCGTCTCAAGCGCCATGTCGCCGCCGACATACCGCCGAAGATGGAGGTCGTGCTGCCTTGCCCGCTCACCCACGAGCAACGTTCGCTCTATCAGCATCTCACGCAGGGCAGCGGCCTTTCGGGCGAACTCGCCTCGTTGCTGTCGAAGGACGCGACCTCGGTGCTCACGCTCCTCATGCGGCTTCGCCAGGTCTGTTGCGACCCGGGTCTGTTGCCCGAGAATTCGCATTGCCCGTCGGCCCATTCAGGCAAGGTCACGCTACTGGTCTCCAAACTTTCCGAGATCGCGGCCAACGGCTCCAAGGCCGTGGTGTTCTCGCAGTTCGTCTCACTCATCGAACGCGTGAAGTCCGCGCTCGCCCGTGATCTGCCCTCGCTTCCGATCTACGAGCTTACCGGCGAGACCAAGGACCGCTCGGCTCCCGTCGAACAGTTCAAGGAGACCAAGGGTCCGGCCTTGTTCCTCGCTTCGCTCAAGGCCGGCGGCACGGGCATCACGCTCAATACCGCCGAATACGTCTTCCTCATGGATCCGTGGTGGAATCCTGCCGTCGAGGCCCAGGCCGTCGACCGCGTCCACCGTATCGGCCAGAAAAACCCGGTGCTCATCTATCGCATGATCGCCCCTGGCACCGTCGAGGAGCGCATCGAAGAGTTGAAACAGGAGAAGCGAGAGCTGTTTTCGACGGTCGTCGGCGACATTCCCGACATGACCGACTGGACGCGCCACTTCTCGTCGTTGGACGCCCTGATCCGTCTCAGCGACTCTCCCGCCGCGGCTGCCTCCGCGGAAGCGGCGCCGGAACGCGACGCCGAAGGCTGATTACTTCGCGATCAGGTCGTATTCCTCGGCGCCCGTGACGGTCACCTCGGCGAATTCACCGATCGGGAGCTTCTTGGGCACCTTGACGATGCCGTCGATCTCCATGGCGTCGCCGACGCTGCGGGCGATACCCGGGCTTTCGACGAGGACGCGGAGCTTGCGCCCCACGAAGGCTTCGCCGCGTTGCTTGGAAAGACGCTGGAGGAGGAGCATGGCGCGCGCATGGCGGTCGGCTTTCACCTCGTCCGAGAGGTGGCCTTCCATCTTGGCGCCCTTGGTGCCTTCTTCCTTGGAATACTTGAACACGCCGACGCGGTCGAACCTGGTCTGTTCGAGGAAGGCCAGCAGTTCGGTGAAGTCTTCTTCGGTCTCGCCGGGGAAGCCGACGATGAAGGTGGTGCGGATGACGAGTTCCGGGATGCCTGCGCGCATGCGGGCGATCAGGTCGCGGATATAGGCGCCGTCGGTCTCGCGCTGCATGGCGCCGAGCATCTTGTCCGAGACGTGCTGGAGCGGGATATCGACGTAGCGGACCACGTGCTTCGACTGGCCGATGGTCTCGATGAGCTCGTCGCTCCAGTGTGCGGGGTGCGTGTAAAGCAGGCGAATCCAGAAATCTCCATCAATCTGGTCAAGTTCGCGGAGGAGCGAGGCGAGCGACTCGCCCTTGGAGGAGTCGACCTTGCTGCGCGGGTTGGGGCGGGCATCCGTCCAGCGGTCCATGCCGAAGTAGGTCGTGTCCTGGGAGATCAGGTTGATCTCCTTCACGCCTTCGGCGACGAGCTGACGGGCTTCCTTGACGACGGATTCCACCGTGCGGCTGCGATGGCGTCCGCGGATGCGCGGGATGATGCAGAAGGTGCAGGGGTGGTTGCAGCCTTCGGCGATCTTGATGTAAGCCGAATGGCGTGGCGTCAGGCGGAAGCGCGGGGTGTCAAAATCGGGGATGAAGGTCGTCGTCTTCGCCAGGAACTCGGTCATGCCGGCTTCGCCGCCCATGACCTTATGGATGACCGGAACGATGTTCGTGACCTGGTCGAGGCCGATGAAGGCGTCGACTTTCGGCAGCTCGACGCGACCTTTGGCACCTTCGACGACGGGCAGGGCGCCTTGGTAGCGCTGGGACATGCAACCGGCGACGATGAGCTTCTGGCCTTTCTTGCGAGCGGTGGCCTTGCCGTCGCTCATCTCATAGATGGCTTCGAGGGCTTCGTGCTTTGAGGCGTCGATGAAAGAGCAGGTGTTGACGATGACCACGTCGGCCTCGGCGGCATCGGCGGTCATGGACATGCCTGCCTTGGCGAGGTGACCGATCATGATCTCGGAATCGATCAGGTTCTTGGCGCAGCCAAGGGAGACGAGGCCTACTTTTACAGACATGGCGGGATAAGGAGCAGAGAAGGGGCGGAATGCAACCCCAGGCGTCAGAGAGTCAGCCACGCTTCGGCCGGAATCGCCTCCGGACGAGCCAAACTGGTCAATCCGTAGCGGGGGAGGTCCGCCAGCCAGGCGGCGACATCTGCGGCGCCTGGGAAAAGTTTCTTAGCGGCGGAGCCGACCTGTTTGCGGCGTTGCGTGAAAAGCATGCGGGCGACTTCGCGGGCGCGCGGGCTGAGGCGCTTGGCGTCGGGGCGACGACGGAGCACGAGCAGGCATGAATCGACCTTCGGCGGCGGGTTGAATGATTGGGCGGGTACGGGGTGCACCTTGATCTTCTCGAACGCCAGATGGACCTGCGCGGTGACCGCCGACCAGTGGCCGGTGCCGACGTCGGCAGTGAGGCGTTCGGCGGCTTCACGCTGGAGCATCAGCACCATCATGGAGGGGTGAGGTCCGGCGCAGATCGCATCCATCCACGGCGTCGAGATCGCGTACGGAAGATTGGCGATGACTTTGAAGGAACCGTTGGTTGGGTCGACGAGTCCGGCGCGGGGGAAGTCAACGGCATCGCCCTCTTTGAGGTGGAAGGTCTTCGGAAAGCGGGGCAGCAATGATTCCGTCAGGTGGAAGTGCATCGTGCGGTCCGCTTCGATCGCGTAGAGGTCGGTGCCAGCGCAGAGCAGGGTGCGGGTCAGCGTGCCCAATCCTGGGCCGACTTCGACGACGGTGTCGCCGGCCTTGACCTCGCCGAGCTCGAGCGATTTGCGGACGATGTTGCCGTCGATGAGGAAATTCTGGCCGAGCCACTTCTTCGGCATGTGCGAGAGTCGGGCCAGCAGGTCCCGGGTCTCGTTGGGCGAAAGGGGGCCGTCGTTCATGCGGTTTGCAACGCCTTCATCAGTGCGGCCGGATTCTGCTCACGCATGAGCGACTCACCGACCAGCAGGGCATGCGCGCCGGCGACCCGCATGCGGGCGGCGTCTTCCGCCGTCTTGATGCCGCTCTCGGCGACCTTCAGCACGGACTTCGGCATGTGCGGAATGACACGTTCGGCGAAAGAGAGGTCGATCTGGAACGTGGAAAGATTCCGGTTGTTCACGCCGACCATGTCAGGGTTGTGGCGCAGGGCCCGCTCGAGTTCGGCTTCGTCGTGGACTTCGAACAGGGTATCCAGGCCCGCGAGCTTGGCCGAACGGTGGATCGGGATGATCTCCGCGTCGGTCAGGCCGCGGACGATGATCAGGATGCAGCGGGCGCCGGCTTGGGCCGCTTCGAGGACCTGATACGGGTGCACCATGAAGTCCTTACGGATGCAGGGCAGGGGGTGATGCCAGGAGGGTTGGTCCTGCACGACCTGGACGAGGTCCTTGAGTTCGCCTTTGAAGTATGTTGTTTCGGTAAGGACCGAGAGGCAGTCAGCGCCGGCGGCGGCATAGGCGCGGGCTTGGGTGACGGCGTCGACACCTTCGCGGATCTGGCCGACGCTCGGCGAGGCCCGTTTGACTTCCGCGATGACGCTGAGGCGTCCCGGGACCTGCAACGATTGGCGGAACCCCTGCGTCGCCTGCTTGCCGGCGAAGGCTGCGAGCTCGGCATCCGTGACCGCGCGGGCGAACGGGGCGATTTCCCGGCGCTTGGCGTCCATGATTTCGGTCAGCTTGTCCACTGGCCCTAAAGCAAGCGCTCCGGGGGCGTCTGGCAATCGTTTTGACTCCGTTCCTTCCTGCCTTCTGCATCGGGTCATGCCCGGCATCGACCTTCTGCTTGCGACCACCGCCCGACTCCGCGCTCCCGACGGTTGCCCTTGGGACCGTGAACAGACGCATCGCACCATCTGCGATTGCCTAGTCGAAGAAGTCGCCGAGCTGGTCCAGGCGATCGACCTGAATGACGACGCCAATCTCCGGGAGGAACTCGGCGATTTGCTTTTCCATATCGCGATGCACGCGCAGATGGCCGCCGAAGCCGGCAAGTTCACTTTCGATGACGTCGCCCGCGAGGTGAACGAGAAGATGGTCCGGCGTCACCCGCATGTCTTCGGCGACGGCGTCAAGCTCGGCACGGCCGACGCGGTCGTCACGCAGTGGGAACAGATCAAACTAAAGGAGAAGGGCGCGAGGAAGCCCACCGTCTTCAAGGAACTACCCCCTTCGCTCAACGCCATCCTGACCGCCCGTGAAGTCTGGAAGCAGATCCGCAAGAAGCAGCTCGACGCCGGAGCGACGGTCGATGTCGCCCAGGTCGATAGGCAGGCCAAAGGACTTACCGAAGAAACTGCAGGCCGGAAACTCTTCGAGCTGATTGCCGCTTGTCGTGATGCTGGCATCGACCCGGACTCCGCCCTACGCCGTCAGACTTCCAAGGTCGTCGCCGAGGCTGAACTGCGTTCCCCTCAAGGTTGAGTATGGAGCAGGATGACCAGCCCATCACGGTGCACGTCGGCGGACGCCCTGTGCAGGTCTGGCCTCGCGTCTCCGCTCGCACCACTCGTGTCAGGCTGTCGGTCAAGCCCGGGCCGAAGGTCATCCTTACGTATCCGCCGCACGCCTCGCATGCCTCCGCGCTGGCTTTCCTGCGCGATAATCTTCCTTGGTTGGAGCGAGTGCTCGCCAAGGCGCGCACCGTGCAGCCATCGCTCACTTCGCATCTTCGGAAGTTCCCTTGGGTCACGCTGGACGACCGTCTTTTGGCGATCGAGACGGAGCAGGGTGCGCGCGGTTCGATCCGTATCTCCAAGACGGAGGATAAGGTGAACCTCGTCATGCCGTCGGCCGATCCCGAGCATGGGGCCGTCCGGGTCATCCGTCGCCTTGCTGAGACCGGCCTAGGCTTGGCCGTCGCTCGGCTGAGCAGCAAGGTCGGTGTGACGGTCGAGCAGGTCAGCGTGCGTGACCAGACCACCCGTTGGGGGTCGTGTTCGACGGCCGGCACGCTCTCGTTGAACTGGCGGCTGGTGCTGCTTCCGCCGATGTTGCACGACCACGTCATCCTGCATGAGCTCTCCCATCGCCGGCACATGGATCATTCCGACCGGTTCTGGAACCAGTTGGCCGCGTGGGATCCGGATTGGAAGAAACATGATCGTGAGTTGAATAAACGGTGGAACGTCATCATGGACCTCGGACGATGAGCCATCGCGAGGTAGGCCAGTCTCCGGACGAAATCTTCGACGTCGTCGATGGGCAGGATATCGTCGTCGGCCGGGAGTTCCGTCGCGAGATCCATCGCCGTGGCCTGCTTCACCGGGCGATCCATATCTTCTGGCTCCGGGGCGACGGCCTGCTCTGCCTGCAGCGACGATCCTATGCCAAGGACAATTGCCCGGGCCTGCTGAGCTCTTCTTGTGCCGGTCATGTCGATTCCGGTGAGGATTATCTCGGCGCAGCTATCCGGGAGCTCCGCGAGGAGCTCGGGGTGGCCGTGATGCCGGCGTCTTTGGTCGAGGTCGACTATGCGCCATGGCATGCGGAGCTCGGCCATGAGTTCGTCCGTTCTTATCTGCTCCGCGGTGACTATCAGACCTATCTCGCCGCATTTGAGGTTGATTCCGTGCTTTGGCGAACTCCCGCCGAGACCGAGGCTTGGGCAAAGACGGACCCGGCGGTCTTCGCGACCCCGTTGGCTCATCTCCTTCGTCGGGCCCGTGTGCGTAGCGCCCTGGGGTTATCGGCGTAATTGTTTGAACTGAACGCCGGAGCGTGAGATAGAGAGGCGTGTCCGACGCGCCCCGAGATCATGCCGACGCCCCAGCGGTGGTGCCCTGGTATCATTGGGCGTGGGTCGTGCCGGTGGCCTTGTTCCTGCGGCTGTGGCTGGCGACCTTGCGCTTCCGTTGCAACGTCGAGCGCATCGATGACTCCGAGGGGCCGGTCGTGCTGCTGCTCTGGCATGACAAGCTCTTCGTCTCGTCCTGGATCGCTAATCACTACTTCACGCGCCCGGTGACCGCCCTCATCAGCACGAGCAAGGATGGCGCGTGGTTGGTCGCGTTCTTTAAGTTCATGGGCATCACCGCCGTCCGCGGCTCTTCGAATCGCCGAGGCGCCGCCGCCCTTATCACCCTCACTCGCTCCATGCGTGCGGGCAGTCACGCTGGCATCACCCCGGACGGGCCCAAGGGGCCGGCCCTCGAATTCAAGGCGGGCGCCGTCTCGCTGGCACGTCTGACGCGTTCTCCTTTCGTCGTGATGGGCATACGCTACCACTCATGCTGGCGCATGCAGAGCTGGGATCGTTTTGCTTTGCCTGTGCCTTTCTCCAAGGTCGAGGTCACCTTGCTCCGCGAACCGAAGGCGACGGAAGGCGAGACTGATGAGGCCGTTGCGTCCAGGTTGCAGGCGAGACTGAACGAGACCTCGACCGGTCCCGCTTAGGCTTTGCCCAACAGCTTCTCGGCGTACTTGGCCAGAAGGTCGGATTCCAAGTTGACCCGGTCTCCGGCCTTGCGGCCGGAGAGGTTGGTCACTTCCAGCGTGTGCGGGATGATCCAGATGCGGAACCCGCCTGGAATCAGGTCGGCCACCGTCAGGGACATGCCGTCGATGGCTACGCAACCTTTGCGGACGACGTAACGGAGGAAGGCTTCGGAGGCCGCGATGTCCAGCCGCCAGTCGGCACCGTCCTGTCCAAAGAAGAGAATCGTTCCGCAGCCGTCGATGTGTCCGGTCACGAAGTGGCCACCCATCCGATCGGTCGGTAGGAGGCTGGGCTCGATGTTGACGACGGAGCCTGGACGGAGGTCGCCCAGGTTGGTGAGTTTCAGGGTCTCGGCCAGGAGGTCGAAGCTGGCCTCAGGTCCTTTGGGATCTACGACCGTCAGGCAGCAGCCATTGGTCGCGATGCTGTCGCCTGGCTTCGCGGAGGTGAGCAGGGGGTGGGAGAGGGTGAGGCGGGCGCCGTCCTTCTCGCGAGATGTGACGGCCAAGACCTTGGCCGCACCCTGGACTAGCCCTGTGAACATCGGGAAACAAAAAGGGGCCTTGGCAGGCCCCGGAGGTCTTAGTTCTGCTTGCCGTCTTGGGCTCGCTTGGTGCGCTCTTCGGCTTCGAGCTTGGCGCGGACGGCGGCACGTTCTTCCTCTTCGATCTGCTTCAGGCGGAGCTTCTTGCGTTCGTCCTCTTCGACGGCGCTACGCACTTCGTCTTCGACTTCCTCGGAAGCCTTCTTGAATTCGCGCTTGGCCTTGCCCAGGCCGCGGGCCAGCTCAGGGAGCTTGGAACCTCCGAAAAGGAGCAGGACGACGAAAAGGACGACCCAGATTACAGGTCCGTCAAGCATGGCGAGGGGGAGGTTCATGGTCTGAGAGGATTGGTGTGGATTAGTCCCGAAAGGTAAACCAATAATCACAAGGCCGCTCACTCATGTCAACCCATGTCTCCCATCGTGATGTCTGGTACGCCGGCCACGTCCAAGGGGTCGGTTTTCGTGCCCAAGTCCTCGGTTTGGCCCGAGGTTATGACGTGACGGGATATGTCCAGAACCTCGCTGACGGCAGGGTCTATCTGCATGCCGAGGGCGATGAAGGCGAAGTGGAAGCCTTCACGGACCAGATCGCCAAGGCCCTTGATGGCCATATTCGCGGCGAGGAAATCAAGACGTTTACCGGTCTGCGCACCTGCCGCGAGTTCGCCATCCGCCGATGAGCTCCGCCATCTCCGTCCGCCATCTGACCAAGGATTTCCGCATCGGTATCCGGGGGCTCAAGCTTCGGGCGGTGGATGACCTGTCGCTCGAGATCCCGCGTGGTCAGGTCTACGGACTGCTCGGTCCGAACGGGTGCGGCAAGAGCACCACGCTCAAGATCGTGCTCGGACTGGTCTCCGCGACCGCCGGGGACATCACCATCCTCGGTCAGCCTTTCGCCACGAGCGCCGCGCGTCGCCGTACCGGCTTCCTGCCGGAGGCCCCTTATTTCCATAAGTTTCTTACTGGCCGCGAACTCGTTCGCTACTGCGCGCAGCTGAGCGGCGTCACCGCCGACTCCGTCGGCGCGGCCGTCGAAGAGGCGCTGGGTCTGGCCGCCATGACCGAAGCCGCCGACCGCCCGATCGGCACCTATTCCAAGGGCATGCTGCAGCGTATCGGATTCGCCCAAGCCGTGGTGCACGATCCGGAGCTCGTCATTCTGGATGAACCCACCGCCGGCGTGGACCCGGTCGGCTCCGCGGCGATCGGCCGCATGATCCATGCGATGCGGGACAAAGGAAAGACCATCGTCCTTTGTTCGCACCTGCTGGGCCAGGTCGAGCAGGTGTGCGATCGCGTCGCGATCATGGACCGGGGCAAGCTCGTCCTGGAGGGGGCCGTGGAGGATGTCCTCGCCCGCCGCGACCGACACGTGATGACCATCGAATCCATGACTCCCGCCGCCCGTGCCGCCGCCGAGGCCGCGCTCGAGGCGCACGGCGCCAAGGTGACCTCCGTGACCCATCCCCGGCGCTCCTTGGAGGACCTCTTCCGCGAACTGGTGACCGGGAGTCGCGACGCCTGATATGAAAGCTTCCCTGCAACGCATCCTGTGGATTTCCAAGGTGACCTTCCTTGAGGCCGTCCGCCAGCGGTTCTTCGCCTTCCTGTTGGTGCTGAGCGCCGCCATGGTGCTGTCCTCGGTCTCCTTCCGGGTCTTCGATTTCGGACATGGCGAGCTCAAGTTCATCGCGGATTTCGGCTTCGGCGGGATGTTCTTCTTCGGTTCCGTTCTGGCGGTGGTCATGACCGCCCAGCTCTTCTTCAGCGAGATGGATAACAAGACCGCGCTGACCTTGCTCGCCAAGCCGCTGAGTCGTGCGGAGTTCCTCCTGGGCAAGTTCTGTGGCGCTTGGGCGGTGCTCGCCGTCTTCGTCGTGGTGCTGGCCTCCTTGCTCGGGCTGGTCCTCTGGGCCCGTGAGGCCGAGCTCATCGCCTTGGCCGAACAGTCCGGCAAGATTCCGGCGACGTTCAGCGCAGGCGGACTCGCCGAATTCGTCTTGCTGCAATGGCTCCGGCTCGGGGTAATCACGGGAATCGTGCTCGCGATCTCCGCCTTGGCCCGGACGTTCCTCTTCGCGGTCGTGGTGGGTTCGCTCGCGGTCGTCGCGGGTCAGTTGCAATGGATCGCCCAAGACGCCGTCCTCAAGCCATCCGACTCTGTGCTTTACGAAGGCTTCCTCTGGGTGAGCTGCCGCCTTATTCCTAACCTGCAACAGTTCAACATCGGCGACGCCTTGGTCCTCGGTTCCGCCGCGGTCGCTCCTGGCGCCGTGGTTGAAGTGGTTCTCTCGGGGCTGTTCTACGTCGTCGCTTACCTTATCTTAGGGTCCCTGATCTTCCGACGGAGGGAAATCTGATGCGCAGGATCGCCCCTTGGCTCTTCGCCTTCGTCGCGTTCGCGGGTGCGGGCATCTTCGCTGAGACCTCTTGGCGTAGCGTTCGTCCGAGCATTCCCGAAATCGGCCGCAAAGACCTCGAGCCCACGCTTGGGCAAGGGGTGCTGCTGGGGGTCCTTGGCGGGCTGCGGACAGTGGTGGCCGACCTGACATGGATCCGCAGCTACGTCCTCTGGGAGCGTAAGGATCGCGGCGGCTGCGAGGCGTTGATGCGGGCAGCCTGCGCCTTGGACCCATACTCCCGCTATTTCTGGGAGCATACCGGTTATGTCGTCGGTTATGACCTTGCGCATTGGGAGATTCGTCGTCGCGGCGGCTACGGCAAGGTGCCGGCCGAAATCCAGGAGCGCCTTTTCAAGAGCTACGCGACCCGCGGCATCGATATCTTCGAGGAAGGGCTCGCGCGCAGCAAGGTGACGACCCCGTTGCTGCTCAGCGCCGCGCAGCTCGCAGAAATCAAACTGAAGGATCATAAGCTGGCCGCACGCTATTATCAGAAGGCCGCCGAGGCGCCGGATGCCCCCTGGTATGCTGCGCGCATCTGCGCCCAGGTCATGTGGGATGATGGTCGTCAGCTGGAGGCCTACCGCTGGTTCCGGCAATATTGGACGACCCGCATGTTGCCCAAGCAGGACGGATTCCCCGACGACCTAAGGCAACTCCGGATGATGGAGACCAACCTACGCCTGAGGTCTCAGGATAGGATCCCTCGTCCTGCCTGGGAGCAGTGATCAGAACGGCTCGTCCGATTTCTTCTCCGCCGGCGCACCTTTGGGGGCGCGCGGTTTGCGGGGAGGGAATTCGAACCACCAGCCCTTCTGCTTGTCGGCGATAAGGAAGGCTTCGAAGGTGCGCTTGGTGCGATTGGAGACGAACTTCTTGAGCCCCGTCTTACCTTCGTTGAGGAGCTTGCGGACATCGTCGGCCGAGATCGGCGACTTGAGCATCTCGGCGTTGAGGCTGAACGTCTTCTTCGCGCCGGCTTCCTGGGCCTTGTGCGGGCAGACGCGGTAACCGGCGGTCGGGGTGTGCTGGACGGGAAGGCCGCTGACGGGGCAGGGGCCGAGGACCGGCCACTCGGCGTCAAAGGCGTCAGGATTGCCATCCGCGCCTTCGCGGGGCGGGAAGTAGAGCACGGCCTTAAGCTTGCCGCTCGGGGCCTTAGGCTTGGTCTTGCGCGGAGCCTTGACCGGCGCAGCAGCTTCGCCTTCGGCGGCAGGAGCAGGGGCGGCCTCGGTCTTTTCTTCGGTGCCACGCGGCTTGATCGTGTCCGGGTCGACGAGGTCGATGTAGCCCGTGAAGTTCTTGCCCGACTTCATCGAGCGGAAGTCGGAGAAGGGGCCGATCCGGCGCTTCTCGACGAGTTCGGCGACTTCGGTCGGGGTGATCGTGTGGCCGTTCATGCCGACGTAGATCGTCAGCTTCGGGCGGTCGGTGGTGCCGACCGTATCCTGGGAGAAATATTTCTCGCCGTCGGTCTGCAGCGGCTTGCCGTCGGTCGGGGAAAGGACCTGCGGGGCCAGTTCGAGTGAAGGGGGCTTCACGGCGCCTTTCTTCACGATGATCTCAAGGAGCGCCTTGATCTCCTTCATGAATTCACGCGGCCCCATCTTGCCGTGCTCGATCTGCTTGAGCTTATATTCCCATTCGCCGGTCATCTGGGGCTCGGTGAAGACGCCCATCTCCTTGGCGTGGAGGAACTGGTGCAGTTGGAAGGCCTTGGCCAGGGGGACGAGCTCCTTGCCTTGGCGCTCGATGTAGGTCTTCGAAAGAAGTTCTTCGATCGTCGCGGCGCGGGTGGCGGGCGTACCGAGGCCGCGTTCCTTCATCGCTTCGGCGAGGGCTTCGTCGTCGACGAGCTTGCCGGCGTTTTCCATCGCGCCGAGGAGCGAGGCTTCGTTGTAGCGGGCCGGCGGCTTGGTGGCGTCTTCCTTGACGTCGACACCGTGGACCTTGGCCTTGGCGGGCGTGCCGTCGGCGGAGGCGAGGGCGGGCAGGCTAGCGGAGCCTTCCTTGTCTTTATCTTCCTCGGCTTCGGCTTCTTGGCCCCAGACGGCGCGCCAACCGGCGACGACGAGGACTTTGCCAGTCGTGCGGAAATTATGTTCACCGACGAGGGTCGTGCGGACGGTCTCCTCGAATTCAGCCATCGGGAAGAACACGGCGACGAAGCGACGGACGACGAGGTCGTAGATCTTCTGTTCGACGTCGGTCAGGCCGTGCGGGACGGTGCCGGTCGGGATGATGGCGAAGTGGTCACTGACCTTCTTGTTATCGAAGACGCGGCGGCCAGCGGAATCGACCCAGCCGCTCCGCAGTGCTTCCTTGGCGAAGACGCCGGCGGGGTGGGCGCCTTCGAGCGACTGGAGTGCCGCCTTGGCGTTGGGGAGATAGTCTTCCGGAAGGTACTGGGAGTCGGTACGAGGATAGGTGAGCGCCTTGTGCTTCTCGTAAAGGGCCTGGGCGACGCCGAGGGTGGTCTTGGCCGAGAAGCCGAAGCGACGGTTGCCTTCGCGCTGGAGGGTCGTGAGGTCGAAGAGGCGCGGGGCGCTTTCCTTCTTCGGTTTGCGTTCGTCGGTGACGATACCGGTGCCGATCTTGATCGACTCTTCGGCCACCTTGCGGGCCTGAGCTTCGTCGTAGAAACGTTCGGCTTCCTTGCGGTCGGTGACGCCGGGCACCTGGGCTGCACCGCGGTATCCGCCGTTGGAGATGCCGAAGTCGCCTTCAATCTTCCAGAAGGTCTTCGGGACGAAATTGCGAATCTCCAGTTCGCGCTTCACGATGAGCATCAGCGTGGGCGTCTGGACGCGGCCGACGGAGAAGACTTCGCGTTTCGCCCCACCGATGATGATAGTCGAGAAGCGGCTGGCCGTCATGCCTACCAACCAGTCGGCCTGGGAGCGACAGATCGCCGCATCGAGCAGGCCTTGTTTGGCGGAAGCAGGGAGAAGGTGGTCGAATGCTTCGGCGATGGCCGTATTTGTCATACTCGCCAGCCAGAGGCGCTGGCAGGGCAGCTTACACTTTGCGAGCTGGTAGACGTAGTGGAAGATGAGTTCGCCTTCACGGCCGGCGTCACAGGCATTGACGACCGTACCGACGTCAGGGCGGCTTAGGAGCTTCTTCAGTAGCTTGTAGCGATCGCCGTTGTTACGTTCGCTGATGACGGCCTTGAGGATGTCGGGGCTCGCGGTGCCGTCGAACTTGACCGGATCGATCGGGAGGTCCTTGAGCGTCCAGCGCTTGAACTTCGGGTCGATGTCATCCGGATCCACGAGCCGTACCACGTGTCCGATCGAAGAGCTGATCACCCACTTGTCGTTCTCGAAGTAGTCGCTGGTGGCCTTAGGTACCTTAAGGACCTTGGCGAGATCGGTCGCCACCGACGGCTTTTCGGCGATGACGAGGATCTTGGAACCGACGGGGGCGGAAACTTCGTCGGACGACTTGGATGATTTCTTGCGCATGCGTAGGATGATAACCGATGGTCAAGCCCGGTTACATTCCCTGCTCGGCGAAGGAGTCGTCAAGGGCGGCGATCAGCGTGGCAATCGTGGCGTCGGTCTCGTCTCCCATGTTGGAGATGCGGAAGGTCTTGCCCTTCAGCTTGCCGTAGCCGCCGTCGATGACGAGCTTGTGGCGGGACTTCAGGGTCTTGTTCAGGCGCTCAAGGTCGGCGTTGCGGTCGTTCTTGAAGCAGTTGAGGCCGCGGGTGCCGAACTGGACTTCCGGGAGGAGCGAGAAGCCCTTGGCGAGACCCCAGGCGCGCATGCGGTCGTTGAGGCGGATGTGGCGGGCGTAGCGGTTGTCGAGGCCTTCGGCTTCGACTTCGAGCAGGCGCTGCTGGAGGCCGTAGAAGAGGGAGATGCAGGGGGTCGAAGGCGTCATGCCTTTGACGTGGTTGTCGTGGAACTCGATCAGGTCGAAGTAATAGCCGCGGTCAGGCGATTGCTTGGCGCGTTCGCGGGCACGTTCGCTGACGGCGAAGATCGCGAGGCCGGGGGGCAGGGCGAGGGCCTTCTGGGAGCCGGTGAGGAAGATGTCGATGCCGAGCTCGTCCTTCTTGATCGGGATGGTCGAGAAGGAGCTGACGGTGTCGGCGATCGAGATCACGTCGGGGAACTCGCGGACTACGGCCATGATGTCGGCGATGGGCGAGAGGGTGCCCGTCGAGGTCTCGGAATGGATGAAGGTGATGCAGTCGAACTTGCCGGTGGCGAGGGCTTTGCGGACGGCTTCCGGGTCGATGGGCTTGCCCCAGTCGAACTGCAGGGCTTCGGCATGCTTGCCGCAACGCTTGGCGACGTCGTTCCACTTGTCGGAGAAAGCGCCGTTCATGCAGTTGAGCACGCCTTTGCGGCAGACGTTGCGGAGGGCGCCTTCCATCACGCCCCAGGCCGAGCTGGTGGCGAGGTAGACCGGGTCCTGGGTATAGAACATGGACTGCAGGCGGGGCTGCATGTCGTTATACAGTTTGACGAAGTCGCCCGAGCGGTGGCCGACCATGGGTTTGCCCATGGCTTGGACGATCGAATCGGAGACGGTCAGGGGGCCGGGTATATATAGACGATAGCTCATCGTTGGAAGGTGGTCAGGAGGGAGGTGGGGACTTCGGGATTCTCGAGGCGGACGATGCGGCGGTTACCCTCGGCGAGGGTGGCGGTCCGGGGTTTCCAGCTGGCGGCGGCAGATTCTTCGACCTGGGTGAAGGACATGATGACCAGCAGGTCGCCGGGCTTGCCTAGGTGGGCCGTCGCGCCGTTCAGGCAGACCTCGCGGGTGCCGGCAGGGGCGGGGATGGCGTAGGTCTCGAAGCGCTCCCCGTTGGCCAGGTTGCCGATGAGGATCTTCTCATAAGGGAGCATGCCGACTAGGGCCATAAGCTCCCTGTCGATGGCCAAAGAGCCCTCGTAATCGAGCCGGGCCGCGGTGACCTCGGCTCGGAGAAGTTTGGTGCGCAACAGGTGTACGAGCATGGCGCTGGGTCGTCCTTCTCAATCGGGATGGTTGCCTTCGTCAAACAACTTTGCATCAATTCGTCCATGGCCGCCAAGCATCGAGGGTTCTTTTCCTCCCTTGGAGAGGCTGTGGCTGGTTATGCCGTAGACGTAGTCTACGAGCGTCGGAAAGGGCCTGGGGCTACCTTGCTCGGGGCCTTCCTGAAGGTCCTTTCGTGGATTTTCGAGGTCTTGGTCCGCTTGCGCCTGTGGCTCTATCGTAATCGTCTGTTTCGTGACACTCCGCTTGGCTGTAAGGTCGTAGTCGTAGGTAATCTCACCGTCGGCGGCACCGGGAAGACCCCCATCGTGCTGAAGATGGCCCGCGTGCTGACAGCCCGCGGCCGCAAGGTGGCCATCCTTTCGCGCGGTTATAAGGGAGCTTCCGATTCGATGTTGAAGCGTTTCTGGCGCTGGCTGACGCAAGGTAGCCGCCCTGATCCGCTCGTGGTTTCTGACGGCAAGTCGGTCCTAGTCGGTCCCGATGAAGCGGGCGACGAACCTTACATGCTCGCCCAGAATCTCTGCGGTGAAGGCGTGATCGTCATCGTCGACCGTGATCGCGTGGAGGGAGGTCGCTTCGCTCTCCGACGTTTCGGCGTGGACACGATCCTGCTGGACGATGGCCTCCAGTATCTTCCGCTGCGCGGCCAGATCAACCTGCTCCTGGTCGATAGTCGTGATCCTTTCGGCAATGGTTCGCTTCTGCCTCGCGGCGTGCTGCGCGAGCCGATCTCCAATCTGAGCCGCGCTTCGTACGTCTTCGTGACGAAGTCCGTCGGACCGCCCGATCCGGCGCTCGTAAGCCTCATCCGCCGACATAACGCTAAAGCCGAGATCATCGCCTGCTCGCACAGCGCCCGCGAACTCGTCGAGGTAGATGGCCCGAAGCGCCTGCCGATGTCGGACCTCAAGGGACGACGTGTCGCCGCTTTCTCCGGTATTGCGACCCCTGAGCGCTTCGAGGAGATCTTGACGAATCAGGGCGCCAAGATCGTCGCCAACCGTCGCTTCCTGGATCACCACGCCTTCGCGGACGAAGACCTCGACGAGGTGCTCGATCAGGCCATGCAGGCCAAGGCCGAGATGATCATCACGACCGAGAAGGACGCGGTGCGACTTCAGGCGCGTTTCCGCCCGCCAATCCCGCTGATGTTCGTCCGGCTCGAAGTAGAAATCCTCGGCGATGCAGAGGGTTTTAACGCGGCCGTCGAGCGAATCTGCTTGGGACCTTCTATTTCTCAGTCTGCTCGGTGAGGCGGGCCTGAGTAGCCTTGGCCGCTAATTGCAGAAAGGTGTCTTGGGCACCGGGTGCCAGCCGACCCATCGGTTCGCAGGCCAAGTAGGTTCCATCGGAAGCCAGAGCCTTGGCGTCTCCTTGGCGATCGCGGTACACCATGAGGATCTCTTCTTCGATGCGACGACGAACGTGAGGGGCGCGAAGCGGAAAAACGCATTCGATGCGGCGTTGGAAATTACGAGGCATCCAGTCGGCACTGCCCATGAGGAGGATCGGCTGCGCGTCGGCATTTTCGAAACGGAATAGTCGGCTGTGCTCGAGGAAACGGCCTAGGAAGCTGCGGACACGGATATTATCACTCTTCCCGGAGATGCCAGGCTTGAGGCAGCAGATACCCCGGACCACGAGCTCGATGCGGACTCCCGCCTGGGACGCCTCGTAGAGGGCGTTGATAACGTCGGGGTCGACGAGGCTATTGACCTTGGCGAAAATCGTGGCGGGCTTGCCGGATTTGGCGTTGGCGGTTTCAGTCTTGATCAGTTCCACGATACGTCGTGCTAGGTCGAAGGGTGCGATCAGGAGGTGCTTGAATTTGGGGCCAGCAAGATTGCCGGTCAGGACATTAAAGAGAAGACCGACATCGGCGGTGATCTCTTCGTTGCATGTGAGTAGCGAAAAATCGGTGTAGATGCGTGCGGTCTTGGGATTGTAGTTACCCGTGCCGAGGTGGGCGTAGCGCCGGAGACCCTCTTTTTCCTGACGGACTACGAGACAGGCTTTGCAATGCGTCTTCAATCCTCCGAGTCCGTAGACGACGTGGGCGCCGGCTTCCTCCAGCTGGCGGGCCCATTCGATGTTGTTCAGTTCGTCGAAGCGCGCACGAAGTTCGACCAAGGCCGTGACCTGTTTGCCGTTCCGGGCCGCTTCCTTGAGGGCTTCGACGACGGGCGAATCACCGCTGGTACGGTAGAGCGTGAGCTTGATCGCAACGACGTTCTCATCCTTGGCGGCCTGGCGGATGAAATCAACGACTGGTCCGAAAGACTCGTAAGGGTGGTGCAGGATGATGTCTTGCTCGGCGATGCGCTCGTACAGCTTGGACGGGTCGGCGCACTCGGGAGGGACAACCGAGACGAAACTAGGGTAGAGTAGCTCTGGGCGACCAATCATGTCGATCAGGCTGCCTAGGCGAAGCATGTTGACTGGGCCTGGGATGCGGAACGCGTTGTCTGAGGTCAGTCCGATGGAGCCGAGCAGCCACTGCATCTCGCCTTCCGGAACGTCGGCTTCGATTTCCAAGCGAACAGGAGCGCCTTTACGTAGGTTGCGGATCTCGTCTTCGATGGCTTCAAGGAGATTACCGGCTTCTTCTTCGTCGACGTAAAGGTCGCTGTTGCGCGTGATGCGGAAAGCCCAGGAACCCTGCAGCTCGAGCCCCGGGAAAAGCCGGTGGATGAAGAGTTGGATGACTTGGCTGAGGAAGGTGAAGCTCTTGCGATCGGAAAGACCGAGAATGCGCGGAAGGATGCGCGGGACCGGGACGACCGCGCGACGAAGTTCGCCCGAAGCCGGATCACGAAGTAAGGCGAGTAGGTATAGTCCTTTGTTGGTCAGGACCGGGAAGGGGTGCGATGGGTCGATGGCCAGGGGGGTCAGCGCTGGTAGGATATCGCGATCGAATCGAGGGGAAAGCTCGGTCCTAGCTCCGTCACCAAGTTGCTCCCTAGCCAAGACTTCGATCCCGTGGCTGGAAAGGGCCGGGAGCAGTTTCTGTTTCCAGCAAGCCTGCTGGGCTTCGACCAGTTCGCGGGCACGATTAAGCACGTCCGTCAGGAATTCCTTGGTCGCAGGATGGCTGGCAGATTCCTGCTGCTGCATGATGCCGGCCACGCGTATCTCGAAGAACTCGTCGAGGTTAGAGCTCACGATGGACAGGAACCGGACGCGTTCCAAGAGGGGGACGGAATCGTCTTCGGCGAGCTCGAGGACTCGACGGTCAAAACTTAGCCAACTGAGTTCGCGATTAAACATGGAGATGATGAGGGAAGGGTGTCAGGAGAGAAGGACTACTTGAAGCAAATCCTGGTCAGAGTAGGCAGGCAAACAAATGCCCTGCTGACATTGTGACATTATGGTTCCCGAGGAGCCTCGGGCGTCCAAAAAACCCTTAATTCCTCATGATTGGTCAAGCGCAACTTCGGCGACGCCGGGTGAGGATGCAGGACAATATCCCCCCGTCCAAAGGTCGCCGCCAGTTTTTTGACCTCATGCTTGGAGAGGCCGCGGGTCGGAACTTCGACCGACTCGATGCTACCTTCGCGGATCGTGATGAAACGGATGAGGCCCTTGATGATCTGGACGTCGGAAATGAGCCGGCTCAATCCAGCGGGAAGCGGAGCCAAGGATGCATCACAAAACGCGGCGAACGAGAAGCGGACCTCGCGAAGATCGCGATGGAGGTGTCGGTTGACGAATTCAGTGGAGGCGGGAGCTTCCCAGGCGCGGGTCTCGTGACTCCAGTGTTCACTCGGTCCCAGTTGTGGGTCGGGCAGGGCGTCGAGTTCTGGGGCGATGCGAGTCATCACTCCCGAGGCCACCGTGTCGCTAAGCCGCTGTAGGCGCTCCGCGGTGATTTTCAATGCCGGTTCAAGAATCAGAATGAGGCCGCCCGGAGCGAGCTTGGCCTTGAGTTCACCGAACCAGCGGAGCAGGGCATCGTGATCGAGTTGGGGCATCTCGTTCATCACGAAGCCGGCGACGATGAGATCGAACGGGCCTTCAGGCCAAGTTTCCGGCCGCGATGCATCTCCGATACGGGTCTTCGTCTCGACGTCCTTTCCTAAGACGGCTTGAGCGAAGGATTCCATCGATGCCAAGGCGCTCGGCGACTTGTCCACACCATGCAGTGAGAGCTTGGCGAAGCCGGCCTGGCGAAGTCGATAGGCGGCGGCGACGCCGCAAGAGCCAGGACCAGAACCCAGGTCGAGGATCGCAGGCACTTCACTCGAAGGCTTCCATCCGCGTAAGCCGCAGGTCTGGGCTAGGGCGATGGATGTCCTCGTAAAGCTTTGAGGCAGGAAGAAGACGCCATAGCCGGCCAGTAGGCGTGGGTCGGCGAAATAGTCAGGGAATTTCTTACCGGGGCGATCGGTCGTGAAGAGATCCGAAAGGTGCGCCACGGCGGGAGTCATCCTTTCAAGGGCTTCGTCCCCGATTTTCTCAGACGCTAGCTCAGCCTGCCCCACCCAGAATGCCTCTGCTTCGGCGGGGTAGGCGATGGGCGAATCAGTTGGCGACATCTCGACGTCCCTCCAGCGCGCTGCGTAGCGTGGCCGGATCGGCGAAGGTCAGTCCGCTGCCGCTGGGCAGGCCGAAGCCGATGCGCGAGATCTTGATGGACGGGCGCACGGCCTGGATGGCTTCGCTGATGTAGTGGCAGGTCGCTTCGCCTTCGATGTCGTTGCCGAGGGCCAGGACAACTTCCGTGATGGGTTCGTCCTTCAAGCGCTGCTCGAAGCTGGCGAGATTGAGCTGGTCGGGGCCGACGCCGTTGATCGGCGAGAGGCGACCATGCAGGACGTGATAAGTACCACGATAGGCGGCGGAGCGCTCGATCGCCATCAGGTCAGGGACTTGTTCGACGACGCAGATCGAGGAGGGCTCACGTTTGACGTCGAGGCAGATGGGGCAGAGTTCGGCCTCGGCTAGGCTTCCGCAACGGGCGCAGCGACGGACCGCGGCGGCGGCGGCCTCTAGGGATTCAAGCAACGGTGCGAGTTTGCCCGGACGTTCGACCAGCAGGTGCAAGGCGATGCGTTCGGCGGAGCGATGCCCCATGCCCGGAAGCATCTTGAGGATTTGGCGAACCTTGTCGAAAGAGGGAGTCACGGGCGATCACATCCCGGGCAGGGAGAAACCGGCCGTGGCCTTTGACATCGTGGCCTCGTGGAGCTCGCGAGCCTTGGCCGAAGCCTCCTGCAGGGCGGCGACGAGGGCCTGCTCGACCATCATCTTATCCTCCTTGATGAATTCGGGGTCGATCGTCAGGGCGAGGACCAGTCCATGGCCGTTCACCGTGATCTTGATTGCGCCCCCGCCATGGGAGACCTCAAGTCTCTCCGTGGTGAGCTGCTGTTGGGCCTCAGTGATGCCACGCTGCATCTTCTGGGCCTGTTTGAGGAGTTTGCCTACGCCTGCCATAGTCTGTCCAGACTCCCGAGCTGGGCGGGGGAGTCAAGGTCGTCCCGCCGTTCGCTCCCTGCTTGCCACTAGGGCGGTAGAACGCAGGTTGGGGCCATGCGGCCGCCGCGAGACCTTCAGATTATCGGCGATTTCGTCGCCATCACTTGGGATGACGGCCGTGAGCAATGCCTTCGCGCCGAACTCCTCCGCGAGGTTTCGCCGAGCGCCGAGAACATGGGTGAGGTTGATATCCTCGGACAGCGCTGGGGCGGTGACGGACCTCGTCGTTTCCCCGGGGTCATCGTCACCGGAATGAGCCGTGTCGGCAACTATGCTGTCACCTTCGAGTTCAGCGACGGACATCGGACCGGTATCTACAGTTGGGAATACCTGCGCGCGATTGAAGAGACGAAATAATCTTTTACGGATTGCCCCGCTTCCGCTTTCGGTCTCAATTGAAGACGTGAAAAAGACTTACGTCCTGGACACCAACGTACTGATTCACGATCCCGAGTCCCTGTTCAAGTTCGATGAGCACATCGTCGCTGTGCCTGTCGAGGTCTTGTCCGAACTCGATCGTCTCAAGACGCAACAAGGTCAGCTCGGCGCCAGCGCGCGCCGCGTGAACCGCTCCATCCGGAGTCTTTTCGAGAACCGTCCCCTTAAGGAAATCGCCGAAGGCGATCCGACGAAGCCCGGCGCTCTCCATGCGAAACTCCGTGATGGCGGCGAACTCCGTATCGTCATCAACGAGTCGCTCATCCGCGACCACTTCAATGGAGCCAAGGCCGAACGCGTCCGGGCTGTCTTCATGCAGGTGGATGCCCCTGACCATCGCATCATCGCCTCCGCGCTCTACCTGCGCGACACCTCCAAGGGTCCGGTGATCCTCGTCACCAAGGACGCCTGCATGGCACTCAAGGCCCAAGCCCTCGGGATGGACGTCCAGGATTACCGTAACGATCGCGTCGAGACCAGCGACGAGGGCGAATACCGCACCATCAAGGTGACTGCCGCAGCGATGCGCGATTTCCGTGAGCTCGGTCAGGTACAGGTGAAGGTGAAGGAAGAGCCCCCGCTCATCATGAACGAGTACGTGATGTTCACGTCCGATTCGTGGACCGAGCCGGCCCGACATGTCGGCGAAGGCGCTTTCGTCCCCCTTGGACTCTATCGCGAGTTCATGTCCTCTGATAGCGGCGCCCGGAAGGGGCTCCAGATGCCCCGCGGCATGCGCGTCATCCCGAAGAACTTCGAGCAGTGGATCTTCTTGGACGCGCTCCTTAATCCGGAAATCCGTCTCGTGACCTGCTTCGGTCGCGCCGGTACCGGCAAGACCTTCCTTTCCATCGCCGCCGCTCTCTCGCAGGTACTCAGCGATTTCTCCCCCTACAAGAAGCTCTACGTCTCCCGTCCGGTCGTGCAGATCGGAAAGGACATCGGTGCGCTCCCTGGCTCCAAGGAGGAAAAGCTCTCTCCCTACATCCAGCCTTACTTCGATAATCTCGAGGTCTTGTTCTCGAAGAATGGCAACGCTGCTCCGATGCCAACCGCCAAGGAGACCGTCGCCACCGATTCCCAACGCCGCCAGAAGAAGGCTCAGGCGATGAAGACCCCGCAGCCAATCTTCGGTTCCCAGTTCCAGGCCGTCAACCAACCGCGTAAACCCTACCAGTGGCTCATCGATTCCGGTCTCATTGAGATCGAGGCGATGACCTTCATCCGCGGACGCTCGATCGGACATGCCTTCATGATCGTCGACGAGGCGCAGAACATGACCCCGCATGAAGCCAAGACGGTCATCACTCGTATCGGTGAAGGTTCTAAGGTCGTCCTCATCGGCGACTTGGATCAGGTCGACACCCCTTACCTCGACGGCAAGTCCAACGGGCTGATTCATACCCATGAGCGCATGAAGGGCCATGCTATCATCGCCAACGTTCGACTGATTAGTGGTGTCCGCAGCGCCCTGTCCGAGCTTGCCGCCCAGCTGATGTGAGCAACTTCCTACCCCTAGGGGGTGGGGGAGGGTAGTCCGTTCTTGCGCACGCGTTTGCGGGGAGTTTCCCTGCTCGCAGTGGAAAAAGAAACCCCGATGCAGCGCCAGTACCGCGAGTTTCGTGAGAAACTCGCCCCGGGCACGGTCTTACTTTTTCGCCTAGGCGACTTCTATGAGGTCTTCGGCGAAGATGCCGTCGTCGCCGCCAAGGTCCTCGGTCTGACGCTCACAAAGCGCCACGAGACCCCGATGGCTGGTCTGCCGCATCATGCCGCCCCGGCGTACGTGAACCGTCTGCTCGCCGCCGGCTGGAAGGTCGCGATTTGCGATCAGCTCGAAGCCCCCGTCGCCGGCAAACTGGTGCGCCGCGGTTTGACCCGCATCCTCACTCCCGGTACAGCGCTCGAAGATTCGCAGCTCGATTCGCGTCGCGGCAACTACTTGGCAGCAATCTCTTGGGACAAACAGGGCTGGCATGCTTCTTGGCTCGATGTCTCAACGGCGGATTTTCGTCTGGCGACCGACACTTCCCCGGCTCGCCTGCTACCGTTGCTACACTCGGTCTCTCCCCGTGAGGTCATCCTGCCCGAAGGCCTTGAACCTACGGCCGAGCACCGCGAAGCCCTCGAGGTCTTTCTGCAGGGCCGGGCGACCTCCCGTCTCCCTGGCTGGAACTTTGATGGCGCCGCGGGCGCCCGGCTCGTGGCCCAGACGCTTTCGGTCCACGGCCTCGCCGGTTTCGGCCTGACGGAGGAGCATCCCGCCTTAGGCGTCGCCGGTGCCGTCCTGGGTTATGTCACCGATTCGCTCTGCGACCGGCCGAAGAACCTATTCCGCCTCATCGAGACCAAGCTTGGCTCCTCGGTACTGCTGGATGCGGCCTCCTCTCGTAACCTCGAACTCTTCGCTTCGTCCAACGGTTCCCGCGAAGGTTCATTGCTTGAGACCATCGATCGGACGGAGACCCCCTCGGGAGCCCGCCTGCTGGCACTTTGGCTGGCCGAACCCTCGACGGACCTCGCCACGATCGCCCAGCGCCAGAACGCCGTCGGCGAATTCTTCAAGCACCCTGGCGCATCTTCCCGCGTGGGCGAGTCACTGCGTGGTGTCCGCGACATCGCGCGCATCCTCGCCCGCCTCCAGAACCACCTCCGGAATCCGCGCGAACTCGGTGGCGTGCGCGACACGTTGCGCTCCCTTCCTCCGATCCGCGAGGAGCTGCTGGCTCTTCCGGGCGGCGCACTCGCCGAACAGGCAGGACGAATCAATCCCGAGCCGGAGCTCCTTGCACGACTTGAATCCGCCTTGGGCGACGAACTGCCTGTGGACCTGAGCGAGGGCGGGGCGCTGCGAGCTGGTTTCGACGCTGAACTCGACCGACTTCGTTCGCTCGCCTCCGACAGCAAGGGCTGGATTGCCGAGTTCGAACGCAATGAGCAGAGTCGCACCGGTATCAAGTCCCTGAAGGTCCGTTATAACGGCGCCTTTGGCTATGCCATCGAGATTACCAAAGCTAATCTCGCGGCAGTGCCGGCCGATTATATCCGGAAGCAGACCATGGTGAACGCTGAGCGCTTCACCACCGAAGAACTGAGGACCAAGGAACGCGAAGTCCTGCGCGCCGATGAACAGGCTCTCGCCCGCGAGACCGAACTTTTCCAGGCCCTCCTTGCCGAGGTCATCGTCCGGACAGAATCCTTGTTGGCCACGGCCCAGGCCGTCGCCGAAGTGGACATCGTCCGTGGCTGGGCCGAACTCGCCCGTGAGGCGAACTGGACCAAGCCAGTCGTCGACGACACTGATGTGCTGGAGATCGAGCAAGGCCGCCATCCCGTCGTGGAGCGTATGTTGCAGGCCCGTCCCGGCGCGGGTTCGTTCGTGCCTAACGACACGCGTCTCAGTAGCACCGGCGAGCAGATCGCCTTACTCACCGGACCAAACATGGCTGGTAAGTCGACCTACATCCGCCAAGTCGCGCTCATCGCCATGCTCGCCCATCTCGGTTGCTGGGTGCCGGCCGCATCGGCCCGCATTGGTCTCGTCGATCGTATTTTCTGTCGGGTCGGCGCTTCTGATGAGCTTTCGCGTGGCAACTCGACCTTCATGGTCGAGATGAACGAGACCGCCAATATCCTCAACAATGCCACGACTCGTTCCTTGGTGGTGCTGGACGAGATCGGTCGTGGCACGAGCACCTACGATGGCATCAGTATCGCTTGGGCGGTTGCCGAACACCTGCATGGCGGAGCCGAAGCCGGACCGCGCACGCTTTTCGCCACCCATTATCATGAACTGACTAAACTCGCCGACTCCATGCAGCGCCTGCGCAACTGGTCTGTCGCCGTCAAAGAGTGGAAGGATGAGATCGTCTTCGTTAGACGCGTGGTGCCTGGCGCCGCCGACCGCTCCTATGGTATCCAGGTGGCCCGCTTGGCCGGTATGCCCCCGGCGGTCGTGCAACGAGCCCGTGAGATCCTAGGTGGGCTCGAGACAGGCTCAGGCTTGCCCGCTAAGGCCTTACCGATGGCAGGCGTGCCTTCGCCCAAACCGGAGCCTAAGAAGGCCGTAGTGCCCAAGCCAAAGGCTCAGGAAGCAGGTCCAGAACTCGATCTCTTCGCTTAGATTCGCTCGTTCCAGTCCCGGGAGGCGAACTTGGCCCAGGTCCCTTCGTGGTCGAACTGATGGTAGGTCGGTTCGACCACGGACACTGCCGGGCTCTTCAGGACAGCGCTCAGCGTCTGGATGAAGTCCTTCTCAAAACGACCCCAATCGCAGTCAGGTAGGAAGGGGCGCCAGATGTAGCCTTCAATCAGCAGGCCGCTCCGGGTACGCTTCTGGGCCGCACCGGCCACCTTGCGGCCGTCATCGCTGCGAACGAGGTCGTTCGGTTCGGCGCGCCGGGCACAATCGTCGGGCGACTGGAAGTCACGGGTACCCGCAGGCATCGGTGCGAGCTTTACCGGCTGGCCTTGAAGTTGGAGTGCCTGCAGCAGGGCTTCATGCACGGCAGCATAACTAGCCATCGCATCGGCCTTGAAGAGGGGGTGTCCGTCCGGAATGACCAAGGCGAAGGTCCAGTCATCTAGGTGCGAAACAAGACCGCCGCCGGTGCTACGTC
>Ga0209298_10000043_pt1 | contig 71278 bp, 64 predicted proteins | sample S_140806_EF_Meta_FD_187325 | JGI IMG/M metagenome (GOLD analysis project Ga0209298, IMG submission 187325) | Freshwater microbial communities from Lake Simoncouche, Canada to study carbon cycling - S_140806_EF_MetaG (SPAdes) (version 2) | ecosystem: Environmental > Aquatic > Freshwater > Lake ... | reverse complement strand
CGGAGTTTTGCCACTGTTGCCCGACGCCGGGGACAATGATGTGGCGGATGCCACCGCCGACGCCGTGTTGGCGCGTGCCGCCGCAGAGGGTGATCGTCGCGCGTTCGCCGAGATTTATGACCGTTATGCCGACCGGCTCTATGACTTCTGTGTCGGGCTACTCGGGGACCGTGACGCTGCAGCGGACTGCGTGCAGGACGCCTTCTGTGTTGCCGCGACAGACCTCGGAGGTCTGCGTGAACCCGACAAGCTCCGCCCGTGGCTGTACTCGATCGCCCGCCATCACGCGATGCGCCGTCTTCGGCACCGCTACCGCGAAGAAGTCTCTGATGAGTTGCCGGACATGATCTCTCAGGAAGCGAGCCCGGAAACGCTTGCTGGACACAGCGAATTAGCCCGTCTGGTTGCCGAAGCCGCCGGCGGTTTATCGGACCGCGACCGCGAACTGCTGGATCTGTCCTATCGGCACGGATTGGACGGCCCTGAACTCGCGGAAGCTCTTGGAGTGACGCTGACGAGCGCGAACACGATGATGTTCCGGCTGCGCAACACCGTCGAACGCTGCCTGGGTGCTCTTCTGGTGGCGCGCGGCGCGCAGGCCAATCCATCCGCGTGCCCCGAGTTGGCCGTAATTCTCAAGGGCTGGGACGGGCAGTTCTCCGTCCTCATGCGTAAACGCATGGCCCGCCATATCGACGCTTGCGACACCTGCGAGCAGGATCAGCGACAGCAGGTCAACCCGGTCGCCCTGCTGGGAAGCGCCGCTGTGTTCATCCCGGCCCCGGCGGCTCTGCGTCGACAGACGTTGGACCGCGTACAGCTGACTTCCGCGAGTTCCAGCATGGCCGAGGCGTCCGATCCTTCCCCGCGCTCCAGTTCGGCCGAGATATCCGGCCCTTCCGCCGGTTCGCGGTTGGCCGGGAAACGGCGAATGGCCCTCGTCGTGGGTATCCCGCTGTTGTGCCTGGGTTTGACGATCCCCTTGTTCCCGCGCCAGGAGGACCCAGTTTCCCGGGTAGTCGATACCGGCACGGATTCGAGCGAAGGTCCGCGTTCGGTTGTACCCGCAGCCGTCAAGGGCGCCCCGACGCCCGCCCGTCAGAAGCCGGCCCAGAGTGCAGGCATCGCTGGACAGTCAGTGCCGACCCAGCGGGCGCAGACGCCCGCAGGCGGAAATACCCCTGGTACGGCTGGTACCCCCGGTCCGACGCCAGAGCCAGACAACTCCGGCCTGGCACCGGACATCATGCTTCCGAACACCGGTCCGGATACCGCTCCTGCCCCTGCCCAGATCTATTCCGAACCCGCCCCTGATTCAGATGCGAAAACCACCACCATCGACTCCCAGGGCGCCATCGAGACGGCCGACACCGAAACCGCCGACACCGAAACCGTCTCTAGCCCAACCGGCACTGATCCGATTGACTCGGCTCCCAAAGGCCCGGCCAACCTCGGTCCATTGCCGAACCCGAATCTGAACACGAAAATCACTTCGCCCCTCCCCAAGACGAACACCGTGACCATTCCGAATCTGAAGGACACGACCTTCGACCTTCCGGCGAAAACTCCACCCAAGTCGGACACGACAACTGGGAGCGGCGGCGGCACCACCGGCGGCACCAAACCAGGCAGCGGCACGACCAGCGGCGGCACCGGCAGCGGCACCAAACCTGGCAGCGGCACGACCAGCGGCGGCGGCACGGGTAGCGGCAGCGGTAACGGCAGCGGCAGCGGCAGCGGCACGAAGACAAACGGCACGAACGGCGGCACCGGCACGAGCGGCACGACCAGTGGCAGCGGAACGAGCACGAACGGCACAACCTCGGGGGCGAAGTAGCCGTGAACTCCCCGCCGAAATCGACCTGGGGGCTGCTTGACAGGACGCATCAACAGCCATGGCGCGAATCTCGACTATTAGGGCTGGCTGGCGACCAGATCCTCCCCGCGCATCCGCTGCGAGATGACCGCGGTGATGCCGTCACCCTGCATGCTCACCCCGTAGAGCGCGTCGGCGACCTCCATGGTCGCCTTCTGGTGGGTGATCACGATCAGCTGGGACTGGGTGCGCAACTGCTCAAACAATCCGATCAGCCGTTGCAGGTTGGCATCGTCGAGGGCGGCCTCCACCTCGTCCATCACATAGAACGGTGACGGGCGCGCCCGGAAGATCGCGACCAGCATGGCAACCGCGGTCAGCGCCTTCTCACCACCGGAGAGCAGCGAGAGCCGTTTGACCTTCTTGCCCGGCGGCCGCGCCTCAACCTCCACACCGGTGGTCAGCATGTCGCTGGGATCAGTCAGCAGCAGCCGTCCCTCACCCCCGGGGAACAGCGTGGCGAATACCGCGGAGAACTCCCGCTCCACGTCGGCGTAGGCCTCGGTGAACACCTGCAGGATGCGGTCATCGACCTCGGCGATCACGTCGAGCAGGTCCTTGCGGGCGGCCTTGACGTCCTCGAGTTGGGTGGACAGGAAGTTGTAGCGCTCCTCGAGCGCGGCAAACTCCTCCAGTGCGAGCGGATTGACCCGGCCGAGTTCGGCGAGTTCACGCTCGGCCCGTTTGGCGCGGCGCTCCTGGGTCGGCCGGTCGAACTCCATCGGCACCGGCGCCGTCACCGTCTCGCCGCGCTCGCGGGCTTGGGCGTACTCGGCCATCTCCAATTCCGTTGGCGGCAGCGATGCCTCCGGGCCGTATTCAGCGATCAGATCATCACCGGCCATACCGAACTGCTCGAGCACCATCTGCTCGAGTTGTTCGATACGGAGTTCGGCCTGAGCCTTGGCAACCTCATCGCGGTGCAGGGATTCGGTCAACGCATTGATGCGGGAGTTCAGGTCGGCGACCTCGGTGCGGGCCGCGGTCATCGCGCCCGACCGGTCCAGACGCTCGGCGGCCAGCCGGTCACGCACCCGCGACGCCGCGGCAACGACACTGCTGAGGTGCCCAGCGACCAGGCGGCCGGTCTCGGCGACTGCCGCGGCGACCTCCGCCGCGTGCTGACGCGCCGCGCGAGCCGCGCTCGCACGCAGACGAGAATCACGCTCGGCCGCCGCAGCGCGGCGCAGCGAATCCGCCCGTCCCCGAACGGCATTCGCGCGCTCCTCGGCGGTACGTACCGTTAGGCGGGCCTCGATCTCAGTAGCGCGCGCCTCCTCGGCGGCGGTCTGCATCTCCCGGCGCTGGCCCGGCGAGGTCTCAACGACGGTCTGGTTTTCCTGGGCGGCGTGCAGCCGTGACTCAAGTTCGGTGAGCTCGTCGACGGTCTGCACCCGGCCGGATTCGAGTTCGTCGCGCTGGGACTGTAGCCGGCGCCACTCCTCCTCGGCGGCGCGGACATCCTGGCCGAGCCGGCCGAGTTGCTCGTAGATCGCCGAGATCGCCGCATCGGATTCGTTGAGCGCCGCGAGTGCCTGTTCGGCGGCGTCCTGGCGGTCCGCCTGCTCCGCGAGGGCACCCGCCAGTGCGGCGGCAAGCTCACCCACCTGAGTCTCGGCGGTGACGAGTTCGCTTCGGGCCTTGTCGATTTCGCCGGTGATCTCCAGCGTGCTGGGCTTGCGGCCGGAACCGCCATCCACCCAGCCCGCACCCACCAGATCGCCGTCGCGAGTCACCGCGCGCAGCCCCGGCCGAGCCGAGACCACATCCAGGGCGGCACCGATATCGTCGACGACGGCGACTCCGGACAGCATGGCCGCCATCGCACCCTGCAGTCGCGGCGGCGCCTCGATCAGATCGATGGCCCACCGGGCACCCTCGGGAAGCACACCACTGTCCTGGCGGGCGGGCACCGGCCAGTCGGCCAGCACGATCGCCGCGCGGCCGCCGTCAACCTCCTTGAGCGCCCGCACCGCTGCTCGGGCCGCGCCGAAATCATCGGCCGCCACTGCGTCGGCCGCGGAACCGAGCACCGCCGCCAGCGGTGTCTCATAACCGGACTGCACTTTCACCAGTTTAGCAACGGTGCCGAAAAGCCCTGCGCCACTGCGGTTTTCCACCAGCCACGCCGCGCCGTCGCGCCGCTCCAGGCCCACCGCGAGGGCGTCGATGCGGGCCTGTAGTGAGGCCACCCGCCGTTCGGCGGCACGTTCGGCGGCCTGCAGTTCAGCCACCCGCTCATCGGCGACCCGCATCGAGGCGACGGTGCGATCGTGGTGTTCATCCAGACCCACCTCGCCCTGGTCGAGTTCGTCAACCCGGCCCTGCACGGTCTCGAACTCGGCCCGGGCCGACTCGGTGCGGGCGGCAGCTTCGTCGATGCCCGCGGTCAGCCGTGCCACACCGTCGTCGATCGACTCCACCCGGGCCCGGCCGGTCTCCACCTGACCGGCCAACCGGGCCAGGCCTTCACGACGGTCCGCCTCGGCCCGCACAGCGGCCAGATGCGCGCGTTCGGACTCGGTTGCCGCGCTCTCCTTCTCAGTCAGTTCGACCCGGGCGGCCTCGAGTGCGGCGCGGGCGTCGCCGAGTTCAGCGAGCAGCAGACGCTCCTGCTCTGCCACGCCGTCGGCCTCGTCATCGAGGGCGTCCGGATCCGGGCCGGTGCTGACATCGGGTTCGGCGTCCAGATACTGCTCCCGCTCGCTGGCGATGCGCACCGTGGCACTGACCCGTTCGGCCAGCGCCGAGAGCCGGAACCAGGTCTGCTGCGCGGCGTCGGTGCGCGCCGACAGCGAGGCCACCGCGGCCTCGTCGGCGGCGAGTCGCTCGGAAGCCTGCGCCAGCCGCGCGGCAGCCTCATCATGCTCACGGCGCAGCGTCGTCTCGATATCGTCGGCGCCGGCGAACTCCGCGCGTCGGATCACCAGATCATCGGCAGCCAACCGCAGCCGGGCATCGCGCAGGTCGGCCTGAATGGTCGCCGCACGCCGCGCCATCTCGGCCTGGCGGCCCAGCGGCTTGAGTTGACGGCGCAATTCTGTGGTCAGGTCGCTGAGCCGGGCGAGGTTGGCCGCGGTGGCATCGAGCTTGCGGACCGCCTTTTCCTTGCGCTTGCGGTGCTTGAGCACACCGGCGGCTTCCTCGATGAACGCGCGGCGGTCCTCCGGGCGGGATTCGAGGATCTGCGCGAGCCGGCCCTGCCCGACGATGACGTGCATCTCCCGGCCGATGCCGGAGTCACTGAGCAGTTCCTGGACGTCCATCAGCCGGCAGCTGTTGCCGTTGATCTCGTACTCGCCGGCGCCGTCGCGGAACATCCGGCGGGTGATCGACACCTCGGCGTACTCGATCGGCAGGACGCCGTCGGAGTTATCGATGGTCAGGGTGACCTCGGCGCGGCCCAGCGGTGCCCGCGAGGAGGTGCCGGCGAAGATGACGTCCTCCATCTTGCCGCCGCGCAGGGTCTTGGCGCCCTGCTCGCCCATCACCCAGGCCAGGGCGTCGACGACGTTGGATTTACCGGAGCCGTTGGGCCCCACCACGCAGGTGATGCCGGGTTCGAAACGCAGAGTCGTTGGTGATGCGAAGGACTTGAAACCCTTCAGCGTCAGACTCTTGAGGTACACGACGTGCGAGCCTACCGGCGAAGAGGTCAGCGCTCGCGAAAGCCCGACATCGGCGTCCCCGGTGCGTCGAACTCGGCGACCACGACGTCGACGGATCCGGGCGTTGCACCCCCGCGCAACAGCGCCAGAAGTCTGTCGGCGGCCGCCCGTGGCCCCTGGGCGACCACCAGCACCCGGCCGTCGGGCTGATTGCTCGCATACCCGGTCAGGCCCAGCTCAAGTGCCCGTGAGCGGGTCCACCAGCGAAAGCCCACACCCTGGACATGGCCGTGCACCCAGGCGGTCAGACGAACGGGGTCGGGATCGGGGTCGACGGCGGTCATGGCCGGGTGTCGGCGACCTCGAAGGAGATCTCCGCGCCCGCCTTCAGGGTGCGGCCCACCGTGCACACCCCATCGATGGCGCGGTTGACCACCACCAGCAGCCGGTCTTTCTCCTCGGGCGTCAGCCCGGACAGGTCGATCTCCAGTGTTTCCGCCAGCCGCGGGTACCGCTCCTCATCGCGGTCGGCAGGCCCGGAGACCCGGATCACCGCCCGATAGTCGTCCCCGAGGCGACGACGCAGCGGCTGGTCGCTGCTCAGTCCGCTGCAGCCGGCCAGGGCGATCTTCAACAGTTCACCGGGGGTGAAGACGCCGTCGTCGCCGTCGGAACCGATCAGCACCTCTGCACCTCGGCTGCTGCGGCCGGTGAAGCGGCGGATCCCCGTGCGTTCCACCCAAAGCTCAGTCATGGAATTGTTCTACCGTGTGCGCGGCCGCGGCTGACACCGCGGGCAATAAAACGACGAGCGGTTCATGAACTTCTCCCGCCGAATGACCGCACCGCAGCGACGGCAGTTTCGGCCCTCGCGGCCGTAGACGTTCAGCGAACGGTCGAAGTAGCCGGACTGACCATTGACATTGACGTACAGCGAGTCGAACGAGGTGCCGCCCTGGCCGAGCGCTTCGCGCATCACCTCGGCCGCCGAGTCAAGCAACCCCCCCAACTGCCGTCGCGTCAGTTTTTCGGCGATCCGGGCGCCGTTCACCTCCGCACGCCATAGCGCCTCGTCGGCGTAGATATTGCCGATACCCGAGACCACAGTTTGGTCGAGCAGTTGGCGTTTGATCTCAGAGTGCTTGCGGCGCAACAGGGTTACGGCGGTGTCGCGGTCGAAACCCGGGTCCAGCGGATCGCGCGCGATATGCGCTACCGGTTCGGGCACCCGGCTGCCGTCGACGGTGACCAGGTCGGCCAGTTGCCAACCACCGAAGGTGCGTTGGTCGACGAAGCTCAGCGCGGTGCCGTCATCGAGTGCCACCGCGATCCGCAGGTGCTCAGTGCGCTCGAGTGGGCCGAGCAGCATCTGACCGCTCATCCCCAGGTGCACCACCAAGGCGGTGTGATCGGCACTGTCGTGATCAGCACTGTCGTCATCCGCACCGAGTGTGAGCCACAGGAATTTTCCGCGCCGGTCCGTTCCCGTGATGCGCGCACCCACCAGTCGCGCGGTGAGGTCGGCGGCGCCGGGGACATGCCGGCGCACGGCCCGCGGGTGGCGCACCTGCACCGCGGTGATGGTCCGGCCCGCCACATGCGCCTGCAGTCCGCGCCGCACGACCTCGACTTCGGGAAGTTCAGGCATCCGGTTGTGCGGACTGGGGTTCGGCAACCTCAACAGAGTCGGCATCCAGAGCGGTCCAGGCCTGCGCTGCGGCACAGGTCTCGGCCACCTTCTTCGACTGCCCGACGCCGCGGCCGTACACCTGGCCGCCGACGTAGACCTCGGCGGAGAACTTCCGTTCGTGATCGGGTCCCTGCGAGGTGACCTCATAGCGGGGGACGCCCATCCCCCGGGCCGCCGCCAACTCCTGCAGGCTGGACTTCCACTCCAGTGCCGCACCGAGTGTCGGGGCGGTGTCCAGCAGATCCTCGAACAGACGCAGGATGAACTGCTGTGCGCCGGCCAACCCGTGCTCGAGGTAGACCGCGCCGATCAGGGACTCCACCGTGTCGGCCAGAATGCTCGATTTGGCGTGCCCGCCGGTGGTGGTCTCGCCCCGGCCCAGCAACACATACTCGCCAAGTCCCTCGTCGGTCAGGTCACGGCCCACCCCGGCCAGTGCCTGGCTGTTGACGATGCTGTTGCGCAGCTTGGCCAGATCGCCTTCGGAGTTGTCGGGGTGGCGCCGGAACAATTCCTCGACGATCACCAGTCCCAGCACGGCGTCGCCGAGAAGTTCCAGGCGCTCGTTCGTCGGCAGGCCGCCGTTCTCGTAGGCGTAGCTGCGATGGGTCAACGCCAGTGTCAGCAGATCTTCGGACAGGTCAATTCCCAAGGCGCTCAACAGGTTCGCGCGCTCACGAGTCACGACAAGGTCCCGTCGCGGTCAGCCCCGTCCGAATCAGCAGGCCGCATCTGCGCGAGTTTGGCCCACCGCGGGTCGATTTGTTCGTGGTGATGGCCGGTCTCTGCGCCGGCCAGTGCCACCCCGCACTGCGGACACAGCCCGGGACAGTCCTGGGCACACAGCGCGACGAACGGTAGCGCCAAGCCGACGGCGTCGACGATCGACTGTGCGAGGTCGACGGTCTCGTCGATCACGCGGCCGAACTCGTCGGATTCCGTCGTGGACTCGGTGACGCTGTCGGGGTAGGCGAACAACTCGGTGAGTTCGATCTCAACCTGATCGGTGATCGGGCCAAGGCATCGCGAACACTCACCGCGGGTCGGCGCGTGCACGGTGCCGGACACCAGCACGCCCTCGGACACCGACTCGAACCGAAGGTCCAGATCCATCTCCGCACCCGGTTCGATCGCGATGAGATCCAACCCGATACGCAGCGGACTGGGCACGGTCTGACTGACGGTCATCATGGAGCCCGGACGTCGACCCAGCCGCGTTATGTCGAACACCAATGGCGAGCTCAGATCCGGATGCGGTCCCGATCTCCGGCGCGTCGACATGCTGCGATCCTATCGGCGCTGTCGGCGCCCGGAACTCCGCGGTACGGCTGAGCCCGGATCAAGCTGGCAGCGCTCAGTGCTGCACGTAGTCGTGAGTTCCCGCGGCGGTACGAAGTTGGTGACGGCCGCGGCTCACCGACCGCAGGGTGCCGTTGAGGTAGTCCTCGAACTGTGCGAGCTTGTTGTCGACGTAGATATCGCACTCGCCACGCAGTCGGTCGGCCTCGGCGTGCGCGGCATCGATCAGGCGGGTCGATTCGCCGTGCGCGGCCTGGACCACCTCGGTCTGCGACACCATCCGCTGCTGCTCCTTGATGCCTTCCTGGACGGCGTTCTCGTAGGAGATATTGCCGCTTTCCACCAGACGATCGGCCTCGGCCTTGGCCCGACTGGTCGCCGCCTCGTAGTCGCGCTTGGCGGTGGTGGCCAGCCGGACGGATTCCTCGCGGGCCTCGCTGACCATCCGCTCGCTGTGCGCGCGGGCCTCGGAGGTCATCCGGTCGGCCTGCGACTTGGCCTCGGACAGCAGCCGATCAGCCTCGCCGCGGGCATGGCCCAGGACGGATTCGGCCTCGGCGTTGGCGTTGGCCACCGTCGAGTCGGCATGCTCCTTGGCCTCGTTAAGCAGGGTGTCGCGGGTATCCAGCACGTCCTGGGCGTCGTCGAGTTCGCCGGGGATCGCGTCCTTGATGTCATCGACAAGTTCCAGCACGTCACCACGCGGGACGACGCAGCCGGCAGTCATCGGCACGCCGCGGGCCTCTTCGACAATCGCGCTCAACTCGTCGAGCGCTTCAAATACTCGGTACACGGCGCCACCTCCAGCTTGTTGGTAGTGACCAGTGTGCCTGGTGATACGCCTGTGACTGCGGTGGCGGCACGGTGTGTCGCTGATCAGTCGGAGAAAAATCGCTCAGCGACCGGGGAGTTTGTCCTGCAGGCGACGATTCACCGACTCCGGTAGCAGCGCCGAGACGTCCCCGCCGAGTCCGGCGACCTCCTTGGCCAGCGAGGAGGAGACGAACGCGTAGTGCGGGTTGGTCGCGACGAAAAAGGTGTCCACGCCGGCGATGTGTTTGTTCATCTGGGCCATCTGCAACTCGTATTCGAAGTCCGTACCGGTGCGCAGACCCTTGACGATCGCGGTGAATCCCCGCGCCTTGACGAAATCCACCACCAGCCCCTGCCCGGCCTCGACCCGAAGGTTGGGCAGGTGGGCGCAGGCCTCGGCGATCATCGCGATTCGCTCGTCGGCATCGAACATGCCGGATTTTTTGGGATTCACCAGCACGGCGACCAACACCTCGTCGAACTGCGCGGCAGCCCGTTCGAAGACATCGATGTGGCCCAGGGTCACCGGGTCGAATGATCCGGGGCACACGGCGCCGCTCATGGGTGAAGACGCTAGCAGTCGCCCCCGACTTCGGCCCCGTCCACTCGGGTGTCGCCGTAGCGCCGCAGCGGCCATACCGCCCAGCCCTGCGGCCAGGTCAGCGCCGGCGACGAGAACGGGCGTTCGATCACCACGACGCTGCCCGCATCGACCCAACCGTGGCGATCAAGGTCGGCCAGGACCTGATTGACCTCGTCGGCCGCCACCTCGTACGGCGGGTCGGCGAACACCAGATCCATCGGGGCCGGGGCGCCGGCGGCGAGCACCGTCGCCACCGCGCCGCGGCGAACCGTCGCACCGGGTAGTCCGACCGCCTCGATATTGCGCCCGATCACCTCGGCGGCGCGGCGGTCGCTGTCGACGAACAACACCGTGGCCGCCCCCCGGGAAAGCGCTTCGAGTCCCAGCGCGCCCGAGCCTGCGAAGAGGTCGAGCACCCGCAGACCGTCGAAGTCACGGCGCACAGCCAGCACGTTGAACAAAGCCTCACGCACCCGATCGGTGGTGGGCCGGGTTCCGCGCGGCGGAACGGTCAGCCGACGACCGCCCGCCGCGCCGGCGACGATCCGAGTCAGCGTGTCACCGGCCTAGATCAGGGTGGACCAGAAGTCCCAGAATCGGACCAGGATCGCCAACAGTACCGCTGTGAACCACAGGACTACCAACGGCCAGCGCCAGTGATAAACGCTGCGCGCCAACGGGTTTGCGGCCAACGGCCGCAGGGCGATCGAGGACACCACGACGAGCAGTGGAACGGTCACCGACCAGACCACCATGCAGTACGGGCAGAGCGCTCCGATTCGGTAGAGACTCTGGAAGATCAACCAGTGCACGAACACCACGCCCGCCGCCGTGCCGATCATCAGACCCACCCAGTACCACCGCGGCAGGCGAACACCACCGACCGCCAGCACACCGGTCACCAGCACGAGGGTAAAGGCGATCACCCCGTAGAGCGGGTTCGGCGGGCCGAACACCGCGGCCTGCGGGGTGACAATCACCGACCCGCAGGACACCACCGGATTGATACTGCAGGTGGGTACGTAGGCCGGGTTTTGGAGCAGCGCGATCTTCTCGATCAGCAGTGTGCCCGCCGCAATCAGACCGATCACACCGGCAATCAGCACCCACCAGGCGCTCGCGCGCCCGACGCTCACCCCGGCCGGGCCGGTCGGCTCGGCCGACCGCGGCTGCACCGGCTCAGCCGTGGTCAGGCTCACGACTTCGGCGCGACCGGGGCCGGTGCCGCACCCGACGGTGCCGGTGCAAGAGCCGGAATCGGTCCGACGATCTGGCTGACCTTGGCGATCAGTTCATCCGGTGTGGCCGGGCTGATGTCCTGTCCGTTGAGCCGGATCGTCGGAGTGGCGGTGATCTTCGACGCGGCGGCCAGACCTTTGACCATGTCGTCGTACTTGCCGCTGTTGATGCACTCGGGAACGCCACCGGTGACGCCGGCCTGCCGCGCGGTCTCGATCAGGGACGCGTTATCGGGCCCGCTGCCAGACCCCTCGACGGGTTGACTGGCGAACAGCGCCGAATGAAACCGGACGAACGCGTCCTTATTCTCGTCACCGACGCAGTATGCGGCGTTGGCCGCCCGCATGGAGTAGCCCTTGTTGGTGGCATTGAGGATCGACACCAGGTTGTAGTCGATGGCCGCGGCGCCGCTCTCGACGATTTTGTTGAGCGCCGAGCCAAAGGTCTTCTCGAAATCCCGGCAGTGCGGGCACTGGAAGTCCTCGTAGATCGCCAGCACCGCCTTGGGATCGTCGGTTCCGTCCTTCTTGATCAGGGCGTTCGACGTGACCCGCACTGCCTGGTTGTCGTTGACGCCCTTCTTGTCGTTGCCCATCACGATGTAGAGCACCAGGCCGACGGCGAACAGAACGACGAGTGTGGTCAACCCCAGCCGGACGGCAAGATCTCGCTTGCGGTCCTGGGCATTGAGGTCGTAGCGGGGTGTGCTTTTCTTATTGGTGGCCACGGTTCGGCTAAATCCTCGCTGTCAGTGACGTGATGTTGTCGACGTGGGGGTTGGCGCTTCTAGAGTACCGGCCGCCGCAGCGGGTGCCGGGGTTCAGTCGTGAACCAGATGCGCCCGAAGCGCCGAGATCATCTCCGCGTTGGCCCGTCCGACCCCGCCGCCGAGCACGTTGAGGTTGAGGAAGGCGTGGATCATCGAGCCCATCCGCCGGTGGTCGACGGCGACCCCGGCGTCGCGCAGTTTGTCCGCATACTGCTCGCCCTCGTCGCGCAGCGGGTCGAATCCCCCGGTGATCACCAGTGCCGGGGACAGGCCCGACAGGTCATCGGCCAGCAGTGGGGAAATCCGCGGGTCGGTGACGTCCAGACCTGAACCATCGACGTAGACGTCCCTAAACCAGTCCATATCGCTCTTGGTCAGCAGGAACCCGTCTCCCAGCAGGGTGCGGGAGCGTGCGTTACCGCCCATTTCGGTGACCGGGTAAATCAGCCACTGCAGCGACGGCAACGGGTCGCCCGCGTCTCGGGCCTGCTGGGTGACCACGGCGGCCAGGCACCCGCCTGCGCTGTCGCCGGCGACGGCGACCCGGCGCGGATCGGCGCCCAGTTCGCCGGCGTGCTCTCGGGCCCACCGGTAGGCCGCATAGGCGTCGTCGACCGCGGCGGGAGCCTTGTGCTCAGGTGCCAGGCGGTAGTCGATGGCAAGCACGTGCACACCGGCGTCCCGACAGATCAGTCGGCACGCCGCGTCATGGGTCGCGAGGTCGCCGAACACGAACCCGCCACCGTGGTAGAAGACCACCAGGGGCGCCGGCGCACCGCCCGCCGCGGGCCGGTAGTGCCGGGCCGGAATTACGCCGGCCGGACCGGGGATGGACACCGAACGAATCCCGGCCACCCGGATATCAGGCTCGTCGAGGGTGCGGGTGAGGTCGCGGTTGCTCGCCCGGGTGGCCGCAGCATCGCCGGCCGTCACCAGGCTGACCACGCCGAGCGCCCGCTGAGCGGCCAGCATCATCTGCAGCGAAGGGTCCAGGGTGTTGCCGTCGATGGTGATCGCCCGCCCACCCGAGAGCAGGCGCTTGAGTGCATTCGGCAGTCGCGGAATCAGCTTGACGCCCAAGCGGTTTCCCGCCAGCAGCGCCCGTTCCTTGATGGCGCGGCGCCGGGGTGCGCCGACCACGCTTGTCGTCATGGTTGCCTCCTGATTCGCGCTCGGCAACGCCGCGCTGATCGCCACGCGGCAGCTTACGCTTACGACCGGAAGTCGAGTCTGTCGCGGTCGCGCAGGACTGGCCGAATCGCTTCGGTAGCTGGGTACTATTCTCAGCCGGAGTCGGTGATGACCACCGGATCAACCTCGAGGCACAGGCAGGTGACATGACGCCGACGTCAGGAATTCCCACCCTGGTGCTCAGCGACGACCACACCATTCCGGTGCTGGGCATCAGCGTCGCGGAGTTGGCGTCGGCCGAGGCCGAGGCTGCGGTCACGGCCGCGCTCGATGCCGGTTACCGCCTCATCGACACCGTGTCCACCGGTGGTGTCGAGGAGGCGGTCGGTCGGGCCATCGTCAAATCCGGCATCGCGCGCGAAGAGCTGTTCATCACGACCACGCTGACCGCCGCCGATCAGGGATTCCAGGGCTCGCAGGACGCCTGTAAGGCCAGTCTGGCCCGGCTCGGCGTGGACTACATCGACCTGTGTCTCTTGAAAGGGCCGTTCGAAGAGGGCGGCAAGTACATCGACGCCTGGGGCGGGCTGATGAAGGCACAGCAGGTCGGCGACACCCGCTCGATAGGCGTCGGCGACATCGGGGCCGAACAACTGACCGATCTGATTGATCTGAGTTTTTGCACACCGGTGGTCAACCAACTCGAACTGCACCCACTGTGCAACCAGGCCGCAATGCGGGCGGTCAATTCCGGATACTCGATCGTCACCGAAGCCTATGGCCCGCTGGGCATGGGCACACTGACCGACCATCCCGCGATCGCCGCGGTCGCCGCGGCGCACGGAAAGTCGCCGGCACAGGTGCTGATCCGGTGGAATATCCAACTCGGCAACGTGGTGATCCCGGGCTCGTCGGATCCGGTCCGGATCGCCGAGAACATCGACGTGTTCGATTTCGAACTGACGCCCGCGGAGGTCGAGACCATCAACGGTCTCGACGACGGCACCCGGTTCTGGCCGAACCCGGACGCCTGAACTGCGGCTGGCGCGCGATCAGAATCGCTGTTTTTGAAATTCCCCGGCGCCACAATCAGCGCGACGATAGCGTCTCCCCCGACATTGTCATCGCAGGGTTAGGGGATCTCGACATGCATGTTGCACCTCGCTCGTACCTCACCGCCGGAGTAGCCGCGTTGAGCGCCGGAGCCATCGCGCTGACATCCGTTCAGCCACTGCCGCCGGGGTCGGATCTCGCGCCCGCACTGCGCAGTGCCGTCGCAGTCGACCTCGCCGCGGCGATCGACCCGTTCACGCCATGGATCGACACAATCCAGGCGGCCTCGGCCAACATCTCCGGTCTGGTGAACACCTGGGCGGAACAGCCGTTACCCATCGTCCAGCAGGTCGGCACCAACCTCGGCACCTACCTCGCCGAACTTCCCGCCATCGGCACCATCATCGGGCAGGTGGTCGCCAACGTGGGCAACGCTGCCAGGGCGCCGTTCGCCGTCGATCTCAACACCCTCGATCCGGCGCACACGGGGGTTTACAACCTGCTGCCCCAGGTTGCCCCGGACCTACCCCAGGGGCTGCTCGATTTCCTGACGACCTCGGTCAGTGGCCTGCTTATCGGGCTCATCGGTCCGGTGCTGTCTCCGGTCCTGGCGCTCGGTAGCAGCATCAGGAGCGCGGTTGTTGCACTGCAGACCTCGGATTGGGCCGGGGCGGTGAACGAACTGATCAACATTCCAGCCGTGATGGTCAACGCCTTCCTCAATGGCGGGCCGACCATCGACGTCACCGCACTGTTAGCGTCCTCCGTTCCCCCTCCGTCGGTACTAAACAGCGCCACGATCGCCCTCGGCGGTCTGCTCAGCCAGGGTGGGTCGATCTTCAACGCGGTGGCATTGGACGCGTCGGTGAAGCTGAGTCCGCTGTTGCCGGCGATTCCCGTAGTGGTCCCTGCCGGCCCCCCGGCCGGTGTCTTCGGCTCCCTGATCGCCATGACCAATGCCATCGCCGGCGCGATCGCGGTGACGCCGCCGGCACCGGCGGGGTCGCGAGCGCGGAGCGCCTCCGCTGAGGCCGAGGCCGCACCGGACGCGACGTCCGCCGGCGCCGTCGAGGCGGCGGTACCTCGGGCGGCACACCGGGCCAGTCGCGGGGCAGTCGCGGGCAGCGCAGCCGCGACCGAGCAGGGCGGCGCGAAGCGTGCCGCAGCGGCTCGATCGGCCGCACCACGGGCGGCTGCCTCCCGGTCCGCTGCCGCATCCTGAGGCAGCCGGTCCCGATAGCCGCACACCTGCCCCGCCGGAATCACCCGGTGGGGCAGGTCTGCGTCGCCTCCCGTAATCGCAACGCCGACACCTCATCCACCGGTAGCCGATAGCCACGCGCCACCGCGATGAACTGAACGGCGTACTGGCACCAAAACGCGGTGTTGGGCGGCATCCAGGAACCCGGCGGCTGATCTCCCTTGTCCTGATTGGCCTGCCCGGCAACGGCGAGCAGGTTGGCCGGATCGTTGGCGAACCGCAGCCGCATCTCATCGCTCCAGGCCCGCGCTCCCATATCCCAGGCGAACGCCAACGGGACCAGGTGATCGATCTGCACCGACGCGCCCACCTGATTGCCGCGAACGAACGCCACCGTGGCGTTGGTGTACGGGTCGCGCAGGGTGCCACTGGCGACGGCCTGCGGACAACGCGCGGTGCGGACGTAGGACTTGTCGGCCAGGTCGCGGTCAAGGATGTCATCCCGGGTGTCGCAGCCGTTGTGTCCGCCCGGTGCGCGGTTGTCGTCGTCCCAGGACTCTCCGAAGGCCGCACGCAGGTAGTCGTGGCCGCGCACCCGCGCCGGCACGACCACCACCCCGGTCAGGACGTCGGTGCCCGGGGTGACGGTCGGCACGTCGGCGCGGGCGACCGGGTCCGAGCGCCCGGCGGCGGCCACCACCTGGGCTGCGACGATCACCGCCAGTGCCGCGAACACCGCCAGCCAGAGCAGTGGTCCACGCTTCATGCCTTGTCCAGGTAGTCGATGCGGTCGGTTCCGGTGAACTGCCGGGCCACCAGGGCCATGCCGAGGTTATCGGGGTCGCCCGGATACAGCGAGTCACACAGTTCCCGGGCGGTGAGAATCACGTCGAGATGCTCGGCCAGGGACAGGAACCGTAATGAACCCGCTCGCCCGGACTGGTTGAGCCCCAACACATCTCCCTCCCGCCGCTCGGCCAGGTCAAGATCGGCCAGAACGAAGCCATCCAGGGTCGCGGCCACCGCCTTGAGCCGGTCGCCCACCTTGGAATCCTCAGGTAGCCGGGTCGCCAGCAGACACAGGCTCGGGTGCGTGCCACGGCCGATCCGGCCGCGCAACTGGTGCAGCTGGCTGATGCCGAACCGGTCGGCATCGATCACCACCATCACCGTGGCGTTCGGGACATCGACACCGACCTCGATTACGGTGGTGCAGACCAACACGTCGATCTCGCCTACCCGGAATGCGGTCATCACCGCGTCCTTCTCCTCAGCCGGCAGCCGCCCGTGCATGAGTCCGAGCCGCAGTCCCGCCAGTGGCCCGCGGTGGAGTTGCTCAAACAGAATGATCACCGGGATCGGCACGATGGCTTGACCCCCGCCGCCCTGACCCCCGCCGGCTTCGTCCTCGCCGGCGGGCTTGTCGCTCTCGTCGATGCGGGACGCGACGACGTAGGCCTGGCGCCCCGCGGCGACCTCCTCGGCGACCCGTTGCCAGGCCCGCTCCAGCCACTGCGGTTTCTCATTGACGAAAATGGTGTTGGTGGCGATCGGCTGCCGTCCGCGTGGAAGTTCGCGCAGCGTCGAGGTCTCCAGATCGCCGAAGACGGTGAGCGCGACGGTGCGCGGGATCGGTGTCGCCGTCATCACCAGCAGGTGCGGCGTCAACCCTTCGGGAGCTTTGGCGCGCAATCGATCTCGCTGCTCGACGCCGAATCGGTGTTGCTCGTCGACCACAACCATTCCGAGCCGATCGAACTCGACGGCGTCCTGTAGCAACGCGTGGGTTCCGATCACGATGCCGGCCGCAGCGGTCGCGACCTCATCGCGAACCTGCCGCTTCTGAGCGGCCGACATCGACCCGGTCAGCAGCGCCACCCGGGTCGCGCCGTCTTCGGCGCCGAGTTGGCCGGCCATCGCCAGTGGGCCAAGTACGTCGCGGATCGACCGGGCATGTTGGGCGGCAAGGACTTCCGTGGGCGCCAGCAGTGCGCACTGGTAGCCCGCATCCACCATCTGCAGCATCGCCAGCACCGACACGATGGTCTTGCCAGATCCGACTTCGCCCTGCAGTAACCGGTTCATCGGTTTGGTGGTGGCCAATTCGGCGGACAGAACTCCCAGCACCTCCTGCTGGCCGGCGGTCAGTTCGAAGGGCAGGCGAGCCGACAGCGCGGCGAAGAGGCCACCGGAGCGCCGCGGCGCCGGCGGGCCGGACGCGGCGAGTTCGCTGTGACGGCGCTTAGCGAGCGCCCACTGCATGCCCACCGCTTCATCGACGGTCAATCGCTCGCGGGCTCGCTGGCGGTCGATCTCATTCTCACCCAGGTGGATCGCCCGCAGTGCTGCGTCCTCGGGCATCAGATCATGTTGTTGCACAAAGGTTTCCGGTAGTGGCTCCGGAATGGGTTCGATGACGTCGAGAACCTGACGCACGCAGGCGTAGATATCCCAGCTCTGCAGTTTCGCCTTGGACGCATAGATAGGGAAGAAATCCCGTTCGAAGGGCGACATATCGAATTCGCCGCTCTGATCCGCGGCGGACGCCGCGATGGTTTTCAGTGACTTCGTTCCGCCGAGCCGGCCCGACGGCGAGTTCAGAATCAGATACCCGGGATGGGTGAGTTGCATGGTGCCCCTGTAGTAGCCCACTTCACCGGACAGCATCAGTCGGGTGCCCTTCACCAACTGCTTCTTGAGAAATTTGGCGTTGAAGAAGGTCGCGGTGACCTTAGGCCGCCGGTTCACAAGCGTGACGACAAGATACTCGCGGCGAGTGCCGCGACTGGTCCAGCGGACGTCGGCGCTCTCGATCTCACCGACGAAGGTGACGTGCTCGCCGGGTTCGGGTGGGTCGTCGTCCTCTCCCAGCACCTTGCTGCCCTGGCTGTACTTGCGCGGGTAGTGGCGCAGCAGATCGTCGACAGTGCGGATACCGAAGATCTCCTCGAGTGCCTTCGACGCTTTGTCGCCGAGGACGCCGTCGAGCCGATCGGTTAGGGACACCACGGCTATTCCACCCCGACCAGCAGAACGTCACCCCGGTGATCGGTGCGGTAACTGCTGAACTCGGTGCCGGGGTGACGACGGCGAACATGCTCCGACAGCGCTTCGGCGATATCGTCGCCGGCCGCTCCGGCACCCGCGCCGATCAGCACCGTGACCAGTTCGCCACCGGACCCCAGCAGCAGGTCGATCAGCCGGGCGGCCGCGGCACCGACGTCGCGCGCCACGACCACCACCTCATCTGCGACGATCGCGAGACCGTCACCGGTATCGCAGGTGCCGGCCCAGGTCAACGCTTTTCCGGTGGCCAGCCGCACCGATCCGTGTCGCGAGCCGGCCGCCGCCCGGGCCATGGTGTAGCCGTCGTCGACAGCTTGGCGGGACGGATCATGAACGGCCAGTGCCGCCAGACCCGCCGCCATGGATCCGGCCGGCAGCGGGACCACGTCAATGCCCCACCCGTTGGCGGCGGTGCAACCGGCCACCAGGTCCTCGGCCGAGACGTAACCGTTGGGCAGCACCATCACCTGGGCGGCGCCGGTATCGACGAGTGCGCGCAGGAGTTGTTGGGCACTGAGCCCGTCGACCGGGTCCATCAGGTCGGCGTCCGGGCGCACCACGCACGCGCCCTCGGTGCCGAAGAGTTCTTCGGCGCCGTCCCCGTCCACGATGGCCAACACCGCGCGTTGTCTACTCCACCCACCCGGCGCTACCCGCCCGGCGGCCAGCGCAGAAATCCGGATCTTGGTCACCGTGCCGACAGCCAGTCCCGCCTCCACGGCCGCGCCCGCATCGTCGGTGTGGACATGCACCGAATGCCGATTCTCGGTGGACGGCGCCAGCGCCACCGAGTCGCCCAACACCGCCAGGTCGGCACGCAGCCGCGTGAGCGCGTCGGCGTCGCAGCCGCCGAGGAGATACATCACCTCGAATTCCGGTGGCGCGGACTCGATGACGCCCTGCACCACCGCGGCCGGACCGGGTGAAAAGTCCCGGCGGTGCGGCGTGTGACCGGTGACCGTCGCGCTCAGTGCGTCGAGCAACACCAGCAGCCCGCGTCCGCCGGCGTCCACCACACCCGCCTGCGCCAGCACCGGCAGTTGGTCGGGCGTGCGTTCCAGCGCGCTCGTCGCGGCCTCACCCGCCGCGACGAGCGCCTGCGCCAGCCCGTCCCCGTCGGCGGCCGCCTGCTGGAGCGCCTCGGCGGCGGCCTGCAATACCGACACCACGGTGCCGGCCACGAACTCACCGCCCATCGCGGACACCACCAGCACGACCGCGTGCCGCAGGGCAGCACCCAGTACTTCGGCGTCGATATCGGCCAGAGCGATATGGGCGTCGATATCGGCCAGAGCGGTATCGGCCAGACCGGTATCGGCCAGACCGGTATCGGTTGTCGCCTCCGCGGTGACCTCGGCCAGTGCGCGCAGAATCTGCGACAGGATCACCCCGGAGTTGCCCCGCGCGCCGTCCAAACCGCCCTGCGACAGTGCCGCGGCCACGGTCGCGACGTCGCCGGTCGCGACGGCCGGGCCGGCCTCGGCCAGCGCCGAACGCATGGTGAACAGCATGTTGGTGCCGGTGTCGGAGTCTGCCACCGGGAAAACGTTGAGCCGGTTGATCTCGTCGGTGTGGCGGAGCAGGTCACCCACTGCGGTATGGGCCCAGTCATGCAGGGCAGATGCATCCAGCCGGCGGTCCGGCATCGACACCTCCTCCACATCCCTGACACGCTGCACTTTGGGCGACAGCCTAGCCAGATCAGGCGACAGCCGAGGTCAGGCCGACACCGTTGGGACACCCGTTTTGGCGTCTGAGCTACCGCGCCGGTATCCTGAGCAGGTTGTCGGGTCACCCGCCTGGGCGGTTGTTGGCCCCCCGATCAGATCTGAGGAGTTCGATATGGCTGCCGTGTGCGATGTCTGCGGTAAGGGCCCCGGCTTCGGCAAGGCGGTGTCGCATTCGCATCGCCGGACCAACCGGCGCTGGAATCCCAACATCCAGACCGTGCGCGCGACCGACCGCCCCGGCGGCAACAAGCACCGCGTCAACGTCTGCACGTCCTGCCTGAAAGCCGGCAAGGTCACCCGCGGCTAGGGCAACCGCCAATCGATCGGTTCGGCGCCCGCAGCAGCGAGCATGTCGTTGGCCCTGGTGAACGGTCGAGACCCGAAGAATCCCCGGCTCGCCGACAATGGCGAGGGATGCGCTGATTCGATCACCGAGCACCCGCCATCGGACAGCATCGGTGCGAGCGTGGCTGCGTCGCGGCCCCACAGGATCGCCACCATTGGTTCGTCGCGGGCCACCAGTGCCCGGATCGCGCACTCGGTGACCGCTTCCCAGCCTTTGCCCCGATGCGAGGCCGGGGTGCCCGCCCGCACCGTCAGTACCCGGTTGAGCAGCATGACACCGCGCTGTGCCCACGGCATCAGATCACCGTTGGCGGGCACCGGGTAACCGAGGTCGGCACAATATTCGGTGACGATATTGGACAGACTGCGCGGCAGCGGACGGGTATCCGGGGCCACCGAGAAACTCAATCCCACCGCGTGCCCCGGCGTCGGGTAGGGGTCCTGGCCGACGATCAGGACGCGGACGCTGGCGAAGGGAAATGTAAAGGCGCGCAACACATCCGGGCCCGCAGGAAGGTAACCGCGACCCGCGCTGATCTCGGCGCGCAGGAACTCGCCCAGCTGGGCGACCTGTTCGGCCACCGGCGCCAGCGCATGCGCCCAGCCGGCCTCGATGAGTTCGCTCAGCGGCTGGGCAGTCACGCAGGTCAACCTATCGGTCCGACCGTCACCGTTTCAGTCGAAGGACTGCCAACCCGCCGATCCGGCCCATGCCGCCCCGTCAAGAAGCACCTGAGCGGCGCCGTCACGGACCGACCCGATCACCCGCCAACCCGGTGGCGGCGCATCGGCGAAACACGCCACCAGGGCGTGGTCCTCACCGCCACCGAGAACCAGTGCCCACGGGTCGACCCCGGCGGCCAGTGCGGCCGGGGTCACCGCCTCGACGTCGGCCCGCAGTGCCCGGCCGTCAAGGTCGATGACGACGCCGGAGGCAATAGCCAGGTGACCGAGATCGGCCACCAGACCGTCGGAGACATCAGTCATGGCGCATGCCCCGGCGTCGGCCGCGGCCCGGCCCTGGCCGTACGGCGGCTGCGGCACCAGATGCCGGAGCCGCAGATCCTCGAAGTCGTCAATCCCGTTGCGCCACAGCGCAAATCCGGCTGCCGAATACCCCAGTTCGCCGACCACCGCGACCACCGATCCCGCACGCGCGCCACTGCGCAGCACCGGCGCGCGGCCGCCCATATCGCCCAGCGCGGTCACTGAGACCACCCACTGCGGACACGCGACCAGGTCTCCGCCGACGATCCCCACACCGAGCGCGCCGGCTTGGGCCCACAAACCCTCACCGAGTTCGGCCACCCGCGCCGCCGAGGTGGTCGTCGGAGCCCCGAAGCCGACGACGAATGCGGTCGGGCGCGCACCCATCGCCTCGATATCGGCGGCGTTCTGTGCGATTGCCTTTCGGCCGACATCATGCGGGGTCGACCAGTCCAGGCGAAAGTGGCGACCTTCGACCAGCATGTCGGTGCTGACGACGACGTGCGCGTCGGGGGCATCCACCACGGCGGCGTCATCACCGGGTCCGACCCCGACACCGGCGGATCTGGGTCGTCCGGTGATCAGCCGGTCGATCACGGCGAACTCCCCCACCTGCCGCAGCGAGGGGCCAGAACCGTCCACCACCGCGTCTCCTCATCCCAGGTACCTTGAGCACGTCAGTGTAGGACCCGCGACGCCCAACCAGGAGGAGACGAGGTGCACGGCGATCCCGCCGACGCTGCGACTGTCGGCTCGGACACCGACGCTGCGGCTGTCGGCTCGGACACCGACGCTGCGGCTGTCGGCTCGGACACCGACGGCCCGGCTGTCGGCTCGGACACCGACGGCCCGGCTGTCGGCTCGGACACCGACGGTCCGCCCCGTGCCCTGGTGATCGCAGCACTCGCACTGGCGGTGCTGGGCCTGGGCGCGATTCTGACGCTGGCCGCGATGCGGCGCCCACGCGTGCCGCCGGTGGCCATCGCGGCGGTACCCGCGCCCGCGGCCCAGGCACCGCAGTGTCAGGCGTTACTGGCTGCCCTGCCGGACTCCCTCGGCGATCTGCCCCGCGCCGAGACCGCCCAACCCACACCGGCAGGCACCGCGGCGTGGCGTGGCGACGGCGATCCGGTCATCCTGCGCTGCGGACTGGACCGGCCGGCCGAGTTTGTCGTCGGCGCACCCCTCCAGATGGTCGGCGACGTCAGTTGGTTCCGGCTCGATGACGCCGATACCCGGCGTAGCACCTGGGTCAGCGTGGACCGATCGGTGTACATCGCACTGACCCTGCCGGCGGATTCCGGACCGACGCCGATCCAGACCATGTCCGAGGCCATCGCGCGCGCCATGCCGGTCTTACCGATACGGCCCGGACCACCAGCCTGACCGGCCTCAGCGCAGACCGGTGCCGCGGGCGAGTGCGGTTTCCACCATGGTTCCCAACAGGGTCGGATAGTCCACCCCGCTGGCACCCCACATCCGCGGGAACATCGAGATGGTGGTGAACCCCGGCATGGTGTTGATCTCGTTGATGACCGGCCCGTGCTCGGTGAGGAAGAAATCGACTCGGGCCAAACCCTGGCAGTCCAGTGCCGTGAAGGTGCGAATCGCCAACTGGCGCAACTCATCTGCGGTGCCGTCATCCAGCACGGCCGGCACGTCGAGTTCGGCTGCGTCATCGAGATATTTCGTATCGAAGTCGTAGACGCCAACCCCGGGCACCCTGATCTCGCCGATGGTGCTGGCCCGCACCGAGCCATCCGGGAACTCCAGCACCCCGCATTCGAGTTCGCGGCCCTCGATCGCGGCCTCGATAATGACCTTCGGATCGTGCCGGCGCGCCTGGGCGATCGCTGCCGGAAGCACACCCGCCGAGATGACCCGGCTCACCCCAATCGATGAGCCACCGCGCGCAGGTTTGACGAACAGCGGGAAACCAAGGCGGTCAACATCTTCGGCGCTCGGGCTGTCCTGCCTCGGGCGCAGCACAACATAGTCGCCGATGGGCAACCCGGCCGCGCCAAGCAGCTTCTTGGAGAACTCCTTATCCATCCCGGCCGCACTGGCGAACACCCCGGCGCCGACATAGGGCACATCGGCAAGCTCCAACAATCCCTGGATGGTGCCGTCCTCCCCGTACGGTCCGTGCAGGACCGGGAACACAACGTCCACTGCGGCCAGAATCTCGGCGGCCGGAGCCAGCAGTGTTTCCGATCGACCGGTGACCGCGGGCAGTCGCCGGTCGCTGATGGCCAGATCCTCAGGGCGCGCATCGGTGCGCAGCCACGTCCCCTCGGCTGTGATACCGACCGGAATCACCTCGAAGCGGTCCGGGTCCAGATGGCGCAAAATGCTGCCGGCCGACACACACGAGATCGCGTGCTCGGAACTGCGACCACCGTAGACGACGGCGACGCGGATCCGGGCGTGGTCGAAACGGGCAGTCACAAACTAGAGAGGCTACAGCGGCATCCGGTTACCGACGCAACAGAACGCTGTGACTACGGTAGGCGCCATGACAATCCGACCCCGGCGCTTCGGCGCGCTGCTGCCGCGCACATTCATCGTCGCGATGGCCACCATCGCGATTCCCAGTGCGGTACTGACCGGATGTTCGAAACCGCCCACCTATGACCCATCCGCAGCGGCCGTCCCCAGCGATGCCGAAGCCACCACCGAGGTCACTCGCCTTTTCGAAGGCGTGATGAAGAAGGACCTGGCGGATTTGGGGAAGTTCCTCGCACCCAACTTCATGCTCCAGCGCACTATCGGCGGAGGCCTCGATCGCGCCGCCTTCATCGCCGCGCTGCCGGACCTCGATGGCTACAAGCTCGAGCCCATCAGCGGTCGGCGCTTCGGCGACACCCTAACCGCTACCTACAGCGCTAGCACCGACCTGCACGTCGAGGGCCGAAAGTTCCCCGCAACGCCCAGTCCCTTCCTGAGCACGTTTGTGCGCGTGGACGGCGAATGGCACCTGGTGTCGCACGGCAACTTCGCCGTGCCCAAGTAATTTCAGATCAGTCCGTTCGCTACCCTCGTCATCGGACGTGTGATGGGCCGCCACCGGCACCGGTACCGCGGCGACGGGCTGGCCCGGGATCGCCTCGCTGTCAACCGCTTTCACGGTTCGGGTCGAGTCGCCGTCGCGCTGGGTCGCCTAGCTTTCGGTCATCACATCACTCCGCCTTGGTGCTGCGTCCCAGGAGCAGCGCGACCGCGTCGTCGACGGACAGACCCCGGTGGCACACCTGGTTGACGGCATCGGTGAGCGGCATTTCGACATTGTGACTCGCGGCGAGTTGCAGTATCGATGTGCAGGAGGTGACACCCTCGGCGACCTGGACCCCGGTGGCGCGCATGGCGGCGGCAAGATCATCGCCGCGGCCCAGTCGATGGCCGAAGGCTCGATTGCGCGACTGCGGTGATGTGCAGGTGGCCACCAGGTCACCTACCCCGGCGAGACCGGCCAGCGTTGTTACCTTGGCGCCCAATGCGATTCCCAACCGCATGATCTCGGCCAGACCGCGGGTGATGATGGCGGCCGCGGTGTTCTCGCCCAAACCCACCCCGGCAGCCATTCCGCAGGCGAGTGCGATGACGTTCTTGCACGCCCCACCGATCTCGGCACCCACCACATCGGTGTTGGTATAGGGCCGCAGATATCCGGTATCGAGTGCGTGCTGCAAAGCCGCCGCCCGCCCGGAGTCCGTGCATGCAACCACGGTTGCGGCAGGTTGTTCAGCGGCGATCTCAGCGGCCAGGTTCGGCCCGGAGACCACCGCGACCTGACGTGGATCCACGTCGGTGACATCAACGATCACCTGGCTCATCCGAAGATGCGTTCCGAGTTCGATGCCCTTGGCCAGACTGACCAACGTCGCTCCGGCCTCGATCTCCGCACGCCATGATTCAAGGTTCGTGCGCAATGTCTGCGCCGGCACACCGAGCATCACCGTTCGGGCACCGGCGAGGGCCTCGGCCGGATCGGCGGTGGCCCGGATCGACGCGGGCAACACCACACCGGGCAGATATCCGTCGTTGGTACGGAAGGTGTTGATCTCATCGGCCGTCTCCGGTCGGCGGGCCCACAACCGGACCTCGGTGCCGGTCTCAGCCAACACCTTGGCCACCACGGTTCCCCACGCGCCGGCGCCCATCACCACCGCCGTCCCCAGCGAGTCACTCATCTCCCACCACCTCACCTCTGCGCGCCAAGGCGTCGCCGTTCACCCTAATCACGGCGGCGCTGGCAGGATGGAACCCATGAGCGGTGAGCCAGATATCGGCCTGATCATCGCCGTCAAACGTCTATCCGCCGCCAAGACCCGGTTGGCGGCACTGTTCGAAGCGGACATTCGCGAACGCGTTGTGCTGGCGATGCTCCTCGACACCGTCACCGCCGCCCGCGCCGTCACCGCAATCGCGTCAATCACCATCGTGACACCGGATCCCACGGCTGCGGCGGCGGTGCGCGAACTCGGAGCGGCCATACTGTTTGATCCCACCCCGCCGGATCACCCGGACCCGTTGAACAATGCCGTGCTGGCTGCGTCCGCCTCGCTATCGCACACCACGACGAACATCGTTGTACTGCAGGGTGACTTACCCGCCCTGAAGAGCGGGGAGCTCAGCGAGGCGCTGACCGCGGCCCGACGCAACCCCCGAAGCTTCGTCGCAGACCGCCAACGCACCGGTACCGCGGCACTGTTCGCCCTCGGCGTGGCACCCGCACCCCAGTTCGGGGCGGAGTCGGCCTCGCGGCACCGGGACTCCGGGGCGGTGGAACTCACCGGCGCCTGGCCGGGTCTGCGCTGCGATATCGACACGCCCGACGATCTCGCCGAAGCGCGGCTATTAGGGGTGGGAACGGCAACCGCAGCGATCATCGGCTAGCTGGGCTGCTAGTTCACCCCGGATTGTTCGGCAGCGATCCGCGGATCGACGGCATAGGGGATGATGGTGCGATGAGCGAGACGGAGACCAGGACCCGGGCACCAGGCGATGACAGAGGGCCCGAGAACCCGGCCCCGCCCGCGGCACCTCCGGCCGCCACCGCGGCCGCCGTCGACAACCCGCTACCGGCAGATCGCTACCTCAACCGCGAACTGAGTTGGGTGGATTTCAACGCTCGGGTGCTGGCCCTGGCGGCCGACACCTCGATGCCTCTGCTGGAGCGCGCGAAGTTCCTGGCGATCTTCGCGTCCAATCTCGATGAGTTCTACATGGTGCGTGTTGCGGGCCTTAAGCGCCGTGACGAGATGGGACTGACGGTGCGTTCCGCTGACGGGCTCACTCCCCGTGAGCAACTGCGTCGCCTCGAGGATCGCACCCGCGACCTCGCCACCCGGCACGCGCAGGTGTTCCTGGACTCGGTCCGGCCGGCCCTGGCCCAGCACGGAATCCACTTCATCGGTTGGGCCGATCTATCTGAGACCGAGCGCGCCGATCTGTCGAATTACTTCCAGGAGCAGGTGTTCCCGGTTCTGACACCGCTTGCCGTTGACCCCGCCCACCCCTTCCCCTTCGTCAGCGGACTGAGCCTGAACCTGGCCGTCACGGTCAGGTCGCCCGAAGACGGCGGGCAGCACTTCGCCCGCGTGAAGGTGCCAGATAACGTCGACCGGTTCGTTCGGTTCAACAGCACCGACGGCGAGAACGAACTGATTCGCTTCCTACCGATGGAAGAACTCATCGCGGCGTTCCTGCCGGCGCTGTTCCCAGGAATGGAAATCGTTGAGCGCCATGCGTTCCGCGTCACCCGCAACGCCGATATGGACGTCGAGGATCGCGACGAGGACCTGCTGCAGGCCCTGGAACGCGAACTGGCCCGCCGCCGGTTCGGCCCGCCGGTGCGCCTCGAGATCTCCGGAGACATGTCCGACCACATGATGGGTCTACTACTGCGTGAACTCGATGTCGACCCGGGCGACGTGGTGCAGTTGCCCGGACCGCTGGACCTCTCGGCACTGTGGCAGGTCTACGCCGTCGACCGCCCGGCACTCAAAGATCCACCTTTCGTCCCGGCCACCAACCCCGCGTTCGCCGAACGCGAGACCCCTAAAAGTATCTTCGCCACCCTGCGCGACGGCGACGTACTGGTGCACCATCCCTACGAGTCGTTCTCCACGAGTGTGCAACGGTTCATCGAGCAGGCCGCAGCCGATCCGCATGTATTGGCGATCAAGCAGACCCTGTATCGCACCTCCGGCGACTCACCGATCGTCAACGCGCTGATCGAGGCTGCCGCGGCCGGTAAACAGGTGGTGGCCCTGGTCGAGTTGAAGGCACGCTTCGACGAGAAGGCCAACATCAAATGGGCGCGCGCTCTGGAAGACGCCGGCGTGCATGTGGTGTACGGACTGGTCGGGCTCAAGACCCACTGCAAGACCTGCCTCGTGGTGCGGCGAGAGGGGTCGACCATTCGCCGCTACTGTCACATCGGCACCGGCAACTACAACCCGAAAACCGCTCGGCTGTATGAGGACGTCGGCCTGCTGACAGCCGCACCCGATATCGGCGCGGATCTGACCGACCTGTTCAACTCCCTCACCGGTTATTCGCGCAAGGTGGGTTATCGCAACCTGCTGGTTGCCCCGGAGGGAATCCGGAAGGGAATCCTCGAGTGCATCGAACGGGAGGCCGCCGCACACCGCGAAGGTCGAACCGGCCGGATCCGGATAAAAGCCAACGCGATCGTCGATGAACAGATCATCGACGGCCTCTACCGCGCCTCCCAGGCCGGGGTTCGGGTCGAGGTGGTGGTGCGCGGAATCTGCGCACTGCGCCCCGGTGTCGAGGGTTTCTCCGAGAACATCACGGTACGTTCGATTCTCGGACAGTTCCTGGAGCACTCCCGCGTCATGCACTTCGAGGCGATCGACGAGTTCTGGATCGGCAGCGCCGACATGATGCACCGCAACCTCGATCGCCGCGTCGAGGTGATGGCACAGGTCAAGGACCGCCGGCTGACCGCGTACCTCGGCGAGATGTTCGACTCCACCATGGATCCGGAGACCCGCTGCTGGGAATTGGGACCCGACGGACAGTGGACGCCCGCACCGCAGGAGGGCCACAAGGTTCGCGATCATCAGGTGTGGCTGATGGATAAACACCGCCAGTCCTGACCCGTGACGACATCCAAGAAGGCGAAGCCCGCCGAACCGGTCCTGGCGGCAGGTGCGGTGTTGTGGCAGCCCGATCCCGATTCCGGTGACATCCGCGTCGCGGTGGTCCACCGTTCGCGATACGACGATTGGTCACTGCCGAAGGGCAAACTCGATCCCGGTGAGACCGAACCGGTTGCCGCAGTCCGTGAGATCTTCGAGGAGACCGGCCAGCGCGCACATCTGGGCCGACGCCTGCCAACGGTGACCTATCCAATACCGGACGGCACCAAGATCGTTCACTACTGGGTTGCCCGCGGGCACGGCGGCACGTTCGTCGCTGGCAACGAAGTCGATCAATTGCTGTGGCTACCGGTTGCCGACGCCACCAAGCGGCTCAGCTACCCGGCTGACCGCAAAACCGTCGCCCGGTTCGCCAAGTTTCCCGCCGACACCCAGAGCGTTCTGATCGTCCGGCATGGGTCCGCGGGCCGGAAAGCCCGATACAAGGGACCTGACCGCGAACGTCCACTGGACTCGACGGGCCGATCCCAGGCGGAATCACTCGTCCCGCAACTGCTGGCGTTCGGGGTGTCCGACGTGTACGCCGCCGACCGGGTCCGCTGCTCGCAGACCGTCGAACCGTTGGCGCGAGAAATGGATGCGCAAATATCGTTGGAGCCCACACTCACCGAGGAGGCCTACGGCGCGGATCCCAAGGCGGCACGGCGGCAGGTGATGGCGATCGCCGCACGCGGCGGCACACCGGTGATCTGTACGCAGGGCAGGGTAATTCCCTATCTCATCGACTGGTGGTGCACCCGCGATGGCGTCACCCCGGACAAATCCCGCAATCGCAAGGGCAGCACCTGGATCCTGTCGCTCGTCGACGGGCGGCTCATCGCAGCGGACCATCTCGCCAGCCCACTGGCAACCGGGTCGTGTCCGTAAACAACAAAATGCCGCGGACCTGACGGCCCGCGGCATTTTGCTATGTGGGTTTAGCGACGCCTGGCCGGAGCCTTGCGAGCCGGAGCCTTCTTCACGACACGCCTGACTGCGGCCTTGCGGGCCGGAGCCTTCCGGACGGCCTTCTTGACGACCCGCTTGGCGGGAGCCTTCTTGACAGCCCGCTTGACGACCCGCTTGGCGGGAGCCTTCTTGACGGCCTTCTTGACGACCCGCTTGGCGGCCGTCTTGCGGACTGCCTTCTTGACGACCCGCTTGGCGGCCGTCTTGCGGACTGCCTTCTTGACGACCCGCTTGACGGCGGCCTTCTTGACGGCCTTCTTGACGACCCGCTTGGCGGCGGCCTTCTTGACGACCCGCTTGGCGGCGGCCTTCTTCGCCGGAGCCTTACGGGCGGGAGCCTTCCTCACAGCTTTCTTTACAGCCACAGTGCTCTTCCTTACTGCGCCATCAGCGGCGCCTCGTTTTACAGCCGGACCTTCGGACGAGAGTTTTTGTGCACCAGAGACAATTGCTTTGAACTGCGCTCCAGGACGGAACGCGGGGACGGACGTCGGCTTAACCTTCACCGTCTCACCGGTGCGGGGGTTACGCGCGACACGAGCAGCACGGCGACGTCGTTCGAATACACCGAAACCGGTGATTGTCACGCTTTCACCTTTTTGCACAGCGCGAACGATGGCGTCGATCAAGTGCTCGACGGCGTCGGTCGCCTGCCGGCGATCGGTTTCTAGTCTCGCCGTGAGAACTTCGATCAACTCTGCTTTGTTCATTCAGTTCCTCCGAAACAGTGGTCCGCTCTGGACCGACTGCAGAACACGGTAAACCCTCAGAACACAGATATCCATGAGCCACGCGCAATTTCAGCAAAAACTCGCGAAAATTTTTTCACAAGTTTTGCCGCGCGTGGGGGCACATTTCGGTGTCGTCGCGACAGTGCGAAGCACAACTTCGCGGGCTTGCTGAACCGTTTAGTGGTCGAGCGTGATGCGTGGTTTCCAGTTCGGACGTGCCACTTCGAAGGCTTCAATTTCAGAAAGTTTCCGCAGCGTAAGGCCGATATCGTCAAGTCCCTCGAACAGTCGCCATGCGGTGTAGTCGTCAATCGCGAATCCCACCACCACCGTTGAGGCTGCGATGGTTCGGTCTTTGAGGTTGACGGTGATTTCCAACCCCGGACTTCCCTCGATGAGCTTCCAGAGAAGTTCGACATCATCTTGGGACACTTCGGCCGCCAACAGCCCTGCCTTGCCCGCATTGCCGCGAAAGATGTCGGCGAAACGTGACGAGATAACCACTCTGAAGCCGTAGTCCATCAATGCCCAGACCGCGTGTTCGCGCGAGGATCCGGTGCCGAAATCCGGCCCCGCGACCAACACCGAACCGCGATCAAAGGGACTCAGATTGAGGATGAAGGCGGGATCGTTACGCCACGCTGCGAACAGACCGTCCTCGAAACCCGTTCGGGTGACGCGCTTGAGGTAGACCGCGGGGATGATCTGATCGGTGTCTACATTCGATCGGCGCAGCGGCACACCGATTCCGGTGTGGGTGCGAAAGGCTTCCATTTTTTTCTCCGTACTCAGATATCGAGATCGGCGGGGGATGACAGCGTGCCGCGCACCGCGGTGGCGGCGGCGACATCCGGCGACACCAGATGTGTACGACCACCCTTGCCTTGGCGACCTTCGAAGTTCCGGTTGGACGTCGACGCACAACGCTGCCCGGGCGAGAGTTGGTCGGGATTCATGCCCAGGCACATCGAGCATCCCGCCTGCCGCCACTGCGCCCCGGCTGCGACGAAGATCTCACCGAGTCCCTCGGATTCGGCTTGGGCTCGCACCCGCATCGACCCGGGAACGATCAGCATCCGGATCCCGTCGGCCACGCGGCGGCCACGCAGCACCTCCGCCACCGCACGGAGATCCTCGATACGGCCGTTGGTACAGGAGCCCACGAAGACGGTATCGACGGCGATGTCGCGCATCGGCGTTCCCGGGCGCAGGTCCATATATTCCAGCGCCTTCTCCGCAGCCTGCCGCTCACCGTCGGTGGCCATCATCTCGGGGTCGGGTACCGCCGCCGACAGCGGTACGCCCTGTCCGGGGTTGGTGCCCCAGGTGACGAAAGGGCTCAGCGTCGTCGCGTCGATGTAGACCTCGGTATCGAACTGCGCACCCGCATCGGTGCGGAGGCGATCCCATGCGGCGACCGCCGCGTCCCACTCGGCGCCGGTCGGCGCGTAGTGCCGACCACGCAGGTACTCAAACGTCGTCGCATCGGGAGCCACCATCCCGGCCCGCGCGCCGGCTTCGATACTCATATTGCAGATCGTCATCCGGCCTTCCATCGACAGCGACTCGATGGTGCTCCCGCGGTATTCGATGACGTGCCCCTGGCCGCCGGCTGTGCCGATCCTGGCGATCACCGCCAGAATGATGTCCTTGGCGGTCACGCCTGGCGGCAACGGCCCGTCGACGTTGACCGCCATCGTCTTGAACGGACGCAGCGGAAGAGTCTGGGTGGCCAGCACATGTTCTACCTCCGAGGTTCCGATGCCCATCGCCAGTGCGCCGAACGCACCGTGGGTCGAGGTGTGGCTGTCGCCGCAGACGATCGTCATTCCGGGTTGGGTCAGACCCAACTGCGGACCCATCACGTGCACGATGCCCTGCTCCGGGTCGCCCATGGAATGCAATTCGATCCCGAACTCCGCGCAGTTGCGCCGCAATGTATCCACCTGGGTCCGCGACACCAGGTCGGCAATCGGCTTGTCGATATCGACCGTTGGCACGTTGTGATCCTCGGTGGCCAGCGTCAGATCGGGCCGTCGCACGCCCCGCCCCGCGAGCCGCAGCCCATCGAAGGCCTGCGGACTGGTGACCTCGTGGATCAGGTGCAGATCGATGTAGATCAGGTCGGGCTCAGTCGCGCCACCCGACACCACGGCGTGGTCCGCCCACACCTTCTCCGGCAGGGTTCTCGGTTCACAGGCCATTGCTTGACGCTCGCTATCTCACTATCTGGGACGCTAGTATCTTCATGTGGGAAATGATGATGTGGGAAACAATAGCGGCATCGGCGTCCTCGACAAAGCGGTGGGTGTGCTGCACGCGGTCACCGAGTCCGGCTGTGGCCTGGCCGAACTCTGCGAACGCACCGGATTGCCGCGGGCCACGGCGCATCGGCTGGCTGCCGGTCTGGAATTCCACCGCCTACTCACCCGCGACGATGCCGGTCGCTGGATCCTTGGCCCGGCACTGGCCGAGTTGTCCGCCCACGTCAACGATCCACTGTTGGCAGCCGGTGCTGCGGTTCTACCGGGACTTCGCGAGGTCACCGGCGAGAGCGTCCAGCTTTACCGTCGCGAGGGCACCACGCGCGTCTGCGTCGCGACGCTGGAACCCCCTGCGGGCCTTCGCGATACCGTCCCACTCGGGGCGCGCCTGCCCATGACGGCCGGCTCGGGCGCCCGGGTGCTGCTGGCCTATAGCGACGCCGCGACCCGACAGTCCGTGCTGGAATCAGCAAAGTTCACCGAGCGCACCCTGGCCGAGGTTCGCCGCCGCGGCTGGGCGCAGAGCGCGGCCGAACGCGAACCCGGCGTGGCGAGCGTCTCGGCTCCGGTGCGCGACCGCAACGGTGCGGTGATCGCCGCAGTGTCGATATCCGGCCCGATCGACCGGATGAGCCGGCGCCCGGGTGACCGATGGGCGGCGGATCTGCTGGCCGCCGCGGAGGCGCTGACCCGACGCCTGTGACCGTCGGCGGCCTGAGACACTGACACTCATGGGAAGCAAGCAACGCAATCAGATCGTCATGACCGACGAGGAGATCACCGAGTTCGTGGCGCGCAGCCGAACCGGCACGATGGCCACCATCGGCCCGGACGGCCAGCCGCACCTGGTGGCAATGTGGTACGCCGTCCTCGACGGCGAGATCTGGGTGGAGACAAAGGTCAAGTCGCAGAAGGTGGTCAACCTTCGTCGGGATCCGCGGGTGAGCTTTCTGATTGAGGACGGCATGACCTACGACGGTCTGCGCGGCGTGTCATTCGAGGGCGTCGCAGAGATCCTCGACGATGCCGACACCATCTTCGCCGTCGGCGTCAGCGTGTGGGAGCGTTACAACGGGCCCTATACCGATGACCTCAAACCCGCGGTCGACATGATGATGAACAAACGCGTCGCGGTGCGCATCGTCACCAATCGGGTCCGGTCCTGGGATCACGGCAAGTTGGGTCTGCCCGCCATGCCGCTGGCCGGATCGACGGCGCCCGCGCAATAACCCCACTGCCGCGAGCAGACGCAAAGTCGCACCGACACGCCGTGAGGAATGAGAGTTTGCGTCTGCTCGCGCAAGGGAGAGGCGAAAAATGTACCCCCGATGGGATTCGAACCCACGCTACCGCCGTGAGAGGGCGGCGTCCTAGGCCGCTAGACGACGGGGGCTAGAACAATCTGCGACAGTGCCGCGAAGCACGCCGGTAAGCCAGCATATCGCAGCGGCATAGGCCGACATAATTGCTGGGGTACCAGGACTCGAACCTAGAATGGCTGTACCAGAAACAGCTGTGTTGCCAATTACACCATACCCCATTGGCGACCAATAGCAGCTGGTCAAGACCAGCTATCGACGGACGAAGTGCAGACTATCAAAGATTCTCAGCGCGCCCCGTCACGGGCCGCACGCAGCCGGCCCAGGCTGCGGTCACGGCCCAGCAGTTCCAGTGACTCGTACAACGGCGGGCTGACGGTGGACCCGGTCACCGCGACGCGGATGGGGCCGAACGCCTTGCGCGGCTTGAGGCCCAAGCCGTCGATCAACGCCGCCTTGAGCGCCTCTTCGATACCGGCCGAAGTCCACGCCGGCACAGCGTCGAGGGCCGCACATGCGGAGTCAAGCACGCCCGCCGCATCCGCACCGAGTTCCTTGGCCGCTGCGGCGGGGTCGATGACGTAGCACCCATCGTTGAAGAACTTCATCAGATCCCATGCATCCGACAGCACAACAATGCGGGTCTGCACCAGCGCGGCGGCGGTTGCGAAACCCGCCTCATCCAAACCGGTGTCGTACCCGTGGACGTCGAAGAAGGAGCGCAGCCGGGCGGCGAACTCCGCCTCGCTCAAACGACGGATGTGTTCGGCGTTGATGGCGTCGGCCTTCTTCTGATCGAACCGGGCCGGATTGGAATTGACGTCGATGACATCGAAGGCACGCACCATCTCCTCGAGGCTGAAGATGTCGTGATCGTCGGCGATCCCCCAGCCCAGCAGCGCCAGGTAGTTCAGCAGGCCCTCGGGCAGGAAGCCGCGGTCACGATGTAGGAACAGATTCGACTGTGGGTCCCGCTTCGACAGCTTCTTGGTGCCCTCCCCCAGAACCGTTGGTAGATGGGCATACTCGGGCACGCACTCGCCGACGCCGATCCGGATCAGCGCACGGTGCAGCGCGATCTGCCGGGGTGTCGACGGCAGCAGATCCTCACCGCGCAGCACATGGGTGATCTTCATCAACGCATCGTCCACCGGGTTGACCAAGGTGTACAGCGGATCCCCGTTGGCACGAGTGAGTGCGAAGTCCGGCACGGTTCCGGCACCGAACGTCGTCTCACCGCGCACCAGGTCACCCCAGCTGATGTCCGCATCGGGCATCTGCAGGCGCAGCACCGGCGTGCGGCCCTCGGCGATGTAGTCGGCACGCTGCGCCTCGGTGAGGTCACGGTCGTAATTGTCGTACCCCATCTTCGGATTCCGGCCGGCGGCGAGATGACGTGCCTCCACCTCTTCGGGCGTTGAATAAGCCGGATAGGCCTCGCCAGCCTCCACCAGTCGCGCCACCACGTCGCGGTAAAGATCGCCGCGTTGGGACTGCCGGTACGGACCGTACGGCCCACCGACTTCGGGACCCTCGTCCCAGTCGAGTCCGAGCCACCGCAGCGCGTCGAGGATCGCGGCGTAACTGTCCTCCGAATCGCGCGCCGCGTCGGTGTCCTCGATACGGAACACGAACGTCCCGCCGGTGTGCCGGGCGTAGGCCCAGTTGAACAATGCCGTACGCACCAGACCGACATGCGGCGTTCCCGTCGGCGATGGACAGAATCGAACGCGCGCAGGCGTACTCATCACTTGCCTTTCCGGACCACGGGGTTGGTCAGGGTTCCGATGCCCTCGATGGTGATGCTGACGGTGTCGCCGTCTTCGATCGGCCCGACGCCGGCGGGTGTTCCGGTGAGGATCAGATCGCCGGGCAACAGGGTCATCACCGCCGATACCCACTCGATGATGGCGCCGATATCGTGAATCAGCAGCGAGGTACGACTGTCCTGCCGCACGACACCGTTGACCTCGGTGCGGATCTGAAGATCCGACGGGTCCAGATCGGTGACGATCCACGGCCCCACCGGACAGAAGGTGTCGTGGCCCTTGGCCCGCATCCACTGTCCGTCGGCCAGCTGCTGATCACGGGCCGAGACGTCATTGGCGATCGTGTAGCCGAGAATGTTCTCGGCTGCCCGCGCGGCGGAAACGTCCTTGCATGGCCGGCCGATCACCACCGCAAGTTCGCCCTCGTGGTGCACCGGAGAGGCGTTGGCCGGCAATTGAATCGGAATGCCGGGTCCGATGATCGCGGTATTGGGTTTGAGGAAGATGATCGGATCCTCCGGTGCGGCATCGCCGCCCATCTCGATGACGTGGTCAAGGTAGTTCTTGCCCATGCAGACCACCTTGCTGGCAAGGATGGGCGCCAGCAGACGGACATCCGCCAGTGGCCACGACCGGCCGGTGAAGGTGGGAGTGCCGAAGGGGTGCTCGGCGATCTCGCGGGCGACTTCGGCATCCGCGTCACCTTCGACGCTGACAAAGGCGACCCCGTCGGGGCTGGCGATACGACCGAGGCGCATTCGTCAGAGCCTAGTGGCGCATCGATCTGCCCCGCGAACGTGCGCAAACCACCCCCGCGCGGCGGCGTGTCGGCGGGCCGACACGCACGCTCGCGCTAGAGGCGGTCCCGAATTCGCGCGCCCACCTCGGCCGTCGAGAGCGTCACATCACCGCGGGTGGCCAGGTGGTCGGCGACGGCGGCATCAACCCGGACTGCTGCGGCGCCCTCACCGATGTGGTTCAGCAGCAGCGCAACGCTCATCACCGCGGCCGTCGGATCGGCGATGCCCCTGCCTGCGATATCGGGTGCGCTTCCGTGCACCGGTTCGAACATCGACGGGTTGGTTCCGGTGGCGTCGATATTGCCGCTGGCGGCCAAGCCGATTCCGCCGCTGACGGCGGCGGCCAGGTCGGTGATGATGTCGCCGAAGAGGTTGTCGGTGACGATGACATCGAACCGGCCTGGATCGGTGACCATGTAGATGGTGGCGGCGTCGATGTGCTGATAGGCCACCTCGACGTCCGGGTACTCCGTGCCGACCGCGGCCACCACCCGCGACCACAGCCCACCGGCGAAGGTCAGCACATTGGTCTTGTGCACCAGTGTCAGGTTCCCGCGGCGCTTGGCCGCCAGGTCGAACGCGTACCGCACCACCCGGGTGACGCCGAACGCCGTGTTGAGACTGACCTCGGTGGCGACTTCATGCGGGGTGCCGGCCCGGATCGCACCGCCGGTTCCGGTGTAGGGGCCCTCGGTTCCCTCTCGCACCACGACGAAGTCGATCTCCGGCGAGCCGGCCAGCGGGCTGCTCACTCCGTCGTAGAGCCGACTCGGGCGGAGGTTGACGTGATGATCGAGTTCGAAGCGGGTCTTCAGCAGCAGACCTCGCTCAAGCACACCGCTGGGCACCGACGGATCCCCGATCGCGCCGAGCAGGATCGCGTCGTGGGTGCGCAGTTCGTCGAGCACGCCTTCGGGCAGCACCTCACCGGTGGCGTGGTAGCGCCGCGCGCCGAGGTCGTAGTGGGTCTTCTCGACACCGGGCAGCACCGTGTCAAGCACACCGAGGGCTTCACCGATGACTTCGGGGCCGATACCGTCGCCCGCGATCACTGCCAGCTTCATCTGCGCCACTCCTCCTCATCGCTTCGCTCTGCATCGTCGCCGGCGGTTTTCATCTGCGCCGCTCCTCCTCATCGCTTCGCTCTGCATCGTCGCCAGCGGTTTTCATCTGCGCCGCTCCTCCTCATCGCTTCGCTCTGCATCGTCGCCAGCGAGCATCAAGACAGGTCAACGACGTCAAGAGTGCCGGCGTCGACAACCGCGCGGATCCGCTCCCGAACGTCAGGAGGCACATCGCGATCCAGCCGCAGCATCATCGTGGCACCCGGACCGCTGGCATCCTGACTCATCTGGGCGGCAAGGATATTCACTCCGGCACTACCCAGTTGCGTGCCGATCTGGCCCAGCACACCGGGCTTGTCGCCGTAGTGCAGGATCAGGTTCACACCTTCGGCACGCAGATCGAAGCTGCGCCCGTTGATCGCCACGATCTTTTGCACCTCCTGCGGCCCGGACAGCGTGCCGGCGACAGTGACCCCCGAACCGTCGGACGCCACCACCTTGACCTCGACCAGGCTGCGGTGGTTGGGGCTCTCGCTCACCGTGCTCAACTCGGCACCCAGACCCCGGTCGGCAGCCAGGCCCGGGGCATTGACGAATGTCACCGGTTGATCGGTCATCGTTGAGAACAGCCCGCGAAGCGCCGAAAGCTTCAGCACCCCAACGTCTTCGGAGGCGATCTCGCCGCACACCCGCACTGAGAGGCTGTCCGGGGCCTCGGTACCGAGCACCCCTGCCAGCAATCCGAGCTTGCGCACCAGATCCAGCCACGGCGCCACGTCCTCGCTGACCACCCCGCCGCCGACGTTGACCGCGTCCGGTACGAACTCGCCGGCCATCGCCAGCTTGACGCTCGCGGCGACATCGGTGCCGGCCCGGTCCTGAGCCTCCGACGTCGATGCGCCCAGGTGCGGGGTCACCACCGCCTGCGGCAGATCGAACAGTGGGCTATCGGTGCATGGTTCGGTGGCGAATACATCGAGGCCGACGGCGCGCACATGACCGCTGGTGATCGCGTCGGCCAGTGCCTGCTCGTCGATCAGGCCGCCGCGGGCGGCGTTGACGATGATCACACCGGGCTTGGTCTTGGCCAGTGCCTCCTTGCCGAGCAGACCGGCGGTCTCCTTGGTCTTGGGCAGGTGCACCGAGATGAAGTCGGCCCGGGCCAGCACCTCATCGAGTGGCAGCAGTTCGATGCCGAGTTGCGCGGCGCGGGCCGGCGGCACGTAGGGGTCGTAGGCGACGATGTGGGTACCGAACGCCGCCAGTCGCGCTGCGACCAGTTGGCCGATGCGGCCCAGTCCCACCACGCCGACGGTCTTGCCATAGATCTCGGTGCCGTTGAACGCCGACCGCTTCCAGGCGTGCTCGCGAAGGGTGGCATCGGCGGCGGGGATCTGGCGTGCCGCGGACAGCATCAACGCGATGGCATGCTCGGCGGCGCTGTGGATGTTGGAGGTGGGGGCGTTGACCACCAGCACACCCGCGGCGGTGGCGGCATCGACGTCGACATTGTCCAAGCCGACGCCGGCGCGGGCGATGATCTTCAGCCTGGGCGCGGCGGCGATCACCTCGGCATCGACGGTGGTGGCCGAGCGCACCAGTAACGCGTCGGCGTCGACGACCGCCTCCAGCAGTTTGGGGCGGTCCGGGCCGTCCACCCAGCGCACCTCCACCTGGTCGCCCAGGGCGGCGACGGTCGATTGGGCGAGTTTGTCGGCGATCAGTACAACGGGCAGGCTCACCCGGACAGCGTAATGGGCACGGTGATGGCGTCTAATCATCAGTATGGACGTGACCGTGGTCGGCAGCGGCCCCAACGGGCTCAGTGCGGCAGTGATCTGCGCCCGCGCCGGGTTGCGGGTCCAGGTGCTCGAAGCCCAGCCCACCCTGGGCGGGGGCTCCCGCACCCTGCCCGACCCCGACTCCCCTGACGTCCGCCATGACATCTGCTCGGCGATTCATCCGTTGGCGCTGGCGTCACCGTTCTTCGCGGAGTTCGATCTCGCCGCCCGCGGCGTCGGTCTGGTGGTACCGGAGATCTCCTATGCCAATCCACTGCCCGGCCGGCCGGCCGCACTGGCCTACCACGACCTCGACCGCACCTGCGCCGGCTTGCACCACGGTGACTCATGGCGTCACCTACTGGGTCCGCTGGTCGCCGACGCCGACGATGTCGTGGGCCTGCTGATCGGCGACAAACGTTCGATCCCCACCGATATCCCGGCCGCGGTGCATCTCGGTCGCCGGATGATCGAGCAGGGCACCCCGGCCTGGGGAACGCTGCGGGGCGAGGACGCCCGCGCACTGTTCACCGGCGTTGCGGCACATACGATCTCGCCTATGCCGTCGTTTGTCGGTGCCGGCGCGGGCCTCATGCTGGCGACTCTGGCACACACGGTGGGCTGGCCGGTTCCGGTGGGTGGCAGTCAGGCAATCGCCGACGCGCTGATCGCCGATCTTCGCGCCCACGGTGGCGTCCTACATACCGACACCGAAGTCACGTCACCGCCCGACGGGGTCGTGCTGTACGACACTGCTCCCACCGCGCTGTTAAGCATCTACGGCGGTGCCCTTCCTGCACGCTATGCCCGCGCATTGCAGCGCTACCGATACGGTCCGGGCGTCGCCAAGGTGGATTTCGTTCTGTCCGAGGACATTCCGTGGATCGACACACGACTGGCCGCCGCGGCGACACTGCATCTGGGCGGTGATCGCGCTCGCATGGCACACGCCGAACGTGAGATCGTCGCCGGCCGGCACGCCCAGTGGCCGATGGTGCTGGCCGCTCAGTCCTTTATCGCCGACCCGAGTCGGATCGATGCCCGGGGCCGCCGGCCGTTCTGGACCTATGCGCATGTGCCCGCGGGTTCGACCGTGGACCAGCGCGACGCGATCACCGCCATCATGGAGCGATTCGCGCCCGGCTTCACCGACATCGTGGTCTCCGCGCGCAGCATTCCGGCCAATCGACTTGCCGACCACGACGCCAACTACGTCGGCGGTGACATCGGGGTCGGCGGGAATGCGGTGCTGCGCGCACTGCTCGGTCCGACCCCGCGGGTCAACCCGTGGGCGACCCCGATCCCGCGGGCGTACCTGTGCTCGTCGGCCACCCCGCCCGGTGGCGGCGTGCACGGCATGAGCGGTTACTACGCCGCGCGCACCGTGCTCAAGCGGGAGTTCGGCCTGAAGGTGCCGGCACTGGCGCCGTAGCAGCGCCACCGCGGAAAACGCATCCGCTACGCGGTATCAGTAAGCGGCCGATCCACCCAGCTCATCAGGTCGCGCAGCTTCTTGCCGGTGACCTCGATGGGATGCTCTGCGTTCTGCTTGCGCAACGCCTCGAGTTCTTTGTTGCCGCCCTCCATATTGGCAACCAGGCGCTTGACGAACGTGCCGTCCTGGATCTCTGTCAGGATTTGTCGCATCCGCTGTTTGGTATCGGCGTCGATGACCCGCGGCCCGGACAGGTAGCCGCCGTACTCAGCGGTGTCGGACACTGAGTAATTCATCCGGGCGATACCGCCCTCATACATCAGGTCGACGATCAGCTTGAGCTCGTGCAGCACCTCGAAGTAGGCCAGTTCCGGGGCGTAACCGGCCTCGACCATGACCTCAAAGCCGGTCTTGACCAATTCCTCAGTGCCACCGCACAATACGGCCTGTTCGCCGAACAGGTCGGTCTCGGTCTCGTCTTTGAAGGTGGTCTTGATGACCCCGGCGCGGGTACCGCCGATGCCCTTGGCATACGACAGTGCCAGCGCGACGCCCTCGCCGGTGGGATCCTGCTCGATGGCCACCAGACACGGCACACCCTTGCCGTCGACGAACTGACGCCGCACCAGGTGACCCGGCCCCTTCGGCGCCACCATGCCGATGGTGACGTTAGCAGGCGGCTTGATCAGACCGAAGTGAATATTGAGGCCGTGGCCGAAGAACAGCGCGTTACCCGCCTCGAGATTGGGCTCGATATCGTTTGCGAAGATCGCTGCCTGCGCGGTGTCGGGCGCCAGCAACATGATGACGTCGGCCCACTTGGCCACCGCAGCGGGAGTGTCGACCTCGAGGCCCTGCTCGGTGACCTTCTCCCGCGACTTGGAGCCCTCTTTGAGGCCCACCTTCACCGCCACACCGGAGTCGCGCAGGCTCAGCGAGTGCGCGTGGCCCTGGCTACCGTATCCGATGACGCCCACCTTTCGACCCTGGATGATCGACAGGTCGGCGTCGTCGTCGTAGAACATCTCGATTCCGATTGAAGCCACGGTGAATTTCCTTCTGTCGGTAGTTTGGCTACTGCTATTTGGAGTTCGTCATACCGCGCGGACCGCGCGATAGTGCTACCACACCGGACTGCACGAGTTCACGGATGCCATAGGGTTCGAGCACCCGCAGCAGTGCGTCCAGCTTCTCCTGCGTGCCGGTCGCTTCGATGGTCAATGACTCAGTCGACACGTCGATCACCTTGGCGCGGAACAGGTTTGCCGCTTCGATGACCTGGCTGCGGTTCGCGGTGTCCGTGCGGACTTTGATCAGCCACAATTCGCGCGCCACCATATTGCCGTCGTCATGCTCGAAGATCTTGATCACGTTGATCAGTTTGTTGAGCTGCTTGGTGATCTGCTCGAGTGGGGTCTCCTCGGCGGTGACCACGATCGTCATCCGGGACATGTTCTTGTGCTCGGTGGCGCCCACGGCCAGCGACTCGATATTGAATCCGCGGCGGGAGAACAGCGCGGCAACGCGGGCCAGTACGCCGGGTTTGTCCTCGACGAGCACCGACAGGGTGTGGGTGACCGTCCTTGCATCAGAAGAAGTTCCCATCAGGCGCGCCCCTCAGAGTTGTCCTCGTCGAACAGCGGCCGGATATTGCGCGCCGCCATGATCTGATCGTTGCCGGCACCGGCGGCGACCATCGGCCACACCTGGGCGTCAGCACCCACAATGAAGTCGATCACCACCGGCCGGTCATTGATCGCACGCGCCTGGTTGATCACGTCGTCGACGTCTTCGGCTCGCTCGCAACGCAATCCGACGCATCCCAGCGCTTCGGCAAGCTTGACGAAGTCGGGGATGCGGTGGCTGTGCGTGGACAGATCGGTCTGGCTGTAGCGCTCCCCGTAGAACAGCGTCTGCCACTGCCGGACCATGCCCAGGTTGCCGTTGTTGATCAACGCGACCTTGATCGGCACCCCTTCGATGGCGCAGGTGGCCAACTCCTGGTTGGTCATCTGGAAGCAGCCGTCGCCGTCGATCGCCCACACTTCGGCGTCCGGGCAAGCCATCTTGGCGCCCATGGCCGCTGGGACGGCGTAGCCCATGGTGCCCAGCCCACCGGAGTTCAGCCAGGTGCGCGGCTTCTCGTAGGAGATGAACTGCGCGGCCCACATCTGGTGCTGACCCACGCCGGCCACGTAGATTGCGTCCGGACCGGCGATCTTGCCGAGTTCGGAGATGACGTACTCCGGGCTGAGGCTGCCGTCGGTCTGGGGATCCCAACTCAGCGGGTACGTCGCGCGTAGGCCATCGAGATAGGACCACCAGTCGGCGAGGTCGGGGTCTTCGACTCCTTCATTGCCAATCCGGTCGTCGCCGCCACGGTCCTTGCGCAACACCTCGATCAATTCGGCGATGACGGCCTTGATATCGCCGACGATCGGCACATCGGCATGGCGGTTCTTGCCGATCTCGGCCGGGTCGATATCGGCGTGAATCACCTTGGCGCCGGGCGCGAATGAGTCCAACTTGCCGGTCACCCGGTCGTCGAAACGGGCACCGAGGGTGATCAGCAGATCGCTCTTTTGCAGGCCGGCCACCGCGGCGACGGTGCCATGCATACCCGGCATGCCGAGATTCTGCCGGTGGCTGTCTGGGAAGGCCCCGCGGGCCATCAGCGTGGTCACCACCGGGATGCCGGTCAGTTCGGCCAGTTCGGCCAATTCGTCGCAGGCATCGCCGCGAATCACGCCGCCGCCGACGTAGAGCACCGGCTTGCGGGCCGCGACGATGAGCTTGGCGGCTTCCTTGATCTGGCGGCTGTGCGGTTTGGTGTTGGGCTTGTACCCGGGCAGATCCATCTCGGGCGGCCAGGAGAACGTGCACTGTCCCTGCAGCAGATCCTTGGGGATGTCGACCAGCACCGCACCGGGGCGACCGGTCGAGGCGATGTGGAATGCCTCGGCGATCATCCTGGGGATGTCGTCTCCGTTGCGAATCAGGAAGTTGTGCTTGGTGATCGGCATCGTCATGCCGGTGATGTCGGCCTCCTGGAAGGCGTCGGTGCCGATCAGGCTGCGACCCACCTGACCGGTGATCGCGACCACCGGGACGGAATCCATCTGGGCGTCGGCCAGTGGGGTGACCAGGTTCGTCGCGCCCGGACCCGAGGTGGCAATCATTACCCCGACCTTGCCGGTGGCGTGCGCGTAACCGCTGGCGGCATGTCCGGCGCCCTGCTCGTGGCGAACCAGGACGTGACGCAGTTTCTGCGAATCGAACAGCGGGTCATACACGGGCAGCACCGCACCGCCGGGGATGCCGAAGATGACCTCGACGCCGAGTTCCTCCAGGGACCGAACCACGGCCTCGGCACCGGTGAGTTGGTGGGGCGCGATGTGCTTGGCGTGTTTACCCGAGGCTTTCCCTGCGGCGTGGGTGTCATGTGCGCCGTTGGTTTTCGCAGCCTCAGTTTTTGCAGCCTCAGGTGCTCGCGTTGCGGGTGCGCTCACTGTGTCCTCGAATTCCCTCGTTGTTGGTTTGACAAGAAAAAACCCCCGTCAGCTGGGCAGCTGTACGAGGGTTGCGCGCTGGTGCGTGTGGCTAGACCCGGACTGGGACGAGCGCGGCACCAGCGCGCTGACCTACTACTACGAGCTCTCCGCCGGACGTCATACCTGCGAAGGTTAGTCTCGGCACAGCTCAGCCGTCAAATCCCCGGTCGGTTGCACCGGCTGCGTCACCGCCGGTGCGATGATGGCGTGATGTCCGCCGGCCGATCCCGCACCCCTGCCGCTGAGGCACTCGAGGCCAAGAAGACGGTGATCCGGATCTCGCCGATGGCGCAGTTCGCTCCGGCGCTAGTCGCGCTCAGCGTCGTGGTGTTCATCCCCGTGCTGGGGAACTGGGCACTGACGCTGCTGATCTTCCCAGCGCTCGTCGCAGTGGCGATTGCCCGGCTGCGAACGGTCGCCGATCCCGAGACCGTCACGGCCCGCGGCCTGCTGAGCAGCCGGACGCTGCCGTGGTCCGACATCGAAGGCCTGAAATTTACCCGGGGTGGGTGGGCCCGGGCCTGCCGGGCAGACGGCGATGAGGTGCTGTTGCCGGCCGTGACGTTCGCGACGCTGCCCCGGTTGACGGCTGCCAGCGACGGTCGGGTGCCCAACCCCTATGAACAGCGAAGACCCGGATCAGGCGAACGGATTGATGCCGTGCAGGAACAGCCAGGCGGCGACGCCGCCGCCGGCGCCCAGCAGCAGAGCTAAGAAGGACCCGATGAACGGCCGTCGGGCCCAGCCGCGGCCGCCGTCGAAACCGTAGCGGCCCGGCCCGGCAAGGATGACCGCCGCCGCCAGGACGACCAGCACCAGCAGGTACTCGACGCCGGAGCCGAAGACGAACAGGCCTCCACCCTTGCGCTGGGCAGAGAAGTTGACCAGCACGCTGTTGACCAGAAACGCCAGCGCCGCCGCCGCAGCGACCGGAGTGAACAACCCGAGCACCAGCAGCACACCGGCGGCGATCTGAGTGCCTGCCGCGACATAGGTCAGCAGGCCGGGATTCTGATAGCCCGCTTCGACCAGCGACTCTTTGAAACCATCGAGGCCCGTGCCGCCCCACCACCCGAATGCCTTCTGCAGGCCGTGGGCGATGAACACCACGCCGAGTGTCACCCGTAGTAGCAGCAGTCCGAGGTCCTGGGTACCGCGCCGACCGATCGCCTTCGCCTGTTTCTCTGCGTCGACGGCCACGATTTCCACCGGAGCGACCGATGGTGGGGAGAGATCAGCCGGCGGCTTCACATACGGCAGCGGTTCGGGGTCCTGGAGGAGGCCGTATCCGGCAGCGGACGGGCTTGGTCCGGGTATCGAACCGGGCGGTGCCGCGGGCGACCCGAACGGCGGGATCCTGGTGGTCTCGAAGTCACCGCCGTAGGTCGCCGATCCGAGGTCGTCCTCGGGATCAACCAACCGCGCCGAAGCGGGCCGCACCGGGGAGTCCTCGGGTCGCTGCCAGCCGGGGTCGGGATTCTGGCTCGTCACAGGTGTCAGCGTAAGTGCAATCGAGCATAAATCGTGGATTTGAGCCTCGCTTTCCGTGCGCAATATCGACCTGAACACGCGCACTCCACCGACGCCGTGGCGGGTGGCGCCGGGCAGTCCGTAACCTGGCTGGCATGCGTATGCGTCGGTCGATCACCGCGGGTGTGGCCGTGGTGTGCGCGACGCTCCCGCTGGCAGGCGCCTCCGGTTGCGCGCGTTTCGACAACACGGTGTCCCAGCCGTTCACCACTCCACCGGAGCTGGCGCCGGGACCGCCGTCCACCCCACCCCCGCCGCCACCTCTTCCGGCCAAGCCGTTCCCCAAAGTCTGCCCGGCGCCCGGTGTGATGCAGGGCTGTCTGGAGAGCACCAGTGGGCTCATCATGGGTTCCGACGCAAAGACCGCCCTGGTTGCAGAGCGCACCACCGGCGCGGTCAAGGAGGTGTCGGTCAGCGCCGAACCGAAGGTCAAGGCCGTCATTGAAGTGGACGGCGCGGGCGACGGCGGCCTGATGGATATCGCGCTATCGCCGACATACGAACAGGACCGGCTGATGTACGCCTACATCAGCACACCCACCGACAACCGAGTGATCCGCATCGCCGACGGCGATGTGCCCAAGGATCTGCTGACCGGAATCCCCAAGGGCGCAACGGGTAACACCGGCTCGCTGATCTTCACCAGCCCGACCACCCTGCTGGTGCAGACCGGCGACGCCGGCAACCCCGCACTTGCGGCCGATCCGAAATCCCTGGCGGGCAAGGTGATTCGTATCGAGCAGCCGACGACGGTCGATCAGGCTCCCCCGACCACGGCACTAAGCGGACTCGGGGCCGGTGGCGGCATGTGTCGCGATCCGGCGGACAAGTCGCTCTACGTCACCGACCGCGCCCCGGCGGGCGACCGCCTGCAGCGAATCGGCCCCGACGGTAAGGCCACCACCGTATGGACCTGGCCGGACCGTCCAGGCGTGGCGGGGTGCGCGGCATTGGACGGCACCGTGCTGGTGAACCTGGTCAACACCAAGCAGACGGTGGCGATCCGGTTGGCGCAGGCCACCGGCGCGGTGACCGGCGACCCCGAGGTCGTCCGGCAAGACACTCACGGTCACGCGTGGTCGCTGGCGGTATCACCGGACGGCAATATCTGGGGCGCAACGGTCAACCGGACGGCCGGAGATCCGGAGAAACTCGACGATGTGGTGTTCCCACTCTTCCCGCAGGGCGGCGGTTTCCCGCGCTCCAATGCCGACAACGCGTAATCAGTCAGGGCCTAATCAATCAGGGCCTAATCAGTCAGCGCAGCGTAAGTTGCAGATGTTCCCGGCGGCGAGCGAGCACACTGGGTAGCCACGGACCGACGTCGGCGGCCTCGAACCAGTCGGTGCGGTCCAGTAGCAGCCCCAGCACGGTGGATGCTTCCAATCTGGCCAGTGGTGCTCCGAGGCAGAAGTGCAGGCCCTTGCCGAATGTCGTGTGGCCCTTGGTCTTTGGCCGGTCCAGACGCAGCTCATCGGGTGCGTCGAACTGGGCCGGGTCACGGTTGGCGGCCCCCCACAGCAGAAGAATGCGGGAGTCCTTGGGCAGGGCGCAGCCGGCTAGTTCGGTGTCGTGCAGCACATGCCGGTGATGCGCCCGGAACGGCGGCTCCAGACGCAGCGTCTCCTCAATGAAGGTCGGCATGAGTTGCGGATCGTCGCGCAGCACTCGCTGCAATTCCGGCTGTGTGGCGAGAATCGTCACTGCGGTGCCCAGCAGCGAGGCGGTCGACTCCCCGCCGGCGCTGAACAATGAGATCAGGATCATCTGGGCGGTGAAGCGGTCCAGTTGCCCCTCGGTGCAGACCGTGGCCAGCACGCTGATCAGATCGTCGGAGGGAGCGGATTGGGCTCTGTTGAGGTGTTCGACGATGTAGGCGTTGAGTTCACCGAGTGACTTCATCGACGCATTGACCGAATCTTCGGACAGCAGACCATCGAGTAGTTGGGTGCTGGCGTATCCCCACCGCGCGAGCTGGTCGGAGTCGGCGTCGGGAACGCCGATCAGCCGGGCGACGATCATCATCGGCAGCCGATTGGCCACGGCGTCCATCCACTCGAGGGTGTGGGCGGAAGCCTTGCGCGCCCAGAGGTTTTCGAAGGTCGCCACGATATGCGGTTCCAGTTCGCGCACGTGTCTAGCCGTGAACTGGCCGAGCATCAGCTTGCGGTGCAGGGCATGGGAGGGATCGTCGGCGGTGGCCAGGATATGGGTCGGTCCCCCGAGCCCGTCCATCATCAACGGCGCGACGCCGCGCTCCGGGCTGTAGGTGATCGGGCCGGTCAGGTTTGAGGAGAAGTCCTCCGGTCGGTTGGCCGCCTCGGTCACCGCAGCCCAGGTGGCGACGAGGTAGAAACCGGAGTCGCCGACCCGGTGCACCCCACCGTCCTCCCGCAACCGGGCATACAGCGGGTACGGGTCCTGTACAACCTCATCGCTGAAGAATTCAGCGGGTTCGACTACGCCGACGACCGCCATTGCCTGCCTCCTGCTGCCGTGGTCCCGGTCAGATTAGTCGGTTTTGCCCATCGATCGGAACAGTTACCGCGACGGTGGTCCCACCTCCCGGCTGGGACCGCACCACCAGTGAACCGCCCACGAGTTCTGCTCGCTCAGCCATCGACAACATCCCGTAGCCGGTTGAGCGCGCGCCCGGGGCCGCCTCGAATCCGACCCCGTTATCGCAGACCTCCAGCCGCGCCACCCCGCCGGACACCGCGAATGTCACCGTGGCGACCAGTGCGCGCGAATGCTTGACGACGTTCTGCGCGCATTCCTGGGCGATCCGGTATAGCGCAACCTCGATGTGCTCGGGCAACCGGTCATCAGCAAGGTCGAGTTCCAGATCCACCTCCGGGATTGAGGCGGCCAGGCTGGCCAGCCCACCGGCCAGGCCGAAGTCATCGAGAACGGGTGGACGCAGACCGCTGATAGCCGAGCGCGCCTCGGCCAGGGTGAGGTCCACCAGATCGCGGGCCTTCTCCATCTGTTCGGCGGCCGCGAATTGATCACCGTCGTCGACTGCTCGGGCCGCGGCATCCAGCCGGTAGGTCAGTCCCACCAGACGCTGCGAGATGCCGTCGTGGATATCGCCGGCCAGCCGGCGCCGCTCGCTCTCCTGAGCCGCGATCACCTGTTCGGCGAAGTCTTCATGCGCTCGCTCGCGGGTCGAGAGCTGTCGGTGCAGCCGCGCCTGGTGTAGAGACCCCGCGATCAGTCGTCCGATCACGAGTAGCAACTCGATATCGCGTGGCGTGAAGTCGCGGCGTTCAATGGTGTGCACGTTGAGCACACCAACCAGCCCGCCCGGTTCGGTCTCCATCGGCACCGAGGCCATCGACGTGAAGTCCCGGCCCCGCAGTGCCGCCACCGGAACATAGCGGGGATCGGCCTCCTTGTCGGCGACGATCACCACCGGTTCACGGTGGCTGGCCACCCAGCCGGAAACCCCGGAACCCAGTGGCATCCGGATCCGGCCGACCTGTTCGTCGAACGGCGGCGTGGCACCGGCCAGGGTCAGCGACTGGTCGGTGTCGTCAAGCACGTGCACGAAGCAGACGTCGGATTCAGTTGCGGCGGTAATCATCCGGGCGACCGCCGCGGCCATCGGCTCCACGCCGGGTCCGCTGGAGGTCGCCGCGATGATGTCGAGCAGCAGCGCCACCTCGCGGTCGGCTCCGACCAGACCATGCACCGCGTCCGCACTGACACCGCCGGAGGTACTCATCGAAAGATGCCTTCGCGCAACGCCGTTGCCGCCGCACTGGTGCGATCGCCCACACCGAGTTTTCGGTACACCGAACTCAGATGCGTCTTCACCGTCTCCTCGCCGATCATCAGTTTGGATGCGATTCCCCTATTCGACAGACCGGTGACAACCAGCGACAAAATCTCGCTCTCGCGCTGGGTTAATCCGTGGCGCGCGCCGGGCCAGAATTGGTTGCTCTGCAGTCGTGCGGCGGTCTCGGCGGCACGCGCCGCCAGGCCGGCGTCGATGGCCATCGAACCGGCTCGGACACCCTCGATTTGGCGGACGAGTTCGTCACTGCTGATTCCTTTCAGCAGATACCCGGACGCGCCCACCCGCATCGCCTGGAACAGATACTGCTCGTCGTCATAGACCGACAGCAGAATCACCTTGCGGTCGGGATGACGTTCGCGGATCTCGCGGCACAGGTCCAGACCGCTGACGCCGGCCATCCGGATATCGCTGAGCACGATGTCGGGTTCCAACTCGTCGATCACCGTCATCGCCTTCTCGGCGCCGACCGCCTCCCCGACCACCTCGACCCGACTGGAGAACGGCGCGAGCATCGCCTTGAGACCCTCGATGACCATCTCGTGGTCGTCGACGAGCACCACTCGTACCGCGGTCATGGGATCACGGTAGTAGGGATCGGCCTACGCAGACTCCAACTCCGCCTCCCCTGATCGGGGGATGACGTCGGCTACAGCTGCGGCCGATACTTCCGTCATGAACGCACTGCAGTCTCCGCGCCGGTGGAATCACTCGCAACGGCCCGCGCGCCTGGAGGCGGTCATCATCTCGGTCGACCGACTGCTCACCGACCCTCGCGCCGACGAACGCGTGCTGGCTGAATCCGTCTGGGACCTGCACTGCGCCGGGATTCGGGTCGCCGTCGTCACCGAAGGGCACTGGGCGAGCGTGCATCGGCGGGTTCGCGAATTATTCGGAGACGGCGCGGTGGAGGTCCTTGTCACCGGCGACGACGTGAACCGGCCCAGGCCTGACCCCGAGGCTTATCAGCACGCGCTGTGGCAGCTTGGCATCCGGGCCGCCGACGCGATAGCCGTGGAGGATTCCTCGCCGGGTCTGCGTTCCGCGCTCGCCGCGGGCCTCACCACCGTCGTCGTCACCACCGAGCAATCGGCCGACGGCGACTTCACCGGAGCAGCCGCTGTGCTGACCGGCGATGAGACCGCAGAGCACCTGTCCGCGCACGGCTGCCGGCGGTTGCTGCTCGGCTCGCAGCGGCTGAGTGCCTGACCGCCACCCTCGGGCGACTACCTCACCGTCGAGTGAGGAACCACGCAGACGTTGTGCGAGTGAAGGCCTGCACGGTTCCTCACTGAACGCAGCGGCTATCCGAATATTCCGGACGTGCGCTGGATGCCCTGCGGGAGCCAGGAACCGTCGGCGGCAGCCTGCCCGGGCGCGTAGATCCTCAGATAGACACTGAAACCGCCGTCAGGCGTCTGCAGCCAGTTAGAGGTGTCGTCGCCTGGATCCTGCTGGCTCAGGATGACGTCGATTGAACCGTCGGGCTTGGTGATCAAGTCACCGTTGCTGTAGACGTTCGTCGTCGATGAGTCCACCAGTGTGCCGTCGCTGTTGTAGACCGTGAGTGACCAGAATCCGCCATCGTCGATCGGCGGTGCTTGTCCGGGCGCGTAGTGGATGAGATAGGTCCTGTTGCCCTTCAGCGGCAGGTAGGTCGAGTCCAGCATGCCCGGGTAGTACAGCGCCTGGTCCGGGGTGTTGGCCACCAGACCGACGAACGCGACACCGGCGCGGTAGACGTAATCGGTGCCGAAGTCGCCGATATTCGGACGGGTGACGGCCCAACCGTGATTCCTAATCGCCGACAGCGTCTGGATGAAGTCGGTCAAGGGGGGCAGCAACATCGCGGTCACCTGGGTCGCGATCGCCGCCGCCAACTGCGAGATCGGGCCGAGATGGTCCTGCACCTGCAGGGCCGTCGTCGGGTCACTCGGGTCAGGGCCGACACCGATCTTGGCAAGCTTCGTCAACTCCGAGGCATACGTGTCCGATGGATACGCCGGGTTCTGGGTCAGCGCGGTGCTGATGGCGTTGAGCACGGAGATCGGCGACAGGTACGCCGACGGCAGGACGGCGTTGTTCGCCGAGGTCGCCCCGGTGGGCTTCAGCGTCCACTGTTCCATCAGATCGACCACCTCCTGCTGGTCGGCTGTGGTGGCCTCGACCCGCCCGAGCAGCAGTTCGCTGGAGTAGTTGACGAGTACTTTCGTTGTGTCCGGAACGTCGACGTTGTTGCCGATCCAGGTGATGGCGTATTTGCCCGGCCCTCCAAACGGGTTCTCCGTGGTGGGGTTGGACGAAATGTAGTTGTCGACGTTGATGTAGGGGTCGGTCAACTGAAAGCTGTAGTAGCGGTCTCCCATGACCGGGATCTCCAACACCACCGGCCCGTCACTGAGGTCGAGAGAGGCCAGCGAGTAGAGCACGTTGACATTCGGGCGTGATCCGCCGCCGATCGCCTTCCAGAACGGCGCGGCGTTGGCATTGGCGAACTCGGTGTTCAGGTTCATGGTGTTCAACGGACCCAGCAGTGACTGGACCCGCTGTACGGCCAGGATCGGGTAGCCGTAGATGTAGGCCTGCGCGGCAATGATCGCCGCCCGGATCGGGCCGATCGGCAGGCTGAAGTTGCCGAGAGCGGATGCGGTGGTCGCGGAGGCGGTGGGCAGCGAAGTCAGTTGCGCGCCAGCGGTTGTCAGTGCATCGGCCGGCTCCCCGGTCGTGACGCTCGCCGCCACCGCGGCCCGGCGCACCGCACCGCGCGCCTGACGACCGACCGTCGCCGCAGCCGCCAGTGTCACCGGTTGCGCAGCGGGGCCATCACCGGTGCCGGCCGACGGCAGGGATACCGCCGCACGGGAAGCGATCCCGTTCACCGCACCGGCCGGGGCCGACGTCGATCGCGCGAGAGCCGACGTGCTTGCGGTCGAGGCCGCCGGGCCAGAACGGGAACCGCGCGCGGCCGGCCTCCGCTCCGCGCCACGGGCCGCCGGTGGTGCGGACGACGATGCCGCCGACCTCGCACTTGGTCCCGCCGAACCCGCCGCGTCGGCGGTGTCGGCACCCGCCGGCGCGGAGGCCAACAGCCCACCCACGCCCAACGCCACCGCGAGGGCACCCACCCGTCCGACATACCGGGCATAGCTGGACACGCCGTGGCGACCCGTTGACTCAGTGCTGACGACTCGATGCGCGTTCACGGATCACCATCTCCTTCAAGAGCGGACTTCGGACTTTGCTACAGCGTAGGGACGTGGGTCAGCTTTTAAGCCGGAACCCCCGACAACTCGCCGTTTCATCATGACTATCCGCTCTGGCCGCACGCGGCCAGACGGTATCTAACTGTCCTGCCCGCACGCGGCCAGACGGTATCTAACTGTCCTGCCCGCACGCGGCCAGACGGTATCTAACTGTCCTGCCCGCACGCGGCCAGGACCAACTCACGCACCCGGGCCGCGTCGGCTTGACCCTTGGTCGCCTTCATCACCGCACCGACGATCGCACCCACGGCCTGCACTTTGCCGCCGCGAATCTTCTCGGCGATATCCGGGCTGGCGGCCAGCGCCTCGTCGACCGCCGATTGGATCAGCGACTCGTCGCGCACCATCGCCAATCCGCGGCCGGCCACAACCGCATCGGGTTCACCCTCACCGGCCAGCACACCCTCGACCACCTGGCGGGCCAGCTTGTTGGACAGCGTGCCCTCGTCCACGAGTGCGACCACTCTTGCCACCTGGGCGGGTGTGATCGCCAACGCGTCGAGTTCGACACCGAGTTCGTTGGCCTTCTGCACCAGGAAGTTCCCCCACCATGCGCGCGCCGCCGCACCGGAGGCGCCGTGACCGACGGTGGCGGTGACAAGTTCGACCGCGCCGGCGTTGACGAGGTCGCGCATCACCTCGTCCGAGATATCCCAGTCCTGCTGAATCCGGTCACGCGTCAACCACGGAAGCTCGGGGATGGTCTCGCGCAGCCTCGCCACCAGCTCCGCACTCGGAGCGACCGGTTCCAGATCCGGCTCCGGGAAGTACCGGTAGTCCTCGGCAGTCTCCTTGGTGCGGCCCGGTGAGGTGTGGCCGTCCTCGTGGAAGTGCCGAGTCTCCTGATGAATGCTGCCGCCGGCCGCCAAAATCGCTGCCTGACGGCGCATCTCATACCGCACCGCCACCTCGACGCTCTTGAGTGAGTTGACGTTCTTGGTCTCGGTGCGGGTTCCGAACTCTTTCCGTCCGATCGGCCGCAGCGACACGTTGGCGTCACAGCGCAGCGAACCCTGATCCATCCGCACATCGGAAACATCCAAGCCCCGCAACAGATCTCGCAGTGCAGTCACATAGGCGCGGGTCACCTGCGGAGCCTGACCGCCAGTTCCCTCAATCGGTTTGGTGACGATCTCGATCAGCGGCACCCCGGCTCGGTTGAAGTCCAGCAGCGACGTGGTCGCACCGTGGATGCGGCCGGTCTCGCTGCCGATGTGGGTGAGCTTGCCGGTGTCCTCCTCCATATGCGCGCGCTCGATCTCGACCCGAAACGTGCTGCCGTCATCCAGCGGCACATCGAGGTAGCCGTTGAACGCGATCGGCTCGTCGTACTGGGAGATCTGGTAGTTCTTCGGCTGATCCGGGTAGAAGTAATTCTTCCGGGCGAACCGGCACCACGGCGCGATCTCGCAGTTCAATGCCAGCCCGATCCGGATGGCGGATTCCACCGCGGCCTCGTTGAGCACCGGCAGCGCGCCGGGCATACCCAGGCAAACCGGGCACACCTGGGTGTTGGGCTGCGCACCGAAGTCTGTCGCGCAGCCACAGAACATCTTGGTGGCCGTCGAGAGTTCGACGTGCACCTCGAGGCCGAGCACTGGGTCGAAGCGCGCCACGACGTCGTCATAGTCGAGGAGGTCGGCGCTCGCGGCTTTTGTTACAGGCCCAGTCATGGCGAGAATCTTAGTTGGGGCGTCGGCCCCCACCCGCCGAGCAGACGCAAACTCGCACCGAACCGGCCGCATTCGTGCGACTTTGCGTCTGCTCGCCAGAGAAGGTCGAGGGCCCGCGATAGCCTGAGCTGTCCCGATGCCCAGTGACAGGAGCCCAAGCCATGACTGACCGGTCTCCCGATCTCGTCGGTGACGTGCCGCGCAGCCGGATCGTGATCGCCTCGATGGTGGGCACCACCGTCGAGTTCTATGACTTCTATATCTACGCCACCGCCGCGGTGTCGGTATTTCCGTTCCTGTTTTTTCCCAAGGGCAACCCGACCACCGCACTGCTGGCCTCACTGGCCACCTTCGGTTTAGCGTTCGTCGCCCGCCCGATCGGCTCAGTATTGTTCGGCCACTTCGGTGACCGCATCGGCCGCAAGGCCACCCTGGTGGGCTCGCTGCTCACCATGGGTATCGCGACCTTCGCCATCGGCCTGCTGCCCACCTACCACCAGGTGGGCCTACTCGCCCCGGCACTGCTGGCGATCCTGCGCTTCGCCCAGGGTCTCGCACTCGGCGGTGAGTGGAGTGGTGCGGCACTGCTGGCGGTGGAGACCGCCAAACCGGGCAGGCGGGCCTGGGCGGCGATGTGGCCACAACTGGGTGCGCCGTTCGGATTTCTGCTTGCCAACGGAGTATTCCTGGGCCTGTTGATCTGGCTCGGGCATTCCAACGCCAAACCGGATCTGGGTGGCGCTTTCCTTACCTGGGGTTGGCGGATACCGTTCCTGATCAGTGCCGTGATGGTGGCGATCGGACTGTATGTGCGACTCAAGCTCACCGAGACGCCGGTGTTCGCTCGCGCACTCGAGCGCGGCGAACGGGTGAAAACCCCGGTGGCACAGGTGTTCCGGAGCAACTGGCGTCAGCTGATCCTGGGCACCTTCGTCATGCTGTCCACGTACACGATCTTCTACATCGTCACCACCTGGGCGTTGAGTTTCGGCACCGGCAAAAAGCCACCCGACGGAACCGGCCTGGGCTTCAACTACATCGACTTTCTCAAGATGCAACTCATCGCGGTGCTGTTCTTCGCCGCGACCATCCCGATCGCCGGACAGTTGGCCGACCGGTGGGGCCGGCGCAAGACGCTGCTGACAGTGACCGCATTGATCATGGCCTACGGCGGCCTGTTCGCCGTGCTGCTCGCGCCGGGCCGGGCCTCGCACGGCTCGGTACTGGCCTTCCTGATCATCGGGATGACGCTGATGGGCTTCACCTTCGGACCGATGAGTGCCGTTCTGCCCGAACTGTTTCCGACTAATGTCCGCTACACCGGATCCGGGATCTCCTACAACTCCGCGAGCATCCTGGGTGCGGCGGTGGCACCGTTCATCGCGACCTGGCTGTCCACGACCTATGGCGTCGGCTGGGTCGGGCTGTACCTGTTCTGCGCCGCAACGCTGACGTTCATCGCGCTGCTGATCATGCGCGAGACCCGCGACACGTCGCTGGATTCCATCGAGCCGGTGCCGGTGAGCCCTTAAGACGCACTCAGCCGAAGAACGCCGCCGCGTCGTCGTAGCGACTCTCCGGCACCAGCTTGAGTTGCCGGACCGCGTCGGCCAGTGGAACCCGGCCGATGTCCTCGCCGCGCAGCGACACCATCATCCCGTACTCGCCGCTATGCGCGGCGTCGGCGGCGTTGACCCCGAAGCGGGTCGCCAGCACCCGGTCGTAGGCGGTCGGCGTGCCACCCCGCTGAACGTGGCCCAGGACGGTGACGCGCACTTCCTTGCGGATCCGCTTCTCCACTTCCATCGCCAACTGCTGGGCGACGCCGGTGAAGCGCTCGTGGCCGAACTCGTCCATCCCGCCGCTGCGCAGCTGCATCGACCCCGCTACGGGTTTGGCGCCCTCGGCGACCACGCAGATGAAGTGCGACGAACCGGTCTGAAAGCGCTTCTTGACCATGCGGCACACCTCCTCCACGTCATAGGGCTGCTCGGGGATCAGCGTCATATGCGCACCGGAGGCCAGACCGGAGTTCAGGGCGATCCAGCCGGCGTGGCGACCCATGACCTCAACCAGCATCACCCGCTGATGCGATTCCGCGGTGCTGTGCAGACGGTCGATGGCCTCGGTGGCGATCTGCAACGCGGTGTCGTGGCCGAATGTCACGTCGGTGCAGTCGATGTCGTTGTCGATGGTCTTGGGCACCCCGACGACCGGGACACCCTCCTCGTTGAGCCAGTGCGCGGCGGTCAGGGTGCCTTCGCCGCCGATCGGGATCAGCACGTCGATCCCGTTGTCCTCCAGCGTCTGTTTGATATCGGCCAGACCGGCGCGCAGTTTCTCCGGGTTGGTCCGGGCGGTGCCGAGCATGGTGCCGCCCTTGGCCAGCAGCCGCTCGTTGCGGTCGTCGTTGTAGAGCTGGATTCGACGGTTCTCCAGCAGGCCCCGCCAGCCGTCCTGGAATCCGACCACCGTGGAGTCGTAGCGGGCGTCGCAGGTCCGCACCACGGCGCGGATGACGGCATTGAGGCCGGGGCAGTCGCCGCCGCCGGTGAGAACTCCGATACGCATAGGTTCCATCTAACCGCCTTAGCCCCCGCCATGGAGCGATAACCTCGTGGCGTGATCACAGTCCCGCGCCGCAACTTCGTTCGGCTGGTTGCCCTGGCCTTGCCTGCGAGCCTGGCCGCCGGCTGCGGGGCGTCCGGGTCGGAAAAGGCCTCTAACTCGACATCGGCGTCACCGTCGGCGCCTAAACCTGGGTCGGCCGAGCGGAATGCGGACGTGCTCGTCATCGGCGCCGGGATCGCCGGATTGCGCGCCGCCGAGGTGCTCGTTGCCAATGGACGCCGGGTCATCGTGCTCGAGGCGCGCGATCGCCTCGGCGGGCGTATCTACACCGACCGTTCCTGGGGCGTTCCCGTGGAGCTCGGTGCGTCCTGGATCCACGGGGTCGAAAACAATCCGATCGCCGCCCTGGCCGCGGCTAAGGGAATCGCAACGCAGGCCACCGACTACGAGTCCGTCATGTACGGCGCTGACGGCAAGCGACTTGGCGACGACGCTCTTGACGATATCGAGGACCAGGTTGCCGACTTGGTCGAGTCGGGCCGCGAGGGCTCCCCCGACTCCGACGAACCACTTCGGGCCGCGCTCGACCGCGCCATCGACGCCGCGGATCTCGACCCGTCGGAGTTACTGGACGTCGAGATGGGCATTACCGGGTCGATCGAACACGAGTATGCCACCGACGCAGTGAATCTGTCGGCGACGAATTTCGACGACGGCGCCGACGAGGCCGGCGGCGATGCCCTACTGCCCGGGGGCTACGACCAGGTCGTAGCGGCGGTGGCAAATGGGCTCGACGTGCGCTTGGGCCACGTCGTCTCCAGCGTCGATACCTCAGGTGATCGTGCGATCGTCGTCACCTCGCAAGGCAAGTTCGAAGCTGGCGCAGTGGTCGTCACCGTGCCACTCGGTGTCCTCAAGGCGGGCTCCATACAGTTCTCTCCGGCGCTGTCGGAGCCGAAGTCGAGGGCCATCGCCACGCTCGGGATGGGCGCTCTCTCGAAGAGCTGCCTACGCTTCGAATCGCAATTCTGGCCGGACGATGCAGAGCTCATCGATATCGTTCCCTCCGCATCGCGGCGCGGTCAGTGGGTGGAGTCCTTGAGTCTCACCGGCCTGGTGGATGTGCCCGCACTGATGATGTTCAACGCCGGGAAGTTCGCCCGCGCCGTCGAAACCATGACCGACGCCGAGGTGATCGCGAGTGCGTCGGCCGCGCTGACGCCGGCGTTCCCGGCGGTGCCCGCGCCGACCGGTCTGCTCCGCTCGACGTGGTCGGTCGATCCTTTTTCGCTCGGAAGCTACTCGTTCATCGGCGTCGGCGCTTCGCTGGCGGACCGCGACGCGCTCGCGGCGCCCGAGGGGCGCCGCTTCTTCGCCGGCGAGGCCTGTTCGCACGACCATGCCGGAACGGTCCACGGTGCCTACACCAGTGGCGAGGCCGCGGCGAACGCCGTGCTGCGCTGAGGCCCGGCGATCACAGCTACAGCGGCGATCACCCTCTACTGAACGTCTCCGTCAGCACCGGGACGATTTGCAACTTGCGCGACACCACGCCTTTAAGGAGCGCACGGTTGTTCTCCAGCGTCACGTCATAGGCCGTTTCAACGGCATTGGCCCGTGGGCCCAGTGCCAGGGCGACCGAATTGTTGTTCAGGATGTCGGTGATGATGAACAGGAACAGGTCGAGTCCCTTGGCCGCGATGATGTCGCCCAGGGCCGCCTCCAACTCCGCCTGGCGGGACAGCACCTCATCGACATCGGTCGCGTTGACCTGAGCGATCTCCACCTCTACCCCGCTCATGGAAAACCGCTTCGCGTCTGCGTGGACCAGTTGCGAAATCGAGATATCACGCAGACTCGCGCCCGCCTTCAGCAACTCCAGGCCGTAGGTCGCCAGATCGACGCCGGCCACGCCGGCAAGTTCATTCGCGGCCGCGACGTCCTCCGGAGTGCAGGTCGGGGATTTCAGCAGCAGCGTGTCGGAGATGATGGCCGAGAGCATCAGCCCACCAATCCGGGGGCTGACGGTGACACCGGCTTCCTTGAACATTTTGAACACAATTGTTGAGGTGCAACCGACCGGCTCGGCGCGGTAGTACAGCGGCTCCACTGTTTCGAAATTGGCTATGCGGTGATGGTCGATGACTTCGGAGATCGTCACGCCGTCAATGTCATTGGCGCTCTGCTGGCGCTCATTGTGATCAACAAGGATGACGTGAGATGCCTCGGCGGCCACCGCTTCGACCAGTCGCGGCGCCGGTGTCTGAAAGGCGTTGAGCGCAAACTGTGTTTCGGCGCTGACGGATCCGAGTCGCACCGCCTCGACATCGGCGCCGATTGTCGTTTTCAGGTCCGCATAGGCCAGCGCCGAACAGATTGAATCGGTATCCGGGTTCTTGTGTCCGAAAATCAGCGTTGTGCCCATAGCCAATCCTTGCCGATCAGATCGCCGATGGCAATGGCCCACGGGCCGCCTCATAGGCCGCACCCACCCGGTAGAGCCTGTCATCGGCCAGCGCCGGCGCCATGATCTGCAGGCCCACCGGCAGATTGTCATCCGGCGACAGCCCGGACGGCACCGACATGCCGCAGTGCCCGGCCAGATTCAGTGGCAGCGTGCACAGGTCGAACAGATACATCGCCAGCGGGTCGCCGACCTTCTCCCCCAGCCGGAACGCGGTGGTCGGCGTCGCCGGGGACACCAGCACGTCGACGCATTCGTAGGCCTCGTCGAGGTCGCGGGCAATCAGCGTGCGGACCTTCTGCGCCTGGTTGTAGTAGGCGTCGTAGTAACCGGCCGACAGCGCGTAGGTACCGATCATGATGCGGCGCTTGACTTCTGGACCAAAGCCGGCCGCCCGCGTCAGTGCCATCACCTCTTCGGCGCTGTGGCTGCCGTCATCACCGACCCGCAATCCGTACCGCATGGCGTCGAATCGGGCCAGGTTGCTCGATACCTCCGAGGGCAGGATCAGGTAGTACGCCGACAGCGAGTAGTCCAGGTGCGGGCAGTCGACCTCACTGATGTCCGCGCCGAGGGCGGTGAGTTGCTCGACGGCGGCGGTGAAGGACGCCAGGACGCCCGGCTGATAGCCCTCCCCGCTGCGCAACTGTTTCACCACCCCGATCCGCACACCCGTGAGGTCTTGCGTGGCGCCTTCCCGGGCCGCAGCCACCACCTCCGGACGCGCCGCGAACAACGACGTCGAGTCGCGCGGGTCGTATCCGGCGATCACCTCGTGCAGCAGTGCGGTGTCGAGCACCGTGCGCGCACACGGGCCACCCTGATCCAGCGATGACGCGCAGGCAACCAGGCCGTAGCGGGACACGGTTCCGTAGGTGGGCTTCACCCCAACCGTCGCGGTCAGTGCGGCGGGTTGGCGGATCGAGCCACCGGTATCGGAGCCGATGGCCAGCGGAGCCTGAAACGATGCGAGTGCGGCCGCGCTGCCGCCGCCGGAGCCACCGGGAACACGGTCGGTATCCCACGGGTTGCGGGTCGGGCCGAAGGCGGAGTTCTCCGTCGACGAACCCATCGCGAACTCGTCCATATTGGTCTTGCCGAGGATCGGTATGCCGGCGGCGCGGATGCGTGCGGTGACCGTCGCGTCGTACGGCGACACCCAGCCTTCGAGGATCTTGGATCCACAGGTGGTCGGCATGTCGGTGGTCGTGAAGACGTCCTTGAGCGCCAACGGAACCCCGGTCAGCGGTGAGGGCAGCACCTCCCCGGCAGCGACGGCGGCATCGACGCCAGCGGCGGTGGCCAGCGCCTGATCGGCAGCCACATGGAGGAAGGCGTGGTATCGCTCGTCGGTGGCGGCGATCTGATCCAGGCAGGCCTGGGTGAGCTCGACCGAGCTCAGCTCCTTGGCGGCGATCTTCGCGCCCAGGGTCGCGGCGTCGAGACGGACGATATCTGTACTCACGTCTCCTCCCCCAGGATCTGCGGCACCGCGAAGCGCTCATCGACCACCGACGGGGCTTCGGCCAGCGCCTCGGCCTGGGTCAGGCTGATCGCCACCACATCCGCTCGGGTGACGTTGACGTCCGCTTTCCCCTTGACCGGGTTCTCGGTGGCGCTGACACCAGTGACATCCACAGCCTGGATCTGGCTGACATAGCCCAGGATCGCGTCGATCTGGCCGGCGAAGTTGTCGAGTTCGGAGTCGGTCAGGGCGAGGCGGGCCAGCTTGGCCAGCCGGGCTACCTCATCGCGGGAGATCGTGGACACGGTGAGTTAGCCTAGCTGCGCATTCGCCGCCGAAATGCCGACCCCCGCCACCTGTGCAAGGGTTGGGCGCGTGCCGTCCTATCTCCTGCGGGTTCAGCTCGATGACCGCCCCGGCAGCCTGGGGTCGCTCGCCGTGGCGCTCGGGTCGGTGGGGGCGGACATTCTGTCGCTGGACGTCGTCGAGCGCGGTTCGGGCTACGCGGTCGACGATCTCGTGATCGATCTGCCGACCGGGGCGATGCCGGACATGCTGCTCACCGCCGCCGAGGCGCTCAACGGCGTACGGGTGGAAGCCATCCGGCCGCACACCGGCCTTCTTGAGGCGCACCGCGAGCTCGAACTCATCGACCGGGTCGCTACGGCCGGCGACCGCCTGGAAAAACTGCAGGTGCTCGTCGACGAGGCACCGCGCGTGCTGCGGGTCGGCTGGTGCACCGTGGTGGGCTGCGTCGACAACAACCCGCGACGGATCGCTGGCAGCCACGGAGCCCCGCAGACCCAGACCGCCGCCACGCCGTGGATGCCACTGAGCCAGGCCGCCGCGCTGGATGCCACCGAGGAGTGGGTGCCGCAACTGTGGCGCGACGTGGACACCACGTTGGCCGCCGCACCGCTGGGCGAACCGACCACCGCGCTGCTCCTGGGCCGACCGGGTGGTCCGCACTTCCGTCCGTCGGAGGTGGCCAGGCTCGGCTATCTTGCCGGGATCATTGCCAGCATCCTGCGTTAAGCGGACGGGCCATCCGCGAGCAGCGACCGGAATCCGTCCTCGTCGAGGATCGGGACACCCAGTTCGACGGCCCTGTCATATTTCGAACCGGGTGCATCCCCGGCAACCACGAATGAGGTCTTCTTCGATACCGACCCGGCCGCCTTGCCGCCGCGAATGATGATGGCCTCCTTGGCCTCATCGCGGGAGAACCCGGTCAGCGAGCCGGTGACCACGATGGTCAGACCGGCCAACGTCGGGGTGATATTGGCATCGCGCTCGTCGGCCATCCGCACACCAGCCGCGCGCCACTTGTCGACGATCGCGCGGTGCCAATCCACGTCGAACCACTCGCGCAGCGCGGCGGCGATGGTGGGCCCGACGCCTTCGACAGCAGCCAATTGCTCCTCATCCGCGGCCATGATCGCATCCAGGCTGCCCATCGCCGTCGCCAGCGCACGCGCCGCCGTCGGGCCGACATGGCGAATGGACAGCGCCACCAGGATTCGCCACAGCGGCCGATCCTTCGCCTGCTGCAGATTTGCGAGTAGCCGTGCACCGTTGGCTGAGAGGACACCCTTGTTGGTCGTGAAGAATTCGCAGCGCAGCAGGTCGTCAGCGGTGAGGGTGAACAGGTCGCCTTCGTCGGAGATGATTAGCGCATCCAACAGCGCGCCGGCCGCCTCATAACCGAGGCCCTCGATGTCGAGTCCGCCACGGCCGGCGAGGTGAAACACCCTCTCCCGCAACTGAGCCGGGCAGGATCGGGAGTTGGGGCACCTAATGTCGACGTCGCCCTCCTTGGCCGGGGCGAGTAGCGTCCCGCACTCCGGGCAGTGGGTGGGCATGACGAATTCGCGCTCGGTTCCGTCGCGCAGGTCGACGACCGGGCCGAGCACCTCGGGGATCACATCACCGGCCTTGCGGATCATTACCGTGTCACCGATCAGTACGCCCTTGCGTCTGACCTCGGAGGCGTTATGCAGTGTTGCCATCCCGACGGTGGACCCGGCGATGCGCACCGGGGTCATGAAGGCGAACGGTGTTACCCGGCCGGTGCGGCCGACATTGACCCTGATGTCGAGCAGTCGGGTCTGGGCCTCCTCCGGCGGGTACTTGTACGCCACCGCCCACCGCGGGGCGCGACTGGTGGCCCCGAGTCGGCGTTGTTGGGCGAAGTCGTCGACCTTGACCACCACGCCGTCGATCTCGTGCTCGATCTGATGCCGACGCTGACCCCAGTACTCGATGCGCTCTCCCACCGCGGCCAGGCCTGCCACCCGGGTGGTGTGTTCGGAGACCGGCAAGCCCCAGGCCTTCAGCGCCAGAAAGGTGTCGTGCAGTGTCTCGGGCGCAAAGCCTTCCGTGTAGCCCAGACCGTGGCAGATCATCCGAAGCGGGCGCCGCGCGGTGACGGCCGGATTCTTCTGTCGCAGTGATCCTGCCGCGCTGTTGCGGGGATTGGCGAACGGCGCCTTGCCGTCCTCGACCAGGCTGGCATTCAGGCTGGCGAAGTCTGCGACCATAAAGAAGACCTCGCCGCGGACTTCGAGGACCTCGGGGATCGGGAATTCCTTTGCCGCGGTGAGTGTCTGGGGTATATCGTCGATGGTGCGGGCATTGAGCGTGACGTCCTCGCCTACGCGTCCGTCACCGCGGGTCGCGGCGCGTTCCAGTCGGCCGTCGCGGTAAACCAGAGCGATTGCCACCCCGTCGACCTTCAGCTCGCAGAGATAGTTCGGATCCGGCCCGAGTTCGGCTTCCACCCGGGCTGACCACGCCGCCAACTCGTCTGCGTCGAATACGTCATCCAGGCTGAGCATGCGTTCCAGATGTTCAGCCGGGGTGAACTCGGTGGCGAAGCCGGCCCCGCCGACCAGTTGGGTGGGCGAGTCCGCCACCCGAAGTTCCGGGTAGCGCTCCTCGAGTGTGACGAGTTCGTTGTACAGGGTGTCGAACTCGGCGTCAGAGACAATCGGTGCATCCTTGATGTAGTACCGGAACTGATGCTCGCGCACCTCGTCGGACAATTCCTGCCAATGCCGGCGGATATCGGGATCGATCGGATCGATTTCCGGATCGTCGGGAGCCACTCTGGCAGGCTAGCCCACGGCGCCGACGCATCCGTGCCGCAATTCGGTCTCGAACAGCTTTCACAGAACCCGTGAGAGGGTAGACACATGGGAAAGGGCCGCCTTGAGGCCTTCAGCGATGGCGTACTCGCGGTCGCAATCACACTGCTGGCCTTCAACCTTCACGCCGGAGTCCGATCGAAGGTCCCACTGGCAACCCAGATCCGGGAACAATGGCCGTCGTTCGCGGCCTACGTACTCAGTTTCTTCATCATTGGAGTGATCTGGCTCAACCACCACTACCTGCTCTCGCTCACCAATACCGTTGACCGGCGACTGATGCTCTACAACCTGCTTCTGCTTTTGTTCGTCGCCGCCATCCCGTACGCGACCGCAACCTACGCCGACTATGTACTGCTCAGTGGTGCCGATGCGCACACCGCGGTGCTGGTCTATACGTTCATCATGGAGGGCATGGCAATCAGCCGATTTCTGATCTGCTACCACATTTTTTCCTCCGGCCTGAATCGCTCGTCGGTACCTGAGCAGGAAGTACGGCGGCTTTTTCGGCGCTACGGCCTCGCAACCGTCGCATTCCCGGTGATCGCTGCCGTCGCGATCGCGATCGACGTACGTCTGGTCCTGGTGCTCAACGCCCTGCTTCTCATGTACTACCTCGGGCCCGGCCTGCGGCCAATCGAGACCGACCGGGGGACGTGACGGCGCACCGATACCTTTAGCGCTAACCGGTGGCCCGGTCGAGCCACCACACCACCACCATGTGTGGCACGGTGAGGGCCAGCAGCAAGCGCAGGATCTCGGCCACGACCACCGTCGGATCTGATGCCGTCACCGTGATCCAACCGAGGGCCAGCACCGTTGTCAGTGCGGCAACCGAGGGCAGTGCGGCGAGTCGGATCAACCGCAGGACTGCTGCGCGATTTCGACCCGAACTCACCAGCGCCGCGCAATCCGGTTCGACGGTCAGCATGCGCGCGCAATGCCGTAGTGCGTGCCAGCCACCGAACCACGCGGCAAATGCGACCAACGGTGGGGCGAGCATGCCCAATGCGCCGACAAGCACGATATCGAGTGCGACTCGGAGGTGACCGGACCAGACCGCGGCGATGACCGCGACGACGGCGGCGGCCAACCACATCCCGGCCAGCGTCATCTCCAGCGGTTGCCCGCTGATCAACGGCGCCAGACCCGGCGAGATGGCGGCGGCTACGCCGGTCAGTTGGTCGCCGGAACGTGCCAGCGGCAGAACCAGCGCCCCACAGCCGGCCACTGCGACTGCGATCGCAATCAATCTCCCAGGCTGCCAGCCGGTCAGCTGGCGGCAGACCTCGAGTTCACCGAGCCCGAAGTGCACCGCACTCAGTGCAACCACCACGATCAGCGCGGGCAGCCCGCCCCACTCCAACAGCGCCCACGCCGCGGCCGCCATCGCGGCGTAAGCCGCAGCGATGCCCACCATGGATCGGCCGCCGGATAGGCGCGCGGCCATCACGTGGTCGGCTGCACCGTGCGGTACGCCGGCCAGGAATCCCAGCCCGGCGACGACCAGTGCGACCGGACCGGTGATCGCGGGCAGCCCGGCGAAATGCGCACCCGCCAGCACGACAGTGCCGAACATCAGCCATCGCGACCAGGCAGCGGCAACCCCAAGTGGTCCCACCGGAGAGCGCCAGCGTGGTTCGACCGCACTCGGTACCAACACCGGGATCGGCGCCGTTGGCCAACCGGAAGCGAAATCTGCGGCGCCCGACATGTCGGCATCGTAACGCCACACCGGCGGAATCAGAGCTCGACGCGGTCCAGACTTCGCCTACACCGACTCCGGCTCGCTGGCCATCACCTCGGCGACGCGCTGCGCGAGCCCGATCGCTGAACGTGCCCATGCTTCAGAGGCGCCGGCCAGCCCGCAGGCCGGGCTGATTCCTATCCGGTCGCGTAATACCGCGCGTGCAAAGCCGAGCCGATCGGTGACGGCGACGGCGGCCGCAGCCAGTTCTTCGACCGAGGGCGGCCGGGCCGGGGCGAGCGCGGGAACCACGCCCAGCACCACCGTGCGGCCGGAGTCGACGAATTCCCCCAGTCCATCGAGATCATCGGCATTCAGGGCGTCGACGTCCAGCGATACCGCGCTGATTGTGCTGCGCCGCAACGCTTTCCACGGCAGGTGTGCCGCGCAGCTGTGCAGCATCACCTCGCCGCCGACCGCAGCTACGCATTCGTCGAGCAGGCTGATGAATCGGGTCTCGTCGACCGGATGAACGGTGCTCAGCGCGGTCACACCGGTGAGCCGGCCGGCTAGTGCGACCGCGAGCAGTGGCTCGTCGAACTGCACCACGACCGTCGTCGACAGTCGCCGGGCCACCTCGGCGCGGTGCCGCGAGACACCCTCGGCGAGCGACGCTGTCAGATCGCGCACGGCCCCGGCGTCGGTGATCGCCCGGTGGCCGTTGGCCAGTTCCAGTTGGGCGGCGAGCGTAATGGGCCCGGGTGCCTGCACTTTCACCACACAATCGCCACCCCCGGCCTTCTCCCAGGCCTCTTCGAGTGCGTCGATGTCTTCATCGAGCAGGCTGCGCGCTCGCCGCATCACCGCGCCGGGGCGCGCCGCGATCCGGTAGCCCCGGGTGACGGTGTCGATGGCGATGTCGACCAGGAGCCCCCCGGCCCGGCCGATCAGGTCAGCGCCCACACCACGATCGGGAAGTTCCACCAGATGCGGCAGGCGGTGCAGTTCGCCGATGACGATCTCGGCGGCCTCCCGCGGCGTCGACCCGGGCCAGGAGCCCACTCCGGTCGCTGCCGCGAAAACACTCACCGAGGCGTCGTGACGAGAGTGGCACTGCCGATGACTTCATCACCGAACGGGTCGGGCCGATACAGCACCATGGTTTGGCCGGGCGCCACCCCGCGTAACGGCTCACGCAATGTCACCTGCAACCGGTCCTCGGCCAATTCGGCGATCGCACCCACCACGCCCCCGTGTGCGCGCACCTGGACCTCGCAGTCGACCAATCCGACGGGTTCGACACCGGAGGTGAACACCGGCCGCACACCGGTCAGCGACCACACGTCGAGGTCACTGGCCGCACCGACGCGGACCGTGCCCGATTCGGCGTCGATGGCGGTGACGTAGCGAGGCTGACCATCAGGACCGGGCCCGGCGATGCCGAGGCCCTTACGCTGGCCCACGGTGAAGCCGTGCACACCGTCGTGCTGTGCCAGCACGGTGCCGCCGGCATCGACCACCGAGCCGGACCTGACGCCGATACGCGCACCCAGAAAGGCCTGGGTATCCCCGGAGGGAATGAAGCAGATGTCGTGGCTGTCGGGCTTGTCCGCCACCGCCAGTCCACGGCGGGCGGCCTCCGCCCGGATCTCCGGCTTGGGGGTGTCCCCCACCGGGAATGTGGCGTGCCGCAACTGTTCTGCGGTCAGCACCGCGAGCACATAGGACTGGTCTTTGTCCGCGTCGACGGCGCGGCGTAACCGGGCCTGCGACAGCCGGGCATAGTGGCCGGTCGCCACGGCGTCGAAGCCCAGCGCCAGCGCCTTGGCGGACAGCGCGGAGAACTTGATCCGCTCGTTGCAGCGCACACACGGATTCGGGGTCTCACCGCGGGCATAGGAGTCGACGAAATCCTCGATCACATCGTGTTCGAAGCGGTCGGCAAAATCCCACACATAGAAGGGGATTCCGAGGATGTCGGCGACGCGACGTGCGTCGGCGGCGTCCTCCTTGGAGCAGCAGCCGCGCGAACCGGTCCGCAGCGTGCCGGGTGCCTGCGACAGCGCCAAGTGCACACCCACCACATCGTGACCGGCGTCGACCATGCGGGCAGCCGCCACCGAGGAGTCGACACCGCCACTCATCGCGGCCAGCACCCTCATCGCGACACGCCCACCGGAGAACTCGCCAGCGCAGCCTGCCGCGCCCGCGTCACCGCGGCGGGCAGCACCCGCAGCGCAGCATCGACGTCGGTCTCGGTGCTGTTGTGTCCCAATGACAGTCGCAACGATCCGCGCGCCCGTGCGGCGCCGGCACCCATGGCGAGCAGGACGTGCGACGGCTGCGCCACACCTGCCGTGCAGGCCGAACCGGTCGAACATTCGATTCCATTGGCATCCAGCAGCATCAGCAGCGAATCGCCCTCGCACCCGTCGAAGGTGAAGTGGGTGTTACCCGGTAGCCGTTGCGCGCCCGGAGCGCCATTGAGATGCGCACCGTCGATCGAGTCCAGCACGCCGTCGATCAGCCGATCCCGCAGGGTGCGCAGTCGGGCAGCGGTGGTCTCCAGCGACCCGACGGCGATATCCGCTGCCACTGCCATCGCGACAGCACCGGCGACATCGACTGTGCCGGAACGGACATCGCGCTCCTGGCCGCCCCCGTGCAGCAGTGGCATGCAGTCGACGTCGCGGCGCAGCAGCAGAGCGCCCACTCCCGTGGGGCCGCCGAACTTATGCGCGGTGATGCTCATCGCCGACAGCCCGACAGAGGTGAAGTCGAGGGGAAGCTGACCGACCGCCTGCACGGCATCACTGTGCATCGGCACACCGAATTCGGCTGCCACCGAGGCGAGTTCAGCGATTGGCATTATGGTGCCGACCTCGTTATTGGCCCACATGATCGAGACCAGAGCCACTTCGTGGCCGTACTGCGCCAATGCGTCGCCAAGCGCACCCGGGGTCACCGACCCATCAGCCTCGGTGGGTAGGAACATCACCTCGGCGCCCTCGTGCTCGGCCAGCCACTCGACGGCATCGAGCACCGCGTGATGTTCGACCGCGGTGGTGATGATGCGGCGGCGCACGGAGTCGGCGTCGCGCCGGGCCCAGTAGATGCCCTTGACGGCCAGGTTGTCGCTGTCGGTTCCGCCGGCGGTGAAGATCACCTCCGAGGGGCGTGCGCCCAGGCGGGCGGCGATCGTCTCGCGGGACTCCTCCACCCTGCGGCGCGCGGCGCGGCCGGCGGTGTGCAGCGAGGACGCGTTGCCCGCCATTGCCAGCGCGGCCGTCATCGCCTCGATGGCGGCCGGATGCATCGGGGTGGAAGCAGCGTGGTCGAGATACACCGACCGGGTCTGGCTCATGGCCCGTTCAGGATACCGGCCGGGCCGGGGCCGCCCGGCCGGCCAGCGAGTCCGTCGGTCAGGCGCCGATCGCCAGCTCGGGCAGATGATCGCCGTGCCGGCGGGCGCGAACTTCCCTCTCGCAGCGCGCCGCGAGGTCGCGGCGACTGGATCCGGGCAGTTGCAGGCACCCCACTTCGACGCCGACCACGGTGTGGCGGGCCCGGGTAATCCGGTTCAGCGACGCCCACAGCGAGTCCTCGCCGAGGAATGCGGTCGCGGTCGAGGGGCGGCCGTCACGATGGTGATAACTCAGCCGCAGCGGCTGAACCGGCCGGCCGGTGTCGACAGCCGCCTGAAACATCGCCGGGTGAAACGGCCCGTAGTCAGCTCCGCACCAGGTGGTGCCTTCCGGGAACGCGACGACGGTACGACCGGCACTCAACCGCTGCGCCACCGCATTAACCACGGCGGGCAGCCGACGCAGGCTGGCACGCTCGATCGGAATGACGTTCATCAAACGAACAGCAAGGCCCAAGCCCGGCCAGTCGGCGAGATCAGCCCGGGCGACGAAAGCTCCGGGCAGTACGGCGCCGATCGCAAACACGTCCACCCACGACACGTGATTGCTGACCACCAAAACGCCGGACAGATTGCGAACCGGCCCGCCGGACAACGTGATTCGCACTCCCAGGCTGCGCAGCATCATCCGACAATAGATGCGCTGGAAGCGCCGTCGACCCGGCATCGGTATCGCCAGCAAGGTGAGCGTGGGAAACACCAGCAGCGCCGCTACCAGGCGGCGCACTATCCGAATGCCCTCCAGGACAGGGTGTCCCGGTTCGCCCAGGCCGACACTCACGCAGGACTCACCGCACAGGGCTTTCGGCAACCATGAGTGCGCGACGAAGCCCATCAGCTGTTGACCTCGCCGACGGCCGCTGAAGCCGACCGCAGGCGGTTGAGGTACCGGATATCGGCCTGGCGCTTGTCCAATAGGGCCGGAAAGTCGCCGACGCCGAATTCGGGATCATGGGCGGGTTCACCGCAGATCTGCGCGCCCAGTCGCAGATATCCGCGCATCAGTGGCGGCAGGGCCGGCCGGGCCGGGGGTTCGATCTGGTCCAGATCCAAGCCGTCGAGCACGACCGGACGGTAGGGCACGACGGTGTATTCGGCCGGGGCACCGTGGCGGCTGCGCACGAAGTCACGGACCCCGCGTAACTCGCTGCCCGGCGTACCCGCTCCGTGTGTTGGCACCGAGACGCACCCGATGACGTGGTCATAGCCACACCGATCCAGGTAGGCGAGGATGCCGGACCACATCATCAGCACCACCGCACCGTTGCGGTGATCACCGCGCACCACCGCGCGACCCATTTCCACCATCGACGGTCGAAGTGAGTCAAGTGCGCCGACCTCGAACTCGGTTGCAGTGTAAAGGCCGCCGGCCGCGATCGCACCGGGCGGCGGCAACATCCGGTAGCAGCCGACTACCGCGCCGGTGTCGTCATCGCGCACCAGAATGTGGTCGCAGAACTGGTCAAACCGATCGGCATCCACACCGTTGCCATTGGTGAGGGTGAAACCCGGTTCGGTGGAGAAGACCTCGTACCGCAACCGTTGGGCGGCTTCGATGTCAGCGGAGTCGTTGGTCAGAAGCAACGTGTAACGCGGGCCGGCGGAGCGGCGGGTCTCAGTGTGGTCGGGGGCTATGAGTACAGAGGCAGTGCTCATATGCTGCACGGTTGCCTCGCCGTCTGGCGAAATGCCAACGGCCGGGTGATGTGTCGGTGTACAACGCGTGACGTTTCAACGCAAAAGCCCCCGAAACGCAGTGCGCGTTCGGGGGCTTTTGACGTGCGGAGTCCGGGTTTAACCCTTGCGTGCCTTGACCGCCTCGGCCAACTGCGGTGCGACGCTGAACAGGTCACCGACAATTCCGAAATCGGAGATCTCGAAGATCGGCGCCTCTTCATCCTTGTTGACCGCGACGATGGTCTTCGAGGTCTGCATGCCGGCCCGGTGCTGGATCGCGCCGGAAATGCCAAGGGCCACATACAACTGCGGCGACACGGTCTTCCCGGTCTGGCCC